>JAABUP010005101.1_pt1 | contig 20514 bp, 23 predicted proteins | sample 5559201 | NCBI WGS metagenome assembly JAABUP01 (sample SAMN10711887, study PRJNA513373) | rock metagenome | isolation source: Antarctica rocks | place: Antarctica
CTGCCCTGGGGGTCCCCCCCCCCCCCCCCCCCCCCGGGTTCAGTCATGATTGGCCTGTTGTACATGGCATACCCAGATGGTTGTTGGCATAATTTTACATAACTGCCAAGGCTAAGGCCCAGGGGGCATCAGCTCTTGTGCATGCTGTATCCTATGTGCATGTGAACACCTGCACCAATGAATTGCCACCCTGGGGTTCTGCTGCAAGCAATGACTGGTTGGTATGCTGGCTGCTGAAACAGGACCGCATACAAAGAGCTACTCAGGACTGTACGTACTTAACCCTGGGGAAAGTCATGGGTTGAATCAAAATGAGTGTTTCAACGAATGGTTCAGCCAAGGCTTCTGAAGCTCATTGGACTGTTTGAACATGTCACTCATGGTGTGTTCTGTCAACATCATGCTGTAGCTACAGGTTCAAAACGTGCTGTGTTCGAGCAGGAAGGGGAACACTTCCTGGGCATGTTCAGCCAGGAGAGCGCTGCAGCCAGGGCATGTGATGTGGCAGCCTTGAAGCTGCATGGAGCCTCTGCCCAAACCAACTTCCCAGCAAGGTCAGACCCTTGCTCCTTGGCTAGACTTCCATCATCTCTCAAATTCTGCCTCTTGAGGAGAGAGGCATTCTTGATCCTCAAGATGCACAATTGGTCGATCTATTGACTTGACCCCTGCCTGCTGACAGCAATTGCAGCTTTCTTCTTCACATTTGTTTTGGATATCACAACTCTGAAGCATTAGACAACCAGACATTCCCTTTATCCCCGCCTTTTGGTGCTCCAAGCATCGTTGGCGTTGTCCTCCGTGGCAAGCAATGCGTCAAACAACACAAGAGAGGGCGCCTTGTAGTGTTGACTACTGCAGACTGAGATCCTGACAGTATGTGGGGAGTACTCAGGACCCTGATCTGTGTACCTGAATCTCAGGGAGGACACATGCTTAGATCTCACTATCATAATTCAATTAAGTAATAAAAATTATTGTATATTTGAATACTGAATGTAGGGATTATGAGGATGGGATGGAGGAGCTGGAGCCAATCTCAGTGCTGGATGTTGTCATGGCCCTCCAGCGCCAAGGAGCCATAGGCCAGTACAGAAACTCAAGGTCAGCATGCCCCTGCTTCATTGATAAGTTGGATCTCAGACACATGTTTCCAAGGATACACGTTCCCAAGCATGCACCCACTTGATGACTTTGCAATAGATGCCAGGCACTGAAGTTGCCAACAACTTTGCATGTCTGACTATATTTTGCATTGTGCCGCTCACAACTCTTTTGGGCAGCATCTGTATCAGCAGTGTTTGGATGAGGTCGGCACAGGGCTGTGTGCACTACGGGTGAATGCAAGTTGCAAGGGATGAGATGCAGCCCAAGGCTGCAAGGGCCATGTTGCTTGCTTATGGATATGTGCAGATTCTTCCAGTGCTTTTGTCTAGTGGAATACGCTTCACAGCTGTGCCTTGATGACCAGACAGCGCTGATGCAGGTATCAAGGTGTGTGGCAGCTGAACAAGTCCTGCTGGGAGGCAAGGCTTGAGGAGACCAGGACACAGGAGTCAACCACCAATGACAAGTCATCAGCAGAGTGTGATCAGCTACAGTCACAGCTGGCCTCAAATCCTACAACATGATAGACTTTACATCTATACTGGATGCGACTTGGTGCAAAAGCCAACTTTGCTAGCAGCATTTCCAATGTTACAAGAACATTGCACATCAGCTGAAAGGCAGGCACAGGGTGCAGTGTATCAGCGAATTTGTGAATATCATAATACGGTAGATGCTATGCTACGCTTAGTGCACGCCTTCTCTTGTACAAACAGGGGGCATTCATTGTACATTCCCTCCTGAAGGGTCTACGTCTAGAATCCAGGCATTTGACCTAACAACACATGAGCGAGCAAAACAACACCTGGCCATGCAGGACCCATGCTAACTTTCAAGACCGTATTGCTGCTATAAGTCTTTGACGAGATGTGCATGGACACTAAGGCTGCAAAGGATTGATAAACAAACCACCACATCCAACAACAACACTGACTGTTGACAGACCATCTCTGCAGCTGTTTGCTCGAGACCTGTGTTGCATTTACTCCTTGCCATACCTGCAAGCCATGCCCACAAGATCAGACATTGCAAAAGACAGCGTCATTACCAGACAGGGCAACATCTTAAGAGCAATTGCTTCAATCAGCAGCTGTGAGCTGTGTTGAATGACGCTTACTTCTTTGTCTCCATGCCAGTGGGAGGCGTGCACTCTGTCGGTTTCTTGCCGATGTCCTTCCAGTTGGTTGACAGCACTGTGCCATTAGATTCCTGCATTAGGCAACCTCCTCAGCTCACAAGAGTTAGCCACAAACTACAAAGTGCACTGCATCTTGGATTTGCTGGGACAACAAACTGCATAATGGCCTCTGATCCAGTAGCCTGCTTCAGCTGAGGCAAAACTGCAGTCCTGACTTGCCTCAACAGAGGCTGGCACTTGTAGGTGCATGGCCTTGGGTCATGACGGTTTGACTCAGCGGTCATTCACCTGGAAGGATTTGTTCATGGCACGCCTGGTGTCCTCATCTGCCCCACCATAGATGTCCTTGAAGAGCTTCTGCAGAGCAGCGTCGCCCTCCAGCTTTTCATCCTTCTCATCCTTCTTAATCTCACTCTCCAGCTTGTCCCTGCAAACAATATCAACACCTTACATGCAATGAAGTTGACCAGGTACTAGTCATGACCCATGTTGCCACACTGCATAAATTAATTGCTCTGGCATTCATCACACCATGTGTCTATTGATACAGAAAGAGTTCAACATGCTCAAAGCAGGCCAGTGGCCAACAAGCAACAAAATACCAGAGAAAGAGGGCTTGTTGGGCCATGACTCTGCAGTGCCAACTGTCAGCAGTCCTGGTCAGCAAACATGCACAGCTCAGCAAACACACAGCTGCTAGAAGCTGCAGGGAAAACTACAACAGCAGCGTACCAGTCAACAGTTTTCTTGTTGAAGGAGGAGGGATATGCAGGCTTGGGTTGTTGCACAGGAGGGGTGAGGGTTGCGGTGGGGGCCTTGGCATAGGCGTCAGCCTTCTGGTTGCTCTTTTCAAGGGTTGGCCACTTGATGGCATCACTCTTCTTCAGCCGTATCTCAGTCTTGCTCTTCAGCAGCTCATGCTTACTTGCAGCTGGGTCCACCTGAAGTGCAATTGCACATCATTGCAGTGTCGTCACACAAGTAATATGCTACATTCGATTGTACTAGCGTGAATTTGAAAACAGGAACATCTTAAATGCAAAACAAGCATCAGGTGAGCTACTTGCTGCTGTGCTGCCCACAACCTGTGTCTGCTGCTCTTGCACTAGCAACGTACAGTGCTGGAATAGAGAAATCATTTGTCAGGGTGATGCCTTATGCTACTTACTCAGTATCCCCGCTGAGTGCTTCTTCACACACACAGGCATACCCACAAGCATCAGTGCAGCATGGGCTACTGAAGTGAGGCATCAGCTCATTTGTAACGTGAAGTGCTGCCAATGCTGCAGGCTGCATGACTATGGAGGAGATGTGCATCCTGTATCATACTCTGGGGGTGGGGGGGGAGGGCCAATTGCAAAGGGTGAAAGGAGATTGATGTAGCTCACCTGGCCATACAGGTCCACATCAAGCTCGTACTCCTGCTCACCCTCAGCGTCCCTGATCACCACTAGCAGGTGCTGCTGGTCTATGTGGATGTCTACACGCTCCTGGGTCATGTTCTTGGCCAAAACAGCGACCTCAACCACACTCTGTGTTTGAAACCACTGATGCCTGTAAGAACACGCCTGGGTCAGTCATCATGTTGTGGATTTGCATGCTTAGGTCACAGAGAGTGTGAGTTTTGTGCACTTGTCAGGGACAAGGGTGCAGGGGTCGCGAAGCGTGAGTCATGAGCATGGTGTAGCTTGCTCAGCACGATAAGTAGCAAGTAGTATCCCTTTCATCATGTGCCTGTCATCCATGTGCAGTAGATGTAGAGCACCACATTGCCAGTCATTGTCTGTTCACTCCCCTGATGAGTGCCAAAGGCATAAAATATGAAGTGAGTGATTGTTTGACTCAAGATTGATGTCACATGCGCAGCATGCTCAAAGTCCCACCTGTACTTGGGCTGATTGAGATCCACTGGGGGAGGCATGGAGGGTGCATCCCCATTGGGCGACCCATTGAGGACGGAGGGCACTGTGGAGGTGGGTGCTGCCTGAGAGGTGGATGGAGGGATAGCTGAACTGGAGAACCCATTTGTTGATGTGGGTTTTGCTGTTTCATGGGTACCAGTCTGAACTTCCTCTATCTCATCTGCAAGACCGATGGTGGGTGTTGACGGATTTCCTGACGGATAGACATGTGATGCGCAGCTTGCGAGCTTGATGTATTCTACTGCAGGTTCATAGACACTTGCTGAACAGGTTTGCACTGTATAGGATACCTGACTTTCAGCAACAGAATCAGGGCAAACCAATCATGAGAAGGAGCTTGAGCAGGTAACAAAGAGTGCGCACCATCCAACTCTGCTGCACACTTGCGTATCCAGGTCTTGAACGTGCTGTTTTTGGTATCCAGTGCCTGGCCAGCTTCAAAGGCAGCCTTAGCACTCTCATACTCCTCAAGGTTGAACAAAGCCACCCTGCAAAAAGCGCCAGGCTGGCATATGGTCCTTGACGCATCAATCTGTTGTACAATTGCATTGTTGACCCAGTAATGGCAGACCCAGTACAGGTAAACCCTGCAAGCTCACCCTTTTCGGTGGTGGTGTCGTCCTGTCTTAGGGTCTAGCTCGATGGCCTTGCCAGCGTCTTCAGCTGCTTCCAGGTAATTCTCTAGCTTGATGTGTGTTTGGGCGCGTTGTGAGTACAACGATGGGTCATTGGGACTAGTGTCAATGGCCTGTCGCAAGGGCACTGAGGCGTTGAGAGCGAGGCACACAGTTGCACAGGAAATTCAGCATAATATCCCACCTGTTTGTACAATGCCAACGCGAGATCATAATCTTCATCGACAAAAGCCGCGTTAGCCTTTGCTGCAGGCGCAGCAGCCATCAGTGCTAGTGAAAAGAACTAGCAAAGGCTGATCGTGATCGCAGGCCCGATCAGGCCTGGTCCGTTGGCACCAGCGAAGGTGCTTTCTGCCTGGATGCAGATGCTATGCTGTTTTTATGCTGCTTGTCGACCCACCGTCAGGACGATTCCGCTCGATTAAGCTGTTAAGGATGTGCCTAAAGCTTGCTGCTAGGGCTTCTACAGGCTTCTGACCTATCGAGGCAGTTACCTGCCAAATGCCCTTTGGGCTCCCTTTGCCAACAACCTGTATGTTCAGTCAGCTGTTCTGTGTGACTGTAAAGATAGCCTTCGAGATGCATTTCAATGCATCGTGCAGCCTAACACAATCGTGCATGATTGCATACTGTATCTGACACAATACCTCTATGATCCAGGCACTTGACCGTGCTCTGCAAATCAGTGCATCCTTGGGAACACGTATTCTATCAAGGGTACCTGTATGTTGAGCCTTGGCGTGCCACAGCTTTGCCGCATCAGCTTTGAAACGCTTCTAAAGATACCTTGCCATATGATGAATGATTTTGCCACAGTATCTTCATACTGCCAAAATGCAATGTGCAGGATGCACACTTACTAGAACCTGAGGTATGTAGACCAGAGCTGGAGTCTTACAATGGTTTAGCTGAAAAGCGCAAGTCTGCATCAACAGTGGCTGTGCAACGCAGCCCTGATAGTCTTGTTGGCACTTAGGCCCTGGGTGCGCTAGCTTGGCAGTACTGATTGAGTACACATTGTAGAGGCACCACTTTTGTAGCCTGTGACACTGCAACAGTCATCAAGCTGGCAGCACCTGGAGTTCAGATGATACCGTAAGCACGAATGTCATTGGACTGTCACTGTCGCAACATAGAGGACTGGCGCAGTACTGATGTAAACACCAGATTTATCGTTTGACATTTTAGGCCTGTACAGCCACCGGTTGTGGCTGCTTGTCCTGCGGCCAAGGTGGCAAGTCAGGACCTTTTGTGCTCTCCCCCTGAGGGGTGTCAGGGGCTTTTGGCTCCCCCTGGTTTACTGCCCTTGGCTCATGCAACCGCCTGACAGTAGAGTCATTCACAATCTCTAAAACCTATGGAGACAACAAGCCATTCCAACTCAGGGTGTTACTGCGAAACAAACTTAACACTGTTCAAGAGAGATGAACCTTGTGAACAGTTGTGAGACTTGTCAACCATGCTGAGGAGAACAGCAAAAGCCAGCTACATGTTCTGCTGGACATTGCCAGGCCAACATCAACAGGCATGCCAACTGACAGTGTAGCATATGTGAAGAGACTGCAGGACACGCTCACAAACATATCACAAACACAGTTGAATCACTTATGTGGACAGAGAGTGAATATGACAACGCATGTGGACAGAGCGCACACTGATCATGTGTGTGCCCCATTTGGCCTCACACATTGCACAGATTTGGTATGTGTACCTCAGGTTCGCCATTGCCACACCCTTTTGACATGCCCACATCTATCCGGAAGACACGTTCAGCACATGCGCTGTTGATGCCCTGCTCCTGTATGGTGTGCCCTACCACCTGTACACCACATGCTCTCTGGCGTTCTCAGATGCAAAATCCTTGACGCTGTGAGCATCAGCTCAACATGGGCTTACAAATAAGATGTAAAGCCTGTCTGCGCTGCGCCATGCTGAGTCGGGCCATACAAACTTAGCTGAGCTTGAAGATTGGATCTGAACTCATTGATATCCAAGGCTGCAACTGGGTGCAGCCAGCACACTGTGAGTCATGCCACTACAACTACAATTATATGCAGCCACAGATTGCAGAGTGCACAGCAAGACGAAAAGGAGCCAAACATGCAGACATGTGCTGCGCAGTGCGACATAATGCTGAAGATGGCTGCTGTTGTGATTCAAGCAAAAGGTTGTGTGCCTGAGGAGCCAAAGTACTGACCATGCGTTTCGAGCCAGGGATCTTGCCAAGAGCTTCTTGCAGGGCTTTGCAATCACAGCGGCGTGCATCCTCTGTGGAGTACTCCCTGGCCCACACAACTGCCGAACGCCCTCCCAGAAAAGCTGGCTCTTGTTGTGGATTCTGCCCAAACATCCACTGTTGACTCTCCCTGAAGAAAAGACAGGCAAGATCCAGCACAGCTGCAAGATGTATCGTTTGAGATGCTTATCATGCATCTTGTTATGCCAGTGTTGTGTTGGCATGCATGCATACTGCATTACACCACATAGTTCTCAGCCTCAGATACATTTACTGTCAAAAAACAGCATGTGTCCAGGCAACAAATGAAGCAGGGAATGCATGAAGCGCAAGTGTGCCCTGTGCGCACCTGTTGATGCGCTCCAAGCCATAATCAGCATGTGAAGGCAAAATTCCTCCATGCACAAACACAGTGCTGCCAATTTGCAGCACCGTGTGATGCCTGGCAAAGAATCTTTGGGCTATATGCCCTGCAGACGCAAGTGTGCGTTTCTGAAATTCCCCAAAACAGCACATATTTCATGCAATGGTTGTGGAATCCCACAAAGTGACTTGCACAGAACTGTGCTGTTTGACACAAGAATGCTTTGGGTCTAGCTCAGGCCATGTGCCCATCAGTAAGGCACATTGCAGGCATGTGCAGCAATAATGATATTGCACAAATCCTGCTTGATGTATAGTTTAGTCAGTGCATCTCAGGTGCAGCACCACTGCTGACTGTGTGCACCAAGTTTGACTGAGCACTGAGCACAAATTGTGACAAGTACAGGCTTGATGTACAACCCAGCAGTCACAGGGTCCAAGCTGATCTGGTATGACAGATAACAGTGCTCATTCAAAACTGCAGCTCATCAACCTAGCAGCTTCACAGGAGTCATTTATAGCATGCTGAGGCCTGCAAAATGACAAAACAGCTGGCGTGTTGTACCTCCGGGTTGCAGGGCTGCTAATCGTGCAATGTTGGCAGCTTGCATCAGGTTGGGCGGTAGTTGCAGAGCTGATGCTTGCATGTCCTTATCAGCATCTGAGCACCCACACTTGGCCTGTGCTAAAAGCAGCATCATGCTTCAAAAGATGAGCACGGCCTAGCAGGAGGCTAAAAAGATGATGTGAGAGATCACAGTGAAAACAGGAAAAACGTGCGCCACATGAGGTTTCTATACAAATGCATGTCAAGGGCATGTCCGCAGACATGCATTTTAGTCTGATATCTTGGTGCACCCGCATAGCTGATACATTGAGCTATTGTACCTTCATGCTTGCTCCTATGCTCTGCACTAAGTGCCATCGCAGGAAGTCGATTCTGCCTGGCGTTGTGGCATATCTAAAGCGGCCTCCCACATTCATGGTCTCATGATTACCATTGAGGATGTGCAGAGCGCCACCAGCAGCAGCAGCTTCCTTTTGCAACCTCTCCAGAAAATACAGTATCTGGACTTCATTATCGCCTCTATCAAGTTGATCACCAACCTGCCAAGCCATGCAAAGTGACACATGCTAGACCTCAGGCATACATTGTCTTGCTACACTATAGCATGCGTACAACTGTGTGACTCCTGCAGCCAGCTTCAGACCTGCAGAGTGAAGCAATTTCAGGAATAGCACCTGTACTGCGGTCGTAGTTCCACCACACCACCTGTCCTGGTGATCAATCAGTCCGCCGATCCTGAAGGCTCTACGTGTTTTGCCCATATCTCCATGCAAATCTCCAATGGCAACCAGTCTGGCTGCTGCTGGCAGGAAAGTTGTAAGTGGCTCAATCTGCACAAGTATGGTGTACGCGGTTAGCTGGTGTGTGTCTTCGTCAGAAGAGGACGCAGTAGGCAGCCACCAACGCAAGTCTGGTTTGTCGTCAATGCAAAGCTTGTGCTTGAAGCTCAAACAAGGTCTCCAGACAAGAGCAGGAAATTTCTTACCTTGGAGGATGGAGCCGGTACCGATGCGCCATCTGCATGAAGCGTGTCTACAAAGCAGTTGACAAACGCCGCCCAGTCCTGTGGACAGTTCTGATGGTCAGACTGCAGCTAGCAGCAGCTTGCAAACACAAACGAAGGTTGGGCGTCTCATTGCAAGTACCTGCCGAAACTCTTTATTGCAGTAAGCCGGATTGCCCTTCCTGAACCAGCTCGAGACTCGGTCAAGCATGCTGTTCGACTGGGCCGAGGTCAAAACTGTGCTGGCACTCTGATCGAAGTGTAGAAATCAACAATCAGAAGTAGCACCTTCATCGCATGGCTCTGGATGACTGCACGTCGCTTGTCTGTGGCTGTGCTTACATACTCACGTCACTGCAGGCGCAGCGGGAAGGAGGCGGGCGGTGTTTCTCGCCTGTCTGCGATTCGTACCATAACGCCAGCAGACATTGCGAGGTATGCCATTCATGCTCTCTGCATTCATATGTGGGGGATGCTTGCATCGGGACTCGGCTAGTCACTACATATGCATTGTTGCTGACATGAGACCGCGCATGCAGCTTGTTAAGGCTGTCTTGACACCGGCAGGGGGTCTGGCTCTGGTCGGAGTGTTGGGTTGGACCACAGCGGATGCTGTGAACGAGGCTCTGGTCTACAGACACTGCCGGAGGTACTTCATGCAGATGTCCATTTAGTAAAACGCAGCCATCTGTCATGTATATTGCCAAACTTCTGGGTTTGCTTCTCCCAGGATCGGCCTGCAGAGAGCTGCAGAAAATGTAGAGCTGGGTGAACAATTAGGCCTGCCGCTGAGGCCTGGCCCTTGGTACAACGCTTCCATCGGATTGACTCACGGCAACCACATGGCAAACTGCCAGTTCACTGTGATTGGCAGCAAACACAGCTCTGACATTTATATGAGGGTGAACAGCTCATGCTTTTCGTGCTTGTCTGTAGAAGCTCGGGTTCTATGTAACTCTCCGGCACAGGCGGTGCGGTCTGTATTTTTTGCAGTGCTAACAGACGGTGTTGTTTCTCAGGTTGTGAGGACCAAGGGTCCTCGAAGCACTCTGCTGTACAATGTTGTAGGACCAGCAAAATGGGATGTTCTCATGATGGAGGCATCAGTGTCAGCAGGAGGAGGACTGTCTCGCAACATCAGCCTCACGGAGATACCAAGAGCTGTTGAAACAGACAGATTGTCCTGATCTTCAGCCTAGGCATCAAGCAAGCACAGACCTTTGCGCTGAGTCAACAGGCCCACAGGCCATGTTGCAAGGGGGTGTGTCACAAGGCAACACTAACATGCAACAGAGGCAGCATGTATAGTGTTTGCGCCTGGTGCTGACTGCTCATTCTGGCAGCCTTGGATGTGGCATTTGTGTTGATTGCAACAGACTGCCTGCTCTGAGCAACAGGGACACCATGCCCTATTTCAGGTGGCAAGAGGGCAGGCTGATCCAGAAATGCAGCCTGATGCACATACCCAGACCCATGGTCACAGCAGCTGGCTGATGTGACAGAGGTGTCTTTGCTCCATGTGTTGCAGGTGGTGATTCACGAATTATGTGCCACTTCTTCTGAATAACAACAATGTCGCCCAAGGCAGGGACAGCGCCTCAACGAGCCATCTCATCGATTGAGATCATGAGAATGTAGATTTATGTTGTTGAAATAGTTGAGCAAAAAAGGAGTTGGATTGCTCGGCAGATGTCTCTCAGAGCAAGTCATATTGCAGGTCATGATGGATGTGGACTTGCAGTTGATGCCATCAAGTCAGACTTGCAATTGCACTGGCACAATCATGCCATGCTTCCATAGCTCAGAGCGCAGTGAAGGCTCACTATGTTCCAATAAATGGCCGACAGTCATTGTATGCTATTGTATGCTTCCATACAATGCCAGCCAATTTATGACGCATCGTTGGTGTGCACTGTATGACACATGTCCAACAATGCTTACGTTTCATGACATCAAAAGAATGAATGCACGCCTGAGCCCGCATGTGTCCTTCCAGTTTGCCGTTTTAGGTAGCAGGTAGCGCTGATACAGTCTTTGGGCTTGTGACCAGATGTATATCACCCTGTTGTCTTTTTGTTCACTGGCTGAAAGCTCATGTAGTTGGTCTGACCCTGCACTATCACTTCACAAGCAGTATACTGACACATGCCAGGTCACGAGGCTGTTGGCTAGATGACTAATCGCTCAATCGAGCAGCGGGACCTTCGAGCTTCGGTGAGCATCTGTCACCCGCGCTCATGCAAACAATATGCTGCATAGCATTTCTGTTGTTGCGTCGAGAGACAACCCAGGTCAGAGTTGATGCAACAGCTTCCGGCGGAACATGAGTTCAGGGCACCGTACACCTAACGCGTTGTTATTGTTGCTGGCGCTTCTGACGGACTCGTTGCCGCATCTGCAAGCAGCATCCGGCAGATCACTTCCAGCTCGTTTCTCGCGGGATCAGTTGGGGGGTGGTGCGGTGCACCCTTCTGTGAAACGGCCAACGCTGCTCACCTTCCACGGCTTTGTGGAAGACGCGCAAGGCCGACAGCCGATTATCTTGCACGTGTTGATCAAGGCCAAGCGGCTTCCAGATGGGTCCTTCTCCGTTCGGGCCGTGTCCTATGCAGAGCGCGTGTCACTGCAAAGTGAGTAGCAAAGACGTAATCGCAATCGCGAGCTTCAGGGTCACCCAGACAGGAGCCACGCTTGCATGACATCACCCCATTTCCGATTGCTTGTTGACAGTTACTACCGTCGACTGTCTTAGTAGCTTGTTTTAAGGGTAGACGCTCATACAGCTTGCTCTGTCACTGTAGTCCGATTTTGAGCTGCACTGCATAAACTCATCAAGGTATACAGAGGCTAGTGCAAAGCAATCATATAACAGTCTCATCTGCTTGTGTGTATGTAACAGGCGATGGGCAGTTTGCCCCCAATCCAACAAGAATGGAGATGTTCCTGGAATACCAAGCTGGGACAGATCAGCCGTGGCAGTCACTGCAGCTCTTAATGCTTGGGGTGCTAATTCCTTCAGGCCCTTTTGTGCAACAAGTGGAAGTGCCCCTAGGAGTCAATGTCAAGAATCTGCGACTCAGAGTGCTTGATTGGCCAATCTTTCACGCCCTAGACCTACACAAGCTGGCCATCAATGGTCTTCATGGACAGTATATGAAGCTTGATGGCTCTTTCCAGCATGGTGTGGTGATCAGTGACATTCATGGCATTGAGACCACAGCTGCTGCTCAGCTCTTGGCGTCACACATGGCGCATCATTTAGCCCTTGGCTTTGATCAGTATGTGGTGTACACTCGAGGACCCGAAATTTTTGAAGCTTTAGTGGCCAATTCAGTCACTGCAAATTACATACAAGCTGGAGTGTTGCAGCTGGTTACAATGGAGTCGTTGCAGATTCCTTCGTATGATGACACAAGGACAGACAAGACGTACCCATTCCACCAATCATATGACCCCATGAAGCTCATTGCGTATAATCACGCTTCACTCATGTTTTGGGGGGACAGGTTTCGCTTGGCTGTTCTTGATCCTGATGAGTTTTGGTCTTCACATGAATCTCACAGTCAAGTTGGCACATGGTTTGACACCTGCTTTCCATATGCGGATCTCATCATGTCCACAAGGGCAGAAGTGGTGTGCAATGGTTGTCCGCTGAATGGTGGGACAGAGTTGTCATACCTACAGGAACACTGGGACGAATCAAACCCTACTGCTGTTCTGAAGCATTGGAGCAAAGTTGTGACTTTTAGTCAAGATCCCAAGTCGATATTTTGGCCGGACAAGGTCAGCCAGGTTTGGTTGCATAGGCCCAACCTTTTACCTGGCAGCCATTCAGTTCTTGTGACCATTGACGAGACCCAACGTGAGGTAGTGCATGCAGACAATTGTGTCTATGTAGTGCATATGTATAATCTGTTCAAGCACCGGATACCAGATGACATGACTAGCGTGTACAACCCACTGAGATGGCTAGTTCAGTGAGGCTTTTCAGGGTGGCTGTTTATATCAATATCGAGCTTTGAAAGGCATATTATATAATGTATAACATGCCTTGATTCAGAAGTTCTGATGTGTTGCATGTCAGTGCAGAGCTCAAAGTGCAGACTTGCTGACTGCTAGCAGCGCTGACAACGAAAGAATGATTGATGGCACATTATGGAATGTGCTGATCTTCAGTTGTCGTGTATTTGTCTACCAGTATGTCTAGTTATTGCAACAGCTTTCAGTGGTACCGGTCATGTTGACAACCCAATGTTGCGGCTTGTATTTGTTGGTGTCGTGCGGATTCCGTGCAAGTGCTGGGGGTGTGCTCAGTTATTTCTAGTTAAACTTTATAGGGTGCACAACATAATATCATCAGGCAGTGATGGACACACTTCAGACCGTTGATCAGTACAGTGTCAATTCACAGTACAGTGTCAATGTTGGCAAAGCCATGCTTGCTTCTGAATTTGCCACCAGAGCGAGCAGACACACCCAGTGAAACCTTGGCTTTTCGTTTGTTAAACAGCTTGTTGAGACATACTGGTACATGCTTTGCTCATGTGCTAGCGATGCTTCGTGATTTATGAATTGTACCAGCAGTGTCGTCAATTCTACCGTACAAGTTTTGTTTAAACATGGGTGACAAACTGGATGTAGCACTTCAGTGACCACTAGTGGCTCGATAATTCTGTGCAAATCATCTGAGCGTTCTCACAAATTGACTGTCACCGTGCCAGTTGTTGGGCCAATGACGTGAAGCATAAGTGCAACAAGTTGCGACGATGACTGCTGGTGTTGTGCTGTTTGTCCACTGACACCACTGTAAGGCAACTCTCCACGGGGGGCAGTTGGTCAAGAGCCAATTGGTTGCAACCTAGAGCTTTAAAATGGCCTATGATGTCAGTGTGAACGCTATAGTGCACATAAGTTTAAGAGGTGTGGTTACACCATGTGCTGCAAAATTTCAGGTTGTGCAATACATATATTGGCAATCACTGCTTTGCAAACTCAAGCCATGCTCTCCGAGTCCCTGCTCAAATGCACCCCCCCGGGCCCGCACATTGCACAGCTGCTGCGCTCATCATGAACCTTCAGGTGCACCGCGTGGTGCTGGACTACAACCATAATATGCGTGTAACAGGCTCTTACAGCAAGGAGTCTGCAGCCCAAAAGACCCATTTGAGGTAAGATGCATGTAAGAAGCATGCGCATGCGCGCTTGGGATCCTGATCTGTCAAGCTGTGGTCGACATAAGCCTTGGGCTGTGTTGTTCAGAACCCCAACTCATCTCCACAATGCGTTTTGTGAACACAGCATGACAGTTGAGACAGGAACACACAAGACAAGGATAGGAAATCACATTTCACATAGAAATGGAAACACCTTGCTCCTTGTGTTCAGGAGAGACTGGCATCTCATCATGTAAACTGGAAACAATACCCTGCTGAGTTGCATTGTGATACTCCTGCAAGTGATCCTAAAGGCCAAGGGGGCATTCATTTAAATTAGTACCATGCACTCTACCTTATGCATCATTGAAAGTCTGAGACCTTGACGTTGCTTAATCTTGCATAAACATCTGCAGCAGGCACCAGTACTCTATATGTGCTTGAAGACGTTTTCAAGCATTGCCAATGTGCAGTTGCTACTGGTGTGCACACTGCTTGATTCGACCACCAGCTTAGTGTCTAGCATGGGTGCAGGTATGCCAGTACGCCTAGGTTGGACTAGGCATGCTCATAGGCAGGCAGCAGAGCTATGCAGAGACCATCATGTCTATAGTCTACTTGCAGGCTGCATTCAGATGCACATGCCAGAGCTCCAGGCCAAGAGCCAGGCTGCAGTTAGAAGGTGTCATCAAGGTTATGCTAGCTATTGGCATCATCCTCAACTTCCCTGACCTTGCTGGCAAGAAAGCATTCCGGCTGCCAGCACAGCAAGCCAGGTTCTTGGGCTTCGTAGTAGATGAGTCTCAGCAATGCTTTTTCCTGCCAGAGGAGAAGAGCCAAGACAGAAGCCTGCGCAGCATGCTACAAACATTCTCAGCAGCTCTCAGGTGAGAAACAGACCGCTAGCCCAGGTGGCAGGCAAGATAATAGCTGCAGCACTAGCAGTTCTGTTAGGACCCCTGCTTGCCAGAGCAATATTTGTGTTTGCCTGTATGTAATGCCTATATTGATTTAATTTGATTTTGATTTTAGCCGTGATGGGCCTATTGTACATGGCATACCCCAATGGTTGCCGGCATAAAGATACATTCCTGCCGAGGCTAGGGCCCTACCCCATGAGGGGGCATTGGCTCTTGTGATGTTCTGCCTATATTTACAAGGCCATGACAGGCCAAAGTAGGATGGGGCTCGCTATGTCCTTCAAACTGGGGAGCCTTTGCAGACATGCAGTGCTTGAACACAATGACAGCAGCTGGAGCCAACTGGAGGAAGAGAGAAAAGGTCTTCTTGGTAGCTGTGGCTGCCTCAGAGTATGCATATACAGCCTACGCTCCAAATGGGGGTTTCCATCAACCAATAACGATAAGTTTCCCTGCCCAAGAGGTGACCCTGGTGGCTGCCAGCATTTATTCCAGCACCCTGTGGGAGATCATGTGCATGCTGTGGGTATACAAAGTCGTCCTGCAGGCAAGCCCAAACCACATTCAGCACAGCAAAGTGAGGCATGAAACAGACATGCAGGCATGTTTCTACAGTGTCATGGGCATAAAAGGCAATCCTGCCACATTTCATGTGGTGCTTGCTCTGCGCAAGACAGGATACAGTGCTGGAGGTGGTCTGGAAGCCCAGGACTGAGCCTTATGAGCAGATTGCGGATGCCTGGTGCAAGGTACAGGACAAGTCAGACTGGTCCTTGCACCCAGCAGTGTTTGCACAGCTGCTGAAGGTCCCAGTCTTGGCAGGGCGCATGCCAGCCATGCATGCATCCATCTGGGCCTGTTTGCTAGCAATGCAAACCCCAAAGTGCAGGGAGCTTTGAATTCCAAATACCACCAGGCCTGCCCTGGCAGCAGAGGTGTGGATGCTATGCTGCACCCATGGGCATGGTCACTGCGAGATGAGCATGGCAACAGGCTGATGGTGTTCATCACTGGTCCATTTCACCCCATATGGTTCACCTCATACGCATATGGCAGATCATGGATCAGGGATGAGCAGCTGGGTTGCATTCTGATAGCTCCAGCCTGGCCTGCCCATGTATTAGCTATGTTGCATGCCACGCTTTGCAAGCAAGCAGTAGAGCTACATGATGTGCCTGATCTGTTCCACTCAGGGCCGCATGCCAGTGGTAGAAAGCCACAGCATTACAGGTACATTCTGTGATGATAGATTGACTGTAAAACATGTTGCACAACCTGTCCAAATGGCCACAGCACTATAGTAGCTACAGGTCCAGATACAGTACAACTTGACATTCAATCTGACATGCCATCACTGGCAATGCAGCTTGAACAAGCCACAGCTGCTGTGGCATCCATGTCGTACAGGCACCAATACCACAGCCTACTTCATACCCCACCATTCATGTGTTGCACAAGCATTTGCGCCAGTTTCATAAGCGACTTCAGCTCGGACGGACTGATCACTGCATCCAACAATGCTTCTGCCCCATAGCCCTTTATACATTGCAGTGTTTACTGACAGATGTTGCTTGATTACTGGAATTTGAGCCCATCCAAGGTAGACTCTGGCTTTAATTATCAGTCACATATGTACGGTATATTTGCCTATTCAATGGGCAACTGATACTAGTCATGTGAATCATACCTCAGCTCACTGACAGGCAGACAATGTGACAATACGCAAATATACACATGTATGCCATAGGCAAGTCTGTATATGTGTTTGTCTGTCTAAGATTCAAGGAGCTACCTAGGGGCCCAGCTGCAGCTTCCAAATGATCAGGATACAGAAACGTCACTAATGCATTGGTAACTTAACCGTCCCGGATGCACGTGGGCACCGCTGTTTGTGGTCACGGACAACACGTGGCATGAAACAGTCATCGCTCATCAGCTACGCGCAGAATATGCACATGTCTGCACGTTTGTCCTTGTGCTTGTGAGAATCGTTTTCCTGTCGTCTCTATCACTGCTTATGTTGTCACTATGTGGACCATATGGCCCTTGCTAGCTCTATTGTTGCCTATTGCCGCCAGCAACGATTTCCAGGAGGTCGAGGATTGCAAGGCTGCAAAGTATGGTCTCCCAGGTTTTCGCAGCCAGCGTAGCCTTTTTCCAAACGCAGATCCCATTTGGGATGGCATGACAAAAGTGGGCTTTCAGAATGCGGACTCCACTTGGTTAGCGGGCAACTTCCGAGATACAGGATCCGACTTTGTAGCTGTGCTGTTCGGGGGGTCAATACAGCATAAGGAGTACTGGCCGGAGCCTCCGCTGATGCGGACCCTTGCCATCAATCACGGCATAAGCTCGTTCGCCGTTGACATTGCCGGCCGAGGCGAGAGCTGTGGCTCTGAAGCCCTTTTCAACTACACTGCAGCGGTAAGACCGCGGTCGTGCTTAGCTGAACTTAAGGCTCGATGGAACAAGCTCGTATTGACCGTCACCGGTTGCACATGCAGCTCACGGACATGGCTGCCGCTGTGCACTTCATCAATAACCTTCCGGGGCGATATTGCGGGGCCTTGTTCGGTACGCCACCTGCAACTTCAAGCTTGCTGATCTGTTCGGTTTTGTGTGTAGTCACTTTGCACTCTTGTTGGCCTACACAGGCATGAGCTCGGCAGCTTCGTCGGCTTTATTCTATGCGGCTCGCGTTGGGGACGTGCCAGCCGTGTTCATGGCGGAGCCAGACGACATCACCGTCCTGTCAGGCAAGACCTACACCAATCTTAAGCTTACAATTTTCAGTTGCCCTATTGTTCCACTGCCAAGTGTCCATTCAGACTGGTGTCATTGGCTTTATGTTGTGCAAACGAGCCAAGTAGTGACCTGAATAACCTTATTTCCACTGCAGAATTCATCGACACTTCAGCTGGAGGAGAAATTGCTCATCGGCTTGCACGAGCGCCAGAGTTTGAGATCACAATGCCAATGACCGGCGATCACGCCACTGTCAATAGGGAGGTGAGTCTTGCTCGCATAATGGGACAGTCTTTCAAGGATGTGTAGTGAAACAGTCTGTGTATGAGGTGGCTGACATGTCACCTCTGTGGGTCTTGGCTTGCATGCTTATGCTCGTGCATCATGTTGCCACAGTGTGCAAGCTTACAGCACGGCTTGTACAATCGCATGGGGCATGCAAGCCTTCCCATGTGATTCAAACATGGCTGTGGAGAAAGTCACAGCGATCAGTGTTATCAAAATGCTGTTACCAAAGTGCTGCATTACTATGCATGCTATGCAATACACACCTTTCGTTCCCACATTCTCTTGAGCACTGCCATGTTTGGTACAGAGTCTGAAGGAGCTGTTCGCTATTGACTTGCAAGCTGAGGTCAACCGTATTCCACCAGATGTCCACCTATACTGGTACACAGCTGAGCGCGGGGTAATTTTCTGCATCCTCACCTGAAGTTCAAACACCATGTGTCATATTGTGTATCACATGCTTCACAAGCCAAGCATGACAATGACAGCCATGCCTTTTTGCTGATATCATGGTCATGCATGCAACTCACATACATCGCTTTTGATTTTGCTGAAACTGGACATGGTGGTTATGCTTCAATGCTGTGTCTCTGGTTTGCTGGTATGAGAAGCATCATCACAGAGGCAACAGATTTTTGCAGGGCTGCACTCATCTCTTCCAGGGCATACCTGCATCAATCACAGCTGACATGAAGCTTGACATCAGGCCTATAGGGGCATGCACGCATCAAATACAGCTGACATACAGCTTGACCTGTGCTTGCAGAGCTCGCTTCAGAGTCAAATGAAAAACCTAACTTTTGCTCACATCAGCGGCTTCCACCATCGACATTTTCCAGAGGCGCAACATGACTTCCTGAAGCAGCATCCAAATGATTTTCTTGGCCAGACTGCAAGCGACATGCAGAGCGAAGCTTTTGATCAGGCAGCTGCACGAGAGTACATGAGCAGACACAAGCAACCCCTCAAGTATGTGCCAAGTTTGCCCCCTCCTGCTGAGGCCAAGCATGAGCGACTCACAATCCAGGAGCAACGGCAGCAGAAGCGGCAGCGCCAGCGTGCCATGCCACGGCACTTCTTCATCAATGGCAATTACACCACAAGCCTTGATCAAGGTAGTGTAGCTTACTTGAGATGCCATGCCTGCAGCACTCGTGAGCTAGCTTATCAGCTTTGACTAAATGCATTTTGGGCTCAGCTTGCTGGTGATGATGACTGGTATGTGCAAGCATGCTTGATACGATCGACACTGCAGGCTCTGATTCAGACTCACCAGCAATACCAAAGGGGAACGCTTGCATGAGAATGAGTTACACGTGAACAGATTGAGACCTCTTGATTGTACACAGGCGCTGTCAAAAAGCTGCATGTTTCCGTGATGGATGACAGTGACAGATTCTGCATGCTGCAGGTTTGGTCAATCCAGCAGCCGTGCAGTTGCAACCTTTTGGGTGGATGCTAATTGTCATGCACTATAAAGGATGCTTTGGATCAAACTGTACCTTGCAGGTGGGTACATAACCTTCTTTGATTTCTGTTTCATCCTTCTGTAGTGCATCACAGAGGACTCTTTGGATCACAATGTACTCCGCAGGCTTGTCCATCTCCTGTCTCAAGCATCATTTTGATACGCTGCATGCAAATTTGACTAGCTCAGCACCATCAAGAATAAAGCACACTTCCATATGTACGTTATGTCATCAGGTGTGTGTGTCAGCACCGTGAGGAGGTGAAAGCGTTACAACCGGCTCAAATGCATTCTGTACTAGCAGTCAGTCCCTCAGAAGTTTCCTATGAAGCTCTGGTCTTTGCTCATTGTGCTGTCCTCCTGTCTACTTGAGCTCTGGCCTTTTCCTATTGTGAAGTGACTACGCTGCATGTATAGCGAACTGAGAAACATTTTATGGGTTTTCTGTGAGTGCAGACTGAGCGTGCCTTCATGCCTCCTCTGTTGGCAAACATGGGCTGCAGTGATGAGCCAGACATACGGAATATCACCAACCCCAGGTCAACATCTTTCAACAGCCAGTCGTGGGTAGCGGTGGTTGAAGAAGTGTCTGCGCATCCAGTGGGCGGGCTGCGCTTCTCGTCATTCAGGTTGGCATGCCCTCTGCAGCAAGCTGCAAGTGCAGGGTGAAGTGCATTCGGTGAAAAGCTAGATTGTATCTGAAGATTTGAGCTCTTGCTTCCTAATAAGCTTATCTTTTCATCTCTTGTGCTGTGATATGTGTGTGTCATGCATGGCACACAAAAACATCGTCCACTCCTGTCTGCAGCTGCAAATGCTGGCACATTGGTCATGCAAGAGAGTCACTGCCAAAGGCAGGATGGTGCATGCCTGGCTGACAGGACAACATGCTGATCAACTTATGAGCAATTTGAACTAACTAATACATTCATGAGGTACTGAAAAAATTGACAAAGCTTTTGTTTTTT
>JAABUP010005103.1_pt1 | contig 20505 bp, 36 predicted proteins | sample 5559201 | NCBI WGS metagenome assembly JAABUP01 (sample SAMN10711887, study PRJNA513373) | rock metagenome | isolation source: Antarctica rocks | place: Antarctica
GCCCATGCCCATCCCACCCATACCCTAAGACAATTATGAGTTCCGACCTCCGACCGAGAACCAACGACGAGATCAGATCAACCCCTGGAACGAGCCGGAGACTGAGAGCAGATGGGACTCGCCATCATCATTGGATCCATCCTGGCATGTAAAACACGTCGCTGTAGCCGCGGAGGAGCTGAAGGAGGTGTCTCAGCGAATTTCTCGGCGCGATGAGGTCCTGCTGACGAGCTGATCTCGCAATCTAGGTATTTTCTATACGTATGGACAACTACTCGACCTCCATCGATAACGAGAATGGTAGGTCATGCATACGAAGAGCATTTCGCTTGGAAGGCCCGCTTCGGATGGAATTCTACGAGGAGAAAGGAATGACATCGCCACTGGTACTCGTCATCCGCGCTGGACGTCTAGATGTGGAGCGAAAGGATCGACCCGGGACTGGACACGGGGGAGCCAGAGAAGGCGGGATGGGAAAGGATGTCTTCAAGGGGTGGCACTGGCCGGAAGGGGTGATGCCACCGGCTCCAGGGTTTCTATCAACTTGGAGTGAGTGAGACGGTAGTATGCTCGTATAGGCATGACATAATATCATAACCTCTCAATGCACGAGGAACATGCCCCTCTATGCCAGTCGTCGTACGGAGCGAATCGTGAGTTGCGAACTATGAGGAGTTTTAGAGCTATGCTGATTGTATCTATGGATCGTATAAACCCGAATCATGTGGCGTAAAACTATGGGTACAGAAAGTATGTATCAAACTTGGGGATGCCAGCCTTCGTACCCTGGCATGGGCGAGGACCACTCGCTCCTCGTCTTCCAGACCAAGGGGGCCGCACTCCCACTAGGGTAGCGATGTTCCTCGGAGCCGGTACTCCAGCGATTCCCAGCTTGTTCCCAGCTGGAGGAGACTGGGTTGTAGGCGTATCCTGGTGGTCCAGCGTTGGCGAATTGCGCGGGCTCGGGTTCGTAGTGAGAGCGTGAGGCGGTGGTCATCGGAGGAAAGCTGTAGGGGTGGACGTTGCTGAGGTCGGATGGGTCGTTGTAAGTAATTGCTAGGTCACGTGGCTGGGATTGGTAGGTGTGCTGTGGCTGAGGCGGGTATGAGTGGGCGTTAGGGTCTTGGTAGCATAGGATCGCCTTGCGTGGCGCGCCGTCTTGGCCTGGATGAGATTCGGCAGCAAGGGAGTAGAACATGAGGTGCTGATGCCATGTTAGCGAATGCTTGTGCAGATAGGGGGAGCAATTCACCTGAGGCGGAACTGCCTGGACCTCCATCGGCCGCTCGTATGGCGCCATCAAAGCGCTGTACCCATTCCAGTCGCTGCTCCCACCGAAAACATCCCGATGATCCCACTCCTGCATCTGCGCGTGATTCGTGGCGGCATGTCGCAGGTCTGCCTCGGGTGCGTCGTAATAAGCCTGACCCGCGGATCCCCTTCTACCGCTCGGTATCCTCGCGATCTGCCTATTCAAGGAGGATGACCTGCTGAGACCGCTGTCCTGGTGGATAGTCTGCGGCCTCGGTCGTCCTGAAACTGGCATCGAAGGCTGGACCGTATATGCGGGCGTCATCGACTGGCCGAAAGCAGCTTTGCGAGCGGGAAGCCGCACTTGCTCGTATATCGAGGTGCCCAGGGGGATGTCGTGATCGAATGCATCGAGTGCCGAACGCTTGCGCTGCACAGGGCCTGGCGAGTTCGGAACTGCGATGGGTGGAAGATAGGCGGATTTCGGGGACCATGCGTGTGGGGACGCGGAACGAGCGCCATCGAAGGAGGGAGGAGGAGCGATTGTCGATGCAGGTGTATAGATCACTGACTGAGGGGAGTATGCGGGAGTCCACGAAGGACGACTACGATAGGAGACGGCCTCGCGTTGGCGGGACACGATGAAGCCGTCGAGCAACTTGCGCCAATGCTGGTATTCGGCGAGCTGAACACCGAGATCATAGTCCATCCCTCGAAGAAACTCCGCCTCCATGTTCTGCTTACAATTAGCGATATCCTGGAAGGTGCGAAAAGGCTTACGTTTATTTCGACCGTCGTGAGGCCAGCGAGCTCTGCCCAAGTCGCATTCGTGTAGGTGTTGCTGGGGCCATCAGCTTCACTCCGAAAGAAGTTGCGCGACTGACTCATCCAGATACTTGTTGGAGAGGATCAGGCTCGCAATCAATGGCCTCGTCTCGCTACCCGCCTCTGCATTGATGGCGTTCCGAGCCTTTAGCCGGTATATGTATAGTAAGGCGACGAGGGTGACGCTGTGTGAGACCATCGTGATCTGGAGTAGCCGTGCGACGAAGGCGCTGAATCCTTCAGATGGCTGGACTTGGAGCGGGTTGAGCGGGGAAGAGGGATAGCGTGAGAGGTCGAACGGGTCCTGCGATATTGGGGTGGTCGTGGAGAGTGGAGAGCTGGACTTTGGGAGTGGTGGGTGTTGTCTGCCAAACCATAGCCAGACGACCATTTGCGCTGCGTCAAGTCAGCGAGATTGTCGACGACATAGGATCCACTCACCCGCATAACTGGCCAAAGGCGTATGGATCCCGGGCTGAGCAGCCACCGAACCCGTCGCCGCCATATTCATGTCCATCTTCCTCCTCACCGAGCCTTGGTCCATCACGAGCGATGGCGTCGGGCTAGCTTCGGTTTCTGGGCGGAGGCGCAACGGCTTGGACGAGGTCCTAGCGAGGGCCAACGGTAAAGGGAGAATGGCGCCGGGGACCATGAATTGAGGGACGAAGCACGGGGGAGACGCTTGGCAAGCCGACCTGGTATCCGACTCGTCGTAGATGCTGTCGTCAACAATCGCGGCACCGTCGTAGTAGAAGGTCGGAGGTGGAGTCGTTGGGACGAGGTGAGGAGAGTATGCGTATGTCGCGAACATGGGTGAGAGAGGAGGTCGAGTAGTAAGGGACGAGCGGATCAAGGGGTGCGATGGAGCGGAGCGCGATGGGATCCCCGTCGACGTCTTGACCGAAATCGATCAGGTGGCGACGAAGGATTGGGGTGAGTAGAGGCGGCTCGAGCGGGTATGGATTGAGAATTCGAACCAAGTCTAACCCCAATCTCAATTGGTCTTGATCCGCTTGCCGGACCCCTCTTGACCTGAATCCGTTTCGGATCGTCCGAGACCTCCTTTCGCCTTATCAACCAACCCTTCACACGAAAGTGATCGTGACTTTGCCGTTGACGGAGGGTGAAACGATGACCGAAGGCGAGCTCGCCTGAGGGACATTAGCCGACATATTGAATTGCTTGGGACAGGTGTGGAAATGAAAGCTTGACTCACTCGAAAGGGCGGTCTCACCTTGAACCGGTGGAGGTACCGCGGAATGAAGGAGCTCGTCGTCGGTTTCTCAATCCGCCTGAGACGGTCCCCCTTGTCCTTCAACCTCCCTCTCTACTGAGTCGACGGGGAAGCGGGAAGTGGATAGTCGATGATGAGGTCGGAATAAAGTACAATGGGGGGCGGTTCTCGAGTCTCGTGGGGATCAGGTCAAGTGATGCGGAACGGGTGGCAAGAAGTCCGGGAACGCCTTCCAGGACCGGGACGGGATTGACTAGCGTTGATTGATGGCGGCTTGAGCAGGTCCTTCAGCCTCGTCGCCTCAACTTGGAACTTCGAACCCTCGTCTCACTCTGCTCGAGATCAGGGCGGGTCTTGATCGTCGTTGCACACACTCCTTCAGTGTCCGCTGATCCTGATCCGACCGTCCTTGTGTGATCCGCCTTCTGGGAGTCCCAGCTTGCTGTCTCTGTGCACGACCCTCTCGCCTTCCGACCTTGTTCTTATCTATCCCGCCTCCCCGCCTCCCCTCCTTCCTGATTGAAGGGAAGGCACTAAATGCTGTTTCTCACACGTCGCGACGATGCGTCGAGCTCCCGGCACGCCGATCAGGGAGACGAATAGCGAGGACAAAGGACGTTGTGGAGTGGAGTCCGACAAAGGAGGCCGGGAGGGGTTAAGGGATGATCGGTTGTTCGAGATGGCGAAGAGAACGGTCACACGAGGGTCCTTTGCACGGCGGACGATCCGTTCGGACACCCCAGGCGATGTGAAGCTGTGCAAGACAAAGGAAGGGAGAGGTAGTTTGGGGGTCGAAGCAATAGTCACCCGCGCTCGGCTGATGGGGTGGGACTCGGTGGCGAGGGTGATGGCGCGTTTCGAGGGTCCATGATGACCGACGACAAGCCGACATCGCTTCACCTGACCCTGAGTTGATCATCTTCTCAACGGGCATAAATTCGGATCAGGTTACAATCAAAGCGGCCCAAGCCGATCTCCTTCCCGAGGTGTCGACGTGGACAGGGTTGGTTAAAACAATTCCGCGATTGGTGGCGACGTCTCAACATCTTCATGGGGTCGAGTCAATCTATGCCGTTCACTAAAACTAGCTTCCCGCGTTTCCCCTGAGCCAAGGTCCGGTTGTCGGTAAATTTACCCGGCCCTGAGAATTCGCTCCATGCAGAATCATCGCCGCCTGAGCCTCAGGAAGCGGGATCTCATATCGCCCTGCAGCTGTGACCGCTGTGCATGAAGTCCTCCATCTCCTTCGATCATCACTGTTGCCGCATCGCGTTATCCTCGCTCTAGCGTATGCCCGAACCTTGGAAACGCGGATGAAGCAGAAGCTCCGACTCCCCCGTCCAAGTCAAGCGGGCAAGCATACTCCGCCCCACGATCCCTCCCCCAGACTGCCAGCCTCAAGCTATGCAAAGTGCCGCTGCTCGAAACGAGGTCCGCTCCACATTTCGCATCAGTTACGGCACTCCCGCGTTCCAAGTCTCCACTGTGACAAGTCTAATTGCGTGCCTGAAGATACTCGAGCCGTCTTCAGCTGCTTGCGTACTTCGATTCCGGACCACTGGGTTTCGCAGATTTGTCGAGCTGCCGAAGGTTAGATATCGCCAAGAGACGCGAAGGAGATGGTCGGATTTCGTTTAGGCTGAACATAATCTCTACCGTTACCAAAGGCATCGCTCGGTCGTCGGCCGAGCTGAATAAATTTTGTCCGACGACAGCTCTTACGTCATCGCAGCTTACATCATCGCAAGGTTTCTGGGCCACGGGAATGCGGAGGCAGAGGTACAATTTGAAGACACGATACTGCGCTCCATCAGTGTGGGCCGTGCTCAGCGCGAGACGGGAGGCTGACATCCATTACATGCGCCGAAACGAGACAGTGCGTCGAGTCCGAGGTTGGGCTGATGTGTACTGTCATGCAAGAAAAGTGCCCAGCGCTTCAAGTTCGATGAATCAGATACCATCAACCTGAGCTTGAGCCTCCGGTTGACTCAGCTTATGCTTCCGCTACTTGATCCTCCCCTTCTTCTTTCTCTCCAATGGCCGCGACGGGAGCTCAATACGTACTGGCTATTTCGGACCTGCACGAACTCGTCCTTCATCTTCGCCATGACAGTCGACAAGTCGGGTTTCAGTGATCCCTCGAAACAGGCTCGAATGGCATCCTTATCACCCTGACCCGGAACATCACCCTCCTATCAATCGAAACCGTGCCCTTCAAAGCTCATGGCTGGCGATTGGCCAAAGCCAGGTCAGTCTGAGCTTCGTCTATATTGAATATAGCTGAACCGATGGGCAGCCTCACTTCCATGACATGTTCCAGGTCGCCAACAACTCCAAGAGTGATCCCATCCACATCGATGCACCCGCTCATGTCGTCAATGTGTTCCTCAATCTCGCCAGTGTGTCCGAGCCATTTCCACTGGAAACGGATTTCGAAGACACTGCCAAGCTCTTCGAACTCTGCGATACAATCGAATGCGCAGCGATCAAGCGGAGAGTACGCGAACGGCTCAACGTTCTTGGTGCTTTGGATCCGTGGCGCCAACTCGCCTTCGCATCGGAACAAGACGAGATTGTAATGGCGAGAGTGGCGTTGCGCAAGATGCCGTCAGACCCGATCGTCACCCTCGGGACCATGACCGACCTGTGGAGTCGCCCGGCGACGCTGCGAGCACATTGGCAGCTCGAGCTCCTTGGACGGATCATGGTGAAACCAATGGAGACGGAGACGGACCCTCCTGGCTTCTCATTTGCCCCGAGGAAGGGGCATCCTGCTTCCTCGTTCAGTTCGACGCCAGGAGTCAAGCAGACGGCTATCGTGGTCCTGAAGGGTTGGGGCGCGCAATACGGACACGTAGGTAAGTACCACAACAGTACCGTTGAAAAGGTGATCTTACCACTCCCATTGATGGTCTCATCGCTCGGTATCCTGCCCAGGGCCAGCAGGATTTCCATACGGAACAACTGCAGTCGAATCATGCAATAGTGAGATTCCGGTTACCGGACTAGGCATCTTCCATCTCGCTGATGACTCCAGAGTCCCTTCTGATATGTCTCATCTTCTCGATAGCTCTCCATATCATGCAGACATGCTACCCAAGAAATGGCTTCCAGGCGAATCACTTTGGGCTTCGGTCATGCGAGAAGCACAACAGTGCTTCGGATTGACGCCGACGCAGCAGGCGTCAAGCGAAGCGACCTTCGTTCTTCGTTCGGGCTTGGCTCTTACGCCGAACTTTGTGGGGATCTATCAGCCTCAGGAAAGCTTGCCATCGTCCTCGACCGGCGTGTCCTCATGAGGACGAGGCTTTCTGTGCATCACACATCTTCCCTCAGGTACCATCAGATCAGCCTTCATGGTCTCATCGCCTTTCTTCTTCCTTGTCCTCCTCCTTCCCAATGTAAGGTCTTCAAACAGAGATTGATTAAGGTCTGAATTCCAATGCATCCAGCTCGGCAAATCTCTTCAACAGCATGAATCCAATGCAGAAGCTGGACCAAGCTGCGATACTCGAGCCAGCCGAACTTCACTTCTTCCATGCTGATCCCGGCGGCGACGTGGTCCTCCGATCAAACGACAGCATTCTTTTCAGGACGAATGGATGGCAACTGGCAAAGGCGAGGTAGGTTTCGATATGGTCTTTGGCCTAAGACACACGCAGCTGACTTTGAGAGTAGTCCTGTCTTCGGTGACATGCTGGTCGCTCACATCGACAAATGACCCCATCCACATCGACAGACCCTCTCAGGTGCTCGAAGCCTTCCTGAACCTCTGCAGCGTGTCTAGGCCATTCCTGTTGGAGACCGACTTCGACGTCCCGCGAAGCTGCTCGATCTCGCCGACAAGTTCGATTGCGGTAGCCTGACACCCAGGATTCGCGCACACCTGCACAGCCTCGGCGCGCAAGACCCACGGCGGCTTCTGACATTCGCTTCCGAGAATGACATTGCGGACTTGGCGAGAATTGCCTTGAAGAGCATGCCATCCGATCCACTCGGCGAACTCGGTAGCAGATGTGTCCTATGGGAGCGATTGATCACATTGCGCCCTTCTTAGCAGCTCGAACTCCTTCGGCGCATAATGTGCACAAGTCAGACGATGTCATACGAGGATCTAGAATGGATCTCGAAGACGAAAACCTTCTCGATGTTGGAGGAGAAGGGCATGCTATTTGATGTTGGAGGATTGGGGCACGATCGCGAGGGAGTTCTGCCCTAAAGCAGATGAGTCATCAGTGAGTCTGCTGCAATGCTTCAATGAGTACAGGTGACGACCTAACCCATTAGGACCGGGATGGCGACTGAAGTCTAAGACATCACAGCGCAATCGAAAGGGGCAAATGGGGATATGACCGGACTGTAATCAACGTCCGATCGTCGCTTGCAGAAAGATCCACTAATCATCCCAAGATACCTTTCATCGTCCTGGCCTCATCTGTCCGGTCGATCGATATATCGGATGCATTCCGATTACCCAGACAAAAATGATGGTGCACGAGCCTGATCGACTCTATAGGACTGTGTGGCTGGAGGGCGTTGGAGGGCACCGACCCTATATTTGCCCTCGGACCGTCTTACCGCTATGACCTCCGGGCGTTTGCGCTTGTCTCCTTCCCTCTCCTTCTTGATACCATCAGACAAAGATCTGAACTCCACTTCAGACTAGTTGAGCAGCTCCTGCCATATCATGTCCATCACCTCCGAGGTCGACCCCATCGATACCTCGAACGCCGTCGAATGGCAGTCCTATCTCTCAGATCCGACCGGTGACGTGATCCTCCAATCGAGCGATAACGTTCTCTTCGAGGCTCACAGCTGGACATTGGGCAAAGCTAGGTAGCTTCAGACCTCTTCTCACCCTCGTCTTGAAACCACTGACGTCAGGGACGCAGCAACGCATTCGAAGGCATGTTCCACGTCGCCATCAAGACTGCCAATGCACCCATTCCCGTCGACGCAACTGCGGAAGTCCTCAACGTCTTCCTCAATCTCGCCAGCGTTTCTCTCCCGTACATTTCCGAGACGGACTTCGACATCACGGCGAAGCTTCTCGACCATTCCGAATCGTTCGACTGCGAAAGTATGAGGCCGAAGATACGCGAACGTCTCATGCCTCTTGGCAATGTTGATCCGTGGCGTCTGCTTACAATCGCATCGGACAGGGACGATCTGGAGATGGGGAGAGCGGCAATGAACAAGATGCCCTGGGACCCGTTGCGTAATTTCACAGTATCTGTGGGAACGCTTTGGGAACTTGCAGCATCACTGGCAGGTCCAGCTACTGCACCGCTGCATGAAAGACGTCCGCCTCGTGTCTTACTCGCAAGGGGGTGGGGGCGGCAAGAAGACGCAAGACACGAACTCGACAGCAATTACACTCCTCGAGAACCCGAATGAGTTCGCCGCTACCTCCAATCCCAGCCCGATGGCCGTTCCCAATGTGAGGTCCTCTTTGCAATGTCCGTCAACAGCGTACTGAGTGGAGAAGCTCAGGACAAATGACCGAGGTCTCATTGGGTAGAAGCCGAGAAGACCAGACTTGGGAAGGGCCGGGAGGATTGTATATCGTGCGCTTCCACTCATTCCGAAGCCGAGTGAGACTTCATGTCTGCATATACTCAGATACATGCGTGTCGATACGACTGCCAACGACTGGCCAAGCTTACGTCGATGATCTGGTCCAGGATCCACGATATCGCTCTTTTCTACCCATCATCGGCAAGATGTTCAAAAAACACCTGCATCTTCTCCACATCATTCGCATGTCTCAGTCCTGATCGTATCCCGCAATCAGTTTCGACCCAACGCAAAACGTCTCCTCCCCGACCTCCCTGCGATTTCCGTCCGGCGACGTATCCTCGACTCCCTCCGCTTGCAATACCCCTACTTTTCAAGACCCTCGACTAAGCATCGGCGACAGTGGGATTGAAGTTCCTGGCCACTTCTTTCCAATGTTGCGTAACCACAATGCTGATCCCAGTGCGAGTCCTTTTCCCATGACCAGGAAGGGACTCGTACGATATCTCGCGCAAACTGGTCGTCAAGCGCCGAAGCAGCTCGAGCTGCCAATTCGGGCTCAAAGTCGCCATGTGTTTCCACAGCTCTGGTAACCGTCCAGATCGGGACCGCTGTCATCTTGCCCAGCGCCACCTTCGCGAGGTCCACATCGTGGCGTAACAACATACAGGGTCGGACGAGGGACCGGACATTTACCGATGAAGCGGGGCACAAGGACCTTTCCTTTCGAGTCGGTCAGCTGGCCGTACCGTAGCATCGTGCCGAGCTGACCACATTCCTCAGGCGAGGTGGATACAGTCATCGGGGGATTCCATGGCGAGACGAAGCATGTCGTCGAAGGCCGCGCTGACTCTCTTTTTCACCTCAGTCATGCGATTTCAACATTTTAGAGACCACTCGACTAGCTTGGGAAAGACGCCAGCTTGGGCCTTGAAGAAGACGTTGTCGTCGGATCGGATGGTGATATCGCCATTCGGGTCGGCGTGATATGGATGCCATTCAGTATCGACATGGGGTAGGGCTCCTCGGCCGCTTGTTGCTCGAGCTCATGGCAGGTATGGGTCTTTCTGGCTTGACAGACACCTAAGATTGGGACGACTGATCAGACGTGAGTCGGACTAGCTGAAAGTAAGCCTAGAAGCGATATATGCCCGAGTCTGATGAGACGATGAAGGGGATTAGTGTTCCCTGTTGGGTAAGGTTTGATGTCGGCTTCGAGCACAATGAGGGAGTACAGCCATCCCACGTGAACTAGCGTAGAGAAGTATGTCCTCTTCAAGAGCATTTCTGCACTGCTGGGCAATCCCCGTACTCATCGTTGAAAGGACCAGAAAGACGAGAGGTCGATGCTGGAAAGCGGTGTTAGCGGTTGTACCTGGACTCATGGCGGAGTACAGCCGATGTCCGCTCGAGATATATTCTATGAAGTTTCAGTTCGAACCGTTTCGGACTTATCACGTCGACTAGTAAACGCTCATAAAGTCAAGATGTTCAAAAAGTACCCATACTTTGTTCCACCCCTTGTACTACGCGCTGATCGTCTGTCGCCATCAGGTTCAATCCGAAAGAAGACGTCTCCTCCTCGACATCCCTAAAATCCTCAGTCCAGCGACACATCCGCACCTCCCTCCTCACCGAATACCTTTACCTCTCTCAACCCGCTTGGCGAGATCCCTCCGCCTCTTTCGCCACTGCAGCACAATTCGTCGAGGAGGACGACGAGCCGAAGGAGGACGGTGGGAAGGGCAAGAAGAAGGGCGGGAAGGGGAAGAGTGGGAAGGGCAAGGGGAAGGAGGATGGTGAGGAAGGCGAGGGGATAGGGACAGGGACAGGGGAGATGACGGTCTTGGATGAGATTTGGCCCAAGAAGGAGGCGCTGGGGTTGACGAAATGGTGTGTCAGACTCGCTCCTTGCCGCATCTGAATTCAAATGCCTGGCCAACCGGGCTCGAGCTGATGGACTTCTTGTGGAATCCAGTCACGATCGGATATCAATATATACGGTCAACGCGATACCTCTGTTCTTCCAGCATTTCGACGGGCCCTTGATCCCTACTCTCAAGCTGCTACATCGATGTGCGTGATCCCCGACCTTTCTGCGTGACACTGATAATGGTCCGAATAGATCCCGGACTGTTACCGCACGTTCAGATAGATCGCGGAGCCATCAAGTTCCTCCTCGCCGTAAGCTACTTCTCATCTTGCTCTGTCTAAGCTGACTCATCCGACAGGGCGCAAACATGATGGCCCCCGGCCTACTCTCACCCGGAGGTTCCCTCCCTCCAGGACTCGACAAAGACGCACTCGTAGCCATCCATGCGGAGGGCAAGGAACACGCCTGTGGGATAGGCAAGATGAATGCGTCGAGCGATGAGGTGCGAAAAGCTGCGAAGGGGGTTGCTGTGGAGGTGGTCTGCTGGATTGGGTGAGTGGACGTTCTATCTCGTACGGAAATCAAGGCTGATGGAGTTAGGGATGATTTGTGGAAGGTCGATAGGATTGGGCTGTGATGCTGGATCTCGCTCAGTTGAAGCGTTTGCATCGCTAGTACCGCTGTGTTCCGGTCCGACAGTCCCGATGCTGGTAGACACTACCGCCGTTTCTGTTGCGTTCTTGAGTATGGAAGAAGATCATGCCTCGCAGCTACCAAATCGCCCATCACGTGGTCTTCCATAGAGGATGAATTTGGTTGAACGGATTCCTTCTTGGCCTCTGTTGGACACCTTTAGGTCATTGGCAGCGGTAACCAGAAACCTGCGTTCGTCGGTCATGGGTCGCTTCAGATAACCCTTCATCACCTTCGCTACCGCCCTTCTCTCGTATGACGGCTCCTCAAAACATCAACGGACTTCTGCCCCGCACTGTCGTTCACCCGTATGACCATTTTCAGACCAGACGCAGCTCTCGCTAGGGCATCTGATTTCACCAACAAGTTCCGATTCAAGTGACAGCAGACATGTCACGCCTTTCCTCCCTCACTCCCTCCCGTTCCTCCCGCTCCTCCCTTTCACCGACACCCACGACCTCCCCATCCTCCCCACCTCGCAACCCTAATAGCGAGACAACCCACCACCGCCTCCTAAAACTCCTCTTCACCGAGATCCGCACCCTCATCAGGACATGGGACGAGCTCGTCCTCATCGACGGCCTAAAGCACGGAAAGACATGCGTGGACGAAGCTACGGAGATGGAGTGGGTTCACCTCATTGTTGCTTCCCATCTCAGAGCTTTGTAGAAGGGGAAGAACGAGCTGATCAATGGGGGACAGTAATCTAGTAGGGATGGAGGAATGCCCGGAGAGACTGGCGGTGGGGCCGCATTTGAGGGAATTTTACAGGGGACGAGAGGGGATGGAGGCAGTGCTGACCAAGCTGGTGAACTCGCTCAACTCGTCTCTCCATCCCTGAGCCACGCTAGCAAGGATCCATGCTGGACATAGCTCTGGTGAGATTCGAGCTGATGAACCGTAGGACAAACTCCTCCACAAGCTCTCCCTCCTCATCGACCAAGCTGAGAAGATCTTCTTCGAGGCCTACCGCCTTGTCGGACCGGACTTCGCGCTGTCCGAACCATTGTGGCTAACATGGACCCTCGAGAACTTCGGTCAGCTCCGATTTTGTCGATATCCTCTCATAGCTCGATGAGGGGTGGTCCGGCCAGAGCTAATGAATGAGATACAGTGAACTCCCTTCTACCCCTCTTGAGTTTGCATAATCACCACCACCAGCTCCTCACCCCATTCGCGGGAATCATCACGTCCCCTGAAACGCCATTTGACGAGGCGAAGATCGCGTTGGAACGGTGGCAGGATCTTGGGAGAGGTGGGCAGAGGTGGGAGGGTGTGAGGGAGTGGGAGGAGTTGGTCGAGCTTGAGCTTGCGGGCTTTGGCCGGGAAAAGGAGAGGGAGGAGGATGAGGGAATCAAGGGAAGAAGAAAAGGTCGGAAGGGGTGACGCCTCAACGCACGACCTTGAAACCCGACATGGGCCATGCTACCCAAGCGCCAACGACTTCTCAAGTCCGCTCGACAGAGCAACATGATCGGCAATCCACAGCGCCATGAAGACAGGCCTACGGAGTCCGAGCTCGGTAGAATGTGGCGGAGGCACCACACCGGAGAGACCATCGGAAACTGAGCAACGCGAGACGGCTCAAGGAGATTAGGATGCATTGGTTTCGTTCCTTGATGACTCCATGCCTTTGACGTGCTCCAGTCCAGCTTGTAACCTAGCAAGACTCCGATCAAACCCGAGCACAGTCATGATGACCGGGACTTTTGGGCCGACCTGTGTTCCTCCTTGTCAGAACCGCTTGAAACCACAAGGATGAGACATCACGTACGAGGCGTCCCGTCAGAGCATGTCGCATCGGCTTCATCACCTCGCTCCGCGCTCTCAGTCCGTGCAGATTGGACACCTGACTCGCCACGCTCCAGACGAGATCCTCAGTGAACTCCGCACCGCCCTCCTCCCGCTCGTTCAACGCAGCAATTGCAGACTGGAGGATCCTCACTGATGCGAGTCAGCGCTGGTAGACAATCATGAAAAACACAAACCGTAGAGGTGAGTGTCGTTGAGTTCTGCGAGGAACGTGCGCGATTCGTGGCCTTCATAATTGGGATCAATGAAGAAGTAGATGGACTCCTTGCGGATGTCGGATAGGAGGGTTATGCGGGGCTAAACACTTGGATGAACAATGATATTCCGTGAAAACGGATATCGACTGACGACTTCGGCATCGAGCACACTCTCGACGTACTTGCGATCCTCGACAAGTGCACTGATCATTTGTCAGCGGTGCGCATTTCCCACCATAGAATTGACTCACCAGTCTTTCAGCGTTCTCACGTCCCTCAACATCCCTTGCAGCTTCTCGATCAGCTCATTCCTCGCCTCTCCGAGTGACTCCTCCGATCTCCCCAGCCTCTCCTTTCCCAGCTCCGCGGTCTCACTATCCCGGCCCATCCTCCCAGCTTTCCGTCTCAGCGTCATCTTATTCAGGAAGTCCAATTTCGACTGGCTGACCGCGGCCTTTCTACGTGTGATGTGTGTAAGATCGAATGCAGAGATGAGTTGAGGGACGGTGAAGACCTCGTAGAGACTATGCGTGTCTTTCCGTGCGTGGGCGGGGAGGATCTCGGATCCTGGTCCGACGGAGGGTGTAGGGAGGTCGGAGACGGTGTTGAGTGATTCGAGCGCGGAGTAGTAGTCCCATCCGAGGAGCGAGAGGTAGTTTAGCATGGCTTCCACCTCGTAGCCCGCTTCCTATACCCCAAAGTTTAGCCAGGCAAGCGGATATGGGTGGAAGGCTGAGGCTTACTCGGAAATGATCAACTGTCACATCTCCTTTCCGCTTGCTCAGCTTCGTACCGTCCTCGTTGACGAGCAGTGGAAGATGGGCGAAGGCTGGTGGCTCCCAGTCGAAGGCGCGGTATAGCTGGACGTGTTTCGGTAGTGATGGAAGCCATTCCTGACGGTTTGTGAGCTTGATTACATCAGAAAAGTCACGCAGTCTCACCTCGCCTCGCAGAACATGAGTGATCTCCATCGCATGATCATCCACTACACTCGCGAGGTGATAAGTCGGGTAGCCATCCGGTTTGAGGAGGACGAAATCGTCGAAATATTCAGATCCGGCATCGGAGTGAGGTGTTACCACGCCAAAGACGAGATCGGTTGGCATCACTGGAAACCCTCCAGGATCCTGCCTCATCAGCCTCCACTTGCCACGGCAAGGGCTAAGGCCCACCTTGAATCGCACGACGTATTTATGTCCAGCTTGTCTCCGCCTCACCCGGTCTTCATCGGTGAGGTGTCGACATCGGCTATCATAGCTCACTCGAACTCCCTGCTTGAGGAGGGAGGTCCTGATCGCGTGCAGGTCGTCGGGGGAGCAGAAGCATTCGTAGGCGTGGCCTTGCTGCTCGAAACCTTAGCTCGGGGCCCAACGAATCAGGCGGAAGGAAGCACGGAGAGGAGATGCCGGACGTGTTGATGGTACAGGTCTAGTCGCTCTGACTGAGCCAGGCATCAGCATGTATCGGCTTGAGATCTGGTGAACATTGACCTGGATGTATGGCCCGTGAGGACCGCCACGACCGATGCCTATATGCTCCAGGCGAACTTCAGCTCTCCCCTTGAGTGTAAACTCAATTAGCTCACCTTCATCGTAGTCCAATCCCGCCCAGTCCAGAGCTTCCCGTAATCTGTCAACAGCACCTTCCACAAAGCGCTCCTGCACCCTTGTCAATAGCCTGTTCCCCTGATTGAAGACGGAGCGGACCGACCCTATCAGTATCCTCGACCCGCAACACCCATCTTCCCTTCCACTTCCGCGCGAGCAGGTGATTGAACAAAGCCGTCCGAAGTCCACCAAGGTGCAGCTGTCCAGTTGGGGAAGGGGCGAATCGGAGTCGAGGTGTAGGTGGCTGACAAGGGGCGGTGGCTAGGTTTCGGCGGGCTAGACAGTATCTGGTGCATCCTCGTATACTCTTGAAATGTGGTCTCATAGCTCTATCGAGGTGAGAGGGGAGAAGGGAGGGTGGAGGTGAGAGGGGAGAAGGGAGGGTCGAGGTGAGAGGGGAGAAGGGAGGGTCGAGGTGAGAGGGGAGAAGGGAGGGTGGCGGAAGCCTGTTGAAAACTTCCGGAAAGCTGATCAGGATTTCCAGATCATCACTTCTCCTCCCTTTTCACATGACCTCTGATTGTAGTACTGCTTGAATCGGGAAGATGGGCGAGTTCTTCCCCGTTCCAGGGATCTCCGAATCCGCCTTTCACAATGGCCTCGTCGTCGTGGTACGCCATATCTCTCTGAGCACTGAAATGTTGGCTGATACCGAATCAGCCTTCGGTATCACTAGCCAACCTCCCTCAGCTCGCCGCGGACCTGCTCATCACCTCACTCGGTCTGAAGCGAGTCGGATGGATAGGACGAGGTGATACTGTAGTGCCTTTCGCTGGAGCTGGGGAGGATGGCGAGGGTATCGTCATTGGAGGGTTGGAAGGTCCGTTGGTGCATTTCGTAGCTGTGACCAAATGTGTGCCCTTACAAGGGAGGTCGTACAACAGCAGCGTTGACATAGACCTTGCCAGTGTACGGTAAACCCGATAGCGAGATCTTCGTGATCCAGCAACGTTCTCCGACCCTCAAAGTAAGCTTTACATATTGGCTCAGCTTCTATCCTTCCGCATTCTTGGACGTGGAGCTCATGTTGATCTGATACCGCCCCTCAGTCTCGGAAAGACGCTCACATAGCCCTCTTACACGACTTCCTCATCTCGCACGAATTCAGCTTCATTCTCATCCTCGCCAGCCTTGATGCGGCAAGCCAGGATGACGCGCAACTCCTGTCCGTCCTCTCCACCCACCCCTCATTCCGAGCTAACAAACCCGGTCCAGCACACCACACCAACATATCGTCCCTCCCTCTTCATCCTCTTCCTCACCTCACTTCGAACGGCTAAGATTGCTCCCGCCTTTAAGCCTACAACTCTCCGATGCCCCTCGAACTTGGTCCACTTCTGTACCATACCCGCCATTCCTACCGGCTGCAGGCTTGACACGGCGACTCCTTGTGTCACTGCAGGACTCGGACAAGTCCCCATCGCACGGAGCTGTTTCGGCTTGGTGCGTTGAAGGAGATAACCGGGGGGACGCGCATGCCCTTGCTCTGGTGGTTTTGGCAATTTTGAATCTGGGTCAGTCGGCGTTGAATGCTGTAAAATGAAGCTGATCTGGGTATAGAGGGGACGGAGATCACGGAGCCCAGGTCGTGGGCTGGGCTGTTCGGGGCGCGGGAAGGTGGGAGCGGGGGGTTGAGGAATGATGCTGAGTTGTATGGATGACAATCGCGTTCACGCAGTCAGACCTCTCCCTTTTCGGATCGTCTGCAATTCCACAACTGGCGGCGGTCCCATGGTACTCTCAGCTTCCAATACGGGGGAAGTAATCGGTACAGAACGTCGGTAAAGAACGTGCGTGTCTGGAGCTTGTCCGTCTGAATCTGCACGGTGCCGATCATGCCGAGAGGACGTGCTGCATGTGATGCATGGTCACCGGCTTGAACGAGCAGCTCAATACGATTCCTTGGCTACGCCACCAGTAATCATTCACAGCAGGACGACGACCTCCTGAAAAATCAAGCAAAACGCGACGTATCATTTTTATTCTTGGCGCAGACGCATGCCAAGGAATCCGTCAGCCGTGCCGAACCGCAGGATGGCCCAGGCACCTGGCGTGTGACCCTTGAAGAGTATGATTTTGCTCCCGTGGGAAAGTCTTGGCACGCTCAAAATGACCAAAGCGCCAAGTTTCGGATTTGGACACTATTCATCTCGTTCTCATCTCCAGCTACCTCTGACACTTCACTCTTTACGGTCCAGCTACCTGTCCCCGTTTACAGGAATATTGATCAGATTAAACTAGGTCCATCAAGCTTGAGGTCAACGGCTACGCTTCTTCGGCGCCGTCTCAACAACAACAACAGTCTTGGCGTCAACCTCTCACTTCGACCCTATTCAGTTCCCTTCTCCTCACTACGTGCACCTCGATATGACCACCGCCGGCCCCTCCCACTCCCATACTGTACCCCGACCCCACCCTTATCACCCCACATACAGCCTACCCCAAATCCAGTCGAACTCCCGTCAGAAATACCATTCCCCCTCCCTCCCCACGACCGATCGAACCGCCCTCCCGCCAAGCCCACCCCGATCCCGACGCGATCCCTCGGAAACGCCGTCCCTAGGTCTCGGACTCGCGTTCGGCGGCTCCAGGGGCGGGAAATGGTGGGATGAAGAGCTGGTTCGTCTTTTCTCGTCAGCCTTGAAGTGAACTGATGAGGTGTTGGATAGCCGGCACCACCGGCCAGTTTGGGGAGTATACTAGACTCCTTCCGCCGGTCAGGAGAAGGGGATCGGGACCTCTTACTCGCCATCCTCGGGGCTAAAAAAGCGGAGGAAGAGGTCCGTTCCTCCCTGCCCCACCGAGATTTGACTGTTGAGCTGACCGGATAGTAGCGCTTGACGGCATTGATCCAGACTCGGTTGACGATCCTCCAAGCTCGACTCTCACCCCACTGCACCACCGTCGCAGGCTCGCCGTCATCAAGCGGGGGATCTTTCTCCTCGAACGACAACGGGCCGGAGACACCAGCTCAACCTGAATCTGGGTACATGGCTCCCGCGCCCCCGCCTTCGCTCCCGCCAACGCAAAAAGACGAGACGAGGGAGTATTATCATCTCCCACCGCCGAAATCCATGTTGAATGGTGATGGGCGATCTCGATCGCGCTCGGATGGGATGGACCGGCAGCTCGCTCCCCTGTATTCGCCGAAGGGTGAGGGTGAAGCGACGGGTATGGCAATGGGGATGGGGATGGGGATGGGGACGGGGACGGGGACGGGGACGGGGACTTCCGCGAATGGGCTTCAGATGTTGCTCGATGCGGGGATGAGGAGGGAGAGGGAGGAGATAGACTAGACGAGGCTGGGGTGGTGACATCGACTGTACGGGAAAACATGATCGACGAGATGACGGAATGAAACCCACTACTTCTGATTCGCGAGATCACCTGAAGAATGATTTCGTGCATTGATAATTTACCGGCATCAGATGTGATATATAACGATGATTTTGCTAAAATGCAAACCCTGTCCTCCTTCCCACAATATGAAAGTGCTTGACTCAGCGCCAAGCCCCCGCCCCTCACTCCGTCCCAAGCTTCATCAACGCCTTGAGACTCTTCGCCACTCCAAAGCTAGCACTCGCGATCTGCTGCCTCACATTCTTCTCAAACTGCGCTCCACCACCCATCTTTGCGCTCTCCTGCGCCTCGCTCAACATGTTCGTATTCTTTACCAATTCCTTCAATAGCACGTTCCCCTCGGGCCGGAGGGCGGCCGGCAGCGAGTTAGTCGATACATCCACTATGGACGAGGCGATGGCGATGACCTCGGATAGGTGCTCGTATAGTGCGGGGCCTTGACCACCGGTACGGATCGCTGCGAGGAGGTTCTGGATCGAGTTGACCAGGGCCGAGGACTGGGTATCGAGGTACGGCTATTTCAATCGTCAACATGTGTGCCGAGGCCGGGACGCTCGCCTCACCTTGAGATCCTCCCACTCCTGCTCGTCCCCGCCCTCACCCAGTACATCGGAATCGTCCACTACCTCGGCCGATTTTCTGCCGTATGCAGGCGTATCATCGTAAGCCGTGGCAGGTGCGACCGCGCTCGATCCGGACGTCGCGGAAGTTAGTGATGTCCGGCTGTAACCATGGCCGCTGCTGTTGATGTTCCGCGTCCCGACTGTCGGACGAACAGGTGCTTGGCGGTCGCTCGTAACCGACACTTCGCGCTCCAGGTCAAACGAGTCACTTCGGTGCCCTGAAGAAGCGGATTGGAAGGAGTTGATCCGGAATTGCGGAGCAGATGCAGCTGCAGCGGGGTTGAAGCCATTCGGCCTGGTTTCGACAGGCGTCGCAATACGATCGATTGGTCGTGAGAGTGCCGGTAGATCTGCCGGCCGCCTTGCAACCGCAGGGGATTCCTTCAGCCTTTCCTCCACCCCATATTCCCGATCGAAATTCCCATTCGCGGACTTGAGATCCCCGCGGTTCACCATTTCCTTGATGCTGAGATTGCTCCCCCGTCTGCGCATGTCACGGCTCTGTGCACTCCGCCGAATCTTAAGAAGCCTAATGAGCTCCACGACGTTGGCACTGAGATGTCCAGCCGCCGCATCGAGGAGGGAGACCGGAGAGAGACCCGAAGCCATGGCATGATTCCTCGCAGCCTGCATGAGACTGTTCAGGCGTGTTGTTGACTCATGCTTCAGCGACTCGAGGCGAGACACATCAACGTCGAGGTTCGGTCGAGCTTCGAAAGCCTTGACGTCCTCCCCGATCTCGGTGATGGCTTCGACAATGGCCTTCATCGCTGGCAGAACGCCAGTAGGAGTAGACGATCTACAGCGATTTAGCAGGGCTCAGCGAACGCTTCTGGATAGCTCACCTCGCTGCGGCTAACAGACCGTCAATGGCGCTTTGGAAGGATGAGACGTTGACATCGGCGATATTGCCATCCGCTGAAGCCGGCAGATGATCGTCTGTGACTGGCTTCGAGACGAACAGCGTCGATGTAGCTAGGACGTATCAGCGATTGCCGGCTTCCTTCTTACAAAAGACCTACCCTTCAGATTGCGCAACTCTATTCGCACCGAGTCATACTTCCGGCGGTACTCCTCGACTCTAGCTTCCATATCGTTCACGGTAGCCGCGTCTTGCTCCCGCTCAGCCATGATCTCGTCATTGCGCAGAGATAGGGCATTCAGTTCGTCAACAAGGGAGTGAATCTCGCCCTTCAGCTCTGCGACGGCTTGATCGTCCTGCGATTTGTCAGTATAATTCGGACTTATCTTTCCTCTGAACTCACGTCTCCCGGGCCATTTCTTGCTCCCCATGATGGTTTCTCATCCTCCAGTCGCCGGAGCTCGTCCTCGAGCCCATCGCACCGGTCTCGCCATCGGCCATTCTCCTGCTGTGCAGACCGTGATGTATGCTCGCTATGCTTTCGAGCAGTCTCAGCCGCATCTCGTGCGACGTCCAGCTCATGTTGCAGTGACCGTAATGAGGAGGCGTGTGTTGCCGCCCGCTGGGAACCATCAGCTCGCGGCGACAGGC
>JAABUP010005104.1_pt1 | contig 20505 bp, 14 predicted proteins | sample 5559201 | NCBI WGS metagenome assembly JAABUP01 (sample SAMN10711887, study PRJNA513373) | rock metagenome | isolation source: Antarctica rocks | place: Antarctica
GAGGTCTCGATGCTGGAACGCATTCCCGGGCCGGACATTCCGGCCGAGGTGGCTCCGGTGGCCACTTCGCGGCGCCGGCTCTGGGCCGCGGCCCTGACGGCGGGAGTCCTCGCGTCGGGCTTGTCGTGGACGGCGGGCGAGGCGTCGCTCGACCGATTCAAGAGCACGAAGGTGATCGACCCGCTCCGGGACCAGGTCGACCCGACCGAGGTCAGCCGGTTCGCCGTGAAGAACGCGACCCTGGCCTGCGGGCTGCAAGGGGCCCTGCTGGGCCTGACGCTCGGGCTGGCGGGGGCCGCCGCCGGACGGCGTCCCCGTCGCGACGCCGCCACGGCCGGACTGGCGGGGCTGGCTCTCGGCGGCGTGCTCGGCGCGGCCGCCTCGTTCGGGCTCTTCACGGCCTTTTTCGCGACGGTTGACCCAAATTCCCAAGACTTGATCCCTTCGCTGCTGACGCACGCCGGGGTGGCGTCGCTGCTGGGGGCGTCCGGCGGCGTGGCCTTCGGGCTCGGGCTGGGAAGCCGAGGCCGGATCGTCCGCGCCGCGGTCGGTGGGCTGATCGGCGCGGCGCTGGGCGCGGGACTCTATGAGATCCTGGGGGGGATCCTCTTCCCCCTGGGCAAGACCGGAGATCCCGTCGCCGAGTCCGGCCCGGCGCGCTTCCTCTTTCACTCGATGGTCGATCTGCTGGCGGCCATCGGCGCCGCGGCTCTCGCCGATTCGCGCGAGACGAGATGACGGGCTTCGACTCACCCTGCGCGGGAAATTCGATCGATTCGCGACCCGCTGGCCAGGAGGGACCCCTTGAATCGTCGTCAAATCCGCCTGATGTCCCTTGGTGGCCTGGCGATCGCCGGGGTCGTCGCGTCGGCCGCCTGGGGCCTGACCTGGGCGGTCGTGGAGTGGCGTTTATCGGCGGAGCTTGATCGGGCCGCGGGCGAGATGGCATCGGGTCGAGCCGAGGCGGCCCGCTTGCGGCTCTCGCGGCTCTCGGGGCGGTGGCCAGGCCGCGACAAGGTGGAGTATCGGCTCGGGCTCTTCGAGGCGACTCTGGGCCACGCCGACGCGGCCCTCGGTGCCTGGGGCCGGGTGCCGGGCGACTCGCCCCTGGGCCCCCGCGCGGCGCTGGCGCGGGGCCGTCTCGCGCTGGAACGCGGCCGGCTCGCCCTGGCCGAGGAGAGCCTGGCCCGGGTCGACGGGCGGGTGGACGAGATCGGCCTGGACGCGGGCCGGCTGATGGAGCAGGTCCTGCTATTCTCGGGTCGGGGCCGGGAGATCGCCCGCCGGCTCCGGCGACGCTGGCAGACCGACCGCGACCCGGTGGCGATCCTGAAGGCCCACTGGCTCCTCGACTCCCAGCCAATGCCGATCGGGCCGGTGCGCGACCGGCTCGATCGGATGGGGCGAGAGGCCCCCGATGACGACCGCGTCTGGCTCGGTCGCGCCGACCTGGACACCCGGACCGGGCTCTTCGAGGAAGCCCAAGCCTGGCTCCGAAGCTGCGAGGCCCGACGACCTGAAGACCCCGACGTCTGGCGCGGCTGGCTCGACTGGGCGCTGGCCGCCGGTCGGGCCGACGAGGCTGGACGGGCGCTGGCTCACCTGCCCGCCCGGGGCTTCACGACCGCCGAGGTCGCCATGATTCGCGCCCGGCTCGCCGCCCTCGATGGCAACCAGGACGCCGAGCGTCGGGCGCTGGAGGCTCGGGCCGAGCTGGAGCCAGGAGATACCTCGGCCTGGGCACGGCTGGCCGACCTGGCGGCCCGCGCCGGCCACGGCGAACGCCTCGATCGCTTCCGGAGGCGTCAGGAGGGGCTCAATCGGTCCCGGGATCAATACCGCCGGTTGATGGGCGAGGTCTCGGCCGAGAACACGTCCCGCGCCGGCGAACTGGCTCGGCTCGCCGAGGAACTCGGTCGCCGCTTCGAGGCCCAGGGCTGGTGGACGATCCGGGCCCGCCAGACCGGCGGCGACGACGAGGCCCGGGCCAGGCTCGGGCGTTTGGCTCCCGAGCCGCCCCCGGCGGCGGAGCCGGGCCGGACCCTCGCCGACCTGATCCCCGGGCGTCGGCCCTCGACGAAGGCCCTGGGCGGGAGGCCGATCGAGCCGCTCTCACTCACGGTCCCGACTTTCCGGGACGACGCCGAACCGGCCGGGCTCGGCTTCGTCTACGACAACGACCAGAGCCCGCTCCGCCGGCTCCCCGAGACGATGGGCGGCGGGGTCGGGCTGATCGACTACGATGATGACGGCCGGCTCGACGTCTATTGCGTGCAGGGGGGGAAATTCCCCACCGGGACCGAGTCGCCCGGCGGCGGCGACCGCCTGTTCCGCAACCGGGGCGATGGCACGTTCGAGGACGTCACCGAGCGGTCCGGCATCGCCTCGTTCCGTCGAGGCTTCGGGCACGGCGTCGCGGTCGGCGACTACAACAACGACGGCCGATCCGACCTGTTCGTCACCCGCTGGGGAGGTTACGCACTTTACCGCAATAAGGGGGACGGGACGTTCGAGGATGCCAGCGATCGGGCGGGTCTGGGCGGCGAGCGGGGTTGGCCCACGTCGGCGGCCTTCGCTGACCTCGACGCCGACGGCGACCTCGACCTCTTCGTCTGCCACTACCTCCGCTGGAGCCCGACCGACTCGGCCCCATGTCCCGACCCCGGGCGCCCGGGGACCTACGTCTATTGCGTCCCTCGGGCGTTCGAGTCCGAGCCCGACCGCCTATTCCGCAACGACGGGGGGAGGTTTGTCGACGTGTCGACCGAGGCGGGGATCATCGACAAGGATGGCCGGGGTCTGGGCGTCGTCCTCGCCGACCTCGACGACGACGGTCGGGTTGACATTTACGTCGCCAACGACATGACGGCGAACTTCCTCTACCGCAACCTTGGGGGACTTCGGTTCGAGGAGATCGGCCTGATCTCGGGGGCGGGCACCAATGGAGAGGGGGGCTACCAGGCGGGCATGGGCATCGCCTGCGGCGACCTCGACGGCGACGGCCTCCCCGACCTGGCCGTGACCAACTTCTACGGCGAGTCGACGACGCTGTTCCACAACAACGGCGGCGGATTATTCGCCGACTGGACGGCGACGGCCGGCCTGATGGTGCCGAGCCGGCACGTCCTGGGCTTCGGCGCCTCCTTCCTCGATGCCGACGACGATGGCCGGCTCGACCTGGTCACCGCCAACGGGCATGTCAATGATTATCGCCCGGCCATCCCCTACGAGATGCCGGCGCATCTCTATCTCGGGGCGGGCGGGGGGCGCCTCGTCGAGGTTTCCCGCCGCGCCGGGGACTGCTGGACGATCCCGCGAGTCGGCCGGGGCCTGGCCGTGGGCGACCTCGACAACGACGGTCGCCAGGACGTACTGATCGTCTCCCAGTCCGGCCCGCTCGCCTTCTTCCGCAACCTCGGAGCCGGTAGCCAGGCCGGCGGGCATTCTCTGACGCTCCGGCTGGTCGGGACGACCTCGAACCGCGACGGGGTCGGCGCCCGCGTCAAGGTGACCACGTTGGGGAGATCGCAAGTTGCCCACCGTTCCGGAGGCGGTAGCTTCCTCTCGGCGAGCGACGGCCGGCTCCACTTCGGCCTCGGGGGGGGCGAAGCGCCCTCGAAGCTGGCGGTCGAGGTCCGATGGCCGGACGGGCGTGTCGACCGTCACGACGGACTCCGTCGCGACGCCGCGTATCGCCTCGTACAGGGCAGCCCGCGCCCCCTTCCCCTGGCGGGCTGGCCCGACACGCCCTGAGTGGCAATCCTGCCGATGGCCACCGAGATGAACCGGGAGCGGGACCTCACCGGCTCGAACGGCTGGCCTGCTCCCCATTTCCTGGTCCAGGAATAATGGCAGTCATGGGTTCGGATGTTCACCAGGTGGTGGCTCGGATGGGGTCTCATCATCGGCCCCCTCATGGACCTGGCCGCGTCCTCGGGGGTGGCCTTCATCGGACTCACTCACCTCTCGAAGGACAAGGAAGCATTGGGAAGTCGGATCGTCGAGAAGGCTCGGGTGGTCGCCAAGATGACCCAACCCGACCCCGAGGGGCAGCCGAACCGCCGCAAGCTGTGGGTGGACAAGACGGCCGCCCTGGACGCCCTCCCGGGGACGGCCCCGACCGGCCCCGCGACCGAGGCCGGGAGGCTGGCCGCGACCGGGACCGACGGACCCATCAATCCCAATCCTCCCCTTCCTGTCCCCTACGGAGGGGACGGAAGGGGGCGGATCGTGTCGGGGTCTGGCCGTTTTGATGACGTGAGGACAGGGGGATATGAGTCGGATTCGCACGCTCCGGAACCCGATACCTTGCTGGTGTTTGACGCCACGGGTCGGGTTCAGGCGGAGCCTGTCGGGAGCGGAGGGGGAGGGATTCGAACCCCCGGGACCCTTGCGGGCCCTACGGTTTTCAAGACCGTCCCAATCGGCCACTCTGGCACCCCTCCGGGGCGAGGCGGACCAGCCGGGGTTACTGGCCCACCTCGTTCAGGACTTCCTCGGCGACGTAGATCGGCACGTCCACGGTGACGGCGACGGCGATGGCGTCGCTGGGCCGGGAGTCGACCTCGATCAGCTCCCCCTCGTGGCGGATCCGGAGCTTGGCGAAGTAGGTGTGATCCCGGAGTTCACTGATGAAGATGTCTTGCAGCTCGCCCCCCAGGAGGTCGATGGTGCTGGCCAGCAGGTCGTGCGTCAGCGGGCGGGGGGCGGGGAGGCCCTTGACCCTCCGGTCGATGCTGGTGGCCTCGAAGATCCCGATCACGATCGGGAAGGTCCGCTCGCCGTCCACTTCCTTCAAGAAGATGATCTGTTGCTCATTATTCTCGCTGATGATGATCCGGGTGAGTTCCATCTGCACGGCCACGTCGGTCGCCCCTTTCGCGCCGACGCCGGGAAGCCCGCCACGCCGGTCCTGCCGATCACCATCTCTCAGCGTCGATCGACCCGTTTCGATGATAAGGCAGCCCCGCCGGAGCGTCAACTTGCGGGGCAGGCTTGTCGATCACGCCCCCGGCGGCCCGGGCTACCCCAGGAGCGCCTCCACGGCCGCCCGCTGGGCGACCAGCTCGGCCTCCTTGGCCCGCTGCTGCTGGACCACCTCGGCCGGGGCCCGGCTCAGAAATCCCTCGTTTGCCAGCTTCCCCCGGATCGCGGCGAGCTGCTTATCGATGTCCGCCAGGGCCTTGCGATGGCGGACGGCCTCGGCCTCCTTGTCGATCAACCCTTCCAGCGGGAGGATGATCTCGGCGTCGGCCAGGACGGCCACGGCGCATTCCTTGGGCCGCTCGGCGGCCTCGACGATCGTCAGGGTCTCCGACCCGGTCAAAGCCTTGATGAAGGGCTCGCCGGCCCGGAGCATGGCGGAGACCGCACCGGAAGCCAGAATGATCGGGTTAATTTTGGCCGAGGCGGGCACGTTGCGCTCGGCCCGGAGGTTCCGGATCGCGGCGACCTTTTCCTGCCACTGGGCGACCACGCCCTCGGCCTCCGGGTCGCGCCAGGCTCCGGGGTAATCCGGCCAGGGGGCGATGCAGACGCTCTCGGCGGCCTGGGTGGGCTCGGGGAGGCCGCGGCACGGGGCAACCTGGCCGAGGGCTTGCCAGATCGACTCGGTGAGGAAGGGGACGATCGGATGCAGGAGCCGGCAGAGGCCGTCGAGGACCGCCGCCAGGACGCGCTGGGCGACCGGCCGGGCCTCGGGGTCGCGGAGGCGAGCCTTGAGGAACTCGACGTACCAGTCGCAGACGTCGTTCCAGGTGAAGTCGCGGAGCCGCCTGGTGGCCTCAGCGAACCGGAACGCCTCCAGGTCGGCGGTCACCTCGGCGGCGGTCTTCGAGAGCAGGCTGAGGATCCATCGGTCCTCGACGGCGAGATCGGAGGGGGAGACCGGGGCGGGCTCGTACCCTTCGAGGTTCATCAGGGCGAACCGCGAGGCGTTCCAGACCTTGTTGGGGAAGGTCCGGGCCTGCTCGAACCGCTCGGAGGTGTTGACCTCCCGGCCGTCGGGGAGCCTGGCCTTCTCGACCGGGATCCGGATGTCCTGGGTCTCCGTCGCCAGCGAGGCCAGGGCGAACCGGAGGGTGTCGGCGCCGTAGAGGTCGATGATATCGACCGGATCCACCCCGTTGCCGGCCGACTTGGACATCCGCTTGCCGTGGCCGTCCTGGATCACCGGGTGGATGTAGACGTCGCGGAAGGGAACCTCGCCCCGGTTGAACTGGCCGAAGATCACCATCCGGGCCACCCAGAGGGTGATGATGTCGCGGGCCGTGGAGAGGACGTCGGTCGGGTAGTACTTCTTCAGCTCGGGCGTCTCCTCGGGCCAGCCGAGGGTTGAATGGGGCCAGAGGGCCGAGCTGAACCAGGTGTCGAGGACGTCGGGATCCTGCTCGAACCGGGTGAAGGACGAGAGGCGGCACTGGCCCTCCTCGATCGCCCGGTCGGACTCGGCGCAGACGAGCCAGCCGCCGGACTCGGCCCGGCGATAGGTCACGTCGTCGCGGCCTCCGAAGGCGGCCTCCAACACGGATTCGTCGCCTTCGAAGTACCAGATCGGGATCCGGTGGCCCCACCAGAGCTGGCGGCTGATGCACCAGTCGCGCTTCTCGCCGAGCCAGTCGAGGTAGCTCCGGGCGTAGCGCTCGGGGTGGATGGTGACCTGGCCCGAGGTCACCGCGTCCATCGCCCCCTGGGCCAATTCATCCATCCGGACGAACCACTGGTCCGAAAGATACGGCTCGATCGGCGTCTTGCTCCGGTCGGAAAGGCCCACCCGGTTGGCGTGGGGCTCGACCTTGGCGAGCAGGCCCCCGGCCTCCAGATCGGCGACCACGCGCTTGCGGACCTCGCGGCGGTCGAGCCCGGCGTAGGGCCCGGCGTTCTCGTTATAAGTCCCGTCGGGATTGAGGAGATTGATCATCTCCAGGCCGTTCCGGACGCCGCAGGCGTAGTCGTTGGGGTCATGCGCGGGGGTGACCTTCACGCAGCCGGTGCCGAACTTGGGGTCGACGAGGATGGCGTCGGCGATGATCGGGATCGACCGATCGGTCAGGGGCAGGGCAACGGACTTGCCGATCAGGTGCCTGTAACGGTCGTCGGAGGGGTGGACGGCGACGGCGGTATCGCCGAGCATGGTCTCGGGGCGGGTGGTGGCGACCAGGAGTGACTCGTCGGACTCGGCCACGGGGTAGCGGATCGTCCAGAGCTGGCCGGCGGTGTCCTGGTACTCGATCTCGTCGTCGGCCACGGCGGTCCGGAGGTGGGCGTCCCAGTTCACCAGCCGCTTGCCGCGGAAGATCTTGTCATCGGCGAAGAGGCGGAAGAAGGTGGTCCGGACGGCCCGGGCGCAGACGTCGTCGAGGGTGAACCGGGTCCGGTCCCAGTCGCAGGAGCAGCCCATCCGGCGGAGCTGGCCGAGGATCCGCTTCTCGTACTCGTCCTTCCAGGCCCAGATCCGACGGACCAGCTCGTCGCGGCCGATGTCGTGGCGAGTCTTGCCTTCCTCCTTGCGGAGCCGGGTCTCGACGACGGCCTGGGTGGCGATCCCGGCGTGGTCGGTCCCGGGCATCCAGAGGGCGTCGAACCCCTGCATCCGCTTCCAGCGGATCAGGATGTCCTGGATCGTGTTGTTCAGCGCGTGGCCCAGGTGCAGGGCCCCGGTGACGTTGGGCGGTGGGATGACGATGGTGTACGGGGGCTTGGCGCTGCTCGGGTCGGCATGGAAGTACCCCTTTTCGAGCCAGAACCCGTACCAGCGGTCCTGGGCGTCCTTCGGTTCATACTGCTTGGGGAGTTCGGCGATGCTCATGCCTGGTCCAGGAGATTGGGTTCGTTCGGTCGTCGGCCGCGCCTTGGGTTCGTTCCGTCGCGGCGATTGGCTTCGTCCGGTCGCGGCGATTGGGTTCGTTCCGTCGCGGTGATTGGCTTCGTTCGGGCGTGGTGATTGGCTTGGTTCCGCCATTTTCGTGATGGCTTCGTTCAAGGGTCGCCGATTGGGTTCGTTCCGTCGTGGTTGGGCCTCGCATCCTTCATCTGAGTCCTGCTCGGGTGCGCAATGCCCACCTTCCCGGGTCGAACCTGGTGGGCGATGGCCACCCTACCGGAATCGGGTGGTGGCTTCGATCGGTCGGGGTTGGGGCCTGCCCGCACGAACTCACGCGGCTTCCAGGATAATATCAGGAATTGAGGGGCATCCTTAGCACAGGATTTCGCGGCCATCCCATCCCCCACGATTTAGAGAGCCGCGATCACGACCCCGGTGAGCAGACCCGTCCCCACGGCGACTCCGGTCCAGATCGAGCCGCTCCGGCCCCTTCCCCGGAAGCATTCCATCCCGGCGATGATCCAGGCCAGGGTAGAGATCGACGACAGCACCAGCAAGAGGAGGAGGAACAGGCCGGGTCGGGTCGCCAGGACGTTCGCCCAACCTTCCTCCAGGCACAACGGGCCGAGCTGGTAGGCGATCACTCCGGGGACCACCACCGCCAGGATCGCCACGTGCCAGCAGGCGAGCCAGGCGAGGGTCAGGCCCATCGGGCGCTTGAGCCTCGGAGGGGGCGGGGCCTCGGCGGTCATGCCCGGGCCGAGGCCAGGTCGGGGCGGGCGTCCACCCGGGCGTCCTTGGCCAGCTTGTGGTCGAAGGCGTCGACCAGGGCCATCCAGCTCGCCTCGATCATGTTCTCCGAGACGCCGACGGTCCCCCAGACCTCGTCGCCGTCCTGGCTCTCGATCACGACGCGGACCCGGGCGGCCGTGCCGGCCCGGTCGTTGATGACCCGGACCTTGAAGTCGACCAGCCGCATCTCCTTGAGCCGGGGGAAGTGCGGCTCCAGCGCCTTCCGCAAGGCCACGTCCAGCGCGTTGACCGGGCCGTCCCCCTCGCCGACGGTGTGCTCGCCGGCCTCGCCGATCCGGAGCTTGACCGTCGCCTCGGTGACCGGCCGGCCCTCGGCCTCGCCGACCACGCTCACCCGGTAGCCCAGCCGCTCGAACCGGGGGCGGTATCGGCCGGCCAGTTTCTCGACCAGGAGGACGAACGACGCCTCGGCCGCCTCGAACTGGTAGCCCTCGTTCTCCAGGTCCTGGACCCGGTCGAGCACCTTGGTCAGCAGGGCGCCATCCTGCTCCAGGCCGTGCTCGCCCAGCTTCTCGGCGATGTTGGACTTGCCCGAGAGTTCGCTGACCAGGACCCGGCGCTCGTTGCCGACGAGCGAGGGGTCGATGTGCTCGTAGCTGCTGGCGTTCTTGCGGATCCCGTGGACGTGCATCCCCCCCTTGTGGGCGAAGGCGCTGGAGCCGACGAAGGGCTGCCCCGGGCGGAAGTTCATGTTGGCCGTCTCGTAGACGAACCGCGAGACCTCGGTGAGCCGGGCCAGACTCCCCGGGCGGAGGAGGTCGTAGCCCCGATACTTGAGGGCGAGGTTGGCGACGACGCTGCCGAGGTCGACGTTGCCGCACCGCTCGCCGATCCCGTTGATCGTCCCCTGGACCTGGGTGGCCCCTTGGCGGATGGCGGCCAGGGTGTTGGCCACGGCCAGCTCGCCGTCGTTGTGGGTGTGGATCCCGACCGGGACGGAGAAGGCCCGGACGACCTGATCGACGGCCTCGGCGATCTCCTCGGGGAGAGCCCCGCCGTTCGTGTCGCAGAGCGCCAGCCAGCTCGCGCCGGCGGCGACGGCGGCCTGGAGAGTCTTCAGGGCGTAGTCGGGGTTCTTCTTGAAGCCGTCGAAGAAGTGCTCGGCGTCGTAAACGACCTCGGAGACCCTGCTGGCGCAGAAGGCGACCGAGTCGGCGATCATCCGCGTGTTCTCGTCCAACGAGACACCCAGAACCTCGGTCACCTGGAAGTCCCAGCTCTTGCCGACGATCGTCACGACCGGGGCCCCGGACCCGACCAGGGCCTTCATCCCGGTGTCGTCCTCGGCGGCGATGTCCTTGCGGCGGGTCATCCCGAAGGCGGCGACCCGGGCGTGCGTCAGGTCGAGGTCGCGGACGGCGCGGAAGAAGGCCTCGTCCTTGGGGTTGGAGAGGGGATAGCCTCCCTCGACGTAGTCGACCCCGAGGTCGTCCAGCCGCTCGGTGATCCGAAGCTTGTCGCCGAGCGAGAAGTTCACCCCCTCGCCCTGGCTCCCGTCGCGCAAGGTCGTGTCGTAGATCGCGATCCGCGTCATGGCCGGTGTTACCTCGGTGCCCGGTCCGGGCCGTCTCGCCGATCGCCCGCCGCTCCGGCAAGCGTCCCCCCCATCATACAGCGGTGACGCAAGCCGCGGCGACACCCAGACACCCCCGGCGAAAGCCGGTTCGGGCGGCGGGCCGGCGATCTCCGAATATCTTGAGTCACCAAGGGCGGTCCGCCGCGTGTGATCGTATCGGTTAGGTTCCCCCGCGCGGAACCACCCCGCTTTTCCGGGATGGAAGCCGACCTATCGGACTCGCCGCGACCGGGACAAACGAGCCTCGGGGATGGGCGGATCGAGACCCGGGCCTACGATGAGTCTCTTCGAATTTTAATCGCATCGGGTTGCCAAGTGGTCGGCCGGGCGTTATCTTACGTCAACGAGTCGAGTCGTTTTCCGGGAGATCCACGGTGCGTAAAGTCCAGATGGTGACCGACCGCGAACTCGAGATCCTCAAGATCCTCTGGGTCCACGGCAAGGCCAGCGTCCGGGAGGTCCAGGACGACCTGAACAAGTCGGCCGGCCCGGTGGCCTACAGCACGGTCCAGACGCTCCTGAACATCATGGAAGACAAGAAGGGGCTGGTCCGGCACGTCGTCGAGGGTCGGACCTTCATTTACATCCCCAAGAAGTCGTCGGACCGGACGATCGGCGAGCTGACCAAGCGGTTCGTCGACCGGGTCTTCGACGGGGCGATCGACCGGATGATGGTGGCCCTGCTCGACACCAAGCCCCCCAGCGCCGCTGAATTCGACCGGCTCCGCGCCATGATCGACGAGGCCCAGCGGCAGTCCGACGGGCGGCCCGAGGAATCGGCGATCCCGGCGGCCGAGTCCGAGTGAGCTGAACCGGGTCGGGAGGCCGGCCCGGCCCACGCCCGATCGAGGGCCCTCGGGATGGCCGACGTCGTCGACCGACTGGGCGTGGCGCTGCTCGATGCCTCGCTGGCGGCGACCGCCATCGCGGGCTTCGTGGTCCTGGCGATGGTCCAGTGCCGGCAGCCGGCCAGGCGTCGGGGCTGGGCCCGCGCCGGGCTGATCTCGACCCTGGCGCTGCTCCCCCTGGCGGCGCTGAACCCGGTCCCCCGGATCGACCTCCGCGGGCCGATCCGCTCGATCCTGGCGACCGGGCTCGACGCCCCGGGCCCGCCCCCGACGCATCGGTCCGGGGATCCGGAGGTCGGCGCGGTCCGACCCGCCCGCTGCCCGAGGCCAGCCGAGGGGCACCCGGCCCCGCCGGGCTGGCGGCGGAGGGTGGGGCGGGGGCTGGTCGGGGCCTACCTGGCGGGCCTCTCGGCCGGGGTCGGATTGGTGGCCCTGGGGCTCTGGGGGACGGCGAGGTTGGCGGGAGGCGGCACTCCCCCGTCGGCGACCGCGGCGAGGCTCTATGCCTCGCTGCCGATCCGGCCCCGGCGGCCGAGGCCAAGGCTCCTGGTTTCTCCCCGGGTCGGCCGCCCGGTCCTGATCGGCTTCGCTCGGCCGGCGATCCTGATCCCCCCCGACCTCGACCGCCCGGGCGAGGCCGACCGGCTCCGCCTGAGCTTGCTCCATGAGCTGGCACACGCCGAATCCGCCGACCACCGCTTCGGGCTGCTCGCCAACCTGGCCCGGGCGACCTGGTTCTTCCTGCCGCCGGTCTGGTGGATCCGCGACCAGATGCGGCTCGACCAGGAGTTCCTCGCCGACCGCGCGGCGGTCGCCCACTTCGGGACCTCGGGCCGCTACGCCTCGTCGCTGGTCGAGCTGGCCTCGTCCGGGACCTCGGCCGCCGGCGTCCCGGGGGCGGCCGGCCCCGCTTCGGCGGCCCCCGGGGTGGCCTCGGCGCTGTTCCAGCGTGTCCTGATGCTTTTGAGATGCCCGTTCGCGATCGAGGGCCGGACCCCGACCTGGTGGCGGTGGTGGGCGGCCTCGACGCTCGGCCTGGCCACGCTGGCGGCGTCGTGCCTGACGCTCCGGGGCTTCGCCGGTTCGTCCTCCCCCGCCCCCGACCCGACGCCAACCGTCGAGGCTCCCCGGGCGTTCCGACTCCCGCAGTTGGTCATCGGCGGGCGCGACGGCGACGACCAGCCGTTCGACCTCCGCTTCCGGCTCCCGGAGCAGTTCAGCCTGACGATGGAAGTCCTGGCCGAACCGCCCGACCTGCCGGTCCTGGAAGTCCTCGGCCACCGGCTCGGCCCCCCCTGCGACCACGAGCCCGACTCCGGGGCCTACCGGCTCTGGCACCGCGTCCGGATCCGCCGGTCGGCCGGCGCGGAGGAGGTCGAGGTCGACGACCGGCCGGTCGCCGACCCGGCCCGCCCCGCCAAGCCCGCCCCCTGGCTTACCATCCGGCCCCTGCCCGGCCGGACGACCCGGATCCGCGACCTCGACCTGTCCTGGTGACGCCGCCGCGAGGCGTCGAGGCACCCCGTCGGCTGAGTTGCCGGTTCGGGCGCCGGGACCCCGCGTGACGCCCCGGGGGGCACGAATCGGGTTTATATCCGAACCATTGCATCCACTCCTGGGAGAATCATCACGATTCGATCTCTCTCGGGTCCCCGGATGGCCACCCGGCGTGCTTTGCCTCTATTGTACATCGGGATTCCAATTTATATTTAATACTCTAAAAAACTGCAAATCCGGATTGACAGGCCCCGGGGCAGCGACCTAATGTAGTTTTACCCCCCCCTCCAATGACGCCCGTTCGGGCTCCCAGGCGGCACCCGTGCCACCCGGTTTCGCATCGATATGAATGCATGGAAATATGGTTTATGATTTCATTCTTGCCGCCTTGTCGCGCGCGCCGAGTTCCGTCTTCGACGCGACGTCGCGTCACCCGGACCGTCACGCGCCCCCTTGAAGGGCTCGAACTGCGGGCCCTGCTCGCCGCGGGCCCGTTCGGGATCAACGTCGAGCTCGGGTCCTACCAGAGCTACGTCAACTGGCTCCAGGAGCCGGTGCCGGGGAACTGGTCCACGCCTGGCAGTTCGGCCCCGATCGTGTTCAACGCCAGCGGCGACCCGGAGAGCGACGCGACCGTCCACTTCGATTTCCGCGTCAACCAGTTCTTCAACGGCCCCGACCAGAACGCGGTCCCGCCGCCGCTCAACGGCACCTATCACCTCTCGTTCAACGGCCAGGCCACGATCCAGGCCACGTTCGGGTCGAGCGGTACCACCTTCGCCGTCCAGAACCAGGTCTACAACGCGGCGACCAACACGACCGCCGCCGACCTCGTGGTCCCGGCCAGCAATACTTCCCAGCTCTTCGGGGTCGGGTTCGTCAACACCCGGGCGACGCCCTCCGCCGCCATCAACACGGGCATCAGCAACGCCAAGTTGATCCGGCCCGGCTACGCCGCCGACAGCACGCAGCTCTACTCCAATGAATTCCTGGCCGCCCTGAAGCCTTATAGCGTCCTCCGCTACGTCCTGCCCGACGAGTCCAACAATCAGCCCTTCTTCGCCAGCAACGGCACCACGCTGGTGACCGTCGACGCCCCGCAGGTCGACCAGACCGGGACGCCCTGGGAGTATCAGGTCACCCTGGCCAACCAGACACACACCGACATGTGGATCAACGTCCCGCAGGGCGCCACCGACGCCTACGTCGCGGCGCTGGCGGGGATCATCAAGAACGGCGGGACCGTCAACGGCGTCACCTACGCGGGTCTGGATCCGAGCCTCAAGGTCTACCTCGAATATTCGAACGAGGTCTGGGGCGGCATCCCCTTCAACCAGTACTACCAGTCGGCGGCCGTCCTGAACTCGGCCGACAACCATCCCCTTTCGACCTTCCCGAGCAACGCCCACGTCTACGACAACGTCGACGGGACGACCTCGACCGACAGCTACACCGCGTTGGGGCGCCGCTATCTCGAGCGGACCAGCGACATCGGCCGGATCTTCCAGGGCGTGCTCGGCGCCGACCCGACCCACCAGCGGATCCGCCCGGTCCTCGGCTGGCAGGAGAACAATTTCGGCTTCTACCCGGCGACGCTGGACTGGTTCGAACACTTCTTCGGGTCGGCCGGCAACGCCTTCTATGGCATGGGCAACGCGACCTACTGGAATCCCTCGGATTACTCGTCGGTCAACGCGGTGATCACCTCGCTGGCCGCCGCCGAGACGTCCTACTCGATCCCCAACACGGTCGGCTTCACGACCCTGGCGACCTACTACGGCTTGAAGAACGTCTCCTACGAGGGTGGGCCGTCGATCGGCGGCGACGGCTCGACCGCCGCGGGCCCGGTCGCCCTGGCGGCGTCGCGCGACCCGAGGATCGAGCAACTCGTCTACCAACACTACATCAACTACTACGCCGATGGCGGCGACACGGCGGCCTACTACAGCGGCCCCTTCGGGACGTGGACCCCGCAGAACGAATGGGAGGACGCCGAACTTGCCCAGTACGGCAACCCCACCGCCTCGCCCAAGTACCGGGGGACCGTCGACGTCGCCAACGCCGCGCCGGTGGCTGTCACCGCCGGGGTCCACGTCTCGACCCTCGGCGGGACGACATTCAACGCCTCGACGGACAGCCTCGGGGGAAATTTCTCGCAGCCTAGCACCAATCGGCGTGCCTACTGGCTCCTGAACGCGGCCTCGGCCGGCTCGTACGACCTCCAGATGTCGACCAACGCCAACGGCGGCTCGGCTCCGGGGGCGGTGGAGGTCTTCCTCAACAACAAGCAGATCGGCGGGATCTTCGCCGTATCCGCCTCCTCGACCGTCGACCTTGGCAACCTCCCCCTGTCGGCCGGGCTCAACACGTTCTCGCTCTACGTGGTGAATGGGTCCAACGACCCGGCCCACGGCACGTCCTACTATGAATTCCAGCCGACCAACTTCACGATCACCCCGCAGGCGGCCCCCATAACGCCGCCGACCCCGCCGCCGACGGCCTCGGGCCCGGCCGTGGGCGACGCCAGCTTCGAGACGGTCAGGCTGGCACCAGGCGGCGCCGCCTACGGGCCCGCAGGCTCGGCCTGGTCCTTCCTGGGCGACTCCGGCATCACCACCAGCCAATCCGGCTTCACCTGGGGCAGCCCGGCCGCACCCCAGGGCACCCAGGTCGCCTTCCTCCAGAACACCGGATCGATCACCCAGACCGTCTCCGGCTGGGCCGCCGGGTCCTACCAGCTTTCCTTCCAGGCGGCCCAGCGGGCCAATAACGGCGGGTCCAGTCAGGACTTCCAGGTGCTCGTCGACGGCACCGTCGTGGGGACCTACAAGCCTACCGGGACGTCCTACCAGGCGTACACGACGGCCGGCTTCGCCGTCGCCGCCGGTTCGCACACGATCACCTTTCGGGGCCTGGACAGCGTCGGCGGGGACAACACCGCCTTCCTTGACAACGTCGCCGTCGCCACCGCTTGAGGTCGCTTCCCGGCCGGGCCTGGTCTCGACGAGACCCCGGCCGGGGCGACCATCCCGGTCCGATGGACCCGGTCCGTGGACCTCGCGAGGGGGTGGGGACTCCTCGGAGCCTCGGACCTCCCCCCGGATCCGTCGCGGGGGGCCGGACCGAGGCCAGGCAACCGTTTCGGGGCCGGCGTGGGCTTTGCTCACGCCGGCCCCGCTCACGCGCCTCGCGAGAAAATCGGCCCGGCCGGTCGCCTCGATCGGCCGATTTTCGACCAGATTCACGGGGCGAGACGGTGCGAAGGCAGGTCGCCCGCCGGGCATTGATCGCGGCGAAAGTCGCGTTGACAGGCCCGCCCGACTTGCCGATAGTATCGCCCCGACGGGCCGACCGCGGGCCCTCGGCCGAGGAATCGGCCGGGCCGGCGGGTCAAGGAGATCGGCCCGGGTCGCCTCGCACCATGATTCGGCCGCAGGGACGGGGGCCTGGCTCATGATCCCGTCCAGCTCTGCGCCATTCCACACCACGACACCGACGTCCCAGGCGCGTCAAGAGCCACCAAGGATGGGATTGCCATGAAGATTCTGGTCACCGGCGGCGCCGGCTACGTGGGCTCCACGCTGGTCCCGATGCTCTTGGAGCAGGGCCACCGGGTCCGGGTCTACGACTCGCTCAAGTTCGGCGGCCACGGCCTGCTGCCCTGCTGCCAGAACCGGTTCTTCGAGCAGGTCAAGGGCGACGTGATCGACCCCGACGGCGTCAAGAAGGCGCTGGACGGCATGGACGCGGTGGTCCACCTGGCCGCCATCGTCGGCTACCCGGCGTGCAAGAAGGAGCCGCAGGTCGCCCAGGCCACCAACGTCGAGGGGACCCGGACCGTCCTGAGCCTTCGCCGGCCCGACCAGAAATTCATCTTCGCCTCCACCGGCTCGATCTACGGGTCGATCCCCGACTACGTCTGCAACGAGAACTCGCCGGTCGGGCCGATCACCCTCTACGGCGAGACCAAGGCCGCCGCCGAGGAGATGGTCCTGGCCGCCGGCAACAGCGTCGCCTACCGCTACGCCACCGCCTTCGGCGTGAGCAACCGGATGCGGCTCGACCTGATGCCCAACGACTTCACCTACCAGGCCGTCAAGAACCGCAACCTGATCGTCTACGAGGGCGGCTTCAAGCGGACCTTCGTCCACGTCCGCGACATGGCCCGCTCGATCATGTTCGCCCTGGACAAGTGGGACACGATGAAGGACGACGTCTACAACGTCGGCCACGAGTCGATGAACTTCACCAAGGAAGACGTCGCCCGGACCGTCCTGAAGCACGTCGATTACTACCTCCACTTCGCCGAGGTCGGCACCGACGCCGACAAGCGGAACTACGAGGTCTCCTATGAGAAGATCCGCGCCAAGGGCTTCGAGACCACCATCGACCTCGACCGCGGCGTCGCCGAACTCGTCCGGGCCTGCAAGCTCATCGAGTTCCAGAACCCCTTCGCCAACGTCTGAATCGCGAGCGGCCCGCGATCCGCTTTGAGCGGTCGGCCGGAAGAGTCACCCGGTCGGTCGGAGGGCCCCACGAGACGCGACGCCCGCCGACCGACCGACCGACCCGCGGGATAAATAATGCGGTTTCGCTTGCGCATCCGATCCTTCATGGTCGTTGTGGCCCTGGCCGCCATCGCCTTGACGGTCCCGGCCGCGATCCGCGACCGTCGGCTTCTCGCCCGACTGGACGAAGTCAAATCCAACATGCACAATCAAATTCAACGACAAGAATATATGCGTCCTTTGCCGCACCCCAACCGGGAATACGTTCTCGATCAACAGCGTATCCAATGGATGCAAAAGTTTAGAGAGTACAAGTGCCCTCGGAGCTGGGCCGAAGAAGACGCCTTGTTCGATCGCGAAATCCTTGGGCTCCGGACTCAGATCCGCGAGGTCGAACGGCGCCAGAATGAGATCCGGGCGCGGTGGGCCTTACCGTCCTCGCACGAGGTCGGTCGATGAGGATCAAGATCCGCTGAAGCAACCTGAGACGAGGAGGGAACACCATGATGCAGAGCTTCTGGTCGGACAAGAAGGTGACGGTGACTGGCGGCGCCGGCTTCCTCGGGCAGCACCTGGTCAAGCGGCTCCAGAGCTTCGGCGCCGAGGTCTTCGTCCCCCGCCAGCGGGACTACAACCTGACCACGCTCGACGCCTGCCTCCGGTGCCTCCTGGAGCACCCCTGCGACGTCCTGTTCCACGCGGCGGCGTACTACGGCGGGATCGGGATCAACCAGACGCAGCCGGCGACGCTCTATTACTCGAACCTGGTCATGGGCGCCAACCTGATGGAGGCCGCCCGGCTGGCCGACATCAAGAAGTTCGTCGCCATCGGGACCGCATGCAGCTACCCGGGCTACCTCGAAGGCCACCTCAAGGAGGAAGACCTCTGGGCCGGCCCGTGCCATGCCAGCGTCGTCAACTATGGCCTGACCAAGAAGATGATGGCCGTTCAGGCGCAGGCATACAAGCGTCAGTACGGGCTCGATTCGATCCACCTGATCCTGACGAACCTGTACGGCCCCGGCGACTCGTACAACCCCGAGCGGTCGCACGTCGTCGCGGCCCTGGTCCGGAAGTGGGTCGAGGCCGAGCAGGCCAAGGCGCCCTCGGTCGAGGTCTGGGGGACCGGCAAGCCGATCCGCGAGTTCATCTACGTCGAGGACTGCGCCGACGCCATCGTCCTGGCCGCCGAGAAGTACGACGACGCCGCGATGCCGCTCAACATCGGGACCGGGATCGGGACCACGATCAAGGAGCTATCCGAGACCGTCCACGAGGTCAGCGGCTACCAGGGCAAGATGACCTGGAACGTCGACAAGCCCGACGGGGCCCCGGTCAAGGTGCTCGACGTGACCCGGATGAAGCAGGTCCTCGAAGGCTGGACGCCGCCCACCAAGCTCCGCGACGGCCTGGCCAAGACCGTCTCCTGGTACCGGGCCAACAAGGCCCAGGCGGACGCCAAGTGGTGAACACCCGCCGGCGGATCTGGCCCGCCTCGCCGACCACCGGGGCCGGGATCGAATCGGCCCCGATCGCCGATCGCCCGACGCTCCGGGTCGACTCCGTCGTCACCTCGGAGCCCCGACGCCTCCTGTTCGTCAACCAGTATTACTGGCCCGACCACGCCTCCACGGCGCAGCACCTGGCCGACCTCGCCGAGCACATGGCCGGCCGGGGCCACGACGTCCACGTCCTCTGCTCGCGGGGCGGCTACAAGCCGGGCTCCGAGCGGCCCCCGGCCCGCGAGGTCCACAACGGCGTGACGATCCACCGGGTCGCCGCCACCGCGCTCGGCCGCCGGAGCACGCTGTACCGGATGGCCGACTACCTCAGCTTCTACGCCTGCGCCTTCCTGATGGCGCTGCGGCTCCCCCGGTTCGACGTGGTCGCCACCCTGACCACGCCGCCGATCATCGGTCTGGTGGGGACGTTCCTGCGTCGGATCAAAGGGTCCAGGCATGTTTATTGGAGCATGGACCTCCACCCCGACGCCAGCATCGCGCTGGGGAAGATGTCGATCCGCAACCCGATGGTCGCCTGGCTCGCCTGGCTCAGCGACGCGGTCTACCGGCAGGCCGACAAGGTGGTCGTCCTGGGCCCCTACATGGCCGACCGGATCGCCGCCAAGCGGGTCCGCCGCGACCGGCTGGCCACCATCCCGGTCTGGAGCCGCCGCGACGAGATTTATCCCGTCGCCCGTGAGGGGCACCAGCTCCGGGCCTCGCTCGGCCTGGCGGATAAGTTCGTGGCCATGTATTCGGGGAACCTCGGCCTGGCCCACAGCTTCGGCGAGATGATCGAGGCGGCCCGGAGGCTCCGCGACCGCGACGACGTCGTCTTCCTCTTCGTCGGCGGCGGCCCTCGGCTGGCCGAGGTCCGCGACGCGAAGCAGGCCGAGGGGCTCGACAATATCCTCCTGATGGACTACTTCCCGCGCGGGCAGCTCCACGCCTCGCTCTCGGTGGCCGATGTCCACCTGATCTCGATGCGGGCCGAGATGACCGGCGTGGTCGTTCCCGGCAAGCTCTACGGGGCGATGGCCTCGGGCCGGCCCACCCTCTTCGTCGGCCCCGCCCACTGCGAGACCGCCGACACGATCCGCAAGGCCGACTGCGGCCCGACCGTCCGCCTCGGCGACCCCGACGGCCTGGTCGAGGCCCTCTCGACCCTGATCGCCGACCCGGCCGGGGCCGCCGAGATGGGCCGGAGGGGCCGCGCCGCGTTCCTCGCCCGGCACGAGAAGGACCACTGCTGCGCCGACTGGGCCGCCATGATCGGCGACCTCCTGGCCGAGCCCTCGGCCGCATTCCCCGCCCCGATCGCCCGCACGGCCGGCGCCTCGCTGGCCCGCTGAGTCCGCCGGGCCGCGCCGGTCGCCCGGTCGTCCCGTCATCCCTCGCGACGCCCGGGGCGTGCTCCACATGGATCCCGCTTCGCGGTCCCGTCCATCGGTGTCACTCAAAGGAGAACTTTGGCCATGATGGTCGGTCCGATCGCCCGGAATCTCCTGTCCCGATGGTTCGGCTTCGCCGCCGCTTGCGGCCTGGTCGCGGCGACCGCGACCGGGGCGAGCGCAAATTTGATCAGGTTTGATTATGGGGGAGTGATCGCCTCGGCCGACCCCTCGACCGGCATCGAACCGGGCACGCGGTTCTCGGGCTCCTTCGCCTATGACCCCGCCGGGGCCGTCGCCGGGATCGGATTCGAAGGACTCCACTCTTATGATTTCGGCAGGTCCGACGGATGGCACCGGCCTACCCCCGACTCGTCCGGTCTCACGCTCGACATCGGCGGCAAGTCGGTCTACGCTTATCACTGGAGTTTTGCAAACCGCTGGGCGACGGCGATAAAATAGGCAAAGGTGGCCCGTTTCGCCCCGGAATCGCTCTGGCGCTTTTGCACTGTGGAGCATACGATCATGCCTGGGATCATCGAATTCCC
>JAABUP010005105.1_pt1 | contig 20504 bp, 22 predicted proteins | sample 5559201 | NCBI WGS metagenome assembly JAABUP01 (sample SAMN10711887, study PRJNA513373) | rock metagenome | isolation source: Antarctica rocks | place: Antarctica
ACCCCCACGGCTGGCGTCTGTCCGTGGGTCTGGCCATTGTGCCAGCCCTCATCCTCTTCTTGGGCAGTTTGATCATCCCTGACACCCCCAACAGTCTTGTGCACCGTGGCAAGATTGAGCAGGCTCGTAGAACCCTGGAGCGTGTGCGTGGAACATCCAATGTGGACGCTGAGTTTGCCGACATTGTGGAGGCTGTGGATGCCAGCAGGAGCGTCAACAAGATGGCCATCTTCCAGAAGAAGTACCGCCCTGTCCTGGTGAGTTTGCCTGCCTTGCCTTCTTTCTGAACCCCTCTGTCTTTGTACATGGTCTTGCCCTGCCCTGCCCTGAGTGCACAAATTCTCTTCTCCCTTTTGCATTGCATTGTGCTGGTGCTTTGCTTGTGGTCTTGCGCTGCCCTGCCCTGTGTGCATGAGTACTCTTCTCCTTTATGTATTGCACTGTGCTGGTGCTGCTCACATCTGTCTAAAGACCTCTTCCCAAGGTGTGTTTAGGAACATTTTGCTGACAACCTCATGCTTTTCATTGCAGACTGGAGCCATCCTGATCCCCTTCTTCCAGCAGTTCACCGGCATCAACACCATCATGTTCTACGCCACTGAGCTATTTGATGTGCTGGGTGATGGTGCCAACTCTGCTCTCCTTGACACTGCCATTGTGGGTGCCGTCAACGTGGGCTCTACCATTCTAGCCATTGTGCTTGTCGACAGGTATGCTGTGCCTTCACCTCATAGCAGCCTGTCAGCTCAGTGCGTGTCAGAACTGCTCACAGCGCCTTGCCACTGCACTTGATTGCACAGCTGTTGCACTGCAGTCAGTTCAGCTCTTACATTGCAGCCTGTTAGCTCAGTGCGTGTCAGAACTGCTCACAGCGCCTTGCCACTGCACTTGACTGTGCAACGGTTGCCTTGCAGTCAGTTCAGCTTTTACACTGCAGTCTGTGCAGCGCTAGCATTGCTGTCACTGCTTTTCCTTGCTTTGGCCAGATTGCACGTTCACGCTGCTCTCTGCTATCAAGACTTGCTTTGGCCAGACTGCACGTTCACGCTGCTCTCTGCTAACAAGACTTGCTTTGGCCAGACTGTACGTTCACACTGCTCTCTGCTAACAAGACTTGCTTTGGCCAGACTGTACATTCACACTCCTCTCTGCTAACAAGACAACTTGCCTTTACAGGCTGGGCCGTAAGGTGCTGTTTGCCGAGGGTGGCCTCCAAATGTTCATCTGCTTCGTTGTTGTGGCCGGTGTCATGGGCAGCGGCTTTGACAAGGTCACCGGCTACATCCCCAGAAAGTCTGCAACCACCATTCTGGCCTTTGAGTGCCTGTACACTGCTGGGTTTGCCTGGTCCTGGGGCCCCCTGGGGTGGCTGGTGCCCTCTGAGTTCCACAACATTGAGACCCGAGGAACTGGGCAGGCCATCACCGTCTGCGTCAACTTCATCTTCTCCTTCGTCATCGGCCAAGTCTACCTCACCATGCTCTGCCAGTAAGCATCCTAGCTGTTTTCTGTCCCTGATGTCCTTCCCTGCTTGTTGATATCTGTTGCTGCTGCTTGCACATGTTGCCCATGACTTGTACATGTCTGTTGCTTCTGCTGTGTGCTGGCTCAGCTTGTTTGGCAAGTTATTGATGGTTTAGACTGAATGCTTGGGACCATGCAAATGTCTGTGCTCAACGTGTACTAACTGTCTTTGCATGCTGTGTGACATCAGTACTAGTTTCTGCTGCACAGCAATCTGTTGCTTGGTCTGACATCTGGTTCGTGTGTGTGCAGCCTGGAGTACGGCACCTACATCTTCTTCGCCTTCTGGGTGTTCTGCATGACTGTGTACGCCTTGGGCTTCCTGCCTGAGACCAAGGGGGTGCCCATTGAGGAGATGGGCATCCTGTGGAGGCGCCACTGGTTCTGGAGCAAGATCATCATGACTCCTGAGGAGCGCGCTGCCTTCCAGAAGGGTGACCTGTATGGTGCTGGTGTCACCACTGGGGCTGTTGTACCTGCTAATGCTGGGGCTCTTGGAAAGGGCGAGACCCAAATTGACACCACCAACCAGAACCAGGCTCTGCCAGTCCACAAGGTCTAGATTGCCTAGGTGCAACACTCTGGATGCAGTTTTTGTATTTGTAGATGAACCTGCAGCTTTTTTGAGTGGAGTGGAGACTTGAGTGGAGTGGAGACTTGAGTGATTCTGCCAGCATTTGAACACTGTTAACGCTGATTTTGCCTAGCCTGTTCTGATGCTTTTTGCTTCTCAATGACAAACTCTCTACCTCTTGAGCAGTTTTCTTGCAGGCACCGCTGACTTGCAGCAGGTCAACCTGCAGGTTAACGTTGCTTTGCCTAGTATGTTCTGAGTAGCTTGGTTTTTCCAGAGCGTGACTCCTTCAGCAGTCAGCTCTCTGTTGCTGTGTCCATTACCATTTCGGTAGATACGGATAGGTATAGGTAGCAATGGTTGTATCCATGGCCTCTGTCAGGTCGATACGGATCCTCAGATCACACATGGCTTTTTTGTCCACATGGCTTTTTTGTCACACACTTCAGAGCGTCTGCATCCACCATTTTGACATGTCTTGTACTTTGCAACGGTGTACAAGCTTCGATCTGAATGCAGAGGCTCTAGGTTGTGTTGCTCTGCCTTGGTTTGAAACTGTTCAATACTCTTTGTAATAATGCGCATCAATCTGTCCCTCCAAAAGGCATTGCATTGCATTTCGCTGGCTCTCTGTGTGCGCTTGTAACTCTGCTTCCCTGTGCTGTGTGATCTCATAATTATAAGCACAAGAACCTGCGACAAGCTGAAAGACATCAAATGCACCTTAGCTAACATCAAATGCACCTATAAGCCTGACAGGCTTCACCTGTCATGGGAATCAATGAACACAATGGCATCATGCTGTTTGCTGCTGAGTCAGACAGTCAGGTTCTGTCAGACAGCAGGTTCTGTCAGACAGCAGGTTCTGTCAGACAGCAGGTTCTGTCAGACAGCAGATTCTGAAGCTAGATCTTGCTGTACAGCTTATTTTGCATTGCGTGATGGTCACAGCGTCGGCACTGGTCCGCAATTCAATAGTAGTCAAATACAACGATGCATGGCAGTGAGCTTGAGAGCAGCCCATGGACCAGGATGCAGTACACAGAGCCAGGTCTTCGAGCAGGACTGTTGTGTCGCATCCTTGCTCTAGAGCTCTGCTCTATAGTTAAGTTTGGCAGCAAACCCAGTTCTTGCAGATCCAAATACAACCTTTTTTGTGAGTCGAGGGTCAAGTATCCCAATTTCACATGTGTACACTGAGAAATTGGTATACCTGACCCAGTCATTGCACTTACTGTGCACATGCATAAAGACCAAGTAGTGTCTTGATCGCAATATTGATATACCCAAATGCTGAAAGAGGCACACACGATGTACAGGTTCACATCTTCTGTTACCACTTGAGTTTCAACACTACAGTCAATACGCCAATTGCTTTAAGAAGCAAGCATCACCAAGCACCTCAAACAGCGAACACATATGAGCCTCAGACAGTGAACGCTGAAGTCACAGCTGCCTTACAAGCGAGCTTGCAGTTTTGAGTGTTATTCAGGGAACAGCTTTGGCTGTAACTCATATTACCCTCAGGCATAATCATCTCTCTCATGCAAGTCAAGCTTAAACATTGAAAGTTGCTCTAGGCAACAGTGCCGAAACGAGCCCACAGTATCAGACAAATGCAAGCATGGACAGCTTCTGTGTGTTGCTAAAACTGTTTTGTTTCTAAACTTCCATGGCACTCCTGCTTATTTGCAAGCAACTCATACTTGAATTTGGTAGCGCCTGCTGCTCTGTAGCTCTGCAGGGTTTTTGGCAAACCTGTCTGTGGCACCAAGCATGACAGAGGCTGATCAGGGCAGTACAACAACAACTGCATGGGAAGCTGTTCCGCATGGATCACAGTGCACCAACAGTTGTGATCCATGATCAGCACCTCCAGCTCCAACAGCTGCAATGCAATGCTCAGAATAGGTCAGCATGTGAGGGTCGTCTCCAGGTCACACCATTGTGAATCTTGTGGTGCTGGCTCAGTCAGAGGAACATCAGCCAAGCAAGGCTAATCCATACTGTCATGCCAACAACTCTATATCAGAAAGTAGATGTCGATAGCTTCTTTATCGCTGTGCAACCAAGCAGGGCCATTTTGTTGATGAAAATTGACATGCGCGAGATCAGCGGGAAGCTGACTATCAGAGGGATGCTTTCAGCTTATCCCAGACTATGCAACCCAAGATAGCCTGTGTACACAGCCTTCTGCAGCAGTCCTCAGCTCAGCCCTGCTTATCACCCAGGTGACATCTCCAGGTGTAGTTGAGGCCTGGCTCGTGTGCTTGTGCTGTCAAGGGTTTTTGCTGATCACTGCACTCCAGACAGCTACAAGTTGTGGACATGCCGTATACATATGAGACCCTGGATTTGCTCCTCTGGCAAGTAAAGCTTGTAATTCGAGAAGAAGCATTCAACAGAAAGTTGCAAAGCGGTGTCATCAAGATGGTGCGCGTATCGATGCACCGCACGCCGGTTGACATTTTGCATATCGTAAAGAGGAATCTGCGGGTCAATTCGCAATCTTGTTCACCCTGACCTTTTGCAGGAGAGCGCCTCTGTTGCGTGACTTGTGTTGCTTCACGAGACACAGACAGAGTAGTCATGAAGAGAGGAAACACCTTTGCGGTGTATGCTCTCTTTATCTTGAGCTTCGGAGCATCGATTTCAATCTCGACTCCACACATTAGCATCTCACCTGTAGTGGAAAGGTATGTTGTACGCTGTTTTGGACACCTGTGTATGCCAGACTAAGCGCCCCTCGAGCATCCATGACCCCCTTTTCAGCTTGATCCACCTCAAAAGGGCTTCAGGCACATAGTATAACGCACTAACGTCTGTTTCGTCTGCAGTGCGTGCGATTTCGGAGCAACGACTAGCGAATTTGTGCTCAGGAGCGTGTCAAAGTACGATGATTTACAGATTTATGAGATGACCAGGCCTGATGAGCCTGGAAGTCCTCCTGAGGAGGCCACCATAACCATGAAAGACACACTGACGCTGCTTTTACTGGTGGCGTACATCGTCTATGTCATAAAGACTTCTGTGTACAAACTGCGGTGCATCCAGGTCAGCTCAGCTTCATAATTCTAGCATGCCTCTGTAGCTGTGTATGCAGCAGCTGTCTTTGCCTTTGTATCACAGCCTGTTGCCTGCGTTCTGAAGTGTTCCATGTGACTTTTGTCATAGCAGTGATGTGCTGACAGTCACAATAATCAACTCTGCTGCCGGTACCTTGTCGCCCTGTACAGCATTCTGGTGCCTCTGCTTCACCTTGTCATTGTTTAGCAAATCTTCGTCCAGACTGGTGCTCTTGACATCAAACTTGACTGTATGCATTGCTGAAGTTGCCCAGTTCTGATCATATTGCACTCGGTCATGCTGCATGAGTGATCCAAAAAACCTGTTCATGTCAGCACCGGGTAGCAATCCTACCATGAGCACAGCTCTGTAAGAGCAAACTCAGTCCTCTGTCAACATCACAAGTCTCCAAGCTTCCTTGATGCTGCAAGTCTTTGCTGAACAAAACATGCCGTGCCGCATTGGCCACCTTGAAACCTGCGTTGCTCATTCACATTCTCATTAATAGAGTTCCATCTTCCAAGGTCAGGTGTGTGCAGTCCCAAGTAGCTCGCTGTACTGGTACTAAGTGTACTATATTCATATATAATGTACTACAATGATGTATGTTGTCATGCATTGCAGGCACTGGGAGTGTCAATACGCAGAACTGCACTTGCAATCTTCCATTTCACTCCCAATCCTTGGAGTGGATGGACATGCCTGGTTCAACTGCTAGAGTTCTGGCAGATTTCCATCGCTATCTACATTTGCTTGGTTGTGGCTTACATGAGGGTGAGAGCCTTGCTCCACAACTATTGTGGATCCCATCCCATGTGTTATGTCTTGTCCTTCAAGCTTGTGGTGTATGCTTTCAGCATTGTATGTATGCTTGCTGCAATCATCACAAGACACATGACGCAGATGCTGTGGCAGAGAGCCATGCATCTGGGGCTGTGACAAAGCTCACTTCTTGCTCAATGCCGTCATACCTTACATGTTATGCTGTTATGCAAAGGCCTAACTTGATGTCAATCTGTATATGCTGCATGTTGAGTCTGCCACCAGCTGCCCATTTGCACTGAAAGCGCTTTTGCACACTGATGTGAGGCAATCTTGTTCCAGTGAACACTCTGGTGCTTACAGCATGCCTGCTATGTTGGGTATGTTTTGCAGGTTGCGGTCTATCTTCACACATGCTGCCATCAAACAGTGAGCTTCTTCATCATTGTGGGATTGACCAACCAGCCTTTTGATGAGGCTGGTTCTTCTGGGCCGAGTGCCCCAAGGGAAAGCTGCGCTGAGGAGTGCCCCTCTGACCACACTCAGCACAAGGCCAAAAGGGTAAGTGTCCCTTGTATATCCAGTCTGAGTAATGTTGTGGCAATGCAGATGTGCTACACCATGTGATGTGCTTGTCAATCTTCTTCAGCTTACTGTAACTCACCTTGGACTTGTGCTTCCAACAAGGTGATAATGATAGTGATAAATAATAATAATAATAATAATAATAATAATAGTAATAATAATAATAATAACAATAACAACAATAATAATAATAGTAATAATAGTAATAGTAATAGTAATAATAATAACAATAATAGTCGAACGCTTTCCAGCTCATGATGAGCTAGGTATGTGCAGGACAAGTCGTGTCCCTCCAGAGCAGCCTGTCTTAGGCATCCATGAAAGGCCTACTAATACGACAGGTTTGGCAATCACTTAGTGCAAGGTCATTGAAGCTAGACCTAGGGCAGCCAGGTAGGCGAAACCCCTTAACTTCATCAAACAAAAGCTTCTCAGGCAATGTATTGCAAGGCGTCCTGAAAACATGACCTAGCCACCTGGGTCTTTTCCCTTGCAGCTGAGACTCCACAGATAGGGTGTTGCACCTATTCAGTACGACAACATTTGGCACTTGATTGCCCAAGAATATGCAACAACTGCGTTGCAAGCAGTGCATCTGAAAACAGCCAAAGGGTCAATAAACAACAGCCTATGTTTGTCAACAGTACAGCAGGACTGACATGACGATGCATTGAAGGATTTGCAGTTTAACATGATGAGTATGCAGATGTGACTGCACTGGCTATGCGTACAGCCAAGGTAGAGCAGCGGCTCACAACTTGACATGCAGTGCAAGCGCTCCATCACCAAGGACAATTTGATCTCTGTTCACACTTATTGACAAGCCTTAGATTATTCCTGAAGCTGTCACAAGAATTTGGACCTGTTGCTGCATGACCTGTTGCTGCTGAGCAAGCAAAAACACAGGCAGACACGCAAGAATGAAGGTGCAGCTGCCCATGCAGCAGGTGGTGCTGCAGAGAAGACAGCATCTGTAGTGGACATCATGACTGTTGTGTACCCCTTCAGATGTCGTCTTTTCTGCAGCACCACCTGCTGCATGGGCAGCTGCACCTTCATTCTTCTCTCATTCCACACAAAGTTCCACACAAACAGCTTGCATGATCAGCATGATTGTGTGATTGCCAGCATGCCTGAGCAATACTTTGACTCTTGCACCTGATTTGCTTGTCGTATGCACATCAAATCCGTCCGCAAGTCAAGACTTTACTACAACGTGGCGTCAATGCAACACCACGCTGGTCATCTTGGTCTCGCAATCTGGTGATCACAGAGAATGGTGACATGCCTTAAAAGGACCCACCTAATATTTGTATGGTGTTGTCTCAGTGGCAGTGCAAGCTTTGCTCTGCAAAGTTTGTTGTGACAGTTCTGCCATGCCCCTTCTGCCTTGCTCCTTCAGGTGCAGAAGCTGAACTGTGAAAAGTCTTGCTCGGCAACTCTGAAAGCTGCTTGAGGTTCACTTTTTACACTGCTGATCATTCGACTCAAATTCGCACAGATTCCACCAATTGTGACAATGACTGTTCTTTTGGTATGCTTGAAACGGACATAACCACCGAGATGACTCATCCCCAAACCTGTGCTTCACAACAAAAGCTTACTTGACCATGCACTGACTATCGGTGGTCTGTAGTCATGATTGGACTTTCACATAGTTTGTGTGCAGACACAGCACATCAGCACCTCAAAACGCTAGTGCTTGTTAATATGCACATGCCTCTGAGCATGCTGTTGTCATTGTTGGTGTGAGTCTGCCAACTTCTGCAAGCTCATCTTCCGCCAATGAAATAACACACATGCTTCTTTGCAGGCTTCTAGCCCTGCTGACACTGCTTCCCCTGTCCCCGCTGAGCCTCATGCCCCTGCTGAGCCAGCTGATGCTGGGGACACTGCTGAAGGCTGTGGGCTGACTGCCAGGCAACAGAGGCAAAAGGTATGTGATCCGCTGTTCGCAAGCAGCACAACTCAGCTTTGCAAAGTTCGAGCTGCATGTGTGTTTGCCGGTTCCAACCTGGATCTCCATTGAAAGAGCAGGATCCTTACAGTCTTGTTCACACATGTTTGCAATAAACTGATGTGCATCTCTGCTTTTGCTGTATGTTTTGTGTGTTTGAATCTGGTCCCGAATTGGGCTAGCCATCTTTTGATGGTGTTGTTGACAGGCAATGTTTGCTGTGTTGGTCTGCCTGAACAAGGCAGAGTCATAAATTCACCTTTCTGGTTTTCTGAGTGACAAGACTGTGCCAATTCAGAGCAAGAAGCAGAGGAGAGCTGACAGGAAGGTGGCTGCTGCAGCAGGATTGGCAGCTGCGGATGGTGACCTGCGACAGGTATGAATACAACATCACGCTGGTCATCCCATCCTGGTCTTTCAGAATGAGCATCATGGAGCATGGTGATCTGCTCTTGAAAGGACACGCCCAATATTGGTATGGTGTTGTGTCAGTGGCAGTGCAAGCTTTGCTCTGTCAATTTGTGATTACAGTCCTGCCATGCCCCTTCTGCCTTGCTCCTCCAGGTGCTGGTGCTAAGCAAAGAATCATTGACTTCCAGCCATTTAGTTTTGTGATGGTGTAGGGCAAAGACAGCATGCACATTTCTGCCAGCCCTCATGCTTTCCTTGCTATCTCTGCCCTACATCATTGCAACAGAGCAAACTGTGAACAGCCTTGCTCAGCAATTTTGAAAGCTGCTCAGGGTGCTATTTTTCCAATGCTGACTTGACTCATGTTGGTACAGATACCATCAACCATGACAATGACTATGCCTGTGGTATATTCAAACATGATATAACCACTCGGATGACTCAACCTTAAAGCTGTGCTTCGCGACAGATGCTGACTTGACCACGCACAGACTATCGGTGGTTTGTAGTCATGGTTGGACTTTCACATAGTTTGTGTGCAGGCACAGCACATCAGCACCTCAAAACGCTAGTGCTTGTTCACCATGCACATGCCTCTGAGCATGCTGTTGTCATTGTTGGTGTCAGTCTGCCAACTTCTGCAGGCTCATCTTCAGCCAATGAATTAACACACATGCTTCTTTGCAGGCTTCTAGCCCTCCTGACACCGCCGCCCCTGCCCCCGTTGAGCGTCCCCCAACTGCTGAGCCTGCTGCTTCTGGGGCAGCTCAAGAACCCTCTCCTGCTGCTTCCTCAGACTCCACATCCGGTGGAGATGGTTCTCCCACGCCTGAGACTCAGGCCAGCAGTGAGTCAGCGAGCAGTGGCAACAGGACTTCCTCTGGTGCTGGCGCAGATGAGACCAGGCCCACTGACAAAGGGGTTGCGCCAAGTGTCCCTGTATCCAGTGGCAAGGCAAAGGCCAAAAAGGTAAGCTTCTCTTCTTGTCTATACACGTCGCCTGCGCCCATTTGACGTCTGTCCCCAAACTGAACTCAGCTGCTGCGCAAACATGCCTTGTATAATAGCTTACATCCAGCTTGTCTTTTCTGTCATTCAATAGCCAGAGCCAGTCGTGATGAACTTCTGAGCTCATGTATGGGGACACCTCCATCAGAAGGTTTTCTTTTACAGACCGCATGACAGTAACAACATGCATGCTGCACTGCACGAGGCGTCAAGCTCAACAGGCTACATCTGCTGCGTCGCTTTTCCTGTGCAGATGGTCAGACAAACAATCATTCAAACAAACAATCTGTGCGAACTCACACTCCTGTGCTGATGTAGGGCAAAGGTGGCAAGAAGAAAATGGCTTGCTTGCTGCCAGCCATTGTCTTTTTGCCACCTTTGCCCTACATCAGCACCGCAGCTGGTGGAGGTGCCAATTTCTTCAACACCCACCACTCCATTCAGGTTTGTTCACATGATGCTGTTCATGACATCGAGTGCTATTGTGTTGGTGTCGCCACTGGCAAGACTCACCCCCCAACATGTCATGGTACACGCAGTTTTCACATCAAGTGTGGGTCTGGCCCGAACCATGATTGGGCCACATACAGGCAGGCAGCTTTAAATGCATTCTGATGCACTTCATGCCTTGCAGACTTCAGCCATGGTGTGACTGTACACAGCACATTTGCTTGTTCTACCTGCTGCAGTTTTGAGGCACATTGCAGTGATTGTTGCAGTAACTCTGCCACAAGCCCAGGTCCATCTGCATGTAATATCTGTTTACTCAAATGAATACGCATGCTTCTTTGCAGGCTGACCCTTCCAGCTCTGAGCCTCAGCTTGACCCTGCTATTGCTGGCCCGCCTGTGCCTGCTCACGATGTGCCTGCTGAGGCTGCCCCTGCTGTACCTCAATCTCTGCCTGACGCTGGTGATGTTGCCGGAGGAGATGTGCTGACTGCTGGGGAAGAGAGGCGCAAGGTATGTAATTCACTCTGTGCAAGAAGCACACATCCAATTTGCAAGCTTCAAGCTGCATGCATAACCACAAGCCCTGGTCATGCTGTCAAGGCAGGCAGGCAGGCAGCAGTATGTTACTGAGCCCTGCTTCTCCAGTCATACCATGTGCAGCAATCTTGTCAATAAGCTGACGCCACTATGCTAGCTGCCGTCTCAGGGCCAATGACATTCTGCTGGCTGATGCAGTCCGTGCGGTTGTGCTTCCAAAACAGCTGGTGCACATGCAGTCAGTTTTGCTTTGCTGATAGTTGCTCTTGCTTTCTTAGGAGAAGAAGAGGAGGAACAAGCAGAAGGCAGCCGCCAGGAAAGCTGCTGCTGACTTGGCAGCTGCTGACAGCACCACTGCCAACTCAGCTGGCCAGCCAGGCCAGGTAGGCGACACCCTCATCCTTCATTCTGTTCAAGCTGAAGCTCTGCTCATCATTGTTGTCTTCATCAGCTGGGTGCTGACCTGTCATGTGGCAATGCCTGCCTCAAACCTCTGCTCGCCTGCTGCTGCTGTCATCAGCAGCAATGACCTGAACCTGTGACTGTTTGCAACATCGTTTTGCAAGCTCCTGATCTATGTTGTTACTGTGAAAGCAGATCTGTCATGCCAGAGAGTTTGTTGCATTGCGCTTTTTTTGCATGACCGGGCTTTGACAAAGTTTGTGTTCACAGATAGCGCAAGAGCACGTTCAAAATCATTGCTTGTTTTATGTTTTATGTGGACAAGCTCAGAGATATGCTGCTGTTGTTGTAAGTGTGCCAAGGTGTGCAGGCTCATCTGCTGTCTATATATGTTCAAATGTGAAACAACCTGCATGCTTCTTTGCAGGCTGATGCTTTCAACCCTGCGCCTAAGCATGACACAGCTGCACCTGCACCTGCTGCGTCTGCTGCCCCTGCCCCTGCCCCTGCCCTGGCCCCTGCTGAGTCAGCTGACGCTGGGGACATCGCTGGAGGACGTGGCGTGCCGGCCAGGGAACCAAAGCAGAAGGTACATGATCTGCTGTTTGCAAGCAGCACAGCTCACTTTTGCCAAGTTCCAGCTGCATTCACTGTACAAGTCCTTGTCATGTTGTCAAGCATACGGCAGACTGCAGCATGTCTCTCATAAAGCTTCCTGCCAACGTGTGGTTGTTCATAAACCACTCGGGTCAGGGAGTACTAGCCTTTTTCCCCTCCCCTGTAAGGCTTCATTGATGGGTCAAAACATGCTCAGCAGTACTTTCAATAAGCTGATGCAACTATGCCAGCTGCTACTTCATCACTAGTGCTTGAACGCCCATACTTCAGTGAGTGCAATGAGCTGTGCATTCAAGCCTGCTGACGCAAATCCAGCCTGTCTCGCTGGGCTGTTAGTTCCTCTAGCCACTCTGGAAACAGAAGCTGGTTTCATTCCCAAAACGTTTATTCAATTCAGAAACGTCATCCCTACACTGGAAATATAAATATATTCTATTCAGAAACGTCTGGGCACAGTACAAACACGTTTCTACACTTTGGAGTTATTCAGAAAATCACAACAGCGTTTGTGACAGCTGCAGCCTTCTCCATGTTATTTTTTTCTTTTGTTCAAGTGTCAAGAGGAACGGGTTGGCAGGAAAGCTGCTGACCTGGCCGCTTGCTGGTAGCATCACTGTCACCTCAGCAGATGAACCCCTAGGTAGACAAAAGCCTGGTTGTGTTTATTGCAAACAGCTGGTGAGCAGACATGACAAACAAGCATTGTGACATGACAGGTCAGCACCCAGCTGATGACTGTGGCAATGAGAAGCTGATGTGTTGTCTTGCAACAGCTTAGTGATGAGGGTGTTGCCCACCTGGCTTGGCTGCTCTGCTGACTTGGCAGTGATGCTGCGGGTAGCTGCCAAGTCAGCAGCAGCTTTCCTGGCGGCTGCCTTCTCCCTGTTGATCCTCTTCTTGTCCTGTGATTGACAAGAAGAGGATCAACAGGGAGAAGGCAGTCGCCAGGAAAGCTGCAGCTGACTTGGCAGCAGCTGGCAGCATCACTGCCAAGTCAGCAGAGCAGCCAAGCCAGGTGGGCAACACCCTCATCACCAAGCTGCTGCACAGTGCAAGATGCATGACAGCTTTCCATTGCCACAGTCACCACCTGGGTCCTGGGCAGCCCGGTAATATACCTGGATTCTCATAAAATCGATGCCAAAAGGCGTAGTGATGTCTTTTCTTTTCACCAGCTGGGTGCTGACCTGTCATATGGCAGTGCTTGTTATGGATGTCTGCACACCTGCTGTTGCTGTCACTGCTGTTTATAATTGACATAGTTTCTGAAACATCTCCCCAATGTAGAAACGCGATTTTACTGTCCCTAAGCGTTTCTGAGTTTAGATTGCTAGTGTAGGGATGACGTTTCTGAATTAAAATGGGCGTTTCGGGATTGAAAAGAGCTGCCACTTCCTGCCATCTTTTCTGATGTGTAATCAAGCCAGTCACGCACCATGTCAGATCAGGTGGTGTTGCAGCAGTCTTTGCAGCCACGTCTTCTGTCTGAGCTTGCATGCCTCTGATGCCTGCAGGCAAGTGGTGCTGGGGGATCCACTGTCAACCACATTGCCCCTGAGGTTGACTTTGCATCTCCCAACACCACTTGCCTGCAAGCATTAGAGACATGCAAGCTCAGACAGAAGACTAGGCCGCCCGTGACGACCCTGTTCAGCTGGGCTCATAGAACGTCAACCCCCACTGTTTTTTTTAGTATAATCAACAGGAATGTTTCTTTGCAGGCTGGTGCCTTCAACCCCGCGCCTCACCTCACCGCTCCTGCCCCTGCTGCGCCAGCTGCTCCTACTCCTTCTGAGGCAGCTTCTCCTGCTCCTTCTGAGCCAGCCGCTCCTGCTGAGCCAGCTGATGGTGGGGACACTGCTGGAGCACACGTCCTGACTGCCAGGGAGCAAAGGCAGAAGGTATGTGATGTGCTGTTTGTAAGCATCACAATCCAGTTCTGCAAATTTATAGTTGCATGCGCAATTGCTGTGCAAGTCCATGTTGTCAAGCAGACGGCAGGCTGCAGCATGTCTCTCATACTGCTTGGTTGTTCATGAACACCTCATTTCAGGGAGTACTAGGTGGATCATCTCAATCAGCAACAGGAGAGCCGCTGGTTTATGTTTCCCTCTTTCTGTCAAAGCTTTAGTCTCACGTCAAACCATGTGAAGCATTTTACCCAATACGCTGATGGCCCTGTGCAATCTGCTGCCTCATGACCAGTGTAATATGCCGCCCAAAATCCATTCTGTGCATCCAAGCTTGCTGATGCGGATCCAATCTGTCTTGCTGCGCTGATTGTTCCTCCAGCCACTCTAAGAGAAGAAGAACATCAACAGCATTTTTCACTGCAGCAACCTTCTCCCTGTTAAATTGTTTTCGTTTTCTTAAGTGGCAAAGATGAACGATGCATGCAGGGAAGTAGGCTGGTAGGAGCCTTGCAGTAGTCAACAGCCTGATTGTTTTTCTTGCATACACAGGAGAAGAAGAGGAGGAACAGGGAGAAGGCAGCTGCCAAGAAAGCTGCTGACTTGGCTCCTTTTGGCAGCGTCACTGCTAGCTCAGCAGACCAGGTAGGCAACACCCTGATCCTTCATTTTGTTCAAGATATGGCTTTGCTCATTATTGCCACAGTCATCATCTGGATGCTGACCTGTCATATGGCAATGCCTGTTTTGGATGTTTGCTCACCTGCTGCTGCTTTCACTGTTGTGACGTAATGTCTTCTGTGAAGTGTTGCCCAACCAGTCAGGTGCCTTTTCTGGTCAGGTTGTGTTGCATCATCTTTTGCAGCCACGTCTTCTATCTGAGCTTTTGTTTCTCTGATGCCTGCAGACCAATGGTGCTGGGGGGTCCATTGTCAACCCCAGTGGCAATGTCAAGGCCACCCACCTCACCCCTGTCCAGCCCAACTCACAGGGTGTTCCTGCAGCTGCTGCAAGTCAGGGATCACTCCCAGCTGCTCCCTACAGCAACCGGACCAAGAGCGGCAAGCTGAAGGTCCCTGCTATCAAAGCTTCGGATGTCACTTTCCCCGTACACACCCAGCAGTCAGCCAAAGCCAACAGGACCAGCGCCCCTGCTGTGCAAGATGGCGCTCGTATGTCTACTCAGCAGCAGCCAACTGCCACTGATAAGAACAGCAGAGTTGCTGCTCCTGGCTCTAATCGTAGACGACCGCCTGGCAGTGGCAACAAGGGTGGGGCACCTGCTGCAAAGAGGGGCGCCCCCCTGCCTAGCCCCTCTCAGCAGCAGACCAGCAACAGGAAATCAGCTCCTGATGTCAGCAAGGCTGCAGCACAGCCTACCTCAACAGCTACACCTGGTAGGCACAGTCAGAGCAAGGCCGGGGCGCGGTCTTCCCAAGCGCATTCCAGGAGCAAGATGCACTCTAGTGCAAGGCCTGCAGCCCAGAAGCAGCCCCCTGCAGCTGCCTGGAAGACCCACAGCCAGACTGCAGTCCAGCATTCCAACTCTAGGACTGCTTTGCTCTCTTCTGGTGGCCCGTCTTCTAAAGCACAGCCTTCACAGACTGGTCAGGGACCCTCTTGGCCCATGTCCTATGTCAAGGCTGCACGCAGTGGGGTACCTCAGGAGCAGGACCCCCTGCTGGTCATGGACCGGGTACCCATGGACACCCTGGTTTCCCCCTACTTGCCTAGCGAGCGAGACTCTGCTGAGCAACTGCGAGCCAAGAAGCAGGTGTATGATAACCTGGTGGAGTTGGCGACTGGGCAGCATCAAATCAGAAGTTGCAGGCGCATTGCCGGTAAGCTTTACTGGTCTTGGTGTCTGCTCTGCAGTGCGTTTTAGGTCGGATTTGATGCACACATCTATTCTTGTCCACATTGCCAACAGGTATGTCCCATTGATATATTGCCGTTTTGCTTCACAGTTGACAGCATGAGCATCTGCTTGTGGTATGGCCACCCCTAGGCCTGTGTGACCCACCTGAGTGCCTTGGCAGCGGCTTGCACTGTCCAGCCAACATGCATGCATGCCCGTGATGATGTGGTCTTTGCAGTGACGGTCTTGAGTCTTGCTGCAGGTGATGGCAATTGTGGCTACAGAGGTGTCATGATTGGGCTGATTGAGGGGGCACATGCCGATGCCACCTTCAAGCAGTGGTTGTTGAAATCCTTGCCCAAGACGTTGGAGAACATCAGGCGGCATGGCTTTGCCAAGGGGAGGGAAAGGGCCCAGTCATGCCCCATCAACCAAGGATTCCGCGAGCTGATGGTATGTTCCCATTGCTGTCGCTGCTTCTTTCATGATGGTGATGTGCAAGGTGTGTCTGACCAGGCACCAGGTGACATCATACGCATTGCATGGTGTGGTATGGCTTGCAATGATAAGATGCATCTTGCTGTGCTGACTGTTTTGGGCTCGGACATGTCTGGATAAGGTTGTCTTGCATCATGGGCGAGGACTGATGGTGCAGTCTTCATGCAACAAGGTATCAGGAATCAAGGTCACTCTGACACACTTGCTGCTGCTGCACCATGGAGCATGAAATAAAGGTCTGTCCAAAAGGATTAGTGGTCTGTTGCCTATGCACTCATGTCAGATTGCTTTGCACAAGTGCGTGTGAAGGTATGGGTGTGTTGCCAAATCATGCCCATCATCATAGAATCGCGGCAGCAGGAGCAGAGCATGGGTTCCATGTTTACTCACCCCAGTGCATCATCTGTTGCCTCACTTCCCTGCATTGCCCAGAGCTGTCGAGGCTTGGCGTCTACGACTGATGTCTGACATGGCTCACTGCTGCTCTTCTGCTTCACGCTGTAGGGCATGTACAGTACAGCCCTTTATGCAAGGGAGTTCAGCCTGCGGGGCGTTACAACAGCGACCCTTGTCTATTGCTGTCCTGTCATGCTGATCAGAGCAGTCTGGTGCATGTGCGTAGGCATGTGAGCTACGCTTGTTCACCCCAAACATGGATCTTGCCTATGCAGGCGCTGGTGGCCAACCCCAACAACCTCAGCATGGAGGCTTTGCTGGGAGAGTGCCGGCTTGAACTGGCAGCTGATTGCAAGCTGCTGTTCATGCGAGCAGCCACGGCAGCAGGGCTGATGCAAAATCAGCAGGACCTCTGGCCCAACATCAAGGCTGCTGCTGAGGGGGCAGACAAACGGTACGTGTCAAGCAAAAAGGCTGACTTCTGGCACTGCTCATACTGCTAAACACCGTAGTCTACTTTGCTTGTCCTCTGGCTTGGAGAAACTGGTGCCATACATACCCACATTGCACCCCCGATTGTATACCTGACGAAATGATTGGCTTTATACTTGAGTTGCACCACTGAACTGTGAACATGCTGTGTTTGTGTGCAGGCGATGCCAAGACCTAAGTGTCAACCAGTATTGCTGCCGGTACATCCTCCCTATGGTGAACTGGGGGGATGGCGAGACCGCAGGGCTGCGCCAGTTTGATGACTGGTGTGCTGCTGCTCTGGCGAAAGCAATGAATGTGTCGATTTTTGTACATGATCTTCGGTTTGTTCAGTACACCAATCAGCACAATGCTGGGCCTGCTGAGAGGCCGGTGGTGCGGCTGCTGAGAAGGGGATGCCACTACGATGTGGTTTACACCTGAGTGACAGCAGTTGCTTTCCCAGTGGGTCAGTTTGCAGCAGTGCTCAGCCTTTGAGCTGATCCTGGAGGTCATGGTGAAGAGTGCACAGCCACGGTGTACAAGCAAGCTGTGGGTTTTAGCAAGCAGACTGTATACGGTAGAGACCTTCAGGATCTGCACGTTGGTGGAGCCTACTAGTAGTCTGAGTGATTACATATGAACCTTGAGGCTTGGTTGTGTGTTATTGTGATGGTGTTTTTTGTACAGAAAATTTTAACTCAGCCAGGGACCTTCTGTTTTGTGGTACTAACTCCCACTTGCAAAACACGGCTCATCAAGTGTTTGCTAGTATTTGCTATACTTTTCTTGGCTGAGATGCGCCGAATGGATATGTATACGAGTGGACTTCCGAAGCATACACTTCAGACAGCTCTAGAGTACGCCCTGTTTGGCATGCATCAACATTGATGCTGGCATCATGACACTCGGTGGTCTTGTAACGAGTTCAAGAGCGAGACCGATCTGAGATGGTTTTGGTTGCTTGATTCGGATCTGCTGCAATGCAGCTCTGAGCCACAAAGACCTGAGCAGAACCTTGCACTCAACCTCATGAGTGACCTTGTCAGTGATCAGACCCACTGACACACTGAACAGTGACGCTGTGCATCAGTGAATGTACACGGCAAGACTGTTTGCCCAATGCTGAATGGCCCAGTATATCTCCGTGTCGAACCCCACAAAGAGTGCTTCTGTGGCAGCTGCAAAGTATATGTTGTACGCTCGACAAACAGCTGGGCGGTAGCATGCCGACGAGTGCACAGCTTGCTCCAGTTCTGCAGGGCCTCGCGCACATAGCATAAGGTTCTCAGCGCATCAGTAGCTGTGTAGTGTGCGGTGCTTGCGACAACGGAGCACCGATCAGCGGCATAATATCTGCGAGTGGACAAGATCAAAATCGTCCTTTTGTGAACTGTGAGATTTGCAACTCTCACAGGTGATCAGTCTGTGAAATAAGCAGAAGTGCAGATCTCGCAGTTTACTGATAAACGTTATGACCATGAGCACTCGCAGAAACTATGCTGCTGCCCGGAGGCTCCGGTGCCCTCACGGCCCATTAGGCATGCACTATGCATGCGTGAGGGCGTCCTCCTGACAGCTTTCATGAGGACTTCATCACGCTCGGCAACACGGCACGGCTGGCACATCTCGTGGCGTTTAAACTTGCCATGCTGCTCTGCATCAAGGTCAGCACAGCTTCATCACCCTGAGATGCTTCTGTTCTGTATGCAGATGCGATAAGCTCACTAACTGTCTCTAAATTTGTATCCTAGCTTGTTGCCTGCCATCTGAAGTGTTTGATGTGACTTTTGTCTTGCCAGCAATGTGCTAACATTTGCCGTTATCAATCTCTGCTGGTGGACCCTGTACACCCTCCTGCTACATTTCTTCTTGTTTTGGCAAGTCCCTGCCTGCGACAGGTGCTCTCAACATCAGCATACTAGTGATGTTTGTGTATCATTGTCCATTGCAGGTTCCAGAAGCTTCACTCAGCATGTGGGCCTCCTCAATCTTCGAATCTTCATTCCCAATCCTTGAACTGCCATAACTCTAAAGTTTGGCTCCGGTGGATGATGGCAGTTCTCCGTACAATGATCAATTTGTTGCTTGCATTTGGGTGAGAGCCTCACTTTGCAAGTGTACTGTGGAAGCCCACTCTGATGTTTTTTCAGAGTTTGCCCCGAAACTTGTGGTGCATGCTTTCAATGGCTTTCACAGCTCTTTCACATTGTATGCATAATACACATTGCTTGTTTCCACAAGACGCATGATACTACTGTTGGATCCTTTGGATCGAACCATGGTTCGATCTCCCTTCGGGAGATGCTGTGGCAGAGCTTCATGCAGACCTCATAGAGCTATCAAGGAGCTTAGTATTTGCCTGATGCCAGCTTACCTTGTGCGCAGCTGTCATGCAAAGGCCTAGCTCGATGTCAATGCACTCGTGCTGGACGTGCAATCTGTCATCCACACAGTCTGTCTACAAGGCCATTGTTTATGCAAATGGCATGTGTGTTTGTTGTGAGGCAAAGGTTGCCACTTCTCTGCAAGTGCCTCAATAACGTGCTTTGAATGGTTTTATTGTGCTCGCAGACTATATTGGACCTGCTTTCAGCTTTCCGGCTGCCATGAGTTGGTGGTGTTCATGCCTATTGTGGGCTGATGCTCCGCTGCTCTGATGATGCTGGTCTGTCTGGACCCAGTCCCTCAAGGAAGAGCAGCGTTGCAATGCAACCCCTTGACACAGCTACAAACAAGGCCAGCCAGGTGGGCATCAAGTGTATATCCAGTCTGGGTGATGGCATGACGTTTACAGGAATGCCAAGTCGTATGACGCTGTCGAATTGCTTTCTGATCTCACTGCAAAACATATTTGACTGGCTCTTTTGTGTGTGGTACTCCAAGTGCTTAGCAACCAGATGTAGATGTCCTGGTTCTGCTGAAACGCAAGGCAGAGCTGCTGCCCACAGGAAAGCGTCAAGCAACAAGACTGTCTTTTGGCACTGCTAATGCTGCTAAACACCATAGTCTACTTTGCTTGTCCTCTGGCTTGGAGGTACTGGTGCCATGCAGACCCACATTGCACCCCCGATTGTATACCTGACGAAATGATTGGCTTTATACTTGAGTTGCACCACTGACTTGTGAACATGCTGTGTTTGTGTGCAGCCGATGCCAAGACCTAAGTGTCAACCAATACTGCTGCCGTTACATCCTCCCTATGGTGAACTGGGGGGATGGCGAGACTGCGGGGCTGCGCCAGTTTGATGACTGGTGTGCTGCTGCTCTGGCAAAAGCGTTCAATGTCCCGATTTTTGTAAATGACATTCAGTAAAACAATCCGCACAACCCAGGGCACGCTGACAGGCCGGTGGTCCGACTGCTGAGGAGGTGCTGTCATTACGATGTGATGTACACCTGAGGCACAGCAGTTGCTTCTACAGTGGTTCAGTTTGCAGCAGTGCTCAGCCTTTGAGCTGATCCTGGAGGTCAT
>JAABUP010005107.1_pt1 | contig 20495 bp, 18 predicted proteins | sample 5559201 | NCBI WGS metagenome assembly JAABUP01 (sample SAMN10711887, study PRJNA513373) | rock metagenome | isolation source: Antarctica rocks | place: Antarctica
CTGCTCCTGGCTGACCGCTCGGCGCGGCCGGGGACCCGCCGCAGCGGGAACAGCCGGGACGGGCTCGTGGTTGGACCGTGGCTGTCCTTCCCCGGGGGAGCCGCAGGGCCGCGGCGAAACCCCGGGCTGCTGTCGTTCCCGAACGGAATCCTCCTGCTGTGAGCTTGACCCCGTACCGCCGCGTCCTCGCCCGCCCTGGTGTCCGTGCCCTGCTCGTGCTCGCGATCCTCGCCCGCATCCCGATCACCGCGGCCCCGGTCGTTCTGACCCTGCACGTAGTCCTGGACCTGGGGCGCGGTTTCGCCGCCTCCGGCCTGCTGGCCGCAGCTTTCGCTGTCGGTGGCGCAGTCGGCGCGCCGCTGCTCGGCCGGGCGATCGACCGGCTCGGACTGCGCCCGGTGCTGCTGCTGACCACCGCCGTCGACGGAGCGTTCTGGCTGGCCGCCCCGGCGCTGCCCTACGCGGCGCTGCTGCCGGCAGCCGTGGTGGGTGGCCTGCTCGCCATCCCGATCTTCTCCCTCACCCGGCAGGCGCTGGCCGCGATGGTGCCGCCGGCGGAGCGGCAGGCCGGCTTCTCCCTGGACTCGATGAGCGTCGAGCTGTCCTTTGCGATCGGCCCGGCGTTGGGCATCGTCCTGCTCACTGCGACGGGCTCGACGGTCACCCTGCTGTCCGCTGCCGTGCTGATCATCGGCTCCGGCGTCGCGATGATCGTGCTGGACCCCCCCGTCCACGGCGAGGAGGGCGTCGCGGCGTCCGCGGGCTCACGGGCCCGGCCGTTCGCGCGGAAGGTTCCGGTTCGCAGCTGGCTGCGAGCACCGGTCGCCGCGGTGCTGCTCGTCACCTTCGCCACGACGTTCACCGTGGTCGGCACCGATACCGGCCTGACGGCGGTGATGCGCGGCTTCGACGCCGTCCCCCTGCTCGGGCTGGTGTTCGCGATCTGGTGCCTGGCGTCGCTGGTGGGCGGTTTCGTCTACGGCGCCAGCGGCCGGCGGGTGTCGCCGCCGGCGATGCTGGCGCTGCTGGCCGTGCTGTGCCTGCCGGTGGTGTTCGCGCAGAACTGGTGGACGCTCGCGCTGCTGGTCATCCCGACCGGGCTGTTCTGTGCCCCGCTGATCTCCCTGACCGCGGAGGAACTGACCCGGCGGACCCCTGCCGACGTCCGTGGCCTGGTCATGGGCATCCACGGCTCCGCCCTGACGGTCGGCAACGCCCTCGGCGCCCCGATCATCGGACTGGTGGTGGACGCCGGGCCGCCGCGTTACGGGTTCGTCGCCATCGGCGTGCTCGGGCTCGGCCTGGCCGGGGTGTCGGTGCTGGCCAGCCGGTACGGCGCGCGCGGCAACAGTCCCGCCGGGGGGCCGCCCGACGCCGTGCCGGCTCAGTCGACGACGGAACTCATCTCGGTCCCTTGACAGAGGTCATGTCGGCATAGACCACGATGTTGTCCTCGAAGTGGCGGGTGTTCGCGTTGTAGTCACCGCCGCAGGTGATCAGCCGCAGCGCCGCCCGGTCGACGAACCCGTAGACGTCGGCCGTCGGGAACTTGTCCTTGGGGTAGGTGCGGGTGCCGCTGACGGTGAACACCGCCGTGCTGCCGTCCTTGCGGGTGACCTCGACGACATCTCCGCGTTGCAGGGTCGCCAGCCGGTAGAAGACGCCGGGCTTGTTGTAGCTGACGTGGCCCGCGATCACGGCCGCGCCCATCGCGCCGGGGGTGGGGCCGCCGGTGTACCAGCCCAGGTCCTCGGCCGTGCCGGGCACCTCCAGCTCGCCCGCCTTCGTCAGCCCGAGCGCTATCGGCTTGCGGTCGACGCCGAGGCGTTGGATGACCACCCGCACCGGTGCCGACGTGCTCAGCGGGATGGGCAACGTCCGCTGCGCAGTGGTCCGGGCCGGCGTCGCAGCGGTCCGCGCCGGCGTCGCAGTGACCCGGGCCGGCGTCGGCGTCACCCGGGGGGCGGGCGTGGTGGTCGGTCTGGCCGGTGCCGGCGACCCGGACGTCGTAGCAGCCGGCTTGGGGCTCCCGGCAGACAGCAACGGAACGACCTCGGCGGCCGGCAGCGGCGGCGGAACGGCTCCGGTACGCCGGCTCGTCCCAGCGGACGACGTGGCGCCGGCGGGAGCGATCGGCGTGGCCGCCGCGCCGGCGGACCCCGGCGCCTGCGGCAGGACGGGGGCGGGTACGCCGGCACTGGCGTCCTGTATCCCCGCAGCAACGGGCGGCCGGTTGGGGTCCGGGCGCGTCACGGCGTAGGCGATGGTCGAGGCCCCGAGCACGGCGAGCATCACGGCCACCACTGTCAATACCACCGGACGACGGATCAACCGCCCGACGGCGCCGACCGACGACCCGAGCACAGACCACACGTTGCCCACCGCCACATCCTCTCGCAGTCACCACGCGAGCGCGTTGTGCAACATCTCGCCCACAACCTGTGCCGGCGCGCCGCCCGGGTGGTTCGTCACCGGTGCCGTCCGCGGATGGCGCCCGTGGCGGGAGATCTCGAAGGTGACCAGCAGATGTCCATTCTGTGACCCGGATGTGACAGAGCTGCCGTGACTTCGGGTCGACGAGGTGCGAACATCGGTGCCGACCCTCACTCGGATCGTCCGGCACGTTCCTGCCGGTGAGAGGAAGTGCAACGATGGCAACCGTCACCTACGACAAGGCGACGCGGATCTACCCGGGCACCGACCGCGCCGCGGTCGACAAGCTCGACCTGGAGGTCGCCGACGGCGAGTTCCTCGTCCTCGTGGGGCCGTCCGGCTGTGGCAAGACCACCTCCCTGCGGATGCTCGCGGGGCTGGAGGAGGTCGACGCCGGCTCGATCAGGATCGGTGACCGCGACGTCACCAACCTGCCCCCCAAGGAGCGGGACATCGCGATGGTGTTCCAGAACTACGCGCTGTACCCGCACATGACCGTCGCGGACAACATGGGCTTCGCCCTGAAGATGGCCGGCGTCAGCAAGGACGAGCGGTCGCGTCGGGTGGGCGAGGCCGCCAAGCTGCTCGGCCTGGAGGAGTACCTGACCCGCAAGCCGGCCAAACTGTCCGGTGGGCAGCGCCAGCGGGTGGCCATGGGCCGCGCGATCGTCCGGGAGCCTCGGGTCTTCCTCATGGATGAGCCGCTGTCCAACCTCGACGCCAAGCTGCGGGTGTCCACCCGCACCCAGATCGCGTCGCTGCAGCGCCGCCTGGGCATCACCACGGTCTACGTCACCCACGACCAGACCGAGGCGATGACGATGGGCGACCGCGTCGCGGTCCTCAAGGACGGCCTGCTCCAGCAGGTCGACAGTCCACTCAACCTCTACGACCACCCGACGAACGTGTTCGTCGCCGGATTCATCGGGTCGCCGGCCATGAACCTGATCGACGGCCGGCTGACGCCGGAGGGGATCGCGATCGGCTCGTACACGCTGCCGGTCGAACGTTCGGTGCTGGCCAAGGCGGGAACCGACACGGCCGTCACGCTCGGTCTGCGGCCGGAGGCCCTGTCGCTCAGCGACGACCAGCGCGACGGGCTCCCCGTCACGGTCGAGGTCGTGGAGGAGCTCGGCGCGGAGGGCTACATCTACGCCAGCTCCGACACCGAGGGCACGCCGGCGCAGCTGACCGCCCGGCACAGCGGCCGGTTCGGCATCCAGCGCGGGCAGAAGATCGTCCTGGCGGTCGACGCGGCGAGGGCGCACATCTTCAGCAAGTCCACCGGCGAGCGGCTCACCTGAGTTCGACTGTTCGACAGGCCCGCAGGGCCGGATCCCGTCCCCGGGGTCCGGCCCTGCGGTCGTTCCCGACCCGGCCCCGGCGCCGATAGGGTTTGCCGGGCCGGGGAGCTTCGGCGGTGACCGGACGGTGGGAGGGTCGCGGGCATGCCGATGCGCATCCTGGCGGTTCCCGCCGAGCGCGAGCTTCTGGGCCTGCCGTGGGACGTCCCGTTGGAGGACTGGCCACCGGAACGCCTGGTCGCCCTCCCGCAGGGGATCAGCCGGCACATCGTCCGGTTCGTGCGGATCTCCAAGCACGTGTACGCGGTCAAGGAGGTCTCCGAGCACCTGGCCATCCGGGAGTACCGGATGCTGCGCGACCTCGAGCGGATCGGCGTGCCCGCGGTCGAGGCCGCCGGGGTGATCGCCGGGCGCACAGCTGGCGACGGCGAGCACCTCGAGGCGGTCCTGCTGACCCGGCACCTGCAGTTCGCGATGCCCTATCGCGCGTTGTTCAGCCGCACGCTGCGCCACGACACCACCGTCCGGCTCGTCGACGCCCTCGTTGCCCTGCTGGTCCGGTTGCACCTGGCCGGTTTCTACTGGGGCGACTGCTCCCTGTCCAACGTGCTGTTCCGCCGGGACGCGGGCGCGTTCGCGGCCTACCTGGTGGACGCGGAGACCGGCACCATCCACGAGTCGCTGTCCCGCGGCCAGCGCGACTACGACATCGACCTGGCGCGCACCAACATCTTCGGCGAACTGCTCGACCTGGACAGCGGTGGCCTGCTCGACGAGTCGATCGACCCGCTCGCGATCGCTGATCTCGTCGTGTCCCGGTACACCTCGCTGTGGGCTGAGCTCACCGACGCCGAGGAGTTCGACGGCGGCCAGATGTATCGGATCGACGCCCGGATGCGACGGCTGAACGAGCTGGGCTTCGACGTCGCCGAGCTCGACATAGTCACCGATGTCGACGGGCGCACGGTGCGGATCGAGCCGAAGGTCGTCGACCCCGGTCACCACACCCGGCGGCTGTTACGGCTCACCGGACTCGACGTGGAGGAGAACCAGGCCCGCCGGCTGCTCAATGATCTCGACGCCTACCGGGCATACACCGACCAGCAGAACGAGGACGAGGAGATCGTGGCCCACGAGTGGGTGACCGACGTCTTCGAGCCGGTGGTCCGCGCGGTCCCCCGCGGACTGCGGGGCAAGCTGGAGCCTGCCGAGATCTTCCACGAGGTCCTGCTGCACCGGTGGTACCTGTCCGAGGCCGCCGGTCACGATGTCGGGATCAGGACCGCACTGGACTCCTACATCGACAACGTGCTGCCGAGCAAGCCGGACGAGCAGGCGGTTCTGGGCCGACGGCCCCGGCCGGCCGGCGAGGCCGCCAACGACCGGTACGACGACCTGGAGTCCACCCAGGAGTTCCGGCTGACGCTGGAGGACCTGACCCGCTGACGGTGCGAGGCTGACACCGTGGCGACGGCACTGGTGCTCGGTGGGACCGGACAGGTCGGACTGGCGGTCGCAGCACGCCTGCTCCCCGACGGATGGGAGGTCCGGTTGGCGTCGCGGGGCCGGACCGAGCCGACAGCGACCGTGCCCGAGGGTGCCCGGACCGTCGTGTTGGACCGGGACGACGACGCGGCCGTGGGCTCGGCCGCCGACGAGGTGGACCTGCTGGTCGACGCGGTATGCATGACCACGGCGCACGCCCGGCAGCTCGTGGATCTCGGGGACCGGGTGGGTGCGCTGCACGTCGTGTCCACCCTCGCCGTCTACGCCGACGCCGCTGCCCGATCCCTGGAATCCGCTGCCGAGACCTGGTTCCCCCAGTTCCCGGTACCGATCGGGGAGGACCAGCCGACGGTAGGTCCCGGTGATATGGGTTACGCCGACCGGAAGGTCGCTGTCGAGCAGGAGGTGCTCGCACACGCGCGTGTCCCGGTGACGGTCAGCCGGCCGGGGGCGATCCACGGCCTCGGATCGGTCCATCCGCGCGAGTGGTTCTTCGTCAGCCGGGCGTTGGCCGGCCGTCGTGCGGTACTGCTGGACCACCGCGGCGCCAGCCGATTCCAGCCCACGGCGGCGGCCAACCTGGCCGAGATCATTGCTCTTGGGGCAGCCCACCCGGGTCGGCGCATCGTCAACGCTGCCGATCCGGACTGCCCGACCACCCTGGAGATCGGCCGCTTCGTGGCCGCCGCTCTCGATGCCAGCTGGACCGAGGTCCTGCTCACCGGCAGCGGCCCGGACGGGGTCGGCGAGACGCCCTGGTCCACGCCGGCGCCGTTCGTCGCGAGCACCGCTCTGGCGGAGCGGGAGCTCGGCTACGCGCCGGTGACCACCTACGCCGACGCGGTGCCGGCCGTCGTCCGGTGGTTGGTCGAGGCGACCCGCGACCGTGACCCGGTCGAGGTGTTCCCGTTCCTGGGCCGGCACTACCGCCCGCAGGTGGAGGTGTTCTCCGCCGAGGACGCTGTCCTGCGCGCGCTCACCGGCGACTGACCGCTCGCCATAGCGCTGTCCTGGTGCGGGGACTCGCCGCGCGAGCTCGTCGGCAAAGGCCATCTGGTGCGCCTGCCCTCCACGCCGTCGGCCGCCACCGGGACCGACTGGATCGCGGTCCAGGACTCTCCGGAGTTCGCGGACCTGCACCGCCGTCGGGCCCGGTTCGTCGTGCCGCTGACGATCGGGTTCCTGGCCTGGTACCTGGCCTACGTACTGCTCGCGGACTACGCGCACGGGTTCATGTCCACGCCGGTGTTCGGCCGCGTCAACCTCGGGCTGCTGCTCGGGCTCGCGCAGTTCGTCACCACGTTCGTCATCACCACCGTTTACGTGCGTTTTGCCGACCGAAACCTGGACCCGGTCGCCTCCCGGATCCGCGACCGGGTCGACGCCGAGAGCGCCGCTCGCACGGATGGGATCCCCCGATGACTGTCGGCAACCCCGCTGTCAACATCGCGATCTTCGCCGCCTTCGTCGTGGCCACGCTGGTCATCGTGCTGCGTGCCAGCCGCAACACCCGGACCGCCGCGGACTTCTACGACGGCGGCCGAGCCTTCTCCGGGCCGCAGAACGGCATCGCGATCTCCGGGGACTACCTGTCCGCCGCGAGCTTCCTCGGCATCGCCGGGGCGATCGCGCTCAACGGCTACGACGGGTTCCTCTACTCGATCGGCTTCCTCGTGGCCGGGCTGGTGGCACTGCTGCTCGTCGCGGAGCTGCTGCGCAACACCGGGCGGTCACGATGGCCGACGTGCTGAGCTTCCGCCTGCGCCAGCGGCCCGTGCGGACGGCCGCCGCAACCTCGACCCTGGTGGTCAGCTTCTTCTCCTGCTGGCCCAGATGGCCGGCGCCGGTGGGCTTGTCGCGCTGCTGCTCGGGGTGAGCGGACGAGTCCAGCAGGGACTGGTGATCGCCGTGGTCGGCGCCGTGATGATCGCCTACGTGCTGATCGGCGGCATGAAGGGCACCACGTGGGTGCAGGTCATCAAGGCCACACTGCTGGTCCTCGGGGCCGCGACCATGACCGTGTGGGTGCTCGCCGAGTACCGGTTCAACCTGTCCTCGCTGCTCGGCGCGGCGGTGGACCGTGCGGGAGCGGGCGGGACGTCGCTGCTGGAGCCGGGCAGGCAGTACGGCGCGCCCAGGACGTCGAAGCTGGATTTCCTGTCTCTCGCCCTGGCCCTGGTGTTCGGCACCGCCGGGCTGCCGCACATCCTCATGCGCTTCTACACGGTGCCGACGGCCAGGGAGGCCCGGCGGTCCGTGGTCTGGGCCATCTGGATCATCGGCGTCTTCTACCTGCTCACGCTGGTGCTCGGCTACGGTGCGGCAGCCCTGGTCGGCCCCCAGCGGATTCTTGCGGCGCCGGGCCGGGCGAACTCCGCGGCGCCGCTGTTGGCCTACGAGCTCGGCGGGACGGTGCTGCTCGGCCTCATCGCGGCCGTCGCGTTCGCGACAATCCTGGCCGTCGTCGCCGGGTTGACGATCACCGCCAGCGCGAGTTTCGCCCACGACGTGTACGCCAACGTGATCAAGCGCGGCAACGTCCGCCCGGAGGCCGAGGTCCGTGTGGCCCGGCTGACGGCAGTGGTCATCGGGCTCGTCGCGATCGTCGGCGGGATCCTGGCCAACGGGCAGAACGTCGCGTTCCTCGTCGCCCGGCGTTCGCGGTGGCCGCGTCGGCCAACCTGCCGACCATCGTCTACTCGCTGTTCTGGCGGCGGTTCACCACCCGCGGTGCGCTGTGGAGCATCTACGGCGGCCTCGGCTCGTGCCTGCTGCTGATCGTCTTCTCGCCGGTGGTGTCCGGCAAGCCCGCGGACGCAAGCGGCCGGAGCGCCTCGATGATCACCGACCCGACCGTCGACTTCTCCTGGTTCCCGCTGGACAACCCGGGGCTGGTGACGATCCCGCTGGCGTTCCTCCTCGGCTGGCTGGGCACGGTGACCAGCCGCAAGCTCCCGGACTCCCAGGTGGCGGCGGAGATGGAGGTCCGTTCGCTGACCGGTGCCGGCGTGGAGCGCGCGGCCGGGCACTAACCCGCCCGTCGGCTCAGCCGGCGAGAGCGAGCACGGCGTCGTCGATCCGGGCCAGGGTCTGGCTCCAGCCCCCGTGCGTGCCGGTGGCGAGCCACCCGCGCACCCGGTCCTCGGGCAGCTGCTCGGCAAGAAAGCGGGTCAACAGCATCTGCTGCCCGGGGTAGGTCCACACCCGGAGACGACCCCTCGGCGTGCCTCGATCCGGCGGGTGATCGTGAAGCCGCGTCCGCTCTGGCGGGCGTCGGTCCCGAGGGCGTCGGTCATGTCCCTGGGGCTCACGCGGTCGCCTCGCGGCGGGCCGAGGCGACCGCGTGCAGGACGATCCCGGCGGCGACGGAGGCGTTCAGCGACTCCACCAGGCCGGTGACCGCGATCGACACCGTCGCGTCACACGTCTCCCGGACGAGCCGGGACAGGCCCTTGCCCTCGGCGCCGACCACGACCACCAGCGGGCCGGTCGCCAACCCGAGCGAGGACAGCTCCGACAGGTCGACTGCGCCCTCCCCGGCGAGCCCGACCACGGACAGTCCGGCGCGCTTGTACTCCAACAGCGCCCGGGTGAGGTTGCCGGCGCGTGCCACGGGGACCCGCGCGACCGCACCGGCCGATGCCTTCCATGCCCCGGCCGACACCCCGGCGGCACGTCGTTCGGGGACCACGACACCCGCGGCACCGAAGGCGGCGGCGGACCGGATGACCGCGCCGAGGTTGTGCGGGTCGGTCACGCCGTCGAGCGCGACGATCAGCGGCGTCGCCGTCGCCGTGTCGAGCAGGTCGGCCGGCGCGGCGTAGCTGTACGGCGCGATGGCCAGGGCCACGCCCTGGTGCACAGCACCGTCGGTGAGCCGATCCAGCTCAGGGCGCGGCGCCTCGAGGACCGGGATCGACCGGTCGGCGGCGGTCCGCAGGATCGTCCGCACGCGGTCGTCGGAGTCGATCCGCTCGGCGATGTACAGCGTGCTCGCCGCGATGCCCGCGGCCAGCGCCTCCCCGACCGCGTTGCGTCCGGTGACCAGCTCGACCGCGTCGCGGTTGCCCCGCCGCCCGGGGACCCGGCCGGGGGGCTTGCGCTGTCCGGACCGGGTACCGCCCTGGCGACCGCCCGCGCCGCCGCGCCCCGCGGCGTTGGTGCCGCCGCGCCCCGCCGCGTTGGTGCCACCGCGCCCCGCGGCGGTGGCGCGGGACGGTGCAGCGGCCCGCTTGGCGGCCGGGTGGTGTTCGCGTGTCTCTGCCGGCGGGGTGGGCCCGCGGCCCTCGAGCTGGCGGCGGCGCTGGCCGCCGGAGCCTACGGAGGTGCCCTTCTTGGGGATCTTGCGGATCGCGGCGGACCGCGGCCGGGCGTCAGGCACCGGCACTCCTTCCGTCGGGACCAGTTGGGTCGGCATGGGTCGAGTCGGCACCGCTGGAGTCGGCACCGCTGGAGTCGGCACCGGTCGAGTCGGTGACCTCGGCGTCGATGTCGCTGGCCGGCGACGGGCCGGACAGCGGCAGCTCCCACCGCGGGCCGGCGGCGGTGTCGGTGACGACCACGCCCGCGGCGGCGAGCCGGTCACGCGCGGCGTCGGCGGCCGCCCACTGCTTCGCCGCGCGTGCCTGTGCCCGTTCCTCGAGAGCGGACCGGACGAGCGCGTCGAGCGCGGCCAGCGCCCGTTCGGCGACGTCCGAGGCCGGGTCCGCCGGGGAGTCGACGAACAGCAGGCCGAGCACGTCGAGCATCCCGTTCACCTGTGCCAGGAGGTCGTCCAGACGCCGCCTGTCCGGATCGCGGTGCGGGTAGCCGCCAAGGTCCGCGCCCGGGTCGCCGCCCCCGTCCAGGACCCGGTTGCCCTCGCGCACCGTCTCGTGCACCACCCCCAGGGCGGCCGGAACGGCGAGGTCGTCGTCCATCGCGGCCGCGAAAGCCGGAGGGACCTCACCGACACGCACCGGGATCGCGCCGCCGTCGCCGGCGAGAGCAGCCGTCGCACGCCCGAGGAAGTGCTCGATGCGGCGGTATGCCGCGCCCGCGTCGGACAGGGCGCGGTCGGAGAATTCGATCGCGCTGCGGTAGTGCGCCGCACCCAGGTAGTAGCGCAACTCGACCGCGCGGACCTGCTGCACCATCTCCGACACGAGCAGCCCGTTGCCGAGGGACTTGCTCATCTTCTCGCCGCTCATCGTGACCCAGCCGTTGTGCAGCCAGTACGCCGCGAACTCGTCCTCGGCCGCGCGGGACTGGGCCTGCTCGTTCTCGTGGTGGGGGAAGCGCAGGTCCAGCCCGCCGGCGTGGATGTCGAATGCGGAGCCGAGGTACTTGCGGGCCATCGCCGAGCACTCCAGGTGCCAGCCCGGCCGCCCGCGGCCCCAGGGTGTCGGCCAGCTCGCAGTAACCGGCTCACCCGGCTTGGTGCCCTTCCACAGGGCGAAGTCGCGTGGGTCCCGCTTGCCGCGGGGATCGGCGTCGGCCGCCGGCTCCATGTCGGCCAGCCGCTGGTGACTCAACGAGCCGTACTGCGGCCAGGAAGCGACGTCGAAGTAGACGTCACCGGAACCGTCCCCGGCCGGGTAGGCGTGCCCGCTGTCGACCAGCTCGGCGATCAGCTCCACCATCTCCGGGATGTGCCCGGTGGCCCGTGGTTCGTAGGTCGGCGGGGACACGTTCAGCGCCGCATAGGCCTGGCCGAACGCCCGCTCGTTGGTGTAGGCGACCGACCACCACGGCTGTCCCGAGGCGTCGGCCCGGGCCAGGATCTTGTCGTCGATGTCGGTGACGTTCCGGATGAACGTGACGTGCGAGGTCCGCTCGAGCCACCGGCGGAGGACGTCGAACGCCACCCCGGACCGGATGTGGCCGATGTGGGGCGGGGACTGAACCGTCGCGCCGCACAGGTAGACGCCTACCTCCCCCGGGGTGCGCGGGACGAACGGGCGGACCTCTCCGGTCGCGGTGTCGTACAGCTCCAGGCCCACGCGCTCAGGGTAGTGAGGCCCCAGGTAGTGAGCCCCGCTCAGCCCACGTCCCGCCAGAGCTGCCGGGCGCTCTGCTGGTGGGCGAGGTAGCGGGCGAACAACTCCTCGTAGGTCCGGCTGCGGGCGGGATCGGGCTCGACGAACCGGTCGCTGCCGGTCCACGCCGCGATGTCGGGGTCCTGCCCGGCGACCTGCAGATGGGTGAGCATCGCTCCGCGGGCACCGATCCCTGCGGCCCGGGCGAGCCGGAGCGGGCGACCCAGCACGTCGGCGAACACCTGCATCCACTCCGGTGACCGGGTGCCGCCGCCGCAGACGGACAACTGACCGGTGAGTCCGGCGCGGTCGAAACAGTCCCGAGCGGCGAAGGCGACGCCCTCGCAGACGCCGCGCACGAGGTCGGCGCGCCCGGTGGTCAGCGACAGGCCGGTGAGCTGCCCGCGGGCCCGGGCGTCGACGAACGGCGCCCGCTCACCGGACGGCGCGAAGTAGGGCAGGACCTCGACTCCCCCGGCCCCCGGCGAGGTCGAGCGCAGCGCCTCCCCGACAGCCGCATGGCGCATCCCGACCAGGTCCAGGACCCAGTCCAGGGAAGCGGTTCCGACCATCGCGGGCAGTGCCCGCAGCCAGCGGCCCGGTACCGGCATCGCCAGATGGTTGCCGGTCGGGGTACCGCAGGTGTCGACGTGGTCCACCAGCACCTGGCAGGCCAGGGTCGTCCCCACGGTCAGCACGCCATCGCCTACCTCGCCGACCCCGGCCCCGATCGCGCAGGCCGGCAGGTCGTAGGGGCCGGCGCTGACCGGGGTGCCCTCGACCAGCCCGGTCACCCGGGCTCCCGCGCCGGACAGCCGAGCCACCGGGACGGGCCGGACGACGCCGGGCAGCAGGCCGCGTCGACCGGTCAGGCCGGTGAGCGACAGCGCCCGGTCGGAGTACCCGCCGGCGGCCTCGTCGAACGGCAGCGCGACATCGGAGGGGTCGGTCGCGCGCATCCCGGTCAGCCGTTGGAAGACCGCACCGACGCAGTGGTGAGCGGTGCTCGCTCGACCCAGCACCTGTGGCTCGTCGGAGTCGAGGGTGGCCAGGACGCCCGCCATCGATCCGGGGAACAGCATGTTCCCGTCGACGCGGTAGTAGGCGTCGGCGACCCCGTCGCGTTCCCAGCGGCCGGTCAGCGCGCCGGCCCGGCCGTCCATCCAGCTGACCGCGGGACGCACCGCCCGGCCGGCTGAGTCGACCAACCAGCAGCCGTCGCCCTGCCCCGTCACCGCCACCAGCTCCGGCGCCGCTTCACCCGGACCGAGGTCGGCCAGTGTCGTCCGGACCACCTCGGCGACGCTGGCGACCACGTCGTCGAGGTCCTGCTCGACGTGGCCACCGGCCGAGTGGGCCAGCGTCGTCGGCTGCTCGGCCTCCCCGACCAGGTCCCCCCGGTCGTCGAACAGCGCGGCCTTGGTCAGCGAGGTCCCGATGTCGATGCCGAGGAAGGTCCGACCGCCGCCGACGGAACCGCTCACGCGGACGGCCCGGCCCGGTCCCAGTCCGGATTTGCGCAGTGCACGAGGGCGCCGGTGGCGAGGAACCCGGCGACCTCCGCGGCCACCCGGGTCACCGACTCCGACGCGACCTGCTGCGATGCCCCGGCCAGGTGCGGGGTGGGGATGACGTCGGACCGCGCGAGCAGCGGATCGTCCGGGTCCGGCGGCTCCGGGTCGAACACGTCCAGGGCGGCGCCGCGCAGGTGCCCGGACTCCAGGGCGGCCAACAGCGCGGCCCGCTGGACCAGCTCACCGCGGGCGGTGTTGACGAACCGGGCGCCCGGCTTCATCGCCGCGAACGCGGCCGCGTCGAACATCCCGCGGGTCTGATCGGTGACCCGGGCGTGGACGCTGACGAGGTCGCTGGCGGCGAGCAGTTCGTCGAGCCCGACCAGACGCACGCCGCGCTGCGCCGCTGCCGTCGGGTCGGCGAACGGGTCGTGGGCCAGGACCGTGCTGCCGAACGCCCGCAGCAGCTCCGCGACCCGCAACCCGACCGCGCCCAGTCCGACGAGGCCGACGGTGGACGCGCGCAGCTCCGGGCCGGTGAGTTCGTTGCGGAACCAGCGGGCGTCCCAGCGACCCGCGGCCAGGTCGCGCGAGGCCGCCGACACGTTCCGGGCCAGCGTCAGCATCACCCCGATGGTGAACTCCGCGACCGCGCCGAGGTTGCGCCCGGGCAGGTAGACCACCGGCACGCCGTGCTCGGTCGCCGCAGCGAGGTCGATGTTCACCGGCCCGCCGCGGACGCTGCCGACGACCCGCAGGCCCGGTGCTGCCTGGAACACCTCGCGGGTGACCGGGGCCAGGTGGGTGAACAGCACCGAGACGTCGCGGGCCGCGGCGGCCAGCTCCGTCGGGTCCCCCGCCGCCTCGCGGACGCCGTCGACGGCGCGGAACGGCTCGTCGGGCCAGCGGGTCTCGTGCAACGTCGCATCGATGTCGGGACCGAGTGCCTCGCGGGCGGCGTCGGCGAAAGCTGCCGCCCGGATGAACAGGTCACCGGCGCACAGGACCCTGATCGGCGTCCCGTCCCCTGCCGCGGCCATCAGGCGCGCCCGTGGGAGGCGCGGGACTTGCGGGCGAGGGAGTCGACGGCGACCGCGAGCGCGAGCACCGCTCCGGTGATCATGAACCGGATCGAGGAGGACAGGTTGAGCAAGGTCAGCCCACTGGAGATCGCCGAGATGACGAAGATGCCGAGCAGCGCCGAGTAGGCGCTGCCGCGACCGCCGAAGAGGCTGGTTCCGCCGATCACGGCGGCCGCGATCGCGTTCAGGTTGACATCGCCCGTACCGCTGCTCTGGTTCGCCGACCCGAGTCGTGCCGCGGCGAGGATCCCCCCGACGGAGGCGAACAGCGAGCAGAGCACGAACACCGACAGGTAGACGCGCTTGACGTTGATCCCGGTACGGCGGGCCGCCTCGGCGTTGCCACCGACCGCGAACACCGAGCGACCCCACTTGGTGCGGGTCAGCGCGTAGTTCATCGCGACGACGAGGAAGGCGAAGAAGACGAACATCCATCCGACACCGCGGGTCTTATTCAGGTACCAGGCGGCGAACTCCAACAGCACGAGCACGACGACCGAGCGCAGGACCAGTGTCTGCACGGATCTGCCCGACAGGCCGGCCTTTTGCCGCGCGCGGGCGATCTCCCAGCCGGTGGCGAAGAAGGCGAGCGCGACCAGTGCCATGACCACGTAGGCCAGCGGCCGGGGCAGGAAGGAGAGCTGGGCGAACCGCACCAGGCCGGAGTCGAACGGGATGTTGATCGACCCCTCCGACCCGAGCACCCTCAGCTGCAGCCCGAGGAACCCCAGCAGACCGGCCAGCGTCGCGACGAAGCTGGGCATGCCGAATCGGTTGAACAGCTGGGAGTAGACCAGCCCGATGACCACGCCGGTCGCGACGGCCAGGACGATGCCGGCCCAGACCGGCCAGCCACGGTTGACCACCGACACCGCGAGGATCGCCCCGGACAGACCGCTGACGGACCCGACGGACAGGTCGATCTCCCCCACCAGCAGTACGCACACGATCCCGAGCGCGATCACCCCGACCGAGCAGGACTCCAGCGTCAGGTTCACCAGGTTGTCGCTGGACAGGAAGATCGGGTTGAGCGCCTGGAAGACGACGGCGATGACCAGCAGGCCGACGACGACGGGCAACGCACCGAGGTCACCGGACCGGATCCGGCGCACCGAGGACGACACCGCTCCTCGCAGACCGCTGTCCTGCTGCAGTCGTTCGTCCTGCCGGTCCAACGCGACGGACTCGACTGGCCGCTGTTCGACGTCGGTCATGGGGTCCCACCTTCCTGGTGCTCGGTCACACGGGTCACACCCTCCGGGTGCTCGGTCACCCGGGTCACACCCTCCGGGTGGGCGGTGCTCTGGTCCGCGTGCGTCGCGCGCCGGACCGTCCGGCGCGTCACGGCGTTGTCCGTCGCGCCGGTGATCGCCGCGACGATGTCCTGTGCGGACACGGTTGCGACGTCGAAGACGCCGTTGTTGCGGCCGAGGCGCAGGACGACCACGCGGTCGGCCACCGCGCGGACGTCCTCCATGTTGTGGCTGATCATCACGACGGCCAGTCCGCGTTCCCGGAGCCGCTCGATCAGGTCCAGCACCTCGGCGGTCTGCGCGACACCCAGGGCGGCCGTCGGCTCGTCAAGGATGATCAGGCGGGGCTCGCCCAGCAGCGACCGCGCGATCGCGACCGTCTGACGCTGCCCACCGGACAGCGACGCGACAGGGATCCGCACGGTCGGGATCCGCGCGGAGAGCTGGCGCAGCAGCTCCCAGGCCCGGACCTCCATCGCGACCTCGTCCAGCCGGGCCGGCCCGAGCTCGCGGCCGAGGAACAGGTTCTCGACGACGTTGAGGTTCTCGCACAGCGCGAGGTCCTGGAACACCGTCGCGATGCCGAGTGAGATCGCCGCTGCCGGGTCGGTGATCGCCACCGGCCGGGAACCGATCATGATCTCGCCGGAATCCGGCCGGTGGACACCGGCCAGAACCTTCACCAGCGTCGACTTGCCGGCGCCGTTGTCCCCGACGATCGCGATCACCTCCCCGGCACCGACGTCGAGGTCGATGGACGTCAGGGCGTTGACCGAACCGAACGTCTTGGAGATGCCGCGCAAGGTGAGCACGGGTTCCGCCGGCGGGCCGGCGTGGGTTGCCGTCGCCACGGACGTCGCAGGAGACATTGACGACCCTTCGGGAGTCGGGGTGAACGAAGTCAGGATCCGCAGCGAACCGGGCCGGCCGGCGGACCGGGTACCGGTCCGCCGGCCGAGCCGCGGATCAGCTCAGGCCGAGCTTTGCGCATCCGGCCGCGTATGCGCCGGTGCACAGTTCGGCCGCAGTGTTGATCTTCTTGTCGACGATCTCGGCCTTGACGTTCTTCTGGGTGACCACAACCGGGGTGAACAGCTGACTCGGGGTGTTGAACAGCATGGTCTTCGACGCCGGGGTGGTGCCCTTGGTGAAGGCGATCGCGGCCTCCGCGGCTGCGCCGGCGACGATCTCGCTGGGCTTGGAGATGGTGTTGTACTGGTCACCGGAGACGATCAGCTGCAGCCCCGCGGTTGTCGCGTCGTTGCCCGTGGTCGGCGGGACGGGATTGACCCCGGCCGCCTTGAACGCCGCGATCGCACCGCCGCCGGTGCCGTCATTGGCGGCGACCACGCCGACGATCTGCTTGCCGAACCGGGAGACCTGTCCGGCCACCCAATCCTGGGCCTTCGACGGGGTCCAGTCCGGGGTGTCGAACTCGGCGAGCGTCTTGTAGCCGCCGGAGGCCAGACCCTCGTGGATGCCCTTCTTGATGAGGCCGGCCGCCGCGTCCGTGGGTGAGCCGTTGACCTCGAGGATCCCGCCGGACGCGGGGGACACACCCTTCGCCTTCAGGTCGTCCACCAGAGACTTCGAGATCAGTGATCCGATCCGCTCGTTGTCGTAGGACACGTAGAAGTTCGCGGGCGTCGTGGGGATCGGGCGGTCGTAGGCGATCACCTTGACCCCACGGGAGTGCGCGGACTGCACCAGCGACGCGGCGGCCGCCGAGTCCACCGGGTCGAGCACGATCACCTTTGCTCCCTGGGTCAGGGCCGAGTTGAACTGCTGCTGCTGCTTGGAGGCGTCGGCGTTGGCGTTGTTGTAGAGCACCGTGCACGAGGCGCACAGTTCCTTGACCTTGGCCTCGAAGCCCGGCCGGTCGTGCTGCTCGTAACGCGTGGACGCCTCGTCCGGCATCAAGAAGGCGATCTTGGCGTTCTCGCCGCCGCTGCCGCCGCCACTGGACCCGCTGGCACCGGCGCTGCCGGTCGGGGAACTGCCACCCGAGGTCGAGTTGGTGGCGCAGGCGCCGGCCAGCAGGGTCATCGAGCAGGCGAGTGCGGACAGGGCGAGCCTGCCGCGCGTGCGGGGGTTGGTCATCCGTACTCCTTCGGTGGATGTGTGGCACCGGTCCCGCGCTGGGCGGGACCGGTCGGGGCAGCCGACGCGTCAGTGAGCGTCGACAGGACGACCGTCGAAAGGGGGCGCGTCGAGAGGTAGCGCGTCGAGCCGGTCGTTGAGCGAGAGCAGCGATGCCGGTTCAGCCGGGTCGACCGGCAGCCGGATCTCGCTGACGGCCGCGTTGTCCAGGCGGGGGAACAGTTGCCGGTAGCGGCGGACGGGGAGGTCGAGCAGCGAGCACATCCCCAGCCGCAGCACGGTGTTGTGCGCGACGACCAGGATCGTCCCGCCCGGGCGTGCGGTGGCCAGCTCTCGCAGGACCGCGGCACACCGGGCCGCCGCCGCCAGTGGCGACTCCGCTCCCGGGAACGGATGGCGGACCGGGTCGTCGCGGAACCGGCGCACCATCTCCGGGTCCCGTGCACGCAGCTCGTCGAGCGTGTGGCCCTCGGCCATCCCGAAGCCCACCTCGCGCAGGTCCTCCAGCATCTGCAGCGGCTTGCCGGTGACGTCCGCCGACGGCCGGGCCGTCTCCACCGCGCGGCGCACGGGCGAGCAGACCACGGCGTCGGGGCGTCGCCGAGCGGCCCACGCGGCCAGTTGCCGGACCTGGACCTGGCCGGTCGCGGTGAGGTCGATGTCGTTCCCGGCACCGGCGTACCTGTTGTCCGCATGCCACACCGTCTGGCCGTGTCGGACCAGCACGACCGTGGTCGACGGGGCGGCCACCGCCACCCGGCGCCCGAGGGAGGGCTCGACGACCGCGCTCACCGGGCATCTCCTCTCGCGTCGGCGGAGTCGGACCGGGACAGGACCGCAGACGCGAGGTCGGGATCGAGCCACCCGCGGTCGGCGAGCGCGCCCACCAGGCGCCGGTAACCGGGCATCAGTGACTGTCCGCGCGCGGGATCCGGTTGGAAGGTCGCGCTCACCGCGACCATCGACTCCGCGGTCTCGGCCAGCCGCCCGGGCGGCGCCGCCGCAAGTACGGCCATGCCCATCGCCGCCTGCCCGGACGTCGGCACCAGTGTCGGCCGGCCGAGCACGTCGGCCCGCAGCTGGTTCCACCAGGCGTTCTCGGCCGCGCCGCCGGTCAGCGATACCGGACCCGACACCTGTGCGCCGAGTACGCCCAGCACGTCGTACGCGAGCCGCTCGACGTAGGCGATCCCCTGGCACACGGCCCCGAAGCGAGCACCGTCGTCGACGAGGTCGTCCAGTCCGAAACCCTGGGCCGCCGGGGCCACGAACGGGAACCGCTCGCCGCTGCCGGTGAGCGGGTACACCAGGTCCGCCACCGGCACCAGCCGCGCGGCCTCTTCGGTCAGCCTCGCCAGCGTCGCCGTGTCCGCGTCGGGGAAACCCTGCCGGATCGCGCCCGCACCGACGGATGAGGCCCCACCGGGCAGCCATCCGCCGTCGGGGTTGCGGTGGCAGTACACCGCACCGGAACTGTCGTGCACGAGGTCCGGGGTCGAGCCCTTGATGACCAGTGTTGTTCCTAGAGCGCTGCTCCAACTTCCGTTCCGCAGCGCCCGGGAGGCGATCTGTGCCGCGCACCCGTCGGTCATCCCCGCTCGGACGAGCGTCCCGACCCGCAGGCCGGTGGAGCGGGCCGCCTCGGCGCCCACGGAGCCGATCTCCGTGCCGGGCAGTACGACCTGCGGCAGCAGCGACAGCGGGATGCCGAGCTCGCCGAAGACGTCCCCCGGCCAGGCGGCCGACCGCAGGTCGACGCCGGTCTTCAGTGCGTGCGAGGTGTCGGTCGCGACCGGCGCCCCCGTCAAGCGCCGGACCAGGTGGTCCGCCTGGTGCACGACACGGTCACCGGCTCCAAGAGCAACGTTCTCGATAAGCCAGAGGACCTTCGGCAGGGCCCACGACGGCTGCATGCGGTAGCCGAGTGAGTCCCACAGCTGCTGGCCGGCCGACTGTGCCCGGCGCGACTGCCCGGCAGCGCGGCTGTCGTCGTACATCAGGGCCGGCCCGCGATCGCTGCCGTCCGACGCCTCCACCAGCACGGTCCCCGACGTGGCGTCAAGGGCGAGAGCACCAATCTCGATGTCGCGGCCGGCCTGGTGGACTGCGTCCCGGACCGCGGCGACCACCGCGGCCCACCAGTCCTCGGGCAGCTGGGTGTGCAGCACGCCGTCGCGGTGGTCCCGTGCGATCGGTGCCGCACCGGAACCGAGCAGGTCCCCGGCCGCGGAGACGACCACCGCGCGGACGCCCTGGGTGCCGACGTCGATCCCGCAGGTTGCGGCGGGAGCCGGAGTGTCAGCGGACACCAGCACACGACCTTCCTCGGTGAAGGGGAGGCGACCGGTGTCGCCAGATGGGAGAGTTAACACTCGATCTGCGAAGTTCACAAGGGGTGGTGCACAAATGTGTCTCACCTGCGGCGATGCAACCGGCGTGGTGTGACATTTCGGACGGTGACTACCGAATCGTGATATCTGCGCTGAGCACTCGCGCGCGCCGGCCGCGGCGCGGACAGTCGCGGACCTCAGCGGTCGACGGTCGCGATCTGGACCTGCCGTGCCCGCGCGCGCAGGTCGGCCAGCGCCTCGGCGTCGATCGCGTCGTCGGTGATCACCAGGTCGAACTCCTCGACGCCGCACAGCACGTGCGGCGAGGGGCGCCCGAACTTGGCGTGGTCGACCAACAGCACCCGGCGCGTCGAGGCGGCCAGGTAGGCGCGCCGGACCGCGACCGTCGCCTCCGACCGGTGCAGGCAGCGGCCGCCGGTCAGCGCCGTGGTCGACATGAACAGCAGATCGGCCTGCAGATGGCCGATCGCCTCGGTCGTCTGCAGCCCGAAACAGGCGTCCTGGCGGTCCAGGTACTCCCCGCCCAACAGGACCAGCTCGACGCCGGGAGCGCCCCGCAGCGCGGCGATCGCGGGCAGGAAGTTGGTCGCCACGGTGACCGGCACGTGCTCGACCAGATGCGGGACGAGGCTGAGCACGGTCGTGCTGTCGTCAAGGAAGATCGTCTGGCCCTGCGACAGCTGCCGCGCCGCGACGGCGGCCATCGCCCGCTTCTCCGCCGGCAGCGCGGCCCGCCGCTCCTCGACCCCGGCGTCGCGCAGCGCCGACGGATTCGCGGTCGCGCCGCCCCGGATCTTGGTGAGCCACCCGGCGGTCTGCAGCGCGTCGAGGTCCCGGTGGATCGTCATCAGGCTGACGTCGAGCGCGCGGGCGAGCTCGTCGACCCGGACGAACCCGGCCGACAGGACACGTCTCCGGACCTCGTCGCGGCGGTC
>JAABUP010005109.1_pt1 | contig 20492 bp, 19 predicted proteins | sample 5559201 | NCBI WGS metagenome assembly JAABUP01 (sample SAMN10711887, study PRJNA513373) | rock metagenome | isolation source: Antarctica rocks | place: Antarctica
CTGACTGCATGATGTCTTCTCCTGCAGCCCAGACACCCTATAAGGAGTTTCATACACCTACAAAGGCTGAATTGAAGATTCGCTTATTTCGTGTATGACGGACAATTTTGCTCATAGCCTTCGTACTCCGATCTCGGAAAACCTTTAGGATTTTCGATTTACCTTTGCTCGCACAAAACACAATCTTCGACATATGGAAGAATGTCGACTAAGAGTCAATGACTCTATCATCCCGCCCTCAAAAGTTTACATATTTTCAAACAGGAGGTACAGGCCACGTCTCGGAAGCCTGAGCGGCGTATTTATTCCACGCACATGGCACGGCAGATGACAAGTCTTATTGCAGCGGCCGACCTCCGATTATATCTAGCTTACATCTCTCTCGCAAACAGTCCTGTCATCGATCTCCTACTTATGGTCAATCACTTCGATCAGCAGAAGCGTGCTGCCTGTGGTCAAAGATGTGTTGGGTTGTCTTAGTCATCGTTACCGCCCTTCTTGTTCTTTTTCTTCCCTCCGGATGGTGCGCCCTCCTTCTTCTGATGGACGATCAGGCGCGTCCATGATTCCTCCTTGTCCCATTCGAAGCCTGCCAGGATAGGATTTTCTAGCTCGTCGTCCGCCTGGGTTCCAACACGGTTAGTGAACGGGTTTCAAACAAATTTTCGACACCTTCAAGCACACCGGTGACAATATACCTTCTTTTTATATTGCTTGTGAATGGCGTCCAGTGCGTCTTTTATCGTCACACCCTTCAGGTTTCGTGCAGTGACCTCCAGGCCTAGGGGAAAGTGAAGGTCAATCTTCTTGACCGGTGGGTTGGTGAGGAATTTCTTAAGGGTCTCCTTCTCCTCCAGCGTTGCCGGCGAGGTGTTCAGCTTCCTATCAAAATACTGTGTCAGCAGCACTTGCTAGAGAAGTAAGGGGAAACTCGGTCTTCGAGTACAGATGTTGACAACCGGGCAACGAGATACGGTCATCAGGGTCGAGCACAGGAAACAACAACTTCACGAGGAAGAAGCATACCAGTTCAGCTTCTGCGTCTCCTTCGCTATCTGCAATTCCTTTCCTTCCTTTTCTATGAATATCAAGTATGTCAGCTTTGTCCACATGCATCTCGGCTTGCTCCAGAGGACATCATCAGATTTCAAGTTAGGAGCAAAGCTTACCTAGGTCGTTAATGTTATACACACCAGTAGTGCTCGAGCTAGCTCTCCGATGACCTTTCTTCTCGTCTTTCGGTGGAGAAGACGACAGGCCGGAGACGGCGGAGTCGACTTTGGTGAGATCTGCTGTATCGGCGGACATAGTGGATGAATTTAGGGTTTCCTGAGCTCCAGATGATAGCGGTCAATACAGGGCAGTAATGTTGTCGATGGCGGAGGGTAGTGGTAGCAGTAGCTTTCAGTCACTGATGATATGAGGTGGAGTGATTGTCAGGTACGAAGCGGAATTGAGGGGAGGAGGCGCATTGGCATTGCGGGGTCATGCGACCTTCAAGCGCCCATGTCGTGACCACGCGTGGCTACTGAGAAGCTACCCCGCGATTGAAATTGACAGGGATCTAACCCCACGAGCTGTCCCAAATATATCACTTCGTTTGTCCTGAACCTCTTTGTTGAACATCTCATTTGTATCTTATTGTCAACAGGTTACCATTCTGTAACAGTGACGGATATCTGTCAAGCAGGCCAAGAGTAGCTTCATGATGAATATCATCATCGCCAACAAGTTCAAAGCGACGGTGGTATGCACGAGAACATGCATCACAATTCCTCCAAATGAAATTCGTCAGAGCTTCTAAGGACCTACTGTTCTCTGCAATCTTCGTCTTCTCTTCACTACTGCAAGAGTCGATAGACTCATCGGAATCGGATCTGGTTACCGACATGCTTAATGACAACATGATACAGGAGCGCACTCTCGCAATCACCAAAAACAGTGCAGTCCAAGACTCAAGAGGGCAGGAGACAGCCAGTCAAGCGATTACGAGCTGGAGCTCAGGGCTCTCCTGCCGACTTCTTCTTCTCTTCTTCCGTCTCAGGAGCCCCTCAGAACCGTCGATCTACGCTGTGGCACCAGACTCCTCTGGATACTATCTGCTACAATTGTTGGTCTCGATGCCTTACCTAAGATGCTCGACGTGACTAGGACGCGATGTGGTGCTCATTTTTCAACACTACCGGCGTCCTTATGCCCACAAGAAGTCATCCTCAGAGTCCACGAAGTCCTCCCTACAACCACCGGACCAGAACATGCCAGGAATGCCGATGACGTCGTTCCGACACTCATTCTGGAGCACCTGCCCTTGGAGACTTTCTCCGCCTGCGCCGCTATGCTGAAGCCCGATGGCCATGTTCTACTGGCTTTCATCCACCCTGAATTGGCTAAGCTGACTCAGGCCGGATTCAAGTGTCCGGTGAGTGGGGAGAAGGTTCGGCCAACTAGTCACCTGCGTCTGCTTGGAGATGTTTCGAGGGAGGCTGGGAAGTGTGGCTTTGAGGTCGTGGATAGAGTGATGGAGACGGAGGTTTGTGAGGAGATGGTACAGTTATGGGCAGAAGGTCGATGAAATGGCCCGGGACAGGGGCCAAAGTGTGGGTGGGCGTAACCTTCAAGAAGACCACTTCGTAAGGACGGGAGCGATAGAATTAACTGTATTGGCGAGGGAAATATCGTGATAGAGACTGAGCTGTGATGAACGAAGTGCATGATTGATTGCACCCTTTCAACCAGACCTAAGGGACAGACCTGAGAAACCCTAAATGACATGCTTTTCAGATTCGTTACCAAGCCCTTTATAATGATAAGTTCGTGCAGCATCCGCAATCTGGGACTCAACCCTCCAAAGTCAAACCTGTTACCTTGATTATCCCAAGTGACCAAGCGAAGGTATTTGAACAGTACATGAATCAAACAGTCTCATGAGCTTCGATCTTTTCCACCTCCAGCCTAGATCGCCGTCATCCAGCTGCGTGAAGCGCGAAAGCCTCTAACGTAATACAACAACCCTCCGTCATCGAATGTGATCTCTCTTCGTCCTCAAAGCGATTGCGCACATCTTCCGCTGTGACCCATTCGTACCGTTGATGTTCTACCGGATCCAGCGTCACCGAAATGTGCTCGAGTGGAGTGAGCTTCAAACAGCTCCCAGCCTCCTTGCCATGAACAAGTCTGTGGGCTTGAGAGGCGTTAAGAGACTTGAACTCCCTCCGGCTACTTCATATATCTCAGCAACCTCGATCTGGATATTCGGCTTGAGCCACTTCTGTTCACTCGCGCCGCTGCCGGTGGCGAATCCTACCCCTTCACCAACTTGTCTTGCGAATTTCGTTCAGCCGCAACCCAGCCTCTTCAACTACTTCGCGGGCCACGGAGTGGAGAGTTGTTAGCTCGCAGGCTTCGCATGACCCGCCGCCTTTCGAAGCTGGCTCTTCACCTCTAGCTCTTTCGCCGCCTTGACATGCAGCCTACCTTCAAACTTCTTCTGGAGCCGCTCTTTCCTCATCCTGAATGCTCTCGGGAACCAAGGATCCAGCTGCTTGTCATCGGCACCGAGAAGTATCTCGGTTAAGGCTTTTGCACAGAGAAAGCAAAGCACCATGCCATGACCCTGGAAAGATGCTGCAATGGAAAGACCCTCTTCTCCAGGAATATGACCTATGAGAGGAAAGCCATCTGCAGAGTACCCCATTATCCCAGACCATTCTTGTCGGATCCGGCCTTTTTTATTATCTTCGCCCCAGTTGTCTCCGAAGTATGTAATTGTCGTCCCTTTCAGATAATCAATTATTCTCGGATCTGTCGTTGTATCATCCGTGGTTCCGTACTCGTAGAGCCCCTCTTTAACTGCTTTGGTCAACCCACCACCAATGACTATGTCACCTGCAAACTTCGACCCTGGCGGCCTTGGGATCATGTACTCGTATCCATTGTCATAGATGAACGAATATGTTGTAGGTAAACCACCCGTCGGCATGCCACTTCCTGGTCTGTGTGCTGTGATATGGCCTCTCAAGGGAACAATAACGCCCTGCAATGCCGGATACAGATGTGCTGTGTACCCGTTCGTAGTCAAGACGACATTCTCTGCTGCTATGCTTCCTCTAGGCGTTTCCACAATCCACTTTCGCCTCTGACTTGCGGTGTCCGCTACTCGGGATATAGTTGTGGCAGGCGTATTCGTCTGCAGGTTCAAACCCTTTGCTAGCCCAAGCTTGAGGATCCCAACTACAAGCTTGTATGCACTCAAGCTTCCTGCCGCATACGATATCGCTCCAAGCGCACCGGGGGTCAGATATCTCTTTTCTGCCTCTTCAGAGCTCCAGAACTTGTACTGCGCTGCGGGTTCGTCTTTCTCCATAACGTTGCGCATGAAACCGATTGCTTCCACCGCTTCGTCCCACTGCCCCTGATCATACACCACATCCACCGTCTCTAACTCTCTGGAGTCACAATTGATGCTATGTTCTCTGGTGAAGGCGTGCACAGCTTTGATGCATTCGTACTCAAACCGTACGATCTTGATGGCTTCTATAACGCCTAGAGAACGCGCGTTGTCCATGAAGAAGCGGTAGGAAGCGCCCTTGGTATGACCACCTGCCATGTATAGAACATGTCTTAGACCGTACAATGTCATAGGACCCAAGAGACTGACCGTTCCTCCCTGTGGCACCGCTGCATGCTTGCCTAGCCTCCAGCATCACCACCTTCCCTGCCGGCAAGTGTTCCAAGATGTTGTACCCTACACAGGCGCCGCTGATGCCGGAGCCAATGATGACGATATCTGCTGCTTCTGGTAATGACTGTGTCGAGCAAAGGTCAGATATCGCGTCCGGAGGATCTTGCCAGTATGAGACTGTAGGATTAGCTCGAGGCAGTCCCGGAGGAATAGCTGCACGTTTCTCCATGTTGCTGCAGGACAGGCAAACTGAAGAGCACCTGAAGCGGTCTTTGTCTAAGCTGTACGTCAAACAAATATTGGGTCCATCTGTACCCCTGACGGCGTTTACCCCGCTGCTGCTACTCAGGGTCTTGTAACGCGTCAAAGGTCACTCGTTAGAATAACACCCGCGGAATACATTAATATTCGTGATAATGGCTACGTACAGCACAAACATGCCTGTTAGACAGACTATGCGCGATGAGGAACAGTACGACTCAAGCCATGCGGTTTGTCCGTCCAATGAAGGTGTTCTAAGATCATCGTGGCGTCGAACAGCACGAAGGTTGTCCATTCCTGGAAGGCTGCATTACTGAATCTGCCGTGGCCCAATCCTCGGAAACCAAGCTTTCTATCTGCGAAGGAATCGAGTCGTTTCACCGAGCCGATGTCGGACCAAGCTCTAGATCTGCGCGGTGGAAAGTGGAAACCAATTGTTGTCCATTCCGAAGCAAGCTTTCATCGTTCCCCACTCACTAGGGCTTTCAATCCATACGAGGATGCTTGTAGATCAGGAACGTGGGGTACATCATTGGCGATCTCTTCCCACCCATGAAGAACCCTTAACGTCATCCATGTTGTCACTGCAATCCACGTGGTTGCAGGCTTCATCTTCATACGCTTGTTTCGAAGTTTTGGGGCCTCGTTATTGAATTGCTTTTTCTCCCATGATCTCCAGAGAATAAGCCTGGCTCAATTGAGAGATAAGACTACGGTGACAACCATGCACTACTATGTGAGTGTGGTTCGGACATGGAGTGCCTGGATATAAAGACTGTCATCCCCACAACCAGATGTGCTCTACGCATATGTTGAGTCTTCCTGGGGTTTCTGCGGTTCATCGGTAAGGTCTCCAGGTCCTTGCTAGAATTGGCATGGTGAGCTGACAACTTAAACCTGCCCTAGTCAACGGGAATCTGCAATATGCGTCTTCCAGAGCTTGCTCTCGGTCTTGCCGCCGTTTTCATTACTCTTATCGATCAGACCGCTGCGAACAATGACAAGAACATAAACAGATGCTATTCGCATGTTGCAGTTTTCAGCATCGACGGCTTCCACAGCAGCGATGTTGAGAAGTACGTAAGTCTAAGGAAGGACTCCACCATAGCAAAGCTACTTCAAACCGGATACGAATACACGGACGCCTTCACATCTGCGCCTTCCGACTCCTTTCCAGGCACGTTAAATCAATTCACCGGGGCGTCACCTAGGACTACTGGTGTCTGGTACGATGACACCTACGACCGCTCCTACTTCGCTCCGGGAAGTGACTGCTCTGGCAAACCGGGAGCAGAGGGTATGCCAGCCGTACTCTATCCATCGAGTTTCGCTGACAGTATTGGCAATGCAGTGGCCTACGATGAGTCGATCGACTATAATTCCACCAAGCTCTTCTCGGGCGGAATAGACCCTGCCAACCTACCAAAAGCCTTGGTCAAGGGGAAGTGCACCGCCATCTACCCACACGCACGTCTCCGTGTCAACACAATCTTTGAGGTCGTACATTCAAAGGGCAAGGAGACTGCGTATACAGACAAACACCCGGCCTATGATCTTGTGAGGGGCCCGAGTGGACAGGGGCTCTCGGAGGGATACTTCCCAGAGATAGCGTCAGTCAAGAACACTGTTGATGCAACGATTGGCTACGATCAGCTACACGTGAACGCTTTCTTGAACTGGTTGGATGGCACAAGTCCCGAGAATGCCGAGGGAAGCTTGAAGGGCATTCCTACCCTTTTTGGAGGCAACTTCCAGGCAGGTAGGTACATTCTCCGTTTATCAACTTAAAGGCCCTTAAGCTGATTTCCGAATAGTGTCCGTAGCCCAGAAGACAAAGGGATATCTAGCTGGCGATGGTAATCCATTCACACCGGATCTCCTGAAAGCCATTGACTTCGTTGATGCGTCTCTTGGTAAGGTTGTAGCCAAATTAAAGACCAAAGGCATTTATGATGATACCCTCATAATCATTGCTTCCAAGCATGGCCAAGCTCCAATCGATCCGACAAAGTATGAAAAGATCGCCCCCAAGGCGGTCACAAATGCGACCAAGGTTAAGGTTGCGTTCCAGACAGTAAGTACACCTTCGAATTCTCATTTCAAATGTTAGAGTTAAAGCTGAACCAAACACAGTCCGATGACATTGCACTTATCTTCCTTGAAGACCAAAAAGATGTCACAACCGCCGTAAACAACCTCAACGGTGACCGGAGCAACTTAGAGATCCAAGACATCATCTCCCGCGAGAGACTTACATATCTTGGCTACGGCGACCCCACCAAGGATCCTGCTGTGCCGGACATCATCGTTAGACCAGATCTGGGCGTGATCTACACAACCAGCAGTGCCAAAATTGCCGAACATGGCGGGCTGAGTGACGATGACCGGTGAGCTCCCGTGAGAACTGCTATCGTTGGGATAGTATTGACGAGTCATGTCGCACGCAGAAAAGTCGCATGCTTTGTGAGCAATCCAAACCTGGAGAAGAGAAAATATTCGTGTCAAATATCGACGAAACAAGTCGCTCCGACCATTTTGAAAGCTTTGGGATACAATCCGAAAGAACTGCAAGGCGTGGTTGCGGAGGACACTGAAGTGCTTACTGGCTTCTGACAGAAGACATGGATAGGACGGATTGTATACTAGCAGAACAGGTCTATAGTATATGAATGTACCATTATATAAGTGGAATGAAACTGTTCAGTGCCAGCCGTAACTTCACAAACTCGCGGTCCCCAGGCCTGGCTCCATATACTTTCATATCACTGGCAGCTCTATACTTTCAGGCAGGGAGAGTATCTCTAGTGCTTATTGACAAGATTTCTGGGTCGTGGCTGGAAGTTCGTCTACCAGCCACGACCCACGAGCCACAAAGCCACAATGAATGAGCCACGGAATCCCACATCAGACTTTCACCGCTGAAACTCTAACCTAGTCTACATCTCTTGACAGCACCACGGTTGATCTTCATCAAAGATTCCATCACTAGGAAACCACTAGACATCTTTTGACGGGTGCTTGCGCCTGCTGCAATCCTAGGGCTAAACTGATCACTGCAGATCCGCAGTGTACACACGGCCAGGTTGTCGCTCGGCCCGTCGTTCATGTTTATGAGAATTTGCAACCAAGAACTGGGACTGGGCTAGGATACCTGACTTCCACCCAGACGTCATGCTTAGTGGTATCAGCAGTCTTTTCAGGTCCGGGAAATACTCCGACTTGACCATCACCTGTGACGGTCTGGAGTTCAAAATGCATCGCGCGGTTGTTTGTCCGCAATCTCAATTCTTTGCTGCGGCATGTGAAGGAGACTTTCAGGTGACCCCGAGACGCTTAATTAGTAACAAGCCCTGCTGAATCATGACAGGAGGCGAGGACGAGGAGGATCAAGCTTTTGGAAGATGATCCTGACACGGTTCAGCGAATGCTGTCATATCTTTACACACAGAACTACGAGGACGGCGAAGCCCCTGACGCAGAGGACAACGAAGGTCAATCTGCCGAGGCAACTTTCGGACCTTGTTCGGAAGGCCCCTGTGTCGAAAGTGGAATGGCTCGGACTGGAATCCAGGCAGAGACCGAACCCAGTACCAAGCAGCACGATACTGTGTTTAACATCGACCCTTCGGCACCCATACATGTGAAACGATCGGCACAGCTCAACAACGTACTTACCTACGCCATCGCCGAGAAGTACAACGTCGCTGGATTGAAGGATATCTCGAGATCTAAGTTTGTCAGCCGCAAGTGGAGCAACTGGTCGCATGAGCTCCCGACGGTCGTCAAAACAGTATATGAGTCGACTCCCAGCAGTGATCGGGGGCTTCGTGATGCTGTCATAGAGGTTTGCGTGGAGCAAGGAAGGCTGCTTTTGGATAATGAAGAGTTTGGAGATGTTGTTGGGGAAATTGGGGCTATAGGTCTGGACTTTTGCCGGCAGTTCGTAGCAGACCATGAGCGGCATCTGCAACGGATTCAAATTGAGGTCCAGGAGCACAAGGCACGTGTGTCTGAGCTAGATGAGCAAAACAGCGAACTGAAGAGGGCAGCTGAGAAGCAGAAGGAAGGATTGGAGAAGACAGTAAAACTCATCAAAGCGTACGAATCCTCCAGACACTGCTCGGCAGACTTCGTGCCATACTTCTGGTCTTGAAATCTCCATAACTTTGAGATGTGGGAGATGTCATACCAGGCACCGGATCTGAACCGTCCTTGTCATTCGGCAAGCAGCAATGCCTTCCAGCATGGTTGATTTCTCTCAAAATGCTCCAGATGTAGGACAGGGTGTTTCTTATGGCGAAGTCTTTGTGAATAAAAGTATCACCAGAGCTACCAGGTCTCAATGTTACACCGGTCTTACAAATAACATGAATGCTCAGTTGACGGCGCCAGAATTGCCATTACTGAGCGATCGATTCTCTCATTATCACCGAAAATTCATCATAATTTCTGTATTGTCTCCTTTCCGCTACCGTTGCTGTATTTTGACACGCATTGAACTTCTCTTTACAGAGCCGCCAGTGATGGTAGCCGTCACGAGCTTTTTCACTGCAATGATGTAGAATAGATCCATTGATTGCTAACAATGATTAGTCGACAACACTGCGACTGGCACAGATCAGCAAACCCGAAAGGAATTCGGCCTGCGAGGTTACGATATACGGGAGACAAAGTTAGACCCATCCGTTGGAACGACACTACCCTACAAGCACGCCTTATCCCTTTTTATCATTTATATTCCAACCATATCGGCTTCTGTGTCTCCCAGCTGGACCGAGACGCTTGGCGTTAGGGCAATGACCTGGTTCGACGATGTCTGAGCAGCCAACAACCATCAGGCTAGAGTTTCTTACCGCCCTTGAGCATCTGGTCTTTTGCTAGCTTCTGTTTCCAAACGCTGGAAGTCCTTACTCCATTGCTCTATATATTTTGACGTTTCGTTCTGACGAGAAGAGGAGGTTCCGTGACCGCTAGCGAAGGCTTCGGAGGTGTTAACCTCCTGAAGGTAGCTCTGGATTCGGCGTGATCGTTGTTGTGCTCCGGATGATGCTTTCGAGGCAAGAGACGGGTCTTGGGGTTTGCGGGAAGGACTATTGTCGAAAGTTGAGTTAGCCAATGCTTGTCGACGAGGCTATCTCAATCCCGAACGGACGAAAGGTTGTAATGGATGCTAACTTCATGGTACGCAGTACTCTGATTATTGGCAAACTTTATGGGAACTTTTAGGTCGGCACTCCGGTCTTGAGTACAAATGTGTCGCTCTTTGGGAGGTTTAATGAGCACTTCTTGGTTTTCTAAGCGGAGGACAGTGGGGTTATGTATACAACACTACTTTTCACCGTACAGGGCAATACATGACCTGCCAGGGGCTTATGAAGATCCTCCTCTCAGAGAAAATTGCGCCGTGTCTGCTCCAAGCCCGCCTTCATCATGATATCGACGTTCGGAGCAACAAACTTATATTACACACGAATCCAAGCAGGTGATCGAGTCGGCAAATTTTGTTGCGCCGGCCCATGCATGGCGGGAATTGATAACAGCATTGGTAAGTGACTGGCTGGGCGCCCGAGTTGTTCGTAGATCCTTGGTTATGGATCCAAGACATGCAGCTGTCATGCAACGAATGCTGGCTGGGCTGATAGCGGCTCGTCCAGCGGTGTCGGTTGTCATTGAAGCGGTATTTTGGGAAATTTGTCAACGCACTGAAGGCTAGATGTGACAATTCTCAATGACTTGATTTCCTTCAATAGACGCAGCTTTACGATTTACTCGTGATCATGAGCTCTATACACATTTGAGCTGATCCACAGCGTTTGCAGGTACGCCGGCATAGCAGGAGCACAAACTACCTAGGCCACTGAATTGCTCTGCGGCTCTGTCATATTTCAAGTGAGGATACGACGCCTCATGTACATTATCCTTGGTTCATTCATCCGCTTGCCGGTATTGAGTGTGTACTGCATGGGAGCTGGAGTGCACAGGGACAGACGGAGGGCCGGATTACTTGTCCTGTGTCTCCATACCGACAAACGCAGGGAGTTCTAAAATAAGAAGCTTAGGCTTAGTGACTGTCCATGCTCAAGGCCAATCAATACTTCTAATTGTTCTGAATATGGAAACTTTACAGCCTGACACTCGAAGTTCCGTGGGCAGTCTGCTTTGAAATACAGATTCCCAACAACTCATTGATCGGCATCGGCTGAACCCCGCAATGGCGCTTCTTCATAGATTAGGTTTGAAACCCCGTGAGACACTATCCGTCACTAAGCCGCGCTGCAGCAGAGAAACTGTAGCTTCATGTTTACTTTGTGAGGTTACGTGTCGCTGCACGCCAAAACCGCATAACCTCGTGCTCAGCGGGCATTGACATGACGCCGTGTAAGGAGCACACTACCGGTGTTACAGCATCTTTCATGTAGAAGCTGTCATTAGGAGAATCTTGCTGAATATCACATTAGAGTACCGTGACTGCTGAACATGTATGTCAACGATGCGGCTGGACCATGACGTTCGGGCCATATGGCGCACTGTCGCCCGCCGTAGAGTATGATGACTTTGCGAACATAATGACAGTGAAACCAAAAACATCCAAGCAGTTCACTATTCTCCCATAACTCGAAGTCCCTTGTCAATCGGATCACCATTTACAGAGACAGGGAAATGACTCCACATCAGCTCTTCTTGTTCGGTGGTACCAAGTACGGCCTGCCAATCTTGATTCCGGTTACCACAGTACCCTCAATCCACTCGCTGACCTCTCCCAGCCCATGGAATCGCGAAGACTGGACCGCAAGCGATGATCGTGTCCGTGGCGGATCCTCCCATGTACTCCCCTTTTTACTTGTCTCTCCTCTTCGTGTTCAACATCGCCTCGACCAACTAACACCCCCCTCACCTGGCAGTCCTACCTTACAATCTCTTCCCCCTCCTCTTCTGCACGGACCACTACCGCCCACTTCCACGGTACGCTCGACATCACCACCCTCGGCGGTGCGGGCTTTGCCTCGCAACGCACGCTGTCCTCGACCCAAAGCTGGGACTTATCTGCCTACGATGGGATAATGCTCGATACCGAAAGTGGGGATGGGAAGATGTATACGTTCATTATCAAGGACGAGATACTACCCCCGAGCGAAGGGGGAAGGGAGCAGGCGAGTATCAGTTGGGAGTATGATTTCCGGGTCGGAGGCTGTGGTGATGGGGGTGATGAGAATGAAGTCGGTCGGGAGAAAGAGGAGAAAAAGGTGTGGATCCCGTGGAGTGAGCTGAAGGCCACGTATAGAGGGAGAGAAAAGAAAGATGCCGCACCGATTGACTTGAGTCACGTGAGAAGATTCAGTCTTATGATGAGGAGGTATTATATTCAACTTCTGTCTGGGGAAATTTATTACAGTCAGAGAGCTGACGACTTCCAAAACGCTAGCTTTTTTGGGACGCAAGAAGGGGAATTTTCGCTGGTGTTGAAATCCATATCGGCTGTCCAGAACCCTGGTCAGGAAGAAAACGAACCAAGAGCGTCAAGAGAGGCGTTCCCGAGTCCTTATCACGATGACGTTGGCTTCGACCAGAAAGAGCGGCCCATCGATCAGAGAAGAGATGGTGATGACCAAAGAAAAACAGGTCTCCTGAGCTGGCTGTCGGCCATGTGTGTCGTTTCATGACTGTCAGACTAAAACGCTCTCAAACCTCACTTGAATCCTGCTGAGGCATGTCTTCGACAAAGTGTTGAAAAATCTGGCAAAGTGCCTGCGAAACCAACGACAGAAAGTGTTGAAAACAGTTCTGTCCCATACCGACGTGGCTGTTGCAAAACTTTTGCGCTCACATCATCCACGATCTCCTCCCAGCATAAACTCAACTCACTTCTCGTAGAACCTTGACAAAGGGTCATGCTCTGCCTCTGCCTGGTACTCAGCCATCCACTTGCTCACCTTCCAATCGGCTTTTGGAGTCGGAGCTGGGACTGAAGGTGAGACTGGCGGTGGACTCACGATTTGCACCCCGCCTGGACCTCGCGGCGGTGCAAGTGGCGGAGCTGCTGATGGTCCGAATCTCATTTGGGCTTGAGCTTGAGCTTGAGCTTGAGCTTGAGACTGCTCCGTTGCGGCTCGCATACGAGTGTTTCTCGTATCACCTCTGCCACGCGTTCCTCGCTCTCCTCGCTCTTGGAGGCCTTGTCCTGGCCATGTGGATCCACTTACGAAGCGCGGAGGCGATAGTAGGGTTGGACGTGTTTGGTTGTCTTGGCGCGCAGATGCGTTGGTGTTTGGGGTTTGAGTGCGGCCGACAGGACGAGTGTCGCGGATACCGGCCGAAGTTCGAAGTTGCTGCTGTATGCGCTGCAGCGGATGTATTGGATGGCGATGAGCGGAGGGAGGTGAGTCCGGGAGTAGGCGGTTTTCGTCCTCTTGGTTCGCAAACATATCAGGTTGGGGACGGCCGCTTAAACGTGGAGCACGAGCGATGTTCGAAATGGGTCCTTGTTGCTGAGGAGTACGTGGCTCACGATGGCTGAGAAGAGCTCGACTGCTTCTGGAATCTCGAGGAAGCTGGATACTGAGATCGGCGTGAGGGCCCTGAGAAGCTTGATGGTTGCCTGAATCTCGCGAGCCACCTGGTCCCTGATGGTGCGCGGCTGCGACCCCGTGCTCAGTAGTGTGGGTAGTGGATATGGCTTGATGACCCGTCGAAATTGAAGCCGGACCTGGGTTGTTGTCAACATGCTGAGGAGCTGGCTGCCGAGAACGTTGAGCGTCCCGATTCCGCTGAAACTCGAGACGTTCTTCCCAACTCAGGGGTTTTCTCTCTGGACCCCAATTACCCACCATATCAGTCCTGTTGATAGTCCGTTGGTGGCGGTCTATCGGATTCGTCAAACTCGGATCGAAAGACCTATGGACTTGGCCCTTCTGTCCTCTTGAGGTCTCCTCGAAGCCCTGTTCGCGAAGATCCCTAGGAGCAGCAAAGAGCTTTGGAGGAGGCGCATGTGCGGGGAAAAGCGTAGCTTCGAAGGCTTCTTTTTCGGCTGCTCTCTTCTCGTCCGCTTGTTCCTTTCGGATGATGACTTTTGCTTCTCGAAGCGCTTGTTCTGAGCTCTTGATCTTCTTTCTCGGACTTCCTTTTTCGAGTTCTTCGTCGTCATCTTCGTCGTCGTCAAGGTCTAAACCGCGGATAAAGATGGATCCGGTGTCTGTGCGGACATGAGCACCTTTTACTTTCCTCTTCTCTGGTGTTGCTGGTTGACTAGCTCTGGAAGCTTCTCTGGATGCAGCTTTGTGGCCTAGGTCTACGGGCCTAGAGGCGTGCTTTTCTGCCTCTACGGTGGGCCGTCTCCTCCTTAAGGATTTGTTGGTTTCTTCCCGGCGTGCTGCAATGTTGTCAGGCTGGCTTACACGACGCTCGTATTCCCGGATGCCTTGTCTGGATGTATTGAGGGAAGTGATTCTGCTACCCATTTCCATTTGCACCGGTTTCGTGTTCTGTTGCGTTTGCCCAGTCTCCCCAACAGTCGAGCCTACTTGTTGAATGACCGTTTCGATCTGTTGAGGATTTAAACCTTGTGTCCGGAGCTCTTCTCGCACAGAACGTGTAGTATTTTGGGGGCCCGGAATCGCCGAAGTACGCCTTCGCTCTAAAACGGATCTGGTCGACGGGACACGCCTATTAGAGGTTTGAGGACTCGGCGGACCCTTAGGCACGAATAGTGGAGACACATCACGAACATCACGTTCGCTGCTTGCTGCATGAGGCTGTGCTCTAGGTTGTAGGGCGGGGTCGCTGGACTGATGGGACTTTGACGCTCGAGAACTCGCAACCTGAGCGTACTCGCGAGGAATTACCGGTATACATTGCCATGCCGTGGCAGATTTTCTCGCAGCTATACACAATCAATCGTTGTGTCTTGAGGATTGCTCGGTGGAGCGGCCTACCCTTACTATGCCATGCGGCTGCCACTACCGGCGCAAAGACTTCAACCTGGTTCCATTCATTGACGCGGGTGTCTGAACCTTCGTTTGAATCATCGCCTTTGACTATAGGGCGTCAGCAGAAGCGTACTTGTATCGGCCTTTTCCTACACAGCACAGTTTAGCTCACTATCACCCTTCTTAACCGCTTTGCCATCTTCGATCCGTCGCAAGATCTTCAATGCTCGTTCTTTAAGTTCTGGCTTAAGACCTACGTTTGAAAGGAAAGGATCAGCATCTCAAACCTCAGGTTGGAAAGCCCCTATGATATGGTCAAGATGAAGATCAACGACGACGAGTGTACACACTATCGAGTATAAGCTTAGCCTTTTCTTCATCCCTCGCCCTCTCTTCTTCGCTCTCGTCCTCAGTGTCGTTGAAGAAATCTGCCGCTACAGGCCGATTCTTCGCCCGCCCTGTTTCGCAACTCCCAATTAGTCGAGCTCTTCTGAATCTTACACCATACCTTCAAGCCCAAAAGTCGAGAGCAGAGGTGGAGCAGAGAGGTGGAGTATCTGACACGTACCTATCGCTCCGTCTCTCATCCCCGACATTTCTGTGTTCGTCTTTTTGAAAAGGTCACCTGTTGTTGTTGCTGTTGTTGTTAGTCAAGCATACAAGTCGAGATCCACATGAGCTCACTTTTGCGGGTGAATTGCGCTGATCTTGGCTCTTGCGAATCGTAAACTGGATGACTCACTGCTTGAGACACGTCCAACCCGCTTATGCGTTTCAACTCAAATGAGACCGTTGATCTAGTGCATTGCCGCCGTCATAATTCCTTGGTGTCTGGTGCTGTGATCTTGGTGGACGCGTGGTAGGCGTGAAAGTGGGAGTGAGTCGGGGAGTTTTATCTCGTTTCCTTTTTTTGTGTACCTTATGTCGGATTTTGAAAGTAGGTCTACGGGGGTGCCCAGCCAAGGTGTCATTTGTCAGCGGTAGTGTACGCTCACGCTCAGCGCAATGAGACGCTCGCTGTGTTAGCGTTAGGGTATGACGGTAGGGCTTGATGGCAGCCACAGAAGGTCAGATAGATAGAAAGAAAGTTGTGACTACAGAGGTGGGTTCATGATTTTGAACAGGATTGTGTATCTTGAGAGGGCGTCAGTTACTGGTGAAGAGGTGGTTGTTTGAGATGGCATAGGGGCTAGGGTTTGTGGGTTGATGAGTTGATGAGTTGGTGGGTGAGTAAGGTGCACAGTGATGAACAAAGTGTGTCTGATACCGTGCTCTTTATAGATCTTAATTACTTCTTTTCTGATGCATGTGTATGTTTGTGGTACGTGTGTGTCTTCAAGTGCTTGTTGGTATGTTGCAGATTTCTTCGTTTACGAAACTTCGCAACGCCTACAGTAAGTAACTTGATCGATCTTGATTTAATGCTGAATAGTCAGTCAGTCAGTCACCCTCACACTATCAACATACTGGTTTGAGGGCAGAGGATAATACCTATCGATTGCTCTACCTGACTTGATGTCTCTGAATGTCTATACCGTTATTTAAATACTCTCACACCATGCACCTCACTGTTATACTCACCAGTCACCACGAAAACGGTCAAAGAGCATGCATGATGGTGTCCATCATGATATGGCGACGAGGTGGGAATTCATTCATCATCAAAGTATGAAATCCCAAGTGTAGCTGATTGATTCAACGTGTGCTATGCTATGCTGAGGCAGTCAGTCAGTCAGTCACGGTAGGTACCTAGGTAGGTAGCTTCCACCACACCTGACCAACGAGCCCCCGAAAACCGAACGGATGAATGTTTACAACATATCCGTCAACACTGCTCCCCGATTTATAGCACCGAACATGATAAACTCTCTCGCTCGCTTCATCCAAGACCCTTTCTTTCCGCACAAATCGAGCTTGACGTTCTTTCAAAAGCCCACTTTACACCTTTCTCAACGAGCAATATGAGAAATATCTCCCAGAGCCTTCAAGTCTGAAAGCTCGCCGATGGGTACATGAGTTTATTAAGAAACTAACGTGTTAACACAGTAGCTGCGACTCTGACCGCCGAGAACGTACCCTACTCCGCAATACGTTCGAGGTTGCTGACGCAGACGGAGTTCGAGAATATGTGGTCTGGAAGGTGGGAGGTAGGTAGGTATTTGATGGATGGGATGGGATGGGATGGGTCGATTACAACGGCACGTCACCGAGATGGAGGAGGCTGTGGGGTGTTTCTTTCTCCGAACCCTTCCGGGTCTGTGTTCACGTAAGGATCGACGGGAATTATGCGGGCGCGGTTGGGGTCGGAGTTGGTTCGCGACGTTTGTGTCTGGGGGTTTCTCGGCGAGAGGATGATGGGAGGCTGCTCGAGCTTGGCTAGGTATGGACAGTTGGTATTGGGTGTCTGGGAGGGAGTGTGTGGAAGGTAAAATTTTCGAGTTGGTCTTGCTCGCTGGGAACGTGGGTCTCTGCGGAGTGTAGATAGGAGTCGCACTTCCTAGACACGGAATAACGATCGAGTCGACTGTGGTATTTGTCTATCGTCATCAAATCATACATGTGACCTGCATCTCCCCTCTCGACACCGCCCCACCCGTTCTTATCCCCGACACTTCCCCAACACCCCCTCCCAAGGCCCCAATTCCACCTTCCCCTCCGTCCTCTGTCCCGGTTTCCCAGCCGTGTACGTCCCAGCCACCCATTTCTCAACCCTAACACCAAGCGGAATCATCCACTCTACATGCTCGCCGCAGAAATTCAGCACAACGACCCACGTCCCGCTCTCGTCCCCGGTGCGCGTGTAAGCCAAGACCTTCTCGTTGTCGGCGTCGAGGGTGTGGAAATCGCCATAGACGAAGGCGTCTTTGTGCGCTTTCCGATCCGCGAGGCCTCGCTGCCAGAACTGCCATACCGATAATTGGTCGGAGTTATTTTGAGGCGGCTTGAGTTGGATTTCGGCGTTGACGGTTTGATAGTCGTCGTTGACTCGCATCCACGGCTTTACGCCCTCATCGCAGAACCCTGCGTTCGGCCCTGCCGTCCATTGTACCGGTGTTCGGGAACGGTCTCGAGCTTTGCGCTGCAGGATCGTCCGCGCTTCGGCGAGTTTTGTCGGGTCCGTGCTGTACATTGCCTTGCTCTTTTTCCAGAAATTGATCGCTTCAATGTCTTTGTAATCTGTTTCTGGATCCCAGCTCTTGGGCACATTGCGCATGCCGAGTTCTTCGCCTTGGTAGACGTATAGTGTGCCGGCGAGAGTGGTCTGCATGAGTGCGAGGAGCTTTGCGCTTCGGTCGCGGAAGGCGTCGCTGTCGTCGGCGTAGCGGGACACGGAGCGCGGGTTGTCGTGGTTCTCGAGGAAGACGGTATTCCAGCCGTCGCGCTCGATCATGGCGCGTTGCCACTTGTTGACGATGCGGCGGAGGTCCGCGAGCGTCCAGTCTTGCCAGGAAAAGCGCGGTTGGCCGGGCGCGTTGTCGATGTCGACGATGTCGAAGATGAATATCATGTTTAGCTCGCCGGCTTTGCTGTTGACGCTGCGGAGGACTTCGTCGATGTCGCTTACACCCGGCATCTCGCCGACGGTGATGGCGTCGTAGTGGCTGAGGACGTGTTGGTTCATTTCTTTGAGGTATTCGTGCATGCGTGGGCCGTTAACGTAGTATTTGCTTCCGGAGTGGTATTTGTGGTCGTCGAGGGCGGGCTCGGCGTCGGGGAAGGTTTGTACTTTCGAGATGAGGTTGATGACAACCATTCGGTAGCCGCATGCTCCGCGTTTGAGCCAGAAGTGCATGACGTCGTGGACTGCTGCTCGGACTTCAGGGTTTTCCCAGTTGAGATCGGGTTGTTCGGGTGTGAAGAGGGATAGGAAGTATTCGTCTGTGGTATTGTCGTATGTCCATGCGCTGTTTGCTTCACCGAGAATTTGACTCCAGTTGTTTGGGGGTTCTGGATTGCCGTCTTTGTCTCGCCTGGGCTTCTTCCAGATGTACCAGTCACGTTTAGGGTTGTAGAGTGATTTGCGGGATTCGAGGAACCAATCATGCTGTATTGGTCAGTACACCTTTTCCTCAAAGAGTAAGATGCAGTGTCTACCTGATCAGATGTATGATTGACAACAAGGTCCATCATTAGCTTCATGCCCCTTTTCTTCAGCTCTGCGATGAGTTGATTGACATCTTCTATCGTACCGTAGATAGGATCAATGGCCTTATAATCGGCTATATCATATCCCATATCTGCTTGTGGGCTCTTGAAGACTGCATCTTTGTCAGTGGCCTGACTATTCGATTACGGTTGCAACAATGCCTCTTACTTGGTGAAACCCATATTATATCGATGCCAAGGTCTTTAAGATAGTCAAGCTTGGACGTAATGCCCTTAATATCACCCCAGCCATCACCGTTTTTATCTAAGAACGACGATGCGTAGACCTCCTGGGTCAGTCTCGACTGATTGTTGCAATATCCGGAGGGCTTACTTGGTAAACAACAGCTTCTTTCCACCACCGATGCAGCTCAGTGCGGGCCCCGTCAATGGCATTTTTGCAAAATAAACAATCGCGAGGGATTCTGAAAGATAGAAGGCTCAATTCGAGTGGGTGTTCAATCAGGCTCCTTTGCATATTACTATTGACGTTAAGAATATGCAGACATCACCACTCTGGCAGCTGCATCAGACCAACCGGTGGGGCTTGCGCCGAGGGGTTTATCCGTCCCGACACCAAGCTAGCTTCTACAGACGCTAGGTCCAGTTTAGCGTCAGATCGCCCCAAGGTGAAATCTGGGGTATCTATTGGTTGATCTCGTCTGAGCTTGCAACGGCGTCAAATACGCGATGTCACTCGGCCAGGCAATGAGCGACGTTGACATCTACTGGTCATTGTGCTTGACGGGCAGACACGTGCCAGTAATGCTGGCGACTACGGTGACACAACATGAACTTTCAATCAAGGTTTTTTCAAAGCATTCGCATGATTTGTTAATCAGCCGTGAAAGTTAGACGTACTTGTACATGTTCTAGAATTCAAGATGCAGATGCACGTCATGCCGCCAGATCTTTGCCGCTTCCACATGGTCCTCCAGCTAATCATCCCGCCGCCGCGATAAGATTACTGTCCATACCTTCGGTTCCAGCTGCTTTCCACGGTTTGGCAGCGTTGAAGAAGGTGATGATGATAGATGCCCAAGGTAAAGTATCTGACGGAAGCTGCACTCGATCATGGATCGCTCTCTGATATAAGGTTTCTCGACTGTGTTCTCGTACTGCACAAATATCCATCAGCTGCGATGAAAATATCATGTCCGTAGCGGAGTGCGACAATTGGCTGACGGCGACCGCAAGTCAATCGAAACAAACGACTGAACTTACTGCAAGTCAACGACGTAACATCTGCATCGAACCACTTTAGTCCGCCGGCGGTGACTGGTGGCGCTTCGATCCCCACCCCACCGCGGTTAAGATTCGATCAAGGTCCACTATTGCCCTGGTCCGCACCACGGCCCGCTCTGGGGTTCCCGGCCAATTTTGACTTGCCGCACGATGGGTGTTCGTCATCCAGGGATGTGACGCATCTTCTATCTGAAGATTGAATGTATCCAATGAGCGCGAAGTCGAGATGGCTTTAC
>JAABUP010005111.1_pt1 | contig 20487 bp, 27 predicted proteins | sample 5559201 | NCBI WGS metagenome assembly JAABUP01 (sample SAMN10711887, study PRJNA513373) | rock metagenome | isolation source: Antarctica rocks | place: Antarctica
AGATCTTGCTGTATCTCAAATGCCTTAAATTTTTGGTCTATAGGATTTATGCACTGTGCTGCATTCTGATGATTCACTACAGGCTTCACTGCAGTCTCAACCCTAGGTACCAAAAAGCAAATGAAAACCCTAGATATAGCATGGTGTGTAGCAGCAGCTCACAATCCACATGTCCCCAATGCAAAGCCTACGCCACCTAGGGTTTAGCTTTGAGGCTAGAACATAGCCCCTGTGCCAAGCCCTAGAGCATAGTCCCTGTGCTGAACGCCTGTGTCACCTTTGTCACATGCAGGTGTTCTCATACAGTCACTTCAACAAAGAAGGGGAGGTAGGGGACACAACCTCAGAGGCTCTGAGCGCCCGAGACGTGAGATGGGCCAAAGTCAAGTCCGAAAAGGCCCCTGTAGGTGTGCCGGCAGAACCGGGCCCTGACCTGGGCATCGAGTACAGGTGAGATTAGATATGCATGCACTCACACTCGGCACATGTGTGTGTTCTCATGTTGATGAGAGTGACGTTGTTACTAGAGCACCACCCAATAATCACATGCAGTATCACAGATGCATGTCCAACAGCTCTGGGCTGCTGCCTCTGGACGCTTCCGTTATGACTGCTGAAAAGCGTAAACTTCTCCTTTCTTTTCTTATTTTTGGTTTTTCTTTTCTTTTCACCACCCAATAACAAAGACTCAGACAACTATGTGTCACCCCCTGGGCAAAAGCCTGTCTCCTCTGCCATGCATGTTCATCACCAAAAAACCTTGAACAAGGCATTGAAGCAGTCAAGATAAGCATCTGTAGCTCTTTCCAATCCCAAAACATCTGTTTCAATTCAAAAACGTCATCCCTTTGATGGAAATCTAAACTCAGAAACTGTCTGGGGACAGTAAAAACGCATCTCTACCTTGTGAAGGGCTCTCAGGCACATGTCATCAGTACTGGGACGTTTCTCAGAGGTGCCACGGTGGTGTAGTCGGTTGACTGATGTACTATCAGGCCTGATGTCCAATTCTGTTGTCTGGTTCGCTTGTTTGAGAAAGGTCACAGGTGCCAAGGAATTTGTTGATTGACTGATCAGCTCTCAGGCCTAAGTTCCAGCGCATACCCTACAGAAGTTAGTTTTGCAAAGCTGGAGACTTACAAGATGAAGATTCCAACCAGAAAACCCAGGAAATCGGGGATCACCCCTTGCTGCCCTGCTACAGGGTTACTCACTATTAGTTGGCCTCATCCCCACAGTCTAGCAAATGCGTCTATGGCACTCGCCCTGTCAGCGCACACCCCTTGGGTGCAACTAGTGTCTCATGTTAGTGCATGTCGGCTCACAGGACTAGGGTTTAGGCACACCTAGTAGGTACCTGGCAGAAACGATTAGCTGGAACGCCTGTAAATTATTATTAATATTACTATCCCCACAGTCTAACAACAACATCCCCACTCGCTACTAGTTGACCCTCGTCCCCAAAGTCTATTCTCATCCCCACAGTTTACCAACACCAGACGACCTGAAAAAGCAGGAAAAACCAAATTTTGGTGGTCAAGCAGGAAACAAAGATTTACTTGCGCTGCTGTGGTGCAGGTACACCCACTACATCAGCAAGCTGCCAGACAGCCGGCTGGCCTTTGATGAGCAGTTGGCCCAGTTCTATGCTCAGCATGGAGCCACCCTGTCGCCCCCCAGCATATTGCAGACCCCCCTGGACTGCTACACCATCTTCAATGCTGTTGCACAGAGAGGAGGCTTTGAAGGCGTGTCAGGCACCAGGTGAATTGCTCGTCATGTTTTGATTCGGTTTGTAGTTCTGCAAACGTTAGGTCGTTCTAATGGGTTGGGGGTTATTGTGTAATCAGCAAAAAGATGAAGGTTCAGGCTGTCTAGGGGTTTGCATCCAGTGTTCAGGGCCATTTGTTAATCTGGGTTGTATGATCTATGTACAAGTGATTCATACAACCAGTCATTTATCCATCAATCAGTCAGTCACCCTCTGTACCAGCATTTGCATTGCTTGCCTGCGTTTAGCTTCTTGGAGCTGACTGGGTGATCTGTGGAATGGAACTCAGGATATGCTTTGCAACGTATGTGTGCCCGCTCATGCAAACAACCTGTGTCACTGCTTTACGGCTCTGACTGTACCCTCAGCTGTCTGTGTTACTGGATTTCAAGCAGATGTTGAAAATCAGGGATACCAAAACACAACATATACAGCTTTGTGTGGTTTGCACCTGCTCAAGTGTCTTCTGGATGAACTGACTTGTTTGAGGCTTCTGCTACCTCCATGCGCAATGATGACTATATTGCACCTGACCCTACAAAAAGACACACATGGAGTGAATGCATGATCATGAGGATGAATGAATGAATGAATGAATGAATGAATGAATGAATGAATGAATGAATGAATGAATGAATGAATGAATGAATGAATGATTGAATATCATCCTGCAGGCAGTGGTCAGCTGTGGCCAGGGAGTGGCGGGCCGACATGTCAGGCATGGAGGCCGCCCGCGTCAAGAAGGCCTACCACAAGCTGCTGCTGGCCTTCGAGCAGCACATCAGCCGAGGAACCATTGTGGAAGTGCGCAAAGTGAGACTTCCACCCACCCAGAGGCAGCACCCTGTTGTTGCGCCTGCACCCTTTGTCGTCTTTCATTGCAGTGTGAGGATGGACAGAATTGCCACTTGAGCACTTGCCTTCCAGCATGTTTTACCTCCTTTTGCTGCTGCTGCTTCTGCTGCTGCTGCTGCTGCTGCTGCTGCTGCTGCTGCTGCTACTTTTTGACCTGCTGCTGCTGCTGCTGCTGCTGCTGCTGCTACTTTTTGACCTCCTGCTGCTGCTGCTGCTGCTGCTGCTGCTGCTGCTGCTGCTGCTCGACCTTTTGATGCTGCTGCTGTTGCTGCTTGACCTTTTGATGCTGCCATTGCTGCTGCTGCTGCTGCTGAAGTCTTTCTGGATGTTGGCTGCTGATGCACAGAGGCAATGGTGTCTAGGGTTTATGTAGGGCGCAAGGGGTAGGCCTTGTTCAGGTCATGTGAGGCGTGAGTATGTTAGTCATGCTGATGCAGATGTTGTATGCTGCATCTGACAAAGGGGGCGCCAGTGTTGAGAGGGACTGTGGCAAAAAGGAGCCAACAAATCATAGCATCCCGCAGGAATACATTCTCGGGGAAACTGGGGGGGGGAACCAATTAAACTGAATATTTTCCAAAAATACTCAACTTATCTATAAAATAAAAAAAGAGGGACACCCCTGTTCTGGTGCAAAGGGAGCTTTTGCTGACAGCGCACGGTGTCTGTGCAGAAGAAGAGCACAAGGCTGAAGCGTGCAGGGCGGTCCGGGAGCGTGGACCCCGAGGAACGACCGGTGAAGAAGAGGAAGGCTGAGGTAGTTCTGCACCTGTCTCGATTGCATCTTGTAAAATCATGTAGCTTGCAATCTTCTTCTTCCTCTTCTAGCCATCGCTGGGCTTGCAGGGGCCTTGTTGCAGCTGTAGGTATCTACACATATTGCTATAACATCTCCACAATGTGAAAAAGCATTTTTACTGTCTTCAGGCGTTTTTGTGTTTAGATTTCCAGTGTAGGGATGACGTTTCTGAGTTAAGATAGACGTTTCAGGATTGAATAGAGCTGTTGTACTTAGTGACAGTAGTGATAATGACTGTATCAGGCAAAGGTGCAGTGGAAACTGTTTCAGCGCCCTTCTTGGCACAACCTAGCAGCAAGCTGGGCCAGCCGGGCAGCATGCACAGCAGCAGGTTCCTCCACAACACCAGAAGACGAAGGTGCCTCAAGGGGCATAGTTGAGATGTTGCCCAGGGTGGTGTCCCTCTTGGCAGCGACCTTAAACCCGACCTTGGCAGCCTCCAGTTGGATATTGGCAGCCTCCAATTCAGCAATGTTGTCGTCATGGCCAAGATTGCTGAGTTGGGGGCTGCCAATGTTCAAAGTGGAAGCTGCCAGGGCCAGCTTGAAGGCCTCTGCCAGGAAGGACACGTAGTGGCGGTGTTGTGGTGATGGTGGTGGTGGTGGTGGTGTTTTTGTGGCGGTGGTGGCAATGGTGGTGGTAGTGGTGGTGTTCCCAATTGTGTTAGAGTTTCTCAACCATGTCGCGTGCAGTATCTTCGTCCTCTGGTATTGTGGAGGAATCTGCTGCTGTTCATGCTGCACGGCTTGCCAGGAAAAAGGACACCGCCCTGGGCAACATCTCAATGTCGCCCGAGGTATCTGCATCCTCTGGTGTTGTGGAGGAACCTGCTGCTGTTCATGCTGCTTCGCTTGCCCAGCTTGCTGCTAGGTAGTGCCAAGAAGGGCATAAGAACAGTGACCTCTGCACCTTTGGCCGATGCATCTGTGCACAGCCCCAGCCTGATCCTGATCACCCTCTCCAGTGAAATGTTCAGGACGGCCTGGGTCATCATAACACCAATCTTTTAACGCTTTCCAGCTCATCATAACACCAATCTTGTAACACCTTCCAGCTCGTCAAAACACCCATCTTATAACACTTTCCAGCTCATCATAACAGCGGTTGTTCAACACTTTCCAGCTCATGATGAGCTAGCTATGTGCAGCGCTTATGTAGATCTGCAACTTTTATCCACAGGGAACTGCCATCCATATCATGTGGTACATATGCCTATATCTGCACATACATGTATGCCTCTGTGCAGTTGTTGCAGCTTTGCATGTAGGTGTATGTACACGTCTCCCTGCTCTCAGCTGCTTTCACCCTGAGGCCTCTTCTGCAGTATGTCAGTGCAGGACTTGGGAGCTATATTCCTGAACCCCCTCATAAACCCTAATGCTAACTCCACAATTTGCAGGTACCCTGGTTTGTTCTGATGTAAGCCTTATGTTGTTTAGGGTGAGCTGGCAGCCGCCCCCTCGGTGGTCAAGGATGAAGCAGAAGTGCAGGAGGCTATCGCTGTTCAGGAGGCTGAGGATTCTGAACCAGAGGGCTCAGAAGTGTCATACGGCAGCGATGAACCCCATGAGTCATACCAATCTGATGCTGAATCAGATCAGGGTAAGATTATCCCTCTTGACTTTTTGTTTTTGACACTGAACCAGTCCATTGCTGTAGAACAAGTGTCTTACATCAACGGTGTTTGGCACTGCCAATGCATTCTTCTACCAACGCACAAAGTTACACAGCTTGTGGCTCGTTTCTGCCCATGTGTGTGCAGTTGCAGCAGAAAATTAGGCAGTCCCTTTGCCTTGTCTGTACCTTGTTCCAACACTGAGGCTCTCGTTTGGCCTCAATTCAGTTTTCCACTCAACAAACAGGTTCTGGGTCAGCCCTGGGTTGCTGTCTTAGGAGGCTCACGCTATGACCGCTGAAAAGCACAGTCTCTCTTTTTGTCTTCAGGCTGCAGGTGCACAACACATACGACATGACGCAGCATCAACAGTGCAATACATACACATAGTGTTCATGCACGTGTCTGCTGCATCTGTAATGGCAACACCTGCTCACCATGAGCAGAATTGTATTGCTCATGTGTACCTTTGCATATGCAGATGATGACAAACGCTTAGCAGCAGCAGCCAATGGAGCAAAGCTGAAGACTTTGCGTAAGGAAGCCCAGCGCGACAGCAAGTTTGTCAAGAAGAAGCTTCAGCGGCAGCTGGAGTCAGGCTCCGGCAGCAGGGGCAGTAAGCAGAAGGCGAAGGTTGAGGGTAGCCAGGAGGGTGATGGCGAGCAGGCCTTGCTCAGGAGGGATTCTAGTCAAGGAGGTGAGCAACAGCAAGACATGTATGCTGTAGTCTAGCAATGACACCGTACCTCATCACCGCTATGAAACCGTACCTGCATGAAATCGTACCTCATCACTGCCTATTGCTGTCGCCAGCAGCTGGCATGGCATGTCAAAACTGGCGCACACCTGTACATAGAACTGCTGGTCATGTGGCTCAAGCAATCTGCAAATGGTAACATTGAGGAAGGGCGCAAACTATATGCCTTGTGAAATGTGCCAAAGTCAAGTGGTGACAATGTTTGCTCCTCAGCTGCATGCATGGCTGGGCTGTGCAATGTCTGGTGCTGACTGCACACACCCCAACAAAGGGCATCACTGCCAACTGTGTCACACTGAGCGTAGAGAGATATTACAATGTTTCAGCCACCCAACACGTCTGTGTGTGGCTGGACCATGCAGAATGAGCTTCTCATGTTGAGTGCAGACACCCCTACAAAGGGCAGGAGGCAGGTTGTGTACTCAAGGGCATGACTGCCAACTGCTACCGCATGCAGTGAGCCTATGTATGGCTGGACCATGCAGAGCTTCTTGTGTTGACTGCAGACACCCCAACAAAGGGCAGGAGGCAGGTTGTGGACTCAAGGGCCCTGGCGGCGCGCCCCGGCCGCTCAGAGGAGCAGTCTTTGAGGGCCAAGCAGGAGCGGCGCGCCCAGCTGCGCCACCAGATGCAGGCTCGCACTGATAACAACACCCTTGAGGTCAGCCTCAGCATCAGCCCTACTTTGTGCTCAGAGCCTTGCACCGGCCTCTGCCCTGCTTTGGGCCCAGGGCCTTGCACTGGCTTCAACCCTCCTTTGGGCTCAGAGCCTTGCACAGGCCAAAAGATCTCCACATGTAGAACTGCGTTTTTACTGTCCCCGTTTACTGTCTCTCTATTTCGATTTCCAGCGTAGGGATGACTTTTTTGAGTTGAAATAGACGTTTCAGGATTAAACGTTGAACTAGATGTTCTGGAATTGAAGAGCCTCAACCTACTTTGAGCCTAGAGCTTTGCACTGGCCTCAGCTGGTTGATATCATGATGCTTACAGTTAGATTTGTGGGTGTTACTGTTATGCCTTAGACCCCCTGTTGTCTCTACAAGCGACAGCATGGCTAGGTGATTGTGTGTCTGTGCGCACTTTTTGAGTTTTAACGTGACAGCATAGCGTGCACCACTTCATATGCACTACCTCTTTGTCCAGGAGGATTGCCACAACCCAACCAAATCTGCAGCAGCCATGTGTTGATGCAATATTGCTTGGGCTGCATTTCACATGCGATGCGTTGCTGCACTGTAAAAGTGTCTATCCAAGCCATGCTTGCTTGCATGTGATGCTAAGCTCTTCTCGATCCCAAAACGTGTATACTCTGTCCTACAGTGGAAATCCAAACTCAGAACTGCCTGTAAGTCAGCTTTGGTAAGAACAGCAGACATGCAGTTCTACTTTCTGAAGATGTTCACAACAGTGCCAAGCAGCTGCAAACGTCCTGATTATTAGTCAAGCCCATCTTGTTGACTGACAGCAACCTGGTATGTTGCAGCAAATGAAATCCAAGACCCAGCCTTGGCGCAGCAGCATGGATGAGCTGCTGGGATCACCGGCTGATCCTCTTCCTTATGAAGAACCAAAGGTGAACTGATACAGCGCGCGTGGTCGTTACTGCTGCTGTATACACTGCCATTACGTCTTCTTTCAGTGATTGAGTCAATCTTGTTATCGCTGTTTGCATTCAAGTCAGTGCTTGTGTTGTAGCTGGTGTGCTGGGCTGCAATGTGGGTTGTTTGTCAGTACAAAGACCTGGTAGAAACCATTATATGAGCAGCATATGCATTAGTCTGTAGTGTGCAAGCGCGAGCCAAATGTGTTTCAGAGGCTTACATTCAATTTTTCATTGCCAAGTGATGTCTGTCACCACTCTGCTCCCTGGTGAACTCTTGCTTTGCGCTCCTGACAGCCTGTCTGACCTAAATAGTCATGTCGCCAGGGCGGCTGTCTGCACTGGGAAGTGTTGAATATTCTTCAAGATCTTCCAGTCAAAGACTACATCAGGCAAAAGTTGCTAATCACATCGCAGCTGTGGAGGCTAATCTGCCCTCTTCAGTACAGCCTCAACTCTATCAGGTTTTAAGACCCAGCAGTAAAATCATGTATCAACACACACCAAAAGTGTACATTAGACACAAGCCATCAATAAACAATTGGCACTTGAATATGATCTTTGCTTCCAGTTCTGAATCTGTTGTGTCTCGAGTGCAGGCGGATGCTCGCACACTCATTGTCCTGCAGTTCCGAGAGAACTACCCTCTTCCCTCCAAGGCTGTGGTGCAGAATGTCATGACTCATTATGGGCCCTTGCACGTGCAAGATGACATCTGGTTCAACAAGCTCAAGTACCTGGTCTACACGCGCTTCAAACATGAGCAGGATGCACTGACTGCATACAAGATCCTGGACAAAAAGGCGGCGTGGCTCTTCAATATGGCTGAGGTTGGTTTCTTTCTCTTTCTTGACCCTTTTTATACTCGACATCTTATTGCCTGGAAAATAATGCTCCCTGAAAATGACAGGCTGAATTTACATAGTGCAGGCTTGTAGTATTCAGCAGCATGTTTGTACAACGCCTTTACCCTCTGTGACACATTTTTGTTGTCCATTTCACGTGATGCATTTTTGCCTGGAGTCAGATGACAAGACCTCCATGAATGTTGTTAACCTGGCAGTAGTCATTTGCAGGAAAGCATGATGTGCAGGCCTGATTTTTTCAGCAACATGTCTGCACCATGTCACCTGCATAGGCTGCATTTGGCGCTTACAACCTCACTTTGTTTGATGCTCACCGCTGCAACTGTGTGGACAACCTATGGATGTCAGCGGCTTTCTGAGACTGGTACTACATGCTGTCAAATGTTCTCCATTTCCCCGTAACTTCACAGATGCGTATGCTTCTGCACGCATTCCTTCTGGCTGGCATCCTCATGTCAAATGTCAGAAACTTGCTCTCAATAGACTTTTATTTTGTTGCTTCTGCAGGGCTCTGTGAAGCGCATCACGCTGACAATCCCTTACAAGGATAAGAAGATGGGCACAGCAAGCGCTGCTTCTGCTGCTGCACCAGCCCTGGCTTCAGCCCCAAACCCAGCCCTTCCAGACCCCTCCTCCTATGTCCCCCCTTCCAGGCCAGCTTCCCACCCCCTTCCCAACCCTGCTGGAAACCCTAGCTATCCCATGCCTAACTTGCCTCAGCCAACAGACCCTAGAAGAGCTGCAGCTGCCAGAGCAGCAAACCCTGCTCCAGCTGGCCAAATTGGCCAATACCCTGGTCAAATTGGGGCTGGTGCTGGGGGGTCTGGTCAATACCCCCCTGCAGCAGGGCTTGGGCCGGCAGGGGTTTCAGGCCAGACAGGAAGAGACATGCCTGTGGACCCCAGGGCTGACCCTAGAGTTGACCCCAGGACAGACCCCAGGACAAAATCTGCTTTCAGACCACCTGGGGGTTATGCAGGTGCCGTGTTTGTTCCTGACATTTTGCTGTTCGTGCTGGCATTGCACTCAGCATCTCTGATCTGAACAAGCTTCCTCACTGGTCATGACATCATGGATGTGTAAACAAAGCAACAATTTCATCACAATCTTGAACTGCAGGAGCTTCAAACCCATCACACACACTGCATGCAATGTGCATTGTCAGTACTGTTGCCAAACTTGTGCAGCAGCTTCAGCATATCAGCCTGCCCCATTGCAATGGTGATGTCACTGTAAGCAGGCCCCTAGTCAGACCAATATAATATACAGACTTCTCATTAAATTGACACCGAAAGGTGTTGTCTTTTCTTTTCTTTTTTCACTGTCAGCAGGGTGATGTGGGTCATGCAATGCAGGTAGTGGAGCCAGCAGTTCAGCCCTCTACAGACCCCCACCTCCCCCATCCCAAGGGGGCCTGCCACCCCCGGGAGGCTTGCCTCCAGTGGGGGGCCTGCCTCCTTTTGCGGGAGGGTACCCCTCTTCCCGAAATCAGTGGGTGCCCCCAATGGGGGGCCTGCCACCCCCTGCCTACCTTGCAGGTAACAATGCCTCTTCTTCCTTACAATCCCTTCCTATGAAATTTACAACTATGTGCCAGTCTCACATAATGCCATCTATCCATGGCAAGTCCACTGTGTGTGCCCCGACCATGCATAAGTTTGAATACTGTCTGGATGGTCATTTGCCAGATGCCTGTGTTACTGCTGAGTCATTGCTGTTGTTAGCGGTGCTGCAATCTGGACGGCCATCTAGCAGGTTTTCAAGTTCACATCTGAATGATGCATGTTTTCTTCTGCTCCTGTGTATGAAGCAATGCAGAGTGTGCTCAGCAGCATAGATAGTTCAATGATTTACACTTTTCTGCCAGTGCCAAACGCAAGTACTGTCATATGCGTGTAGGGCTTGGTAGGCCACAGGGCTACCCCATGCAGCCCCACATGCCCCAGCGGCCCCTTCACCAGCCTTCTCAACCACACGCACTGCCCTCTTCTTCATCGGCTCCACAACATCCATACTCTTCATTATCCGACGTACATGCCACTACGCACACACCAACCCCAGAGTCCTCCATCATGCGCACAAATGGCTTGCACAGACCAGCAGCTGCGCCAGCAGGTTCTCTGCCAGGTTCCCCGCCAGCTCAGCGACCCTTGCCGGCTTCAGCACACACGCACAGCCAAAGTCAACTGGTGCTGCCAGCAGCAGCCCCGGGAAATGCTGCAGGGCCGCCCGTGTCTGACATCCTGTCCATACTGCGCAATGCTGGCTTGCAGAACCCCCTGGCAGATCTGCAGGTAAACCTGGCGGTTGCACCTGCACCTTCCTTGACAGCTGCTCGGCATCAGCCCGTTACTCACCCAGCTGCAGTGGGTAGATCAAGTGACGCACAAGTCAACGGTGCACAAAGCTTGGGAGACAGTGCTGTGTCAGGCTCAGCTGATGTGGCAGATGCTGGACCTGTGCTAGCTGGTGATGATGGTGGCACTGGTGCACCTGATGTTAGTAACAACTTGCTTGCATTGCTAAGTCAGCTTGCACCTGCTGGCCAGTGATACAGGATACTTTGAAGCTGCGGCTGATGCTGTTTGATGCTCTGGTTCTGCTCTATAACTGGGTGACTGCATGCTGCATTGACACTCTGTGCCATTGTTGTGCACGACATTGTGTTTATGCATGAGCATGTGTGATGCTCTTTAAGGGGGCTTCACGATGCTTTCTGTGATTCAAAGTTTGTTTTCATATTGAATCACAGAAAGCATCGTGATTTATTGTCATAAAGCCAATGACATGCTAGAGCCAAGATAGCTCATTGGCATGACTGTTGCCTGGTCAGCAGTGGAGTCTCATATGAGCAATGCTAAAAACACAAATTACTCCGTTACGGATTTAAAATGGGCCCAATTTAAATCCGCGACGGTGTAAAAGTCGGAAAAAAGTCGCCGAACAATGCCTGAAGTATTTTAAAAGTTGCCTATGCGTGATACTCTGTACCTATTGGCAAATTGCTGAAAAACGATCAGATTCGTTAGCACAGCTGGTACTCGAGGATGTTGCACTCAGAAAGCTTGGAGATGCAGCACTGGAGTCAAGTGCTGCAAGCTGACATCAGGGTACTCCCTGATGTCAGCTTGCAGCAAAGTTGCATACACGCATTTGAGCCACACCATGGCAATCACAGCTGCTGCCGAAATCAGGGCACAGATGAGATGTTAAGAGGACTCAAGGTGATTTAGGGATTGTAACTGAACAGGAAGAGTACCAGTACAATCAACAGCAGGTGTGCTGAACAGCAGGCCTGAGCCGACAGAACCAAAGCCGCTGGCTCTTTAAAGCTCAACTCAGAAGTTGCTTGTGATGAATGTGCTGACGTGTCCGCAAGCGCGAGGATATTCGTGCTTTAAAGCCTATCTCGGTTCCAGAAGTAACAAATCACTGGGTCTTTCAACAATACATGGCTTCTAGAAGGACTATGTGGTACTCAGCATAGATGACTTGACAGACAATGCAACATGGCATCGCAATAAGCAAAGCTCTGCGGAAATATAGGCAGTGACCTCTCACCAATGACAACACTCCTTCGATCTGGCACAAAACAGCGCACATGGCACCAGACCACAAACCGCGGGTCTCTAAAAGATCCACGTCGAAAGGTCTACAAAGCGTGAATCATGGCGTGCGCAAACGGCCGGTGTCCTTGCAGCAATAACGCAGCAAGCTACCAACAGCTTCGCGTGAATCTGTGCCGCCGCTGCCCGCCGCTGACAGCAAAGACATTGCATGTGCTCAACTTGGCCGAGCAGGCTCTGAGGCTGCAGGGGCGGAACGACGAACAGTACTGGGGCACAACAAGGCCTGCTCGGTCAAGCAGGCCTTGTTGCTGGCCCTGTGCTGCACCAAACAGCCTATAAAATCAAATTTGTATACCTGTTGAGTACTTTGATTTTGCCTTCAGCCTGCTGCAACCTGTCCCGCTCCTGCATTTGCTTGCAAGCTGTGACCACAGGCTTCGTGCTTCAGCTGTCTCCCGTCTGTGTATTATCCAACTATGAGCGCACAAAGAACCTGGCCGGACAGACTCACTGACGACTACAGAGTCACGAATCAGAGTATCGGGAAGGGCAGCTACGGCAGCGTCGTTGTTGCAGAACACCGCAAGACTGGTTGCAAGTATGCCTTGAAGACTGTCGCCTTCACAGCCGACACTTTTAAGTCAGTTCTGAAGGTACGTCTGTAGCACTCTGAGACTATCAACCCTGTCACTGTCGTCATCTAGACCGGCTGCTCAGGCAGTCTTGTCCCTTGCTTTTGCAGGAATACAATCATATGCTGTGTTTTAGAGGAAGCCAATACATTGTTCGTGTGGTTGACTTCTTCCCCGACAATGCTAGGCAGCATGCCCATTTTCTGCTTGAGTTCTGCCCTGGCAACAGCCTATATGTGGAGAGAGCTGTCATCAGTCCATTCCCAGAGCCTGTGGTTGCCAAAGTTGCTCTGCAGCTGGGCCAGGCCTTTTCACCATCCACAAGAAGGGTACAAAACCAGCAGACGTTGCAATATGCTTGGTCGCACCTGTTCTGGCTGATGTTATGCTCATACCCTTTGATCTGCAGGCTATGTTCACCAAGACCTCAAGGGTGGCAATGTGTTCAAGACGTCAAGAGACCTCAAGAAAGCTGACTTCAAAATTGGCGACTTCGGGTTTTGTGAGTACCTCTCAGACCTGCCTGCAGATGCAGCAAAAAAGTATACACTGGGCACCAGGGAGTATATGGCACCCGAAGCTTGGCAAGGCATCGTTGCCCCCAGTGGTGACATGCATTGTCTAGGGGTTATGTTGTACAAGATGCTGACTGGCCATTATCCTTACCTCTATGAAGGTCCTGAGTCAGACTCTCAAGGTGTGTCATCTACTTGCTAGGCAGTGCAGTTTGTGCAAATGGCTCTGTTGTGCTCAGATGGTTTTTGTAACAATCCTGTTTCCCTTTCATTGAAAATATTGTGCAGGCTCATTGCTTGTTTGAGTACAGGGATGCTGCGGTTCTAACTTATCACACTTGTTTTACTGAGAAGTGCAATCTGCTGCAGGTGATTTGTTGTACGACGTGATTCAGAACAAGCAGCTGGACTTCTCAGATGACATTTGGGGTGACGTCACCATTGAGGCACGGCTACTTGTCAAGAGCCTTCTTCAGAGAGACGCGAAGAGTCGCCCAACTGCAGCACAGATTGTTACAGATCCGTGGGTCAAGACCCTTGCTTTCACCAGTGAGTCTCATCACCCCTTTTGCATGCACATACCACATCCTCTTATCTTGCTTTTCTCCTTGCAGCCAGCCTTGCCAGTTTTAATCAAATGCATCACACAAGCTACAAAGCTGGCAAGATATGGTTTTGCAACTATTTTTGGTTGCATGCATCAACATGCTTGACATTCAAGGTCAAGACTATCATAGGGAACATCTAGACAACCACCAACAAACCGCTTCACCTTGAGGTTGTGCATGACACCTTTCAGTGCACATGATCCATCAAACAGAAAACAGCTTCGGTGTCTGTCTGGTGCATTGTGCTAGTGCAGGTTTGTTGACTAGCTGTTCTGGCTGCAGAGATGCTGGGCAACAGTAAGAAGAGGAAGCGCGCACCCAGGGTCAACCCTGATGACTTTGACATGACCACATTGAACCCAAAGAAGAAGCCCGCATTGCAAACAGTGTAAGCTCATCTCAAAATTTGGTTCTCCACCCCCTCCCCAAAATGGTGTTATTTCAACACCCCCTATTATCGAGTGACTCTGCACCCTGCTTGGCGAGCCTTTTCGACCCAAAGCTTCCATATCTGAGCCATGCTGTATTCTCATGCTTTACAGATGCAAGCTAGCCCTACAAGTAGTTTTGAGATCCCTGCAGGCTGCTACCATATTGCAACAGCAGCACTCAAGTTATGCATTGCATTTGGCATGCCGCGCAGCTGCAGATGCAGTGCATTCGCATGGTCAGGATGATCAATAGCACTGGCTGGCCATTTTGTTTCCATAACAGCATGCAAAGCAACAAACTTCATAAACTGATTGTAAGTGGCACATGAATTTGAAATTTTGTGCTGCTTTCAGTTGTAGCAATTTGGTCAACCTGGTGCAGGTTCCTGTATTCATCCAATGAATCAGATGATCTGCAAGCAATGTGTACATGCATGTTGCCTGAGTCAATAAGCGTGACGCAATTATGTGCATGCGTGAGCGCAAATGTACTGTCTGTTGGTTGTAACGATTGACAACTCCCTGTTTGTAAATGACCCTATCTACTAGGAGGATAGTAGATACTAACTTTCGATAAACCTGCATTTGCCATAGCTTGAATCGTATGTATTTGTTCAATGTCCTGGGGGGCAACTGGGACCCAACAGACAAGAGATTCAATTCATTGAATTCATACAGACAACATTTGCTTGTTTCATGCAAAGCATTCCTTGCGGAAACCACCACATGTATTTGGTTCACACAAGGTCATAAAGAATGCAGTAGTACAACAGTGCTGCAGGAGGTCCAAATGCTATGACCTGACATGGCTGTACGCTGCGCAATCAAGCACAAAATGCTGCTCGTCCTTCACATGATCTAATGACTTGCACACAAGACACAGCCTGTCTGTCCTATCTAGGTGAACATCGTCTGCCCAGCGACCTGTGTCTACCCGCAGACCATGGCATCCAGTCCTAACCCTACTAACTAGCCTTCTATTTGACGCGCACTTGACACACAGACAGATACTCTGCAGGATTGTACTCAGGCTGCATTGTTCTATACAACATCAAGCTGCTGTGCTGGACATCTGCAAAGTACTCAAATGCATGCTGATGCTTAGCCCATTCTACAACCCCTAAACCCTGCAATGTCAACGTTGTTGAAAAGCTGCTGCTGTCCTAAGTGACTATGCAGAAACACACCTAGATAATGCTGCCAACTGTCTTTGACTGCTGTCTGATCCAAAGCAAAGTCATCAACCAATGCGAGCTTAACAAGACGCACACTGTCAAATGCAATTGTCCCATGATGATAACGCAGACATTGCTGCCAGAAGTGAATTTGCAATGGGAATCGACCCAACTCAGCCAAGACCATGTAATTTGCTGTAGACTTCCTCACACCAAACAGATGTCTTAGAAAGTCCCGATGTAAAGCTTCTGCTGCTGCACCGCGTTTAGTGTCCACTCCCCAGACTTCGCAACCATAGCTCAGGATTGGTGACACCAGAGTGTCAAATAATGTGCACTGCAGAGCTGGATCTTGTATGCGCAGAAGTGCACATTGCCGTCTCATAGCAAACAGAGCCATTTTTGCCATAGCCACAAGAGCATCTGTCCCCAAGGTCAATTTCTTAGTGGCATGGACAAAAAACCCCAAACACTTGTAGCTCTCCACCCGTTCCACAGCTGCACCACTGACCACAAAGTCACACATGTCACTTTCAAAGACCACCACTTTTGTCTTGCTGAGATTGACAGTGAGCTGACGCTGTACACAGAAGCTTGCTAATGCATCAAGCTGCTTTTCAAGTCCTGATGCACTCTCAGATATCAGAATGAGGTCATCAGCATACAAAAGCAGCAGCACCATAACTCCCATGAGTGTAGGCGCATCAATATCAGCAGTTTGAAGCAAATGTTACTCCAGCCCATCAACACACCAACCAAATAGAGTTGGACTCAGAGGACATCCTTGCTTCACACCCATGAGACATCTGAAGATGGCAGAAATGTCTTGTGATGACCGCACTGTCGTGTGCATACAGAGACTCGATGATGACCAGGATTCTGCCATGAACACCAAGTTTCTTCAGCACCTGCCACAGCACAGCACGAGGTACAGTATCGAACGCTTTCCTGAAGTCCACAAAGCAGCAAGTCTTTCCTGAAGCCTGCGTGCCCCTTGGCTTTGACAGCATGCTCCTCAGCCCAGCACGCAATTTTCTGCTCTTAAGCTTAGCAACCACAGAATCCACTGTGTTGCCTCTATACTTGCCCACATCAAATTTGTCGCCAGACTTGTAAATCGCAGTAATCAGACCAACAGACAGACGTTCAGGGAAGTGGCTGGCAAGCATGCAGTTAAGTAGCCACAGCAAGCACTGCTGCACAATATCACCTCCATCTTTGATCATGTCTGCAAGGATGCCATCTATGCCAGGACTTTTGCCACTTTTCAAGCGCTTGATGCACTGACTCAGCTCCTCTACAGAAATGTCTGCACTGAGGCATGCATCCTCTACACAAGTAGTCTTACAGGCTGTGGAAGTAAGCAAGGCTGCATGCCACGTGCTGTAACACGGCTTGCATCATACTGCATATTGTAACGGGGCAAAGGTAATCAGGTCGTACTAGCGTGTCAGGGTGCATATCATCCACCCTGTTACACATATGCATCGCAATGTCGGCGAAGGAAGACGTACGACACAAGGCATGCTGCATCAGATCTACAGCACCAAGCACAACAGCTAATCGTCAAGGCAAGCCGCAGTTGTTTTAAGGGGATGCACATCAGGATTACACAATCCGGGAGCGTACATGGGGTACGAATGGACGTAACAAAAATCACACGCTGTCAACGAGTATTTTGTGCTTGCTGACTCTCTGATACCCAAGCGATTGCCACCATGCATGGCTAAGCTATTCAAGAGCAACTGGGACCCAACAGACAAGAAATTCAATTTACTGAGTTCATACAGTCATATTTTGCTTCATGCATGCAAAGTATTCCCTGAGGAAGCCACCACATATACATGTGTTTGGTTCCCACAAGGACACAAAGTCTGCAACAGTACATCAGTGCTGCTGGAGGTCCAACTGCGATGACCTGATGCAGTTGTACGCTGGGCAATCAAATGCAAAGTGCTGCTCGTCCATACAATCCAACGACTTGCGCACTAGACACAGCATGTCTGTCCTATGTAGGTGAACACCGTCTGCCCAGCGGCCTGTCACAGTGTGTCTACCAGCAGACCATGGCTTCCACTCCTGAACCTACCAATTGACCTTCTATTGGACACACACATGACGACAGACTGATACTCTGCAGGCTTGTACTCAGGCTGCATCATCCTACGTTACATCAAGCTGCTGAGCTGAACATCTGCACTGAACTGGAATGCATGCTGACGCTTGAGAGCACCTTGGCACTGCCATTTATGCGGGCCTGGCCCCACAGCATTTCTGTCACAGCACATTGCTGGACATTTACAGCCATGCCTGACCAGTTCACAAACGCTTCAATCTTCTCTGCTTGTCCTGCAAGGTCAGTTGCTGATAGGGCTGCTGCTAACATGTCATCTGCACATGCAGATGCGCTTGTGGTTTGGTCAGCATGCAAGCCCTTGCTCAGGCAGCCATACTTGTAGCCTCTGCCTCCTGATTGCAACCAGCTCAACAGGAGATCAAGAAGAGGAGCGGGGACAAGGTATCTTCTGGTATTGTGCCTCTCTCTATCTTGATTGGTCCTGTTTCTGCCAAGTAGAGCTTGATCTTGATTATGGCATCAGTATCTATTTCAGCTATCACTTCAACAGCATCTGTTGGAAGTCCCAGTTCAAGCATAATGCAGAGCAGTTTGTCGTGGTCTATGGTGTTGAATGCCAAGCTGAAAGCCACATACAGCAACTGGCTTATTTTGCATCTGTCATGATGTTCATTACGTTTTTCAGCTGCTGCATTGTGTTTTTTTGCTTTCTGAAGCCCTCATGCGTGCTGCTCGGGATGTTGAAGTGTTCTGCAAATTTGTGTAAACATTCTGCAATCACACCTGTCCATAGTTTGTACGAAGTGTTTTCTAGTGCTATTGGCATCCAGTTTCCAAAGTCATGTTTGCTGCCCTTCTTATGCAGGAGCACTGTTTGAGATTCCTTCCATGCCTTGGGCGCAATTCCTGTCATCCACATCAAGATGAACAGCTTGTGAATGACCTGGTGCACTCCTTCTGGAAGATGCTTGAGCAGTTCATTTGGGACGCCATCTGGACAAGGTGCTTTCCCATTTTTCAGGTGTCTCATCATCTCCTGAAATATGCAGAGGTCACGCACATGCTCCAGAAGTGAGATGCTTCCGAATCCTAGCTTTCCAGCAGCTGTTTCTAGTGTGAAGGTGTCAGTATTTTTGTATGCACCATGTTTCCAAGGATACATTATGTTTTCGTCAATTGGTCTGAAGTCTTTTGTCTTTGCAGATCCTGAGGCTGGCTTTGCTTCTTCTTGAAAGCTGCTCCGCACAGCATAGGATCATTCAGCATTTCCACAGTCTCCTTATTGAAAACACACGTGAGTTGCATTGTGTCAGTTGCTTCTTTAATGAAGTGCTTGCTCATCTGTTTCTACTTTGTTGGGCGTTGCTTTTGTATGCGTTGTCTTGCTGCAATGCTGCTTTGCCATTTCAGCGTTTTTGTAATCTTGTGTTTTCTTTTTGCTGCTGTCTTGCGGGCTTTCACACACACTTGTTCATAGTCTTGCCAGCGTTGTCTGTCATTCTGTCTGGCTGGTAGTGGGAAGCTGTTCCGGTGTTGTTCTGGAAGCTTACTCAGCTCTGTTTGTACAAGGTCACGTAGGTCACCGCATACTTCTTTGCCTGCAGCTTTGGTGTCCCTGTGTTGCATGGCCACCCTGTTGAGGCTCTTTTTCAGTTTGCTCAGTCCCTCCAGTTTGCAGCTGGTGCATCTTGATCTCAGTTTGAAGCCACTGTTTGGCCCGCCCTTTGAAAATTTGCAGATTTGCTGGGCTATGGGAAGGGTTTTCTGCAGCATTCCTTGTAGCATAGAGTTGTAGTGCTTAACAGTATCAGCCCCAATGCCCACTGAGATCAGTGCCATTTTCAGAGCCTCATCCTGATCCAGTGTCTCCTTGACTGTGTATGCCAGTTCCAAAGTGCTGTCTAGCTCCTGTTGTAGGTGCTGTTGCCGCCCCAGTCTCTTCAGCAAAAGCTTCTTTGAATTCTTTCAGGTCCAATTGATCTGGGCTCTCGGGGCAGCAGAGCGGGGTCAGGACCTGGCTTCAAACTTTGTATGCAGGTGAGTGGTTTTGGCCAATATTGGTGCATGGTCTGCATCACCCGATGTGTTCAGAACTTCTGTGGAGGATGCCGTCTCTGTGCACTTGGATTCTGATACCAATATGTCATCTACTCTACTGTCTTGGCCACTGTCTGTTCTGTGACAGAAACTGTACTGCCTATGTGGGTTTTTGTCAGGGTCTGTTGTGTGTAGATGCAGATCTCTGATGCAGTTCTGATGTTGTGTGTCTTTTATGTCAAGTTTGGCTCTTTGGACATCTTGTTTGAAAAGTGCTGCATTCATGCCCCCAGCCATGATGTTGTAGGGCAGTGGCAGACCTGCGTGTGATGCCCTCTTATCTTTACAGCTCGTGGAGTCTGCGATCACCTGGTACAGCACCTCTCTCATCTGTAGATCATTGCTTGGCAGGTTAACTTTCCATATGGTCAAGCAGTCACTTCCAGGTAGTCTCATCCCCAGAGTCTTCAAGTGTGACTTGGCTGCAGGGTTGTTGTGAACGATCAGCTCTACCGAGCTTTGGCATGTAAGATATGTGTGCACTGCTATTGCCACTCCTCCAGATCCAGTTCTACAATGGCCGCTGTCATTCTCCTTGACGCAGCTGTTCAACAGTGTATATCCTGAAAGGTATTTGTGGAAGAACACTCTGTCTTGCTTTGGATCAGTCAGCTTGGTCTCTGTCTGCACAATAATCATGACTCTGTTGTGCAATTTGCATCAGCTCATCTGTCACTGTGGTGGAGCCCACGACATTCCATGTCAGTACTGTCAAAGTGTCACTGCAGAGGGTGCATGCACCTGCTACCTTCCTCTTCTTCTCCTGTGTGGTGACAGGCTGCTTATTTGTGTGGCTTGTCATACCAGCCCTACAGGTTTCCGATAATATGCTTGCTTGTCTCGCCTTTCCTGATAGTGTCCAAGCTTATGCTGCAGTCTGAGTCAATCTATTGTTGTTGCAGGTGCATTTCTTTGTCAACAGTAATGTTTTCCTCAGCTGGTAGCTTTGAAGTACTGTTGGGCTTCTCGTACTGACTTTATTTCCAGGTGCTAGCTGCTGCTTTGTTGTATTCTCTCCAAGGGTCGCATTAGCAAAGCATGCTTGTATGCTACCTTGCTGCTGGGCGTGCCTGCTGTGATTTGGGGGGGGGGGGGCACTTGCAGCTTGCGGTACTGC
>JAABUP010005112.1_pt1 | contig 20482 bp, 27 predicted proteins | sample 5559201 | NCBI WGS metagenome assembly JAABUP01 (sample SAMN10711887, study PRJNA513373) | rock metagenome | isolation source: Antarctica rocks | place: Antarctica
ATATGCAGGTTTTCAAGTTCGTTCTAGACTGTCTTGATGTTTTCCACATTTGACCTTCGTCTTCTTCTATATGTGATCAGACTTGCTGGCTGGCTAAAGCATTGTAATCTCTCTCTCTCTCTCTCCTACCGCAGTCGTCGTAAGCAAGTACGGAAAGAATTGATTGGCCAACGAATGATTCAGAAGCCGGAGGGATGATGACAAATTGACATGCATGAGAATACTTTAGGCTGTGCATCTGCTCCACGTGTGATCCAGTGAGGGGTACCATTGGGTTGGTAATTAGCACTAGGCGCATGCGTAGTAGGCCTCATGACGACAGCTAGATGAAATTTGGTGAGGAGGGATTTCGAGTCATCCCGCCTACCTTTGTCGTCCCACTGCACATTCTCGTCCTGGCTTACGGACGGCATTGTACCACAGTTGTAGCTCGTCTTGTACGTGTTTCTAGCTAAGTGCTGCGGCTCAGCGCACGCGTTATCCTGTCACAGCGGCTCACCCTAGAAAAACACAGACTTTCTCGTGGTGTGCCTGTGGCTCTGCCGTGTAGCATGGTTGTTGACGACACCCTCAGCAAGTCACCTAGGCCTTCCGGCAGTGTTTTGTCACAGGCAAGCAGCTTCGAGCGCCAAGAGATCTGCTGGGTTTTGGTCGACAATGTGCAGACCCGCACCTGACGTACCTTGTTTCGCTTGCAGCCGGCGGACTTGCAAGAGTACAATATGTCATCGCAGAAACGCCGTCGCCTTTCTTTTGGTCAGTCTCCGGTGACTCCGGCCAAGGCAGAAGAGAAGTTTAGTCCCACTGAGCGTGTCAAGCACAGAGCCGAAAGCCCGACGCTGAGCCTGCACAGCGACGAAGGGGAGCTGGTAGCAGATGTTCAGCTGCCCCCCAGCACTGAGATGAAGGTGCGCAAAGGCCGCTGTCGAGGTCGGTAGGTATGCAACTGAAGCGCTGAGAGTCCTAGACTCAACTGCCTGCCTTACACAGCAGGTGTTGAAACAGGAGCTGAAGTCAATAAAAGAAGAGCTCAAGCAGACCAGAAAAGCAAACAAGATGGCAGAAGCAGAGAAGGCAGAAGCAGACAAAGAGGTGAACTCACGTGGTGCTGAATCTTTATATGGTGTGTGTATGTCAGTCAGGGTGTAGCTCTGCAGTGCAGTGACACAGGAACATGAATCAGATTGTGCTGTGCAAAGTTGGTGTAGCACTCCAAGCGAACAAGAGGCTGCTTCTAAATTGGCTCTGTGTGCCAGCAGATACGCCAGCTGCGGCAACAGATTGCTCAGCTCACCGGTGGCAACATAGAAAACTGCAGTGAAGAGCAACTGCATCAGCTGGGGAAGGTGCTGACTCATGCACAAGGTAGGGTGGCAGTCGGACGGGCCAGACATTTTGCGTCAAAGCAGCTGCGTCGCCGTCTGAGCTGACTAATACAAATCTCAGCCCAGCCCGTCCCAGTCAAATCCCATTTAGCCCAAGTGAGGGATGACCTCTAGATTGATGCATGTGTCGTTGGTATGTGTAGCCTTCTTCCTGTCAAGGCTGTCTGGAAGCATGTAAGCACACAAGTAAATCAATGCAATGTCGTGTTGCTGAGGCAGTGTGACCTGCAGTGGCACCTGACGTCAGCAGGTTTGAGGGTGACAGGTGACACATGCAAGATGATTCAAGAACGAATCCAGTTCCTGCAATCTTGTGGGTATACCAGACAACTTTGGTGTTTGGATTGGGTTGTAAAACTCAAAAGCATGTCACTATGTGGCAATACAGGTTGATGACATTTCTGGGGCATATGGTGTGTAAGTGTCTGTACATTGTAGCATGTCTGTGTTTTAACTGAAAAGTGGCTAAGGTATGAAATGTGGCTAAGTAGCCTGCACAAGGCCTTGTGCAGATGCAAGCATTGTGAGACTGGAATGAACTTCGTGGTAGCCACGCTGCAAATGGATGCTGTACAGGTCTCATTCAAGAAAGTGCGTGTCCAATGATTACCACGTGCTTCAAATGATAAAACTGCACCCAGCTGTACATTTTGTTTCTCGGTGCAACGGAACATCTAGATTACATTAAGCTTCGTGGTTAGATTTAGGGTTTTGTGTTTGGGCCATTTTTTACCGAGTTTTCGAACGTCAGGATGTGGTTTGTGGCACCTTGTACTGATGTCCAGAACTGGTCACTACCGCAGGTGTGATGCGGCGTTTTGGACTTTGAGCAACCTTGAATACATAATTGAGTCTTGCCCTGGACTTTGCATGCACATTTTTCTTCAGTGCTGCAAGTAGGATTAGTCAAACTGCTTGTGACTGTGCCAAGTAGTGGTTTTATAAGCGGGTTTGATGTATAAAGCGTCTATTCAACAACCTCCTGGGTGTATGATCACAGACTAAAACAATTGCACTGTGCTGTGACATTGCAACAGCGTGCAAAGCCTATTTGTACTTAGTAAGGTGATGTTCTGTTACATGTCAAGGTTGAATGAACAGTGTTGCCACAATGCCAATAACAGTGCAGCAAACATTGCAGTCACAGCTTCATGCACAATGCCATACCATTACCAACAGGGACAATGCTCAGCACAATGCGCTCATCATGCAAAAGCTTTTGATTCAGCTGACGCAATGCCTCAGTCCGCTTGTCTTTTTCCTGCACTTGCATTTATCTGCAATGTTAACTGTACACTGTCTGCTGTATGATGAATGCACGGCTTCAATAAATGGCTTTAGTCAGAAAGACGTACATCAGGTGCAAGTGCTTTCAAGTGCAGTAGACTGCATCTCATCCTTGCAAGGGCGCATGCCTGCTGCAACACAGCGATTGCAGCCACAGACTGACCTTAGAGTCTGCAACCTTGCCATACCAGAGCACATTGTCTAGGATAATGACACCTCCTGGTCGCACTAACTGTAAGCACAGCTCATAGTACTTAGCATATGCCCTCTTGTCAGCATCTGCAGCACGGAATCAGCTGTTAGCTTCCCTGTAAATGTGTGGAGGTTGTGCTAATGCTTGTGGGTCACCAAGCTGCACACTTGCTACTGACTATGCCAGCCTGTTCAACATACGACACCGAGCCTTGCAGTAGCATCAGTGCATTTTGTCCTTGTCACGTGGCTGCATAAGGTTTAGGAGTTAGAAAGTTGTGCAGAAACTAGGTAACGCAATGATGATGCAAGCATTCCAGTGGTGCTGATGCCATCGGGCCCTTTTGCACTGCATGCTAAGGACACACAAGGCGTAGCGCCCAGACAGCATTCATGATGCAGTACGTTTGGAGCAGGCACAACAGCACCATATCTGGATGTGACCCACCACCTCCATCACTTTAAGCAATCACATGGCAAAGGGCAATCACACAGCACCTACCTATGAAAACAAAATCAAAGCTGCCTGGTTCCTCACAACTCTGCAACAGCTGCTGCAAAGCTTCAGTGGCTGGTTGCTCCTTGATGTCAACCTACAGAGGAAAGCTGGTTGAAGCCAGAGGTGAGGATGCATACATACACCTGCAGATGTACCTGGCTCTGCAGACCTGGTGTGCGGCTCAAGCATTTCTGGCCTGAATTTGATCAACCCCTGATTTGATAATTTGCTAACAGACAAAGCCACATGTGGGCAGGATTGTAACTGAGCTCCCAGTCAACACCCACTGATGCTTTAGGTGTGGCAGACATTGGCTGCAACTTGTCCCTGCCGATATTCACATGCTACCATGCAATGCCATGTACAGTGGCACGTTATGCTCAGTGAAAGAAGCATATGAAGGCTGCCACTGATTTTTCAGTGACTTTAAGATGGCAAGCCTACCTTGTGAGTTACACCAGCCTTTTCAAATGCTTGCCGCGCTAATATCAGTGGACGTGCATCCCTGTCGCATGCTATTAGGTTCCCATCAGCCGGCAGGGCCTGCACTGCAGTACGCGTGCCTTGGATGTGCAGTGCCGCAAAGAGTAAGCAAGCAACCACAAGACGCCGACTGGTCTGAAGGAGCAGCCATGGTGAACAAGGCCGGGTATGCATAGTGTGCAGGACGCTTTGTCACAGACCACTTGCAGAGTTAAGCTGATGAAGTCACATCTATAGCATGATCTGCATTGAGACAGTGCACATACTGTGCTGATTGCAAATGTGCTAAAGGCTATGGTGTTTGGGAACAGGGAGTGGCAGCTTACAAGGGCAACAGACAGTGCAGAGTAGCCTGTGAACACGCCTAACTCCAGAGCTTTTCTACTGCTGGTAGCCTTCACTAGCCATGCCAGAAACTGCGCCTGTTCAGGGGATACTTGCATGCGAGCTCCCACAGGGAAATGCTCTGCAGTCTGTTGCCTCAGCCATCTGAGTACCTGCAGTACCAATATTTTACAGCACAGCTGAGCAAGGGAACCATTGTGAGCACGCTCTGTACTGGTCTGATCGAATGCATCGATGATTGCTGTACCTCGTGTTCGGCTGTGTGGGAAAGCAGATAGCCATACAGCTGATCAGTCATGACAGTTCCACCGTGGTGCTTGTTGACCGGGACGTCGTCTTGGCCCTTACTAAGGTATCTGATGACACGCTTGTATGCACCCTTATTTTTCGCATACTTGCCGCGTTTATAAGTCAACAGGCGAGTGGCCGATCCGTTGCAACCATAAAACGCTGTGCTGACTCCAGCTAATCTGCAACTTTTCAATCGGTGCAGCATCTGCAGCGAAAGATTAGAGCTCCTTACAGGTGCAGCAGCTTCCAGTCGCATGCCCCGCCGCTGTATGGGTGTAGGTGCGAAGCTAAATAAACATGCAGCGATAGTGAGGCACGTACAGCGAGGCTTGTTGTCTATTGACTTGTGATAAAAAAATGCAAGAGATCCGTTTTGTTTTGTGATGGATGTGCAGGCCATACATTACGCTGGGCATGCATCAAGTTGGCAGCGCTTCAACGCGGTGCAAATTTTCTCCTGCATGCGTTACAATTTTCCGGTCAAACGCTTCTTCTTCCGGGTCTTGAAGGCTTTCGGGAGACGGCAAAAGGACCCTGCGCCCTGATTGTGCCCGTGCCTGATTGAACTCGACCAGCGATGGCGAGCACTCTGCAGCCATTGTTAGACAGTCAGAACGGGGGCCGCACAGAGGGCGCAGATCTGTCTATCCGTGTAGACCACATTGCAGAAGACGGTCCGCACGACGAACCTAGTCCACGCAACTCCGCGGACCTGGACAAGTACCACCAGCATTACTCAGACAGAGCACCCTGGTTGAGAGCAGCTGTTTTGGGAGCGAATGATGGGCTGGTGTCTGTTGCGTCAATCATGCTCGGTGTGAGCGGAGGTAGCAAAGACAAGCACACCCTCATCTTGTCCGGCGTTTCCGCCCTAGTTGCAGGTATGTGACGGCAAGAATCTGTTGCTTTTGCATACCATCTGCAGGACCTGGAGCTGGTGTGTAGTATAGCTTGCTAAAATTACCTACCTGTTGAGGCTGTCCTGAACTTTCCTGCTGAACAGACAGTGGAGCCATGAAGCCGGCTTTTTTGCAGGCGCAATGTCCATGGCAGCTGGAGAGTACATCTCAGTCGCTTCCCAGCGCGACACAGAGCAGGCAGATGTAGACAAGGAGCGTGCTGCTCAAAACAGCGGTCCTCAGATAAGACAGCAAGAGCTGGATGAGCTTGCTCAAATCTATGTTGAGCGTGGTCTTACTGAAAGGCTGGCTCGTGAAGTTGCTGTGGCTCTCACAGAAAAGGATGCAGTGAGAGCTCATGCTCGAGTAAGTTGCATTGTCTTGCTGCTGCCTGTCTGCCTCCTGTTACGGCTGCTTCTGGTGGTGTACAGTATCTCCTGTTTCTTGTGCTGCTGAGCCTGATTGCAGTGGCCCATTGATCTTGCGTGTTGAAGCATAAAGCTGCAAGCGCCTTGCATACTTGCAGTATTCTGCAGCTCCTACCCCATGCTGGTAGCATGTGCCCTTGTTGCTCCAGCCACACTTCTGACAAACAGCTCCTTGCCTGGTCTGAGGCCTGGCATTCAGACATCTTGTTCGTCAACACATGCATGCTTGCTCTGCAACACAGGAACATCTCACCTGACAATTAGAATATCGTCTCACACATACATGGGTGCTATATGCTCTGCTTTTCCATTCAGCATTCATGTCGTCATGCAGGATGAGCTAGGCATTGACATGGATGATCTAGTCAGCCCATGGCAGGCGGCCATATCTTCCCTTGTCTGCTTTGCAATTGGTGGTGCTGTTCCTCTTCTTTCAGCCATATTCCTGATAGACCCCAAGATCAGAATCATCATTGTCTCCATAGCATCCACATTTGCTTTGCTGCTTTTTGGGGCCATTGGTGCATGGCTGGGTGGCGCTCACAGAGTCAAGGCAGCCTTCAGGGTTCTGTTGGGTGGATGGATTGCTTTTGCTCTGACATATGGAGTTGGAAAATTGTTTGGAGAAAGCGCAGCATAGTTTGCTCAGCAAACCAGAGGTGCAGACTTCAGGTCATATCTTCAAGTACGGCTTGTTAAACCGTCGCCTGACTTTGCAGGCATCTTTTGGTCCAGCAGGAAACTATATTGACTGTATATCAGTTGACTCACATATTTTGACACTCATAGACTTGTATGCAATGCTAGCACCCTAGCTTTTAGATAAACAGCACTGAGCACATCATTCACAACTGTTGCACACATCACTCCATACAATACTGGTTGGCGTCATGCTGATAGAGGCAGTCATTGTCATTTGGGTAACACAAGGGAGCACAAGTACTTTTGTTGTCAGCATTACCTGTCTATCTGATGCAACAGGCTGTGCTGTAGTAAGTAGGCAAGTCAACTCTCAATGTCGCATGTTTCTAGGATGTGTAGATTGTAGTAACATCCGTTAGATCTGGAATCTACACTGAGGTTGCAACATGAGAAAGTTGCCTAGGATGATGAACAATTTGCTGCAGCTTAGGGTCGCAAGCAAGTTGTGGGCCATGGGGTGCCTGTGCACAATCTAGCTGTCTGCAGGCATTCAGGCGCTGGTTGCATGCTGGCAGCTTCCACTGTTTGAAACAGCAACTGGATGCTGCATGCATACAGCAAAACGTTCCTTGCATGCGCAATACATTAGCAGTCACATAGGGTTGTCAGGGCCAGGCTAGGCGCAGTAGCAGGCCAATCGAAGATGGCTGACAAATGGTTACACATCCCACTGTTGGAAGTTGGTCTGCTTGGTTAGCAACGCACTCGGGCTATGAGCACAATTTGAAAGGCATGACAATGTTGACAACGTATATATACATAGCAGTTCCCAGATTGCTAAACCTGTGGACAAGCTGTTCCAAGGAAAGAAGTTTCGAGAAAGAAATAATAATACATTTTGAAGCACGAACGCAAAGTATTGTGTGTGAGCAGGGGCTCAGGGATCATGCCTAAGAAAAAGAGTTCAGCACTGTCAGGCAAAAAGAAACAAGCTGAACAACTAAAAGATGAACAGCATGCAATTCAGTCAGCAAACAGAAATCACAGGTCGACTATCATCAATTAATTGCAATGCATCACACTGCTGTTCTAGCTGTCTATTTTCTCCATCACCACCACTGCCTCACATCAGTCTGTATATACGATCGCCTACACCTGGCCAAAGAACACTCCCTAGGCTACTCTGTCACGCTGTGTCTGAATTCTTCACAATCTGTGTCTGTCAGTACGTGTGTTCTCATGCGTTTTGATCACAACTTCCTTTTGTCTGGCTCCAGCACTAGAAGACCTGGCCGCCTTGGTACTGCTCAAGCCAGAAATGCCTGTGCTCCAGTCACTGATGGGGGAAGGTACAGGGTAGCCAGGGCGGTTGGACACGCCGCTGAACGGAGAAGCCCTAAGCGAAGCCCTAGATGAAGAAGAGCGGCTGGGAGCTACAGGATCCAGCAGCTGTTGGCTGCTGCTGGGTGACGGGACAGGGTATGGGGCAGGGCTAGGGTTTGCCTGCTGGGGACTGACAGTAACGCTGTCCCCAGGACTGCTGCTTCCCGCATGGGATGAAGCAGCTCGCGCTCTGGCTGCAGCCTCAAATGGTCCCACAGATGCGGCTGGGGCCATCCGCCGAGACTGGCGTTGTCCCAGGGGTGCATTCTGGGGACTGGGGACAGGGTAGGATCCTGGGGATGGTGAGGATGAGGAAGATTGTGCCGGCTTGGTAGGGGTACTCCATGGTGAGGGTACAAGGTAGTTGCCTTGGCTGATTGTTCCTGTCTGACTGTCTGTACGACTGTCCGATGCCTGAGATGCTGCTGCATTGCGCCTAGGACTCAGACTTGGTGATGTGATTGCCCATAGCTGGTTGGCTGATGAAGCAGCTGTGGCAGCATCCAGATCAGTGCTGTGGTAAGCATGCAATGACGCGTTCACCATGCCTGCCTCAGGATCTGCCTCTGCTATGCTGCTGAGCACAGCATCAGGATGGTCGAGCAAGGCTCCAGAACCCAGTCTGTGCTGCTGAGGCTTGTTGCGACTAGGCCTGAACAGGCCAGTGAAGTTTGACCATCTGCCTTGGCTGCCAGAGTTCAAAGTAGGTACAGGGGCTGATGTTGTAGAGCCAGCATCAATGCCTGGCAGGCTCTGGGGATGCTGGGCCTGTCCACTGGGGAAAGTTGCGTCCCAGCTGGCAGTGATGGGACCAGTAACCGGTCCTGGGCCATGGCTGGGTACTGAGGCCGATGGCTTGTAGGTCTGGTTGGCAAAGCCCTGGGAAGCCAGAGGGCTGCTGGCTGAAGCCTTGGAGGGCCGGGCAAAGGGGTTCAGGGGGGAGCCCTGCTGTGATGGAGAGGCCACCCAACGCCCTGAAGCTGACAACTGTCTTGAGGGCTGCACCAAACCAACCACATCATTAGTCATTGGATCACGTGACAGCATCTTAAACTCGACCGCTGCACATTGCAGCAACACAGCAGCCCATCGGACCAAAGCAATAGTGCTTATGCTGTTATTACAGCGTAATGACGTTGTGATGCTGTTACCGTCACATTGTCAGCATGCGTTGCTGCACCACATATTGCAACATTCCTGGAAAACAGCGTCAGTGTTTTGGGATGCAGACAGGTGCTTAGTTGCTGACCTTGGCCAGAGGGTTAATGGTGGAGTAAAGCACTTGGCGTGTGTCCTCTACTTCCTTACGGTACAGGCGGCGCTTGAAGAGGCCCACCCCCAGGGCTTTGGCCATCCACCTGTCTGCAAACTTGCGAGCCAGGATGTGCTCATCCTGCAAGCGCACCATACCACACCACTCAATGTAGGTACACTGGTTTGGTAGAGAGTGAATTGTGCTGTGATCCAGCATGTAGAACTCAAAGCCGTAACGAAGAGAATCCAAAGGTGGATAGAAACACCTGCTCAGTGATAACGATAGCACCCAAACAAAGCGTCAGCAGCCATGGCACAACAATAAACACAGCTGCTATGACTGTTGGCAGCACTGCTCTGTGGAAGACTAACTAGTCTGGGATGCGGGGCGAGGGCAGCAGGAGGTGAAGCAAGGGAGCACTGGACTGCAGAAGGGACGCTGTGATTTGAACAATGCTGCGTTACAGCTTTGCACTAGTACCAGCACGTAATGCATCGAGGCTCTAAGGTATGAGTTGTTTGTGCTCACTGTGCTCACAGTGCCAAGTAAGCAATGATGCAGGCCATATGTTTGTGCTGGACAAGCAGCTCGGCCCAGCAACGCAGCCCAGCAATGCAGCCCAGCATTGGCTGTGAATGGGTACTACTGACGCCAGCCAGCCTCACCTGCAGCATGACTCTGTCCACGATGTCGGCAAACTTGTCAGCAGGGCGTTTGGCCAGGAAGGGGATGTAGGGCCATGCGTATCGCAGCACAAACTCCTTGGCTGCAGACAGGCTGCTGTAGAAGCTGTAGATGAAGGCGCACACGAAGCCCACCCCCTTCAGGCCCAGCATCACCAGACCCAGAGTCAGTCTGCACCACACCAGGTCTTCCAAGTTTTGGATCTGTTTTTCCTACTTCGGGATGGGAATATTCAAGAAGGGAATGTTCGAAAATACCAAGAAGAAGAGGAGGAATCATCAAGCAATACAGGCGTTGCATGCCTGCACCTGGCTGTGCACACTGCTCTGGAGCAAAGAAGACCAGCTACTTGTCAGGCTGCAGGTGGCAGATGAACATGAGACTGCAGAATGCATGACATGAAATCAGGCTGTAGTACAGCACCAGGCAACTCAGTTGTTGCATGCTCAGAAGCCATTGCACTAACAAGAATCGTGGCAAAACTTCCGCAGGAACTGACTGTGAAATGGCTTGCTTGCATCACAGCTCGCGCATGAGATGCATGTCTTCCCATTTGGCTGCAGACTGCAGATTGCTTGCATGCAGCAGAAATTCTGAATTGTGCCCCAGCTACGATGGGGCTGACCCCTCATGCTGACAGTATGTCACAGTCACTGTGCCATGATCAACAAAGCATGATGCCATGCAATGCTCATGCCAAACACTCTTACCTGAACTTGTCATTGGAGGAGTCGCCAAGGATCAGTACAAGACCACAGACAAAGACGCCGACGTCGCATATTTCAGCGACAAGCTGCACTGCAAGTTCTCCCCTCTCACACAGAGGCTGTATGAAGCGCAGGAACAGCAGGTGCGTCATGCTCAGCACCATCAAGGCAATCACCTATACAACAAGTGACAGAGTCAGAGTGGGACGTGAGCATCTTTCAGGTGTCACTCTTTGTATGGTCACCACCATACACCATACAAAGAGTAACACTGGAAAAGCCGTAAGCAGCGAGTACACGAGGCTCGGAACCAACTCAAGCAATTGCCTGTACATAGGGCCAACAGTGGTGTCAAAGCTCAAGTCCAAATCTTGTAATTATGCATTTTCTTGGAACTACATAAAGAGCTACATGGCCTGTGCTTGAAAGCAGGTTTGGTGCGGCCCAAGAAGAACGGACTTAGGTTTGCATTGACTGAGAAATGAGTACTGTGTGACAACCATCTTATTGCACAGCAGGTGCACTCACCTGGGCAATGCTAGTGCTGCTTGCAATGCCATTGAGCAGCAAGGCGTACACAACAACCTTCAGCACACCAATCAGCTTGGCGTATCCCTGTAACTGGTAACGGTACACCAACCCTCTGCCCCTGCATTACAACAACACCATGGTCGACAACATTGTTAACATCTGTGCTCAACAGAAAGGCTGAAGGCCATATGACGCATTTGCAACATGCCATGCTGCTGTAGTTGTACAAACAGGGTTTACGGGGTAGCAAGAAAGCACAGCTGCGCTTGGCCACAATTTGAAATTTTGAAATTGAAGGGACAAAGCATCTAGAGGTTCAAAGGGACATAGGCTGAACAGAGACCAAGCGTGCATTTCCAATAGAAAGATTTGACTAACACGACTTTGTAGTTTTATAAGAAGTGACGTTCGTGGTTGCTTCTTCACTTGAAAGATGAATGAAAGGAGTGCTGCAATGCACAGAAGCCAAACTGGCTGTGAGCATGCTGACTGTGACTATCCAACACCAAACCATAGCAAAAGGCCATCATGAGCATAAGATGCTGACAACCCCACATTTTGCAACTGAGCTATATGATGGCTGATGCAAGAGCAAAGGCTGGCACAGGTTCAAGCCAATCAAGCAATATTGCAATTAAGCAACATAATGGATGGCCTACCGAATGGACACAAGAGGGCGCCCCAAGTGGGGTTCAAGCTTCCCCCGGTTGACCCACCCAGTGACTGGGTCAGTGGCATAGGTCGCCCCCATTAGCACCATGGGGGGACCCCTGTTGTCTTCAAACAGCGCCCCGTACTTGCGCAGGAATCTGGAGTCAGGGCTCTTCAGAACTGCCCACTTGCCTTCAGGCATCAAGGGTCCTATGAAGAACTCCCCGAGGAAGCGCACCAGCTTGTTGCCCTTGTAGTGCTGCAACACAGAATGAACATGATAAGATTGTGCAGCTGAGCTGTGCTACTTCTCTGATCCATCAGTTGGATTCAGTCATCACCGAAGAAGTCAAGCTTGCTGCACTTCAAATGCTGTTTCCCAGATCCATCAGTTGGCTTCAGTCACTCTTGAAGCAGTCAAGCTTGCTGCAGCTCAGTCATTGCAACATGTTTTCAGATACCAGCTTGATGGGTGTCATTGAGACGCACCCTTCTCAGGAAGGAGTTAACAGCCGGACTGCGCCCCACAGTAGGGTTGAAGGGCTTCAGCAATTGGCAGCAACCACACCACGATAGGCAAAGCAGTGCAACATGGGCGCATTAGGTACAGGAGGAAAGGCAGCCCCAAGCAGGGCGAAAGGCAGCTACAGCTAGGATGAAAGGCAGGCCCAATCAGGAGGAAAGGCAGCCTTGACTAGAATGAAAGGCAGCCCTGATCCTGACAAAAGGCAGCGCCAGCCAAGATAAAAGGCATGGCCCACCGGGACATCTCGACATGGTACAGGTATATAGCAGCAGGCAGGAGAAGAAGAAGAAGAAGCAGCAGCAGAAAAAGAAGAAGACAACACACCATTGGCTCATCAGGATTCTCAAGCAGGATGAAGGCCGCCCTGCGGTGAGGCACCCTGGGGTGGTACAGGTACCGCCAGATGAAGAATCCAGAAGCCAGCAGGAAGCCCACCGGCAGCAAAATGACCAGAACCACGCCAACTGCAATCTGACCTCCATTGCCCGTGAACAAATCTGCACAGCACAGCAGGTCTGAGCGCACATGCTACAAGCTCATGCCATGTGTCCAGCAGCATAGCCCCATGCGTGCGTTGAAGCAAGCCTGGTATGCACAACCTTGACTTGACAGCTGCACAGCAAGGCAGACTACATGTACACACAGTCTGATGAATACAGGTACTCTGGTGTGTACGCCTAGTTGGGCTTGATTGACACGCAGCTGTCATGCCAAGGTTGTCCACATCAAGCTATGTGCATACATCACATGAGGGGAAGGGCATGCTGATGCCCAAGTCAATACAATGTGCAAAGTGCAGAGCAGCAGATGATTATGAAACAGTGCAGCATGCAAGACCAGGCGGAAGAGCTGGATGCAAATGACATTCAGCATATGGTGCAGACATGCAAGAAGAGGCGTGCAGATGCTGGAGCAGCACAGTATAGCATGCATGAAGAGGAGTGCAGATGCTGAGGCGACGCAGCACAGCATGCAAACAGGAGAGTGCAGATGCTGAGGCAATACAATGCAGCATGCAGAAAGACAAAAGAGACATTGCAGCATGGGTGAAGTAATGCAGCATGCAAAGGGACAGAATGGCAGAATAGTTGGAGCAGCTCAACATGAAAAACAGCAGATTGATTGCAGTGTTGCAGCATACAAAGGCAAAAGTGGCACAAGGCTTACTTGCAGCTCCCTGGGCAATGGCAGCAAGGGCTATGAGCAGCACCAGCAACTCAGGGCGAGGGAAGTGCAGCAGGCTGGGGGTGCGCCATCTGGAGAAGAGGAAGGCCGCTAGGATAGCCATGTGAATGACCATCACTGCTGCTAGCAGCACCGCAAGCCAGAACAACACCCTGCACACACATCCAGGCACTCAGCAACAGCAACAGCAACAGCAACAGTGACAGTGACAGTGACAGTGACAGTGACGGTGACGGTGACAGTCACGGTAACAGTAACAGCAACAGCAAAAGAACAATAGCAGCAGCAAGACAACACATAAGCTGTGACACACTGAGACAGATGTACATGCTGCACACAGTCTTTGCTCTGGTCTTGTTGCAATGTGACAGACGCAGACATGCAACATGACAATCCCTGTGGGCCTTGTTGATGACGACGGCCAAGCAGGACACACCGATGCAGCAGGCAAGCAGCTGCTTACCTGATGAGGCGCTTGTAAGGGTTAGTCAGGTTGCTCCCCATGGCATCGCTCTCAATGCTGGAGAGGCGGTCGTAGGCAGACTGGCCCGTCACATTCACAGTGCTGGTGCCATTGGTCTGAAGCCCAGTGCTGGTCACCACCAGCCGTTCACCAGGCAATACGCCAGGCAGAGTGCCATTGCTGCTGCTGTTGCTACTGCTGGTCACAGATTGCTACATAGACACACACAAAGAGCAGACATCAGCAAAAACGCTAATGACATTGAGCCAAGGCCTGTTGCTAGACCACATCGCTGTCGGAGCGTCCACAGACCAAGGGTAACACCACGCAAGCAGCGTATACACATATGATGTCACGGCAAGGCAGCTAGAGTAGGCACTCAAACAACAGCAGGCTCTGTATAGCAGGCAGCTTATTGTGTATGAAGCAGGAGCCAGCCTCTGCATGTTAACAACAGGGCAATGCTGCTGCCTTGCACACGCATGTGCAAAGTGCTTACCAGTAAGTGTCGACGGAGGTAGTGCAGCGTGGCAGCAGGGTTATGCTGTGCCTGCTGGGATGCTTCAGACAGAGGCGCTGACACAGGTGACTGACTCAGCAGCCTTCTGCTGCTAGTGCTGGTCAAAGCTGCAAGCAATGCATCACTATTTAGCACCACATCGAAAAGCAAAGACAAGAATGTGCCTTTGGACGGTGTTTTACCCCTTTCTAATTTGAAATGAGCAGGTGCTCATCTAAAACCTAGAAGGGGTGAAAAACAACGCGCCAGGGTGCGATATGGTCAGCATCAGACACATGAGCACTGCACCTGATGCAGGTTTACGCAGGTTACAAGGCAGCAAAGCAGCAACAGCCAAGCAAGGCTGCTGCAATGCAGTACATGGTGTGGACAGCATGCACAGCCTGACTGCACATAACATGACTCATCAGTGATCAGTCTGTCATGCAATAAAGTATGACAACAGGCTAGAGCCGAGGTGCAGGAAGTCCACATGCATCAGCCCCTAGACACTAAGGCATGTGAGTATGGGTACCTGGGGCGGGAGCGCCTGCATGCGCTGTTGCGTCTGAGGCTGGCGCAGGGGCAGGAGCAGCCATAGGGGCTGATTCAGGAGCCAATCCTGGGGCTAATGCAGGCCCAAACGCTGGAGCAGGAGCCGGCGCAACTGCGAATCAATCAAACATTACCTGTCAGCGACACAAGCACAAGATGGTGTTGTGGTTCCATCAAGAGGACTAGCACCATGACCACAGCAGCATGAAGCTTGTAAACAACTCCTGTTGATCTTTTCAGGATTTCTGGGCTGGGGCATCCATGCACCTGATGACGCACCACCCTGCAGTTTTTGCACTCGCCACACCCATCCAACAAGCATGCAGAGCCACTCAGTAGAAGCAGCCATATTGTTATCTACATTCAGCGCATGTTTGCAGACAGGCCTGAGGGCTGCAGACATGACCCTTGGGGATTTAGGGGGGGGGGGTCACTGCCCAGCTGAGAACACATTGATGGCCATTGGACTTGTCAGTTGTTACCTGTCATGCCAGGGGGACTCTCTACAGGGGGACTCTCTACAGACAACAGGGACCTCTCATGGGACAGAGCATGGCCTTGAGGGGTAAAGCCCTGAGGGATAAGACCTTGAGGGGTAGGGTCCTTGGGATCAAAGGCTTTGAGCCTTCGGGAGGCAGAGGCTGCATTGACATATGACTGACGGTCACCGTTGCAGACCAGGAAACAAGACATGGACGTATGAATGAGAGTCACCATTGCAGACCATGAAACAAGACATTGACATTGGCCAGAGGGCCAGAGGGGTGTCTGTGACAACATTCAAGCTGCGAGACAAGACCAAAACAGATGACAAAGATGCAGCAGATGCAGCTGTAACACCGGCACTGCAGGCGAGTGGACTGGACTGGCACACTGTTGGTCGTAAGTGGGTGGGGCTGAAGCAACGCTGTGGGGCAATTGCCAGGACAGTTGGCTTTGCATCATCAAAGACACTGAGGCAGTCACTGAAGCAGACATTACAGCAAACAGCGAAGGGAAGATGAAAGAGGTGCTGGCAGACGGCCGTTGAACTTGAGCTGAGAGGTGGTGGGGGAGAACATAACGTACGAGATGAGCAGGACTATAGATTTTAGCGGCTCAAAACACAGCGAGTCAACACCAGCAAAACCAGTCTCAAACAAAGATCTGAGTGGGTGACAACAGCACAGGTGCTATGAGCAACTTCTGCATCTTAGCCCATGATACCATGCACCAACTCATTCATTCATTCACTCGTCCATGGGTCCATCCCTCCCCCCCACCCCCCAAAAAGGGGTGGGCACGATTTAACATGAACACCAATTGTGTGGGCACTGATGTTGTCTCAGCTGATACCAAAGCTGGCATGCATGCAGTGTGCTTACCAGTTGTGGTGGTGGCGGAATCTGAAGAGTGAAGTAGGGAGATGAAGAGTCTCCAGTGGTGAAGGAGTCGGTGGTGACTCCCACTGGAGGGTAGGGGAATCCGGAGGTGAGGGCGCTGCTGCGGCTGTTGTCTGCTGCCTGGCTGTCTGAGATCTTCCATGGCGCACTGCATTGCACATACACACAATGATGAGGGCGGGTACACACATACACACAATCATGAGGCCTGGTACACACATACACACAGGCATGATGCCTGGTACGCACATGCACACGCGTGAGGCTGGGTACGCCCATCTATGCACTGATTGATGCTGTGGCAAGTCAGAGCCTGCCTCTTATTTAATAAATTTCCTTGTTCTAGGAAAGTTCATGTCCATCAATGCTTGTGCAAGCTGTCACAACAGCAGTGTTGCAGCTCATTTGTGTATAAATAAGCCACTTGAACACAGCTATCATTTTGTACACAGTGCATGAAGGAAAAGATTGATGCGACTGACAATGGCATTCGCAATGGCAGCAAAACACAGGGAATGTACTGTTCCCATTGCAGGGCACTTACATGACATCCAGGGCTGTCCAGGAGAAGCCCTCTGCAAGCTGTCGAAAGTTTTCTGGGAAATGGCTGACAGCCATGCGGCTCTGCCAATAGAAGGTCTGCATGTAGTTCACCAGGAACAGCGTGCCCAGCCCTGCTGCTGCATGTCCTGCAAACCATACTCACAACCATAGACAGAGAGAGGAGTACAGATATAAGCCAGCCCAACTCTGCTGATCACATCATCAGCCAGGCTGAAATAAGAGCCTAAGCGTAAGCAGGCAGGGTCCAATCAGGCTGACCACATGGCTGAAGTAAAAGCCTAAGTGTGCAGAAAGTTTAGGACAAATACATCCCATGCTTAAGACAAATACATCCCATGTATCCACTGCTCATAACAAGGTAAGTTTGCATGCATAGATCACAAGTCAATGGCATAGAAGGAGAACTGATTGTGGTGAAACATGCAACATCACACGTCACAATGGCATAGAAGGAGACCTGATGGTGGTAAAACATGCAAGATGAGAAGTCACAATGGCATGGTCCCACCTGATAGCAGGCCTGCAGCAACACTGGCAGCCAGAGAGGTAGCAACAACAGCATTGGCAGTCTTCTGGACTGCTGAGACAGCGTGAGATGGTGGACGGTACTTCAGCACCTGTGAAGCTGCTGTGTTTGGGTTGCCTGCTACATCAGTCGTCACTCCGGCATCTACTGTCACCCTGCACACCTCTCACAGCTCAATTAGTTGTGAGCCTGAAAGGCAGCCACCTTTTCAGTGGTGCAAGACCATTGGTTGTAGATCCAAGTACATGCGAAAGTCAGATGCCATATTATCAACATCACACAGTGTGTGTGGTACTGCAGAAGTTCCCACATGCTGTTGCAGGCTAGGTAGCAGTGACATCAGACTAGTACACAAGGCAATACAGCCAAGACGAGTACGCACTCACCAGATGTCAGCATTCTGTGTCGCATCATCAACATATGCAGTGATGGTCACAACACCAGCGTTGACGTCGTACACCACGTCTGTCCGTGCCGCTCCAGAGATGTTGTAGAGCAGCAGGGGGTTCAGCTGGGCTACCCTACCCCCATAGTTGACTGTGATGGTGGGGTTGGTGTGGTCAGTCACCAGCTGAGGCGAAGTGATAGTCACCTGCAACATGCATTTGAGGTGTGAGCCACAACACACCAACAAAAAGGGAGGAGGACTAGAAGCTGCTAATGGCCCAGGTGTGCAGGTGCATCCAATGGCACCATTTGCAGTACTGGTGGCCCGTGGAAAGTTGTGCATGCATGAGTCAATGGCGAAGATGCTGCAGCAATTTCTGCCTGGCATGTACGTCAAACAAGACCTGCTTCTGAAAATCCACCTGCACCTCTTGTTGAAGCAGTTTGATGCAGCTCACATTTGCTAAGTGCAAATGCAGGTTGAGCAAACAAGCTCAGCTGGTATTGAAGCTGTTCTCAAAACAAGCAATCGATTCCAGCAAGTACAGACATGTGTTCCAGGGAGCACACAACTTGCTGCACTTTCTGATGTAAAAGAAGAGAAAGAAGAAAAGGACAGAGCACAGGAGAAAAACCAAGGGCTGGAGCAGACACACATGGTGAGGTTGGATGGTCACCTGAGGCACGCTTGTGTCCACATCAACAATGATGGTTGAGGCAGCAACAGCAGCACTGGCTATAGTGCTGACTGCTACTGTGCCAGTCTTGCTTTTGGAGGCAACAGCCACATCATAGCTGCCAGTGGTGCCAGCAACAGGCGTCACGCTCATCACCTCGCCATTAGTCGCCCTTACGTCGCTGGTGGTCAACGCTGACTTGGACTGGATCCTGACTGTGAAGTCCCTCTGCAGGACAAACAGCAACAGTAAATCAGCTGCGGGAGCTTGCTCCTTGACCCTACCTGCCTCAGCAGGAGTATGAGCTCCAGAGACCATAGCATTACAGCTAACGTAGCAATTATGATGTATGTGATGTATGACAATGTATACAAGAAAAGAAAAAAGAAAAGATAACGTTTTTCAGCGATCATGACGGGAGCCTCCTAAGGCGGCAGCCCGGAGGATGATGTACTATTTTCTGTATCAGAAAATAATAATGTATATCACAATAATAGTAATAACAACATGATGTCCTGCTTATGATGAGCTAGATTTGTGCAGGGCGTGTCTCTCCAGAGCAGTCTGTTCTGAGCTTCCCCTATAAGGTCTACTGACACGACAGCTTTGACAGTCATGCGAGGCAACATCATTGGAACTGGACCTAGGGCGACCAGGTGGACCCAGCCCCTTCACTTCACCAAAACAACAGCTTTTCAGGCAATTTGAGTGTAATGTGGTATATACCTATGGCTTGTCAGGGACCAGCCAGCACAAGATGTCTGCTCACAGCACTGCTGACAAGTCTGGCCCTGCATTTGTCTTAGCATGCAGCAGCAAAGACAGGTGTGAACAGCCGACCATGAGAAGTGCAAGGTACGCAAGTCCCATACCTGATTGGTGTAGATAGTCCCACTGGCTTGAGTAGCAGCAAGGGAACTGGCTGACACCAAAAGCCCAGTAGCAGGGTCCACAGCGCGTGCAGTCGCATTGGCAGCAGTCATGAAGGTCATGGCTCCCTCTTGCAAGGCAGTGGATCCAGTCGGTGCTGCTGCAGGTGCAAACACTGGGCCGCCTGCTGGGGACCCTGCACATACCAAGGGGGGGGGTTGTGAGAAGATACAGTCATGTGCATGCATCTATCTGATGACTGCATGATGATTCTGAGGAAAAGATGTAGTGTGCCACATGGAATGGGATGTATCTTGAGCTTTACAGGATGTCCAGGCAGACAGTTCTACCTACAAGTGTGTTTCCCAGCAGCCTTGTTACATGAAGGCGCAGTCCCCGAAGATCCCCGCAAGGCAGCTTGAAGTGTCACAAATGACCTAGACAGCAGATTTGCAGCATGCAAGTTCTGCACTGAACAGAGCTGGACAGCACAGTTCAAGTTTGTGCTGAAATTGAGATGAACAGAAACTGTTGCTGAAACGTACCAACAGTGTAGATGGAGTCAGGTGCATAGGCAGAGCCAGGGGAAGCTGCCACAGCAGCCCCAGGGGTCAAGGCTGCAGAACTTGGGGCAGAAGCTTGTCCAGCAGCTGCCAAGGCTGCTGCTGACGGCTCAGATGCTGGAGCCCCAATTGGTGCAGTTGCATTGGCTGGAGCAGAAGCTGGTGCAGAAGCTGGTGCAGATGGGGCAGGGGCTCTTGAGAAAGCACTGGCGGCAGGGGCAAGTGCCCCTGGTGAGGGGGCTGCAGGATTGGCAGGGGTTGGAGCATGGGCAGGGGCAAAGCCTGGGGTCCCTGGGCCTGGGGCAAATGCTGAGCTGGGACCAGGCGCTGGTGCAGGAATTGAGAGGGCACCTGCATAATAGCACATCAAGCTAATCAGCAACCTAGCCAACATACACTTTCATGCATGTTGCAGCCTCACAATGACTGCTGTTCACAATGACGCACACATGCTGAACTCATACCATTGCTAGAGCAAACCATGGCAGATGAACAACAAGGCAGATAGGAAGGTGGGTGGGGGTTGCCACATACTAACAGGGGCAAGAGAGGGGGCTGAGCTGGGGGTGGGGATGACAGCTGTCAGTAGGGGAGCAGGGGCAGGGATAGGGGTGAAGCTTTCC
>JAABUP010005114.1_pt1 | contig 20478 bp, 24 predicted proteins | sample 5559201 | NCBI WGS metagenome assembly JAABUP01 (sample SAMN10711887, study PRJNA513373) | rock metagenome | isolation source: Antarctica rocks | place: Antarctica
GGCTAGACACCGTGATCATCAGCGGGGCCGTACCCGCCCCCACGGAACACCGGAAACACCGAGGTTCTCCGACACTCCAGTCACATCGGTCCCAACGGCCCCAAAGCTCCGATGTGACGGAGCCCTGGGGACTTGGTGGTCTCGGTTCTCAATGCTTAGCCTTTGGGCGAAGAGTGTCAACTCTCCATGCGCCGCTTTCGTCAACGACGATCGCGTCGAACTGCTTGGCACCAGCCCGCCCGTGCGTTACGGACGCAGAGACTTTTACCACACTGCTGCTACCGTCAACAGGGAACACCCCCTTGTCGACAACAAAGTCCGTCAGAGCCGTCCCATTGCTTTTGCTCTGTTCGACCAATGCTTGCAGTTGGTCTTGTGACGTGTTCCGTCGCGCATTGCTGCTGACCAGCGCGTACGTGCCCCGTGCGTCACCGGCACGTTCGGCATTTAGATACGTCGACAAAGCATTCCTGGCCGCCTTATCGTCAATACTGATTCCAGAGACACATCCGCTCAGCAGGGCGAAGCCCGCAACCGCAATTACGCGGGTCGCTCTCGCCTGGGCTTTGTCTGCAAGTCGCACTACGTAACCTCCTCATAGCGCACCGCGTCCCGCTCAAGGACCGCCGGAAGACCAAGAAGGATACTCTCTTCAGCCAGCGCGAAGATGCTGGTGCTGGTCTTGCGAACGCAGCTGTACACCTTGAAGCCGGCGCTCCGTAACGGGGACAGCACATCTTTCCCCTGGTGCGGTACGCGTACCCACGCGACCTCCTCCTCCGTCACGAAGAGAAGGCGCCAGCCGTTGAGATTGGCTCGACCGCGGGTCAGAAGTAGTGGGCGATGAGCGGTGACCCACAGCGGAGGTCGCGCCATTGAGCCCTTCCCCGCCAGCGTCGCCATCCACTGTGGCTGCGACTTCAAGCCGTTGTTGATGCGATCTACTAGTCCTGCCGCCCCATCGACTATGCGCAGTGTTGCTACACCGGCCGACCTTTCGGTATTCATATACTGCACCCTACTGGGTAGGACGTAGGGCTCCACTCTCAATAACCCTTCTTTTGCTTGCTCCTGAACAAGTCGCGACCCAGGATCGCCGTATCACTCTTACCTGTGCTAACGCTTACCGGACTTCCCGAGTCGCCCTGAAACCCGATACCCACTCCGGCACCGACTTGTTGAATCGTTCGCCCTCGGCAGTTCTTGCCGAGGTCCGCGGTCACCTGGGCGCCGGCAGCCTGCTTGGTCACGAAGCTCGACCCGTCACCGTCCAACGCCGACGCGTTGTGCGCGTACCCGGCCGAGCCCTTCGGCTTCGGCACGTCGGCAGCCAGCGGCCCACCCAGGTCGTCCACCGCCGGCCCGACACCGGCCCCGGCAGCGCTGCGGCCGCCCGCCCCCGTGTCCGCCGGAACGCCATGACCGGTCGGCGCACCACCGGCGGCCGCCGGGACCACCAACCCCAGGACAGTCACCGCCGTCGCAACCAGCGTCGTGGCCCTGCCGCCAACGCGCATGCCAGCCCCTCGCGCTCTGCGGGGCGAAGCGACAACCGCGGCCGGTCCGGCACCCGAGCGTCACCAACCGGCCTTGGCCGGCGATCACGATGCGCACGTTCCTCCCCGCCCACCGAGGGCGTCTCTAGCCCGTTCTGACCAGAGGATCGGCCGGCGCGAGCGCGTCGCCGAGGCCCGGGCACCGCACGGCGCGCTTGCGATGCCGGCGACACGCCGGGAGAGCACAAGGATCTGCCGTGCTCGGACGACGGAGGCGAGCCTGCCGGCGAGGAGGCTGCAGACGGCCTCAAGGTCGCGCTAGGCGCGCCGCAGCCGGTCTTTCGGCTGGTCTCCGGCCGGACATGGGAGAGCAGGTCCATCAGTTGACCGGCGCCCTGGAGTCCCGCGGCCGGGAGCAGCACCGACAGCGGGGTCCCGGCCTCGAGGTGCCTGACGAGCCACGTGTTGCGCAGCCCGGTCGGGGAGAACCCGGCGGGCGGGTCCGCGGCTGCTGCGCGCGCGAGCGAGGACGACAACGACTGGGTCTGCAACGAGGCCGTGTCCGGTGCGACGAGGAGGCGGTCCGGGTCGGCGGGGACGGCCCGCCACACGACGTCCTCCCACGCGGCCCGGCACGTGACCCGGCGGGCCCGCCCGCTCCCGTCCCTGAGCGCGACGCGCACCCCGGCCGCGTCCTTGGCGACGTCCTGCCCGCGGACACCGACGAGCTCGACGAGCCGGGCCCCGCAGCCCAGGGACAGCCCGAGGACGGCAAGCAGCCGGCGCCGCCGGGCGGCGGGCCGCGCCCCGGCAGCCCATGCGAGCAGCTCCGCCTCGCCGGCGGGCGCGCCCGGCGCGGTGACGGGCCCGCACCCTCGGTGCCGCGGGGCGGAACGCGGGCCGTCCGAACTCTTCGTGCATGGCGGTGAGGAACTGGTGACGCATGAGCGTCCCGCCGCCGCGGATGGTCACGCACCTGGAGACCGGGGCCATAACGGCCACGAGGTCCGCCCGCTGCCTGGGTTGCTTGACGGCCGAGGTCTCCAGGTAGTGGACCGGCGCGAGCGGGAACGCGACCCCAACGGCGGCCGCCCGCCGCACGGCCCCTAACACACGCACGTGGTCCCGGTCGACCGGGCGGCCGACGCGTGCCTGGGCCAGGCGGACCCAGACCCACTGGTCGAGGTACACCGCGGGCCGCTCCATGTGGAGGTCCGTCAGCGCCCCGGTCGCGCCCGGGTTCACATGCACCCCGATGCGTCGTCGTGGCCTGCCCGCGGTCGGGACCGCACGTTCCCTCGTCGGCCGCGTGCCGTCGGCCGCCACGAACCCGGCCAGGGTCGGGCGGCGCGGCCCGCCTTGCCCGTCTCGTCGGCCCCGGCCCCGAGCCCGCCGGCAGGCATGTCCGAGAACCTACGTCCGTGGCGCCGCCCGACGACGTCGCCGCTCACGGGCCGTCCGGTGGGTGAGGCGCGAAGAGGTGACCGCGGGCCACGCGCGACTCTCCAAGCCGCCGCCACGCTCGTACCTTGACCGGGTGCCCGCCGCCGCCACTGCCACGCCGACCGAGGCCGGCCGCCCTTGCGGGGCGCCAACGGCCGCCCGACGCGACACGTGACCGCGTACGGCCCGGGAGACGCGTGGCCCCGCCACCCAAAGCCCTGGTGGCGGGACGCGCTCAACGTGTGCCGGGGCGAGGGCTGGTCCCTCGAGACGTTTACAGACCACGGGTGGGGACAGGTCGCCTGTCCCACGGGTGCACACAAGATCACGATCTTCTCGACCGGCCGGGGCAGCGAGAGTGTCGCCCAGCAGGCCTCGAAGACCGCTCGGCGCTGCGCCCACCTACCGGACGACCAGCCGGGCACCTCGTCGGGGTCCCCGGTCGAAGATGCCGTCGCCCGGCTGGGGCGGGCCTCCGAGCTGGTCTCCAGGGCGGAGGGCCAGATCGAGCACGCCCGGGCGCTCGCCCTGGCTGGCGCCCACCTCGAGCTCGTCCTGGGCGACGTGGTGCTCGCCCTGGCGACCGCCGAGGCGACGCTCGACCAGCTCGAGGCCGACCGCGAGGCCGCGCTCGACGCGGTCGGCGCCCTCGAGCCCGGTCCGCTCCTCGCCGAGATCGTGGAGACCCTCGACGAGGCCGACGCCGAGGTCGTTGCGGCCAGCGGTCTTGCCGCCCGAGACGTCGGTCGGATCTGGAGGACACGCGTCGCGGACCCCGCCAAGACCCTGGCCAACCGCGTACGCATCGCCAGGGAACGCCTGGACCGAATCTGACCTCAACTGGACGGCGTCTCGACCGAAGACTGTTGGTACACGCCAACAGACCAGGTACTGTCGACTGGCAGGATGCAAAATGAGGAGAGCGACATGACGACGCAGGTGCACCTCACGGTCGAGGGAATCGACATCGGGTCGCCGACTACCCGCGCAGCCATCGAAGGCTCCGACCTCGTGGACCTCGCCTGGACCTCGAACCTCGGGCTGCTCACCGTCACGTGCTTCGTAGAGCACGGACAGCATCCCGTCGCCGACGCGCTCGACTGGGCGCGGTGCATCACCAAGACGACCGGCGGACGTGTGCCGCGCGCGTTCGACGAACTCGTCGCGACCGCCGAGATTGCCGCCCGCTGCGACGTCACGACCGAGGCCGTCCGACTGTGGACCTCCGGTCGCCGACGCACCGGCTCCCCGTTCCCCCTACCCCGCCAGCAGGTCGCGATCGGCCAGGCGCGGACGATGCGCCTATACGCATGGCGCGACGTGGTCGCCTGGGTCCGCCAGACGCTCGGCGTCGACCCGGAGGACGGAGACGGCTTCCTCTCCGACCGCCAGCTCGCCGACCTCGACAACGACCTCGCCGTCGCCTACTTCGAGGACGAGTGGCGGACATCCGCCTACGAGGCGTTCGCAGCCCCGACGGGGCGCGTGGCGGTCGACAACGTAGCCGGCCCACGGACCGTCCTCACAGCCGTTCAGGCCGGGACGCAGCAGTCTGCGAAGGCCGGTGAGGCCGCGTGACCGGCGACGGGGCAACGCCGCCCGATGCGGAGCCCGGGGAGGTCCCGTCCGCCGACCCGGTCGCGGGACCCCGCGCACCCGACCCCGCCGTCTACAACGCGCTCGTCGCGGGCATGCGGATCCGCGCGGTCGACACCATCGAGATCCGCGCGGAGCGCGACCCCCTCGTCGCCGTCGAGAGCGCCGACTTCGAGGTCGGTATCGGTCACCAGATCGACGGCGGCGTCCTCCGCCACCGGTACACGGTGAAGGCGACGTTCCGGGACGACGGGGGCGTGCAGTGCGGCCACGTCCATGCTGCCCTCGTCCTCACGACCGAGTGGCCCGACCTCGTCGGGGACGACTCCGCGACCATGTTCGGCTCCACGTCCGGGTCCCTCGTCGTCCACCCCTACCTACGCGAGACCGTCTCGAGCACGTCCGCCCGCCTCGGTGTCCCCGGCGTCCTACTGCCGGTCCTCACCTTCGTCCCCGCCCGCCCGCCCGATGACGACGCACCGACCGGGACCAGCCTGGACGACGCCGCGGGCCGGCCCCCGTGACCCCGGCCGGCGGCTGGAACCCGCCCCTCGCGATCGGCGGGACCCCCCGCATGATCAAGGTGTCCGCGACCGACGTGGCGAGCACGTCCGCATGCGGACGACACCTCGCGCTCAAGACCCGCAAGGTGACCAGCGTCGACGGCTGGTCCCGCAGCTTCGCGCCCTACGGCCAGGACCCGTTCCCGCTCGGCGACGTCATAGACCTCGTCGCGCTCGCGCACGACGGCCCCGGCCTCGACGACTACCCCGCGCACACCCGGTGGCTCGACGACCAGATGCGCGCCCGCGGTACCCACCGTCTCGTCCGCGACTACCTGATCCGGGCCGTCGACAACGTCCTCGAGGTCCACGAGGAGATCGAGGCCGAACTCGGACCGCTGCGGCTCGTCGTCCTCCACCCGCAGATCGGCTCGGGCGACACGATCCTCACCGCCTGGGGCCCCCTCTACGAGGCCGGGGACGGCACCCGCGAGATCCGGCGTGTCCGCGTCGGCGCCGTCCGCGACGAAGACGACCGGCTGTGGACCGCGACCGCCGCGAACGTCGCCGCCAACCACAGGGACCGTTTCAGCCGCCGCGTGCGTGTCGTGGAGGTCGGACCGCTCGACGGCAGCCACACCGTCCTGTTCGACGGCAGCGCCGACGAGGCCCGCGCGCTCTATGCCACGACCGCCAGGACACGTGCCCGGGCCGTTACCGAGGCGGACCACGTCGTCCCCTGCCACTCGTGCGGGACGTGCAAGGCCGCTGGGTCGTGCGCGGCCCTCGTGCCCGCCGACGGCTTCCTCGGGCAGGCCACGGCCGGCCACAAGTCCCGGGCCGTCTCCCCGTCGTCCCTCGCGAAGCACGCCACGTGCCCCGCGATGTGGCTCATGGAGACCGAGCTCCACCTCCCGCGTACGGGCGGAGACTCCCCGGGCGCCGCCCGCGGCCGCGCGGTCCACCTGTGGCTCGAGGCCGCGCACCGACGCGGCGTCGGCTGCCGTCCCGAGGACCTCTCCGACGCCGGAGGCGGCACGAGCCTCGGGCTCGCCGACGGTGTCCTTACCCACGACGAGTACCGGACCGCCCACCCCTACCTCGTCCACCACCCCGCCGTCTGCCCCCTCAACGACACCGGCATCGCGCAAGTCGTCCACGTCGAGGAGACCATTCACTCGTTCGACCGGACCGCCGAGGTCCTCCCCACCGCCAAGCCCGACCTCGTATACCGCGACGCCGACACCCTCGTCGTGCGCGAGCTCAAGACGAGCGAGCACCCCTACCTGGGCGGCCGGGACGAGGCGTTCGACAAGCACCTCCAGGTCCCGTTCCTGCTCCGCCTCCTCCAGACCGGCCTCCTCGCCCACCACCGGGCGACCGTCGGCGTCGTCGAGGTGGAGGTGCTCACACCGGACGGTGCCGAGGTCTACACGTGGCGGACCGACAGCCCAGGCGTCATGGCGGTCGCCGCCGAGGAGGTCGAGCGCGTCGCCGGTCCCTGGCACACCGACGCCATCTGGCCGACCAGGCCCGGACCGCACTGCGGCTGGTGCCCTGTCCGCGAGTGGTGCCCCGACCGGGACGCCTGGGAGTCCCGGGCCGCCGCCGAGGGACCGCACGCGGATCCTGCCGTCCCCGAGGACGAACCACCCTTCTGATGACGACGCCACGCCCGACGCCCGGCATGATGCCCCGGCGCCGACCCGAGATCCGGGCTGACCCTGCCCGGGTCACTCCGTCCACGTTCGCCGCCGACCCCCGCATCCCCCAGTGCGGGACAGACGACGCGACGGTCTGGCCCGACACGGGCGTCCTCCTCGCCGCGGGCTCCGACGCCGCCGTGCCGGTGCCCTTCCGCACCCGTTACAAGGCGCGCGCCCTCGTCGCGGGCGGCGTCGACAACGAGGTCCGGGGCCGCTGCTTCGTACGCCCGCCCGCCGACGCGCCCGACGAGGACCACCTCGGCTTCGAGGCTGCGGAGCGCGCCGTCCAGGAGTTCCTCCTACCGGGCACGGGGCTCGTCAAGCGCGCCATCACCCCTCAGGACTTCGCGGCCGTCGACGCCGTTCGCGTCGAGCTCGACGCCCGGTCTCCCGCCGCCGGCAAGGGCAAGCACACGGGCGAGGCGCAGATCATCGTCCTCGCCGAGCGCGAGCGGGACCGTACCGGCCGCACCCAGGTTCTGCTGACAAACGACGGCGGCGCGAGCGTCGTCGCACGGCAGCACGGGCTCTCGTCGCGGCACGCCGCAGACGTTCTCCGCGAGCTCGTCTGCGCCGGCGTCCTGGACCCGGAAAGCTCGTGGGGAGCGCACGAGACCGCCCTCGCCGTCACCAGGATGCCCGCCCACGTCCGCCCCCGACGGGGGGCGTTCACGTGCGCGCGTGTCGAGGGCGCGTGCCAGCGGTGCGACGCCTAGCCGTGCCTGGCACCTAGGCCCTGACGGGCCGGCCCCGGACGGTCAGCATCTCCTCCACCGAATCGCGGCTCCGTCCTAGGAGTTCCGCGACCACCCGGGCGTCCACCAGGCCGCGCCCGTATGCCTCGACCGCACGGTCGACCAGCATCGGCGACCCCGACTCGTCGTGCTCGCCCGCCGACAGCGCCGCCCAGCGCGCCCCGAGGCCCGCACCCTCCATCAGGTCTCCGACCCGGGCCATCCGCGCACGGTTCAACGCACCCTCGCTGGCCAGCCTGTCATCGACCAGCGCCCGCAACGTCGCGTCCCTGCTCACACCCCACTTCACCATCAGACCCGCGACGATGTCGGTCCACGCACGCCGCCCGGCCAGCATCCGCTCCACATCGGCGTGCAACGGCCCGGTCGGCAGCAGCAGCCCACGCGCGAACGCCTCCGCGCGGACCTCGGCCAACCGGTTGTCCGGCACCTCGAGCCTGTCCACGATCACCTGACCCGCGTCGCCGTACAGCGCGTGGCACAGCTCGTGCGCCAACGTGAACCTCTGCACCGTCCACGGCCTCTCCGTCGACACCACGATCACGCGGACCGGCACGCCGCCCCGGGAGTCCAGCACGTTCAGGCCGTGCACCCCGTCCGGGAGACGCCGGAACCCCACCGGATACCCGAGGCCCTCCACGAGCCCCACCAGGTCCTCGACCGGCCCGTCACCCAGACCCAGGACCCGCCGCACCCGCCCGGCGCTCACCAGACCCGCGTTCAACGCGAACCGGTCGGTGCTCATCCCCACGTCGGCCAACGGACTCTCGGCCACCCCCAGCAACGAGTTCAGCAGCGACGCCGACCGCAGCATGAGGTCGGCATCCTCCAACGCGGCCGCCGGCACACCCGCCCCCGCGTCGAGCCCCAGACGCAGCGACACCCCCAGGTGGCCGTCCATCGGCACCTGACCGCTCAACACCGTCAACGGGACGTCCAGCAGGTCCGCGACCACCGCCAACTCAGTCGGTTCCAGAACCCGGCCGCCGGCGAGCACGTCGGACACCGCCGCCTCGTCCGGCAGCATGAGCGCGACTCTCAGCTCCTCGACCCCAACATCCGCACGTGCCATCAGGTCCGCGATCCGACCGGAGAGGGAGGCCGCCGCTGTCACCACGACCTCCTGCCCAAGACAAACGCGACGCGACGACCTAGTGGCGGCCGCTGACGACGGGTCGAACCGTCGTCGCGCCAGCGCAGCATCGCAGAACACGATAAGCGTAGCCAGCACCTCCGACAAGGCTTCGACCCCAGCGCGGTGGGTCCGTATAGCCCGTTCGAGGCGGACCCGCGCCAGACATCGGGGGGCTCCGGCCCTGGCGCCCCCCGCTCGGGGCGACGACCGCGTGAGGCACCCGCCCCACTCGACCGGCCCACCAGCGGGCGTAACCGACCCTGCCACCGCACCGGACGCCCCCGCCAGGACGGTCAGCTTGCTTGCTCTGTCACAGATGCACGACCGCGACGAATGCGAAGCGTCCACGAGGCTTCCGTGGGGATGATCTTGGGACCTCGTGGGGATGGCGACACACGTAACGGTAAAGGACCAGGTCAGACAGCAAACGTCGGGAGCCCCTCGTCAAGAGGTCAGAGGCCCAGCGTCGAGCCCAACGTTTTCGCATGAACCATCTGACCCGCCCCATCTCACTGCTGCTCAGTTCGAACTCTGGCCAACAACGTTTTTCGGATTTCCCCGCCTCCCGGCACCCGGCCCCACCACCAGCCTTGCTCACCATCGCCTTTGCGAAAGACTTGCGAGAGCAGGTCGTTGGTGTCGTCGACAGTCGCAGCAAAGAAGCCCTCGTCGAGAGCGCCTAGCACAGTCCAGTCTGAGGACGACAGTCGTTGGTTCGACAACATATCCCGACTCACGTACCAGCCGATCAAATCGTCGTAACTCAGTTGGCGCATGTCCGAGTTTACTAGGCGAACAGCTATCTTCCAGTTGTCTAGCAACTCTGCTACAAACTCAGGTGCGCGCACACCAGCTCCAAACTAACGAAGACCCTCGAACTTCTCCAGCGTGTACAGGTACGTCGTAGAGTTGTCGAGCTCGTAGGTGTTGACGATCACTAGCCTTTTAGCCGCCGTATCGAATATAGCGATCCGGCCACCGGAGAGGTTGCTTCGGAGGACGGTAGCATCCTTCGTCAGGGACCGGTTTAGGATGTCCAGCACGAACCCTCTGAGTTCTCCCTTGGGTAGCCCACCCGTGTGCCCGAAGTCCGATGCCTTTCCGGTTGTCTTTAGGTGATCGACGACGCTGTCGGCTATCTCGGCGTTGTTCGGGTCCTCTGGATGGCTGCTTATCACACTGGGTGTTAGGGGGCTGGACTCGGCAGACTTGACCTGGCGCGTAAATACCGACCCAAGTATCTCGCGCTCCGCTTCCCGCCGGCTCTTACCACCGCAACCGCCGCCGGTGGTGATGCCTCTAATCCCGCGTAGTATTCCGCCCAGGCCACGGAGGCATTGCTGCTGGTACACATCCACAGCATGCTCGACAACTCCGCAGTCAGAAATGCACAGACCGGTAGTGGTGCTGACGCTCGGCGGCCCGCAGTCGTGGTAGTTGTCTATGTACGGTGGGCAAAATACGGCTGGCTTGTCGGGTCGGCAGTCCTTCGGCGTGTCGCACGTTCGGTGCCCGTTGGGGTCGGTGAGGTTGACGGGGTCGCCGTTGACGTAGTTGTAGCGGTTGGCGGTGAGGGGGTCGGTGCCCAGGGCGAGGTCTTTGGTGGGGTCGGCGTTGCGGTAGGTGTCGGGGCTGAGGAACGCTGCTTTGCCGGGGTCGTAGGTGCGGCTGCCGAGCTGGTAGTCACCGGTGCCGTTGTCGCGGCGGTTCCCGCGGTAGTAGGCGACGTTGGTGGTGCTGGGGGTGCCGTCGGTGCCGCTGCTCTGGCACGGGCTGGGACTGGCGCCGACGCCGGTCCCGGTGCTGGTGCCGGGGCCGGTGGGGGTCTTGGACAGCGGCTGACCCCAGGGGTTGAGCCTGGTGGCGCACGCGACGCCGCTGGTCCCGCCACCGGCGAGGGGCAACGTAGAACGGCAACATGACGCGCCCAGCCCAGCCGGTAGGCCGGCGTCTGCTGATGGGCGGCAGGATGCTATTCAGCCAGTCGGGGAACACGTGCTCGTGGGTAAGGCGCTTACTGTTGTCGCTGCACCATGCGCAAGGGTTGGGCACATCAACAGTCTGCCCCTAATATGCTGGCTGCGAGTGGCCCGCACGCACCGAGCACAGGGGGCCGGCTCTGCGGAGGGCTGATGCGTCGCAGGCACGAGATGGTCCGCTACCGCCGCGAACGATGATCTCATGCACACTGTCCTGGTGATTAGTCTCAGCCGTCGAGCCCTCGATGCAGCCGGCGCCATCGGGCTGCTGCTAACAGCCTGTGGCAGCGCGCTTCTGGGAGTTGGCTATGACCGTGAGGTCGGTCGGCTCGAGTGGGGTGGCGCGCTGACGCTCGCAGTGGCGGCATTCTCTGTGTTCCTCGAGGTCGATGATCAAGTTACACGTGATAGCCGGTTGCTCAGGGATGTCTTGAAGCTGGCCGCGGTAGTGAGTGCGCTGGAAGCCGGAGTTGATAAGCGTCCTGATTATCCGAAGAAGGTAAAGCTTGCAAGGTCCAGCAAGGCCATGAAGGCGCTGCAGGCCGGGGCCGTGCTAGCGGCTGGTATCGCAGCAGCCTATCTAAGTGTTGGCCTGAGTCGAAGAGAGCAGGAGAACAGTGGACACGAACAGAGCACCCGTCTGTACGTCAGTGGCATTTGCTTCGTGGTACTTAGCGTTCTGCTATTCCTATATGCGCGACGCAGTGCAGCGCGCGTAGACAACAAGAATCTTGTGGTTGAACGGCAGCTTCGAGCCACGATCGTCGATCTCACTGTGCGGCTGGAGGGAGTCGTTTCTCGTCTCGAGAAGACCCCGCCGGCCACGCTCAAGTCTCTGGCGGACAGCTAAGCCCGGACCACCTTCGAGCCTACGATGACCATGGTGTTGTCAGGACGTGTGGAGGGCCGGGTCGGTTCACCTCGGAGCTGGGTTACTTCGGTATAGCGTCGAGGCGGCGGACGACGGAATGAGCCGCCGCGGTGCCAAGAACGGTTTTGTCCGGCTGTGCCTGGCCGAAGCTTACAGCGCGCAGTCACGCAGCTTCGTGGATGAGTGTCTCAGGATCGGGAAACGGGTCGGGGTCAACCCGGACACGTTGCCGGCCGGATGCATCACTTCCTCGGTGAGCCCGCCATCGAGCAGCAGGAGGCTGCTACTGCCGAGCGGCCGCTGCGGCTGCCACGACGTCGTGACCACATGTTGCTGGCGCATCGCAGTTGGGCAACGTATGAAGACAACGTGCACCACCCAGAGCAGCCAGTAGGTCGGCGCGAGGACCCACATGCCGAGTCCAGCCCGGCGCGGTCCAGCTCGGGCCCGACCTCGGAGGTCAACGACTTCGACGAGGCTCTCCAACGGAGCCTTGCCAACGATCAGCGGCCGCAGTCGTGGGTTCACCGGAGGTGGTGCCGCAAGGGGGGCCACCCACTCTGGTGGTTCGTCAGTGCCCCGTGGGGAGTGCTGCCGGTGGCCAGGACCGCGGACGGGCGGTTCGAGATGCGCACCGCGCCGGGCGGTAGGTCGATGAGCCTGGCCGAGTGGCCCTCCGGGGAGGAACTTCCGGTCGCCTCGTGCACCCACCTGGCGGCGGTGCACGCGAGCCTGTACGGGGCCAAGAGCTGGCTTGAGCAGGGCAAGACAAGCACGCACGAGCCGGTCTAGATTGAGGGCTATAGGGAGTAGGCCACGGCCGACGAGAACGGGACCTGCTGATGCTGTGTGGCCGCCAGACGCGCCACGGCGGCCGTCCACCAGCCGGGTTGGCGCCCGATGTGGCTGATGAGGCAACCCTTGGTAGGCAACGCGGCACCCCCCGCGGTCTGTATCGCTCCGTGTCAAGGAGTAGGCCTCTCGGCACCGCACGAGCGCGGGTCAACCGGGAACGACCTAGACGAGGAAGTGGCCAACATGGCGCGTGGCAGCCGGTTCGCGGCGGGTCGGGAGCCCAGCAGGGACGAGAAGGGGCGCTCGCTGCCCTCGGACCGCTCGATGGCCTACGTCGAGCTCCGGCTGCTGTGCAAGCACCACCCGGAGGGTGAGGAGCCGATCCTGGGCGCCTGGTGGATCGAGTCCCACTTCGCTGTCTTCGACCCAGCTCAGGTCAACGAGCGGGCCAACCGCGCCGTTGAGCACCAGGCACCCGAGGGGCCCGACGGGTACCAGCGCTACCGGATGCGCTGCCCCAAGTGCACCAATGCGCCGGTCTTCACCCAGGACAAGATCGACGCTGGCGTGGCCGCCATCTACGAGCAGGGCCCGCACGCCAAGGTCGTGCGCTACCCGATCTGAGGCAGCCCGCGACTTCGGCGTCCGAGGTCGCTACCGTGCTGAGAGCACGGCAGCAACGTCGGGCGCAGGCGGCTATCCCTGCGTGTCCTGGTCCTCTCAGCGGAGGCGTGATCACCACGCCCCTGTGAGGAACGATGACCCCCGCCGAGCGCACCGCGCAGGCCAAGGTGGCCGCCGCCAAGCGGCACCACCCGGACAGCCCCGAGACCCGGGAGCTGGCGGCCCAGTTCAAGGCCGACCGGCTCGCCGAGCACATCAAGAAGATCGTCGACACGGCGCCGCCGCTGACGCACGAGCAGCGCGATCGCTTGGCCGTGCTCCTGAGGGGGCCGGTGTCGTGACGGCTGACGAAAGCCGGCCCTGGCAGGGACCGGCCTCCAACGTCAACGGCGCAGCTGACGCTCCCAGGCTAGGCAGCTCAGCCGTCGTTGTCGCGGGCTCACTTTCATCACTGTCACTTCTGGAACTCGCCCTGGCCTGGGCGGACCGGGCTGTGCCTGTGGTGCCTCTCCACCACCCGTTCTGGCCCCACAACGGCACGGTGCGCTGCTCCTGCCGCAGGGGCGCCGACTGCGGGCGCAGCATCGGCAAGCACCCCCGCACCGAACACGGCGTCAGTGATGCCAGCACAGACGAGACGGTGATCCGGGAGTGGTGGGACCGGTGGCCGAAGGCCAACCTCGGCCTTGCCACCGGCTTCGCGTTCGACGTGCTTGACATCGACGGGGAGCAGGGCATCGCCAGCATCCAGAGGCTGATCGCTGAGGGCAAGCTGCCACCGGCGCTGCAGGCGAGGCACCAGACGGGGCGCGACGACCCCTACGGGGAGCACTGGCTGCTGACCGCATCCGGTCGGGGTTCATCGAGCATCGGGTACCCGGGGCTCGACTACAAGGGCCTCGGCGGCCAGGTCGTCGCACCTGGGTCCATTCACTACACGGGCCGCAGGTACCGGGTCCTTCCGGGCGACGGCGTCATGAGCGGCAGCGCGGCGGCGGAGCGACTGCTGCGCGCCGCTCGACACCTGCGGGCCGTGCGATGAGCAGCCAGCAGCTGCCGTGGCTGGGTGACGCACCGGCGACTGTCGTTCCCCTGCGTTCCGGTCCGGTCGGCCAGCGTCCGAGGGACGACACGGGCAAGCGCGGCTATGCGCTCGGGCGGATGGAGGACCTGGCGAAGGAGCTGACCGAGCTCGGCGCGGACTCGGGGCGGCGCCACGACACACTGCGCGACGGCGCCGAGGCGCTCGGGAAGTACGTCGACGACGGGGCGCTAACCGGCGACGAGGTGACCGGGGCCCTGCTCACGGCGAGCGAGCGGTGCGGCCTCACCGGCGACGACGGTGAGACCAGCGTGCGCGACACTATCGGCAGCGGCCTGGCACGCGGGTCCGTCAACGGCCCCGCCCCCTACCCAGTTGCCCTGCTTGCTCAAGGCGGAACGCAAGAGGATGCGACACCCGCTGCGACCGGAGGAGCAGCGGGCAAGCTGATCCGCAGCGACCTCCTGGCGGCCCGGACAACCGAGCTGCCGCCCTTGTTGGGCTCATGCGGGGATCTGCTTTACGCGGGCCACGTGCACACCGTCTCGGGAGATCCGGGGTCGGGGAAGAGCGTCGTCGCTGCGGGCATGGCCGCAGCCATTGTCCGCGGTGGAGGCACGGTCGTGTGGCTCGACGAGGATGCCGGCCCCGAGCAGGTGGCGGGACTCCTCGCGGACCACGGTGCCACCAACGTCGAGTTGGGCCAGGTCCACTACTTCGACTACCCCGGGCTGACCCCGAGCCCGCTCGACGCCCGCGGAACTGCTCCAGGTCGTCGCAGAGGTCAAGCCCGAACCGCTCGTGCTCGACAGCATCGGGGCGGCGCTGCAGGCGGCCGGCCTCGACGAGATCAACAACACCGCGGTGACCGCCTACTACCTGCGGCTGCTGCGCCCCCTGGCGAACAAGTTGGGCGTCGCCGTGCTCCTGATCGACCACGAGACGAAGAACGGCTCGGGGAGCGCCTACAGCGTCGGGGCCGGCGCCAAGCTCCGCAGCGTCGACGTGCAGTGGAAGCTGACGACCGTGTCGGACTTCAACCGGCGCCGCAGCGGTCGGATCCGGCTCACCTGCACCAAGGACCGCCGCGGTGTGATCGGTAAGGGCACCAAGCGGGACGCCATTGTCCATGTCACCGATGGTGACATCAGTCTTGAGTACGTGCCGGTGGACCCGGGGAGCGCCGACGCGGCGCCGGAGGGGCTGAAGCCGGCCGAGGCCAAGATCCTGGAGGCGGTGACCGCCGTCAACGCCCGGGGGACCACCGGCGCCACGATGGCGAAGATCGTGGACGACATCAGCGACAGGCACGGCCACGGCCTGAAGAGGGAGACCGTAAGTCGCGCGCTTGGAGTTCTGGTGGAACGGGGGCTGGTCCGCAAGCTCGCCGGACTGCCCGGGGCCGCCGGGCACTGGCAGCCGATGCCTGTGAGCCATGGGGATGCCAGATCCTTGTGACAGCTGTGACATCACACCCCGCCGTCACGCCGTCGCAGGGGTGTGACTCTGTGACCCACCCTTTAGGGGGGTCACTCGGTCACAGCCGGCCCTCGCCGGGGGAGCCGCGGGGGGGGAGGGCGCGTTGTAGTAGAGAGCCGACGCTGCGGGCCCGGGCTCCCGCGCTGCAGGCTTGACCGCCGGCGGTGGCGGCCGCTTCGGCGGCGGCGGCGGTGCTGACCTGCCGCAGAACGGCAACTCGGGCGGTGGCGGGGCGGCGGGGGCGGCGGCGGGGGCTCTTCGCTGGTGCCGCCGTTCGGGCAGGTCACCCTCGCCCCGGCGGGCACGGCGCCTGGCATCACGATCAGCTACCCGGCGTACGGCCCGACGACCTCCATCACGGTCACGCCGGCCTCGGCGACAGTGGACATCGGCCAGCCGCAGACCTACACGGTCACCGGCCGGGACGACCGTGGTGGGACGGTCGACCTGACAGCGACGTCCACCTTCGCCTTGTCCCCAGACGGCTCGTGCACCGGTAACTCCTGCACGGCCGCGGAGCCGGGGCGGCACACGGTCACCGCCAGGTACAGCTCGGTGTCGCCCACGGCGACCGACACGGCGACGGCGACGCTGACCGTGCGACCGGCGACCCTGAGGCTGGCAGCGAGCAGGACATTCGCGCCGATCGGGACCCGGGTGCTGCTCAGCGCGGCGGTGCTCGTCGGGGGCAGACCGGCGCCCCCGGGCACGGTGGTGGCGTTCTCGGAGACCTTCGTGGACGGCAAGACCGTCACCCTGGGTCGGGCGGGCACGCTTGCCGACGGTGTCGCGGCCCTGAGCATCCGGCCGCTCTACATCGGGAGGATCACCGCGACGGCTCTCGGGGGAGCTGCGTCGACCCTGTCGAAGGTGATCGTGACCTACCGGTCGGCCACCGCCACCGCCACCGTCGCCGGCCACGGGCTGGTGCGGGTGCACGCCGAGACCCGCCCGGGCTTCATCGCGGCGGCGGCGCGGCAGGAGGGTGCGCAGGTCCTGGAGACCGACATGAACGGCAGGCAGCTCAGGGTGCTGAAGATCGTGAACGCCGGGCAGCGCAAGCTGTTCCCCGGCGAGGCCCAAGGCACGAACGCCATCGACGCGACGGTGACCCTGCCGAGCGGGGTGCACTACCTGCAGGTCCGGGTCATCGGCACACCCGTCAACACCGGGGCCACCAGCAAGGTCGTCTCAGTCGCCATCGCCTACCTTCGCTACCCCCTACCTCCCCGATCGCCGTAAGGCCGGCCCGACACCGGGGACGGGATCGGGCCGGCTCGCAGCTGGGGGCGGTGCCTGCCGAGGCGGCCTTTGGGTCGGCTCCGCGCGGGGAGCGTCAGGGCTTGGCGTCGACCCCGGCGCCGTCGGCCAGACCGCGGTACTACCGCGGCCCTGCTCACGCCCAGGACGCGGGTGCCGGGCTCGCGGGGAGGTCGCCGCGTGCCGGGCCGGGTGGTGCTGTCCCGCGGCCGACGGGGGTTGTGTCCTTGCGAGCCCAGCCTTTGAGCGGGGCGCGACCGTCCGTGGTGGACGGCCGGAGGGCCCCAGCCCTACGGTTCGGCGACCCTCGGGTCATGGCCTGACCGGCGCCCTCGCGATCACCAGCAACATCATCGGCGGGGTCACCAACAAGGGTCTCCGCGCCCAGGTCGCCGGGCTGCTCGGCACCGACTACACCCGCGCGCAGATGACCTACGACCTGCGCCGGCTGCGCCTCAAAGGCCTGATCACCCGGCTCCCGCACAGCAACACCTACGTCCTGACCAGCGACGGGCAACGCATCGCGATCTTCTACACCAAGGTCCACAACCGGCTGCTCCGGCCCCTGCTCGCCGCCGACCAACGACCAGCACCCCAACCGCTGCGCCAAGCCCTGAGCGTCATCGACGCCCACGTCACCACCTACATCGACGCCGCCCGCATCGCCGCCTGACACCATCGCCACCATCGCCACCGTCATCCCACCGGATCCCCGGCAACGAAAAACGTGGCACAACCGTCAACGTCCTAGCAACCGAGGGTCACTAGTGGACGGGCAACAGGCGGACGCAACGCGACGGTATCGGCATCCCTGGCCCTTGGTGCCCCCCGGTGCACCACAGCCGCCGGGCGGGGCGCCGTACTACGCGGAGGGGCCGGGCCTCCAGGGGACGCCGCGGCAGTGGCTGGCCCCGACGTTGTCCCACTGACCCATGCCCGGGGCCTTCGTACTGTCGCCGAAGGGGAGACATTACCGACGGGGGTGCGTCTCGACGATCTTGGGAGTTGGGGTGGAGTCGACCTGACGCTTGCCCTCCGAGACACGCTTACAGCTCGCAGACCAGCGCGCGCATCTATGTTCGGTTTATGGCAGACGTGGTCATTGCGCTCGCGGACCCAGAGACCTGGAGCTTCGCTAGCAAGGAGGCGGACCAGCGATCGACCGCTGCCCGTGACATTCCTCAGCTGCAGGCGGCGCGAATGAGCGCGGCGCTCCTAGCTCAAGCAGTGTGGCTCATGAGCGATATGGACGCCGTGGGGCCGGACGCGCCCGGACCAGTGCTACGACGTGTCGCCCTTCTCAACGTCGGTAGCCTCGCCATCCGGACCGCGAACGCCACTTGTTTGCTCGTGAGCAGCGGATACGAGCCCGACACGCACAGCCTCAAGCGTCGTCTCACAGAGCTATGGGCCCGCGCGACGCATCTGTACGACGACCAAAGCGGCGAACAAGCTCGCCGGTGGCTCCGTGGCGAAGGCCATGTCAGGGCGTCCAAGCTGGTCCACAAGTACCTCGGGTCACAGGGCGCGGCGGGTCAGGCGCTCCTCTCTCGATATACGCATGACGACAGCTTGGGCATCCGGTTGTTGGCAAGCCCACCACTGTCAAGAGCAACATCGGAGCGTGAGCACTTAGTCAACGTCCTACCCAGCCGCAACCACCGCCAGGCTGCCGCGATCCTCCTGGAAACCACCCGCGACGTCGCCGATATCGCCATGATGATCACCGTCGCGGGAGGCGCAGCACTTGAGCTGCCCGACGAGGTAGCCGCTGCTCTCCACGAACATGCTGCCGCTTCTCGCAATCAGACGTTCTCAACGTAGGAGTCACTTCGAAGGTCAGGCCATAGATCAAGCCGCCGGCGCTGACGTGTCCAACGCCTCCGCAAGCACCGAGCGCAACTGTTCTGGTTGAGCATCCGGGGGAGACGCATGAACGACCAAGGTGCGGACGTGGCCATAGGGCATCGCCCTCCCCGGTGCACCACGGCCGCCCGGCGGGCGCCAATCTCCCCGTCGTCCGGCACGCTGCTGACCCCCGCCCGTCGGTCTGCTCAGCCACGACCACCAGTAGGTCCCGTCGGCCCCAGGAGTACAGCTGACGGCCTACGCGGCCCCGCCTGGACCCAGACCGTAACCTCCCGGCTTCTCTGGCGCCTGCTGGGCGTCCCCGGCGCACTCATCGCTTCCGCGGCGCTAGGGGCGAATGCCCGACGATGGGCTGGTGGCCGGTCTTCGGGCGGGCGGGCGCGTCGTCGCGGAGTACGGGGTGCGGATCCTCGCTCACTACGTCGTGGTGGAGGAGCCGGGTAGCCAGTCGGGTGGCTTGTAATGCCGTAGGCGGCGTAGACCCTGTTCCTCGCCGTCGATGGCTGAGCTCGACCCATCCACGTGGACACCGTCAGGAGACTTCATGCGACCCCATTTCCGCGTCTGCTTCTTCCACGGGGGCCTCGACTACCTGGGGGTGCCCGTCGTCGATGACCCCACGGTTCCGTCTACCGCTGCGACGAGGCGAACGGCCACCTGCAGCTCGGACCGCTGGAGTGGACCGATCATGTGGAGACGCGCGAGGTCGCCGCGCACAGCGGCCTGATCACCAAGTACGGCCTCGCCGTCGCGGCGTACCGCGAACGGCGCGCCTCGGCGGCCCCTTCCTCCCAGTAGCGCACCCCGGCAGCGGCGCGCCAGCTGTCGCAGGTGCGCATCTGCCGGTCCCGGAGGTCGTGGTCCCAACCCGCGCGGCTCGTTCGAAGGGCAGGTACGTCCCGAGCCCAGCGGCTGGGTGCGTCCCAAAGTGCGTCCGTGGTGCGTCCCGCCCACGTCCCGCGTGCGTCCCCCGCGTCCCGGGTCCCCATGGGCCGTTGTGCATCCGGCGTCCCCCCTCCCAAGGAGGGGGACGCGGCGGCGGAGCGGCCCTACGCTGAAGACATGGCACCGAAGCCTCGGCTTGGAGGCCCAGCCGCGCAGCTGGCTGGTTGCAGCATCACACTGCTGGTTCTGGCCGCAGTCACCCACGGCTGGCTGAGCACCGGAGCCCTGGGCGCGGGGCTTGGCATGTTTATCGAGGCAATCTACTTCTACCGCAAGGGCCGGCCCCTGGGTACAACGCGCGACCCGGAAACACGCGCCTAACCCTCCCGGTGGTCGTCATTTTCCTGGCCGTCCATCTTGTCGCACCTGCGGCGGTCTCATCCGTGATCCTATTCGTGGCTGGACCCACGGTTCTGTTGGCCACGTTGTTTTCGGTACTGGTGGCCGGCGTCCGGCGGCGTGGCGGCAGGTGAGGTCGATCCCGGCCAGCAGAAGTTAGGCGCTTTGCGCCAGGGCGGAGGCCGACTCTGGTGCCATGGACCTGATCAGATCGGTCGGAAGACGTCAGGCCTCGTCGGCGCGCAAGCCATCGCCCCCGCGTTGGGCGGGCCATTGGTCCTCGCCATGTCACACCCTGGTCGTAGCGTCCCCCTTGTGCCTGTCGAAGAGGGGGACCTCGTTATCACCGCCCGCTCGGGCTCGACCGCGAGCGGCGGCCAGATCGGCAGCGGCGACACCTGCATTCGGTGCGGCAGCGCGCTGTCGGTCAGCGCATACGCCGCTCTGCGTGTCGCCCGCCAGCGGGATGGGACCACTTTGAGGTGAGTTTCGCCAGTGGGATGGGACCACCTGTTCGCCAGTGATGGGACCACCTGGTCGGGGTGCTGTTGAGCCGGGGTGCTGCCCTCGGTGTGTCTGACCGTGTTACCGGGGTGCGGGTCGAACCCTGCGGTCATGACGTTCCGGGAGGTTGGCATGCA
>JAABUP010005115.1_pt1 | contig 20475 bp, 26 predicted proteins | sample 5559201 | NCBI WGS metagenome assembly JAABUP01 (sample SAMN10711887, study PRJNA513373) | rock metagenome | isolation source: Antarctica rocks | place: Antarctica
GTCTTTCGCTTGCCACACAGCTGTCAAGTTGGGGCCCTGCTGTCAGCCTTGTTTCACTGTCACAGACCTGTTGCTTTTTACCGGCGCCACAAATGCGCTACAAGCGTTTTCTGCGCCAGCGAAGCCGTATACAGAAAGGTGTGCTGGTTGACTTGCTCTGTTCGGAAGGGCCGCCGCTTAAACACAGAGTTGCGCTTGGCATTAGTGTCGGAGCTCGCACATGTTGCTGGTCCGACCGTTACTTATGGGCCCTACTGTAGTAGGCCGACTTTGCAGCTGCAGGAAACGCTGTGAAGCGCTTTCACCATGGCGACGGTGAGTCATCAGCATGCGGAAAACAACGACAGCTCCGGTGGTAGCTGCATGCACCCGTCAGCGGTATCGCGGGAAGCCGTGCAGGATGACATCAGCGTATATTTATGAGGCTGAACGCCGGAAAAGCAACATTCATTGTTCACACAGCTTCTGCGCTGAAACTTGCAAGCAGCCAACTTTGCTCGACACGCTCAATTCTTTCAACAAGCCTGCTTGCCAGCGAAACCGCCCTCCGCCCACTGCAAACCCGAGCCGCACAACCGATCTCGCGTTTCGCATTCATAAACCTTCGAAGCTCTCGCAGGGACTGCAGTTGTGGTTCACAAGACTGATCCAAGGACTGCAACCTACCACACCAGTTGCCTGAGTTGTACTGAGTGTACGCCACTTACCAAGCGACTAGTTCTCAGGGATAAGGTATGTGAACTTCACTGCAGCTTGCAAATGCATCCAGAACACCAGCTTCTTGTTTGATGGTTGTGCTCAGATGTATCACCATGGTCAGACATCCGATCATCGTTTGTGTTGCCTGCAGCTCCCAGAATGGCCAGCACGTCTCCGCGCTGCCAGCAGCACCATGCAGCAAGCAATGAGGCCTCAATGTCAACACCAGCAGCGCAGAGTGAGACCAAGTCAGAGCTGCTACAGGACTGGACCCAGTATCTGCTGCTTGCAATCAAGTTTCTGACTGAAGGATTTGTATACGAATACCCGCAAGAGCCATTGTGCACAAGCACATATGCCAAGCCCACTGTGCCTCATCCCAAGAGGGTTGGTGCTTGCCAGATGACTCAGAGAGTCCCCAAAGTTACTGCAAGTTGACCTGCTGCTAGGGAATGTTTAAAGATCCTGCAGCTTTAGTGCTTTGCGTAGTATACACTGGTATTGAAGTGCATGCGAATTCAACATCTGTCCTTTCTCTACACAGTCACTTGTCAGCAAGCTATCCTGTGCATCTCTAGGTACGTTTGAACAAGCTGAGCGCCCACGTCTGCAAGCCCAATTGGGTTCTCACGTTTTATTGTACCATCAGGCACTCTGCAACCAGTTGGTTCTTCAAGCTTGCAAATCAAGGAGCAATCAGAGCTTGATGCCTTGAGAGGTCATAGACACATATGCACACCCTTAGATGGATTCGCACAAATCGCTGAACCTTCGATCCAGTACATGTACGAATATACCAGTACCAGGGTGTATTACATGTTGCCTTAAATTGTTGCAGCTGTGCGAAACAAATACACCAATTCTGTGTTTACTAGCTAGCCAGTTTTACAGGCCATCTTATCTCGGCAAACTGTTCAACAGCCTTTGTGGCACATTTGTAGAATCCTGCAACATCAAGTGTTCCATATGATGCATCCTTGCTAGGGCCTGACGCTTTCTCTGCAGACTGAAGGATGGTGTTGTTAAGACATGTGCCTCAGGCCCTGTTTTCATATTACATGCCTGACTTGCCTATCTCATGCACCGCCATCCATCAGAACTCGTATACATCAAACCACTTGCGATTTTGCTGTTTCTTGTCAAACTTTTCTATAAGGTCTCCCAGGGTCAAATGAAAGTAAACAGCTGCAGCTTGATCGTCTGGCACTAACTGCTGTGCCAGGCTGTTCTTGACATGTGTCATGTCAACACTCTCTGTTGCGTGGTCTGAGTGCAAGTGTGTGCTGATAGTATGTTGCAGCTGATCATCACACTCCACATTGCACCAGCCTTGCACAGCAATGGTCAGCCTGCGTCGTGAACACTACATAACATTCAGTGTTCTTTGTAGGTCAGCTTAGAGCGACAGAGAGCATGCATGCTCAGGAAGCTAACAAAAGACTGGAACCAAAACAACTCTGAGCATTGCTCTGACAGACTACAGGGATGCACACTTTGATGGTCATTACCCAGTGCAGCATGCAATTGCAAAAGACCACTCAACATGCAGCTGCTGCTGGACTGCGGTGCCAAAACATTGCTGTGCATCAGCACACTCTGAGCGCTTGTCAGGCCATAGCCTGTTCGAGTGCAGAATCAGAATACCTTCAGACTATCAAGGTGTGCAACCCTGTATAGTCTGTGAGGGCAATGCTGAAAGTTGTTTATGTTCCAATCTTCTGTGATACCGTCAGATCCAGATCCTGATTCTGCGCTTGGCCAGCCTGTGGCCTGACAAATGCATAATCTCTGCTGATGCTATTAGCTATTGTGACAAACCTCTCAGCATGTGAAAAGACGTGATGTTTTCCTCTACCTGGAGATGAGCCCAACAGGATCATTGCCATAGTCTGCTGTGATGTCATGTCTGTTGCCTCTGACTAATGGTCCCCGCCACCCAGGGTCGAACAGGCGCACATGGGGCCTGAAGCAGCCATACCCTGGGTCTGTTGGCAGCAAGCCTAATTTCCTCCACAGCATATCTGCCAGCATAGATTCTGCATCACAAATGAGTAGAAAGCTTGTGTGTTCACAGCACTTACTGGTGATGATACAGCTTTGCTTTCGCAGTGATCAAACCATGTGATGGTGGCGCGCTGCTCGGACAGTCTGAGCAAATCATGAGCCTGGTTGCAGCCATGTTCAAGTGCAGGTCTTGTACACAGAATGCATGGCAGCATTGGCGAGCCTTGTGTCTGGGAACAAGGTGCTATGAAGGCAGTGCAGCTGCCATCACGAAGCACACTGCACTGGTCAGCCACAGTGCCATCATTCAATGAATCAATGATTGTGCATGAAGATGTTGGCAGTAAGTGCAAGCAACTAGTGTGGAAGTTCATGGAACAGTACAAGCTTTTGCAAATATTTGACAGAGATTTTCAGTAGGACAGCAGGACTCAACGGAACCGGCAGGCTTTGTAAATGCATGCAAGATTGAGGCTCATGCTCGTGCTCATGCTCGTGCTCATGCTCATGCTCCTGCTCATGCTCACCTCCTGATTGATAGATGCTTCTGTTGGTGAGGAACTCTTCCACCTCTTGGAAGCTCATCATGCGCATCAACCCTGAGCTGATGATCACCCCTGCTCCTGCAAAAAAAGGAGGGGTGTATATACATACTCATACGCTGTAACATATGATACACATACAACACATGTTATTTATATCATGCAGTCATGAAACTTTACAAACCTACTCATCTGGAGAGCTTAGCTCAACCTCCTTTGTGCATACCCTCACACTGTCTGATAATATGACACAGAGACTGACAGATGCAAGCATCATGCAGGTCATAAGGTGTGAACCCACATCAGGCTACATCTGCATGCAGACAAACAGGTCTGACAATTGCAGGCTTGTTGCATGGGTATTAAGCCAGATGGGCAGGTACTGGATAAACAATCAGAAGGACAGAGGCAAGCTAAGGATATAAAACAGAGGCACAAATCCATTCCAGCAGCAGCTGCATGGAATGGTATATAAGCAGGCTTTACGGGTTAGGCTTTAGGTTAAGGCAGACAAGGGCCACATATCTGACCAGCAACCAACAAGCTGACAAGACAGCTGATCAGCAGTCATCATTGGAGCCCATAGGCACAAACAGACAGACAGACCAACTCCACAGCGTAGTATGACAGGTCTGCACTAACAGCAGCAGAGAGTAACAACCCAACTGTACCTTTGTGGAAGTTGTAGCCATGGCCGGGGGGATTGAACTTGAAGCGGCACTGCTGATCTGTCAACCATAGATTGTCTGATTGACATACTGCTGTTTGGGTGCATGGACAAGCCTGCATCAACATACAGCTGTGGTATCACTCGTACATACACAAAACAGTGTGAGGGAAGATGTGCTGAGAGCATTCCTGCCAAAAGACCCCATGTCAAGATGCCTGAAGAGTGAAGAAGCACGACATAGCTAAGTTGAGTGTCTAAGCTTGCTGTGCACAGCACTGTTGCAGTGAGCGTGAATGCTGGTATGCTGACAGCAGACGTTTGCATGGTTGCTAGGGTGGGGCTGGGCGGGGTGGGGGGGGGCTGGGCGGGGCGGGGCTGGGCTGGGCTGGGCAGGGCAGGGCAGGGCAGATAGCTTCAGCAAGTCATGTATCAAGAAAGGCTTACCGGTGTTGCATTGAAGCTGTGAGGATTGTGATAGTGGCCCTGCAAAGGGTCTGTGTAGTTGCAGGGCAGGCAGCGTGGGCCTCTTGGGTTGGGGTTCATTGCCACATACTGCTCACCTGCACAGAAAGGCACAACAGGTCGGGGATGCTGCAGGGGTTTCACTTATCAACGAGTCCAATGTAATGCTGTACACACTTCTGAGCCTGCCAGCACTCTGGAGAGGAACCAAACTTTGCTTAGCATGCATCAGCATACAGAAGTAGGAGCCATAGGCTGTCCAACATTTTTTGGTTGCAATATGTTGATTCGCTGATTCAGATGGTTGTAAACATGCTTAGCTGCAGTAGGGTACATATGCACATCAGCATAGGTGCAACCAAACAGAAGCTGGAGTTCACCATTGATGTGTTGCTGGGGATACTGGATGTTATCAGTCAGGAGGTACGGCAGGTTGTGGTCCAGGTGCTCCAGCAGCTTCATTGCATTACTAATGAAGAAGACCGTGTCGTCTTCACCGAACAGAATCCACTTGTATCTGTCCACTCCCAGGGACTGGTTAGCCAAAAAGGGGGTCATAGCAGCTCTGTAGGTACATCATCACGAGGTGATTGCGGTGTTCAAGGGGGCCTTGGACTAATTGCATTCTTGTTGATGATACTGTGACTGGCTCTTGAGCATGGAATGCTGGAATGCATTGCTGCTTACATGCACAGTTCATGCAAAGGCAGCAATGGACACAGCATGAGCCAAGATGGGACTGCACCTGCAGTCCCTGCAACTGGTATGCTGTTGGGCTTGCCTTCTGAGCATGTAACGCTGCTTACATGCACAATTCATGCAAATATACTCGACATCATACACAAAATGAGTCACCATGGGAGCTTGATCACAAGCCATGTAAGTGAAATGCAGAAGGGCTGCCAGATTCCACTAGCACTGATGCAGCACAGGGTACCTCTTGATTGCAATCCCTTAGCTTGATATGCAGCAGGGCTGACAAACTTGATGAGCATGGATGCAGCATAGGCTACCTGAGAGCATCAGGGCTGCTGACTGTCATGTGAGACTCCAAGTCTCTGTAGTACCCAAAGCTCTCATTAATCATCTTGCGTCCTGCCTACGATATTGTGAACGTCAGCCCACCAGAGTTACATACAGGCTACCTGCCATAATGTGCAGTGAGGCTACCCCGATCACATTCTCCTCAGTCTGACTTTGGCATGCAATAACATGCGTCAGGCATACATGACATCATCCTCAGTCTGCCTTTGGGACACAAAAACAAGGATGAGGCATAAATGCATCATTTCCCCAAAGTGAAACTGCCTGGTAACAGTCCCCAGGCCGGTCTGAGCTTAAACCTCCAGTACGAAACGGATATTTCTTTACATGTAGTGACGTTATACATCGACAAGAGCTACCAATGTGAGTGGCCAGGACAACACCTGGGCGTGTCAATGCAACAAATTGACAATAACAAAGCAATGATGATGAACATGAAGGATACCTGAAAGAGGGGGCCAGAAGGGTTGGCAATGTCTAGGTTAATGTGTGTGCGCACACCTTTACGCCAAGACCGCCCAGCTTGAATCATGCATTCTCTGCATAATTAACCACAGAAACCATTGGGCAACTTGACATGTTTAGGCATGTTCTCCACAAGACATGACTCAGCTTGTTCTAAGCCATCCTCATGGTTGTGCATGTCAGTGTCTCGGGCATTATCAAGATACATTTTCAGCTGGTTTGGCACATAACCACAGCTGCTGCATGTTGGGGGGCAACAGATACAATCAAACAAAAGTCTTGTTGCTTACTCTGATGTAACTATCAGACATGATGACTCACCTCAGTTCTCTGAGACACATGTGCATACAAGGGCAACAAAAGTGTCTAAACAAAAAAGTGTTGGACTGCAATGGATTGGGGTTGTGCAGCATGAAATTATGTGAGATTGGCAGCAAAGGTACTGAAGACCACAAGCTGGGGTGCCTTTGCAGCTGACTGTCCATTCAGATGCATTGCATAACAATGTAACACCATATTGTGTGCAGCAAAAGGAAAAAACAGTTGGATGAATTGAAGCACACGCTGGTCAACATCAAGCCTGTGACCAAAACAAGGCTGGTTGCGTTACTGACAGACTGATGCTAATGCAGGAGGTGATTATCACTGGTGTTGGGCAGGCTATAGCTACACACCTATCAGCTGAAGATGTCAAAGCAATGACCAGATCATCGCGTGCCACAGGTGCAAACTCCGGCTGCGGCATGTCTACTGGCTGTCCTCTCAATATTGCTGACCTCCTCTGGTGCTGCTTCGCTGCCTTGCTGCCTCCAAAGACGGTATCTGCTGTGTGATTGACAATATCTTGAGCATCATGAAGGTAGGGTTCTGGCTGTAGGAAGACAATGCTGCCATCAGGGGCAGCTAGGGTTTGAGGTGTGGCAAAATTTGGCAGAATGGCCATTGTGTGGCTGGGTAGAATCTGAGTGTTGTAAGCTTGTTGTGCAGGATCTGACAGGGGTTTCAGCTGAGGATTGTACGCTTGATAGGCCAATTGCTGCCTGTAGCGGAAACCCACGTTTCATTCATGACTGTGCAGTCGGGTGCTGCTTGCTCATACTATAGCAGGGCACACATGTGACATGCAGAGCGTGTCTGTAAGAGATGGCTTTGTGATGAGTTGGTGATGCTTGTCAGAAGCACCCTGCAACCATGCTGAGGTTACATTTATGAGAGCAGACTGGGGATTTTATGCACCATATCATCCAGGTGCATACATGTTGAGAGGTATTCTGACATGCAGGAGAGATGCTGGGCTTAGGCACACACCTGGGTCTAGCTCAGACACAGACGTGCAGACCACTTGAAGCAATAATATTGGTTCTGAGATGGTAGACGTAACAGAATGGGTAGCCAGGTGAGCTTTTGTACCAGACACTGCAATATGCAGCTTGTATTGTGTCCCTTTGGGCCAAAATTACTTTGAGTGCTGGGTGGGCTATTCATAAACATGCACCCAAGTGAGCGATGCAGCTGATGATCACCAGTGAGAGCACATGCATCGTGGGCCAGCAAGGACACACAGATGCACGTCACTCACTCAAAGTTTGGTCATGGTAGATACCTGACGGACAGCACTTGTTCCACAGGTAAAGCTAGCTCTAGTTCGTTGCTGATGGCTTCACTGGGACTGCTGGTTGCAGGCAGCCAAAAGTCCCACTGAAGAAGCACAATCGGAGCAGCAACAAAGATTAGCAGTGCTAGAGCCAGTGCAGCTCGTTTGGACATGACTCGTGATTGCATCGCACTAGAGCTCTTTCTGCAGCCACCGCTTCATGTCATGCCAGTGTTCAGGGGACCTATCAAGCTTGGCATGATATGCTTGCTTCAGGGGCCTTGGTTGATACTCTTGGAGTGGCCGCCACCGCAAACACACAAGACAGCTGCAACTGCTAAGATTACGGACAGCTTTATGTTGCCTATTGGTGACCGTCAGCTAGGTCGCGCGGGTGTGCACAACAGGGGGACTTGGAACGGTTCAGTTACTGCAGAAGTGATCGCAAACACGGGCATGCAACCAGCGTTCAATTCTGCCAGACTTGCCGCCTGCGATGCACCTCATCTCTTGCCGTATGGTGACAACAGAGTCCAAAACAGCATCAGCCTCAAGTCTTGAGGCTCAAGATACGCTACGACAAGAGGTTGACGGAGTCGACATGGGAAGAAGAGGAAACGTCGGAAAATCCATAACGCCGTGCTGCGCCGGTTCCGCCAGGATGAATCCTGCAACAAGCTTGGGACGCCTTGACTGAAGCAGTACACGATGCAGACTTCTCGCTTGCCGGCATGCAGCCAGCAAGCTGTCTCGACAACTTCGGCAGCACATGCATGTTCGACTAGGCACAAACTGTTGCGTGCTGAGCGCCTGTCGCACGGCAGAAGATGCTCGCCCCGGCAGCATGCGTTTGTAGACCAGCCAGCTCAGCTAGACACCGAGGATCCACAGGTGCAAGTACACGTACATGGTAGTCTGGCTCAACATCTATAAGTTGACTGGTCTGACTGACGTTGTGACATGTCAGGTGAAAGCGCAAATGGAGGCGCTAAACGAGCAGCTGCAACGACCTGAAGTGCAAGAGCAGATGAAAGAAGTACAATCGTTGATGCAAGACAAGGACTTTGCTGCAAAGATCGAGAAACTCAGGGTGCGTATGCTCTATCATGTTGACTCTGTTAGAATGCATCAAGCGCTTACAAAAGCGTGTCATGCTGTTCGAGAAATGCCTGCCACTCTAATGCATCGCTGCGTGCATCAACATGCAGTGATGCAGCAGCATTGACTTTGATGCAGGTTGTGTACAGACTATCTTGCTGCTTGCGCATACACCCACCATGACGTCATGCCATGATGGCTGCTGCAACTGGTCAATATCATACGTTTTGTTTGCAGCGTGCCGATGCAATGCCTCAACACTTGACTGACTCAAAATACAAATGACAAGTCCTTAATCTTGCATTCACATCTGACAATACAGGAGGATCCAGAACTAAAGCCCTTATTTGAGCAAGCCAAAAGCGGTCATCCATCAGCTCTAATAAAGATGCTGACAGATCCTGGACTGACTCAGAAAGTTATGGGTAAGCTGGACAGCGCCCCTGCAACATCTGGAGAAGAGCCTGAGATCAACAATCTATGGGAGGCTGCCAAGTAAGCCTGAAAGTTAAACAGCTGCAAATGCCATTCTGTGCTGTCCTGTACTCTTCTGTGCTCTTTAGGTATGGGGACCTAGAAGCAGCCGAGGACTTCATAGCAATCGGCAAAGATGTGAATGAGCCAGATCCAGATGGTCGGACACCGCTGCATTATGCAGTTGCTCATGACAAGCGTGACGTGCTCAAGGCTCTCATCAGCGCATCAGCAAACCTAGACGCAGCAGAGAATATGCAGAACCCGCCCCTGCATTATGCCTGTGGGTATGGGAGGGGCCAGTGTGTTGAAACACTGATTGATGCTGGTGCCAATGTGCATGCCACCAATGCATCTGGCAAAACAGGTCTAGACTTGGTCAAGTAAGGACACACCTCTACTTTGCATGACAAGCTGTGCTCTGTAGCTCCTGCTGTCTGATTATGATTGAGCATGGCAGTCATTTGCTTTCTTGAGCACGGCAGCAAACCAACAGCTGCGCTCCTCTTGCAGAGCTTGGAGGCATGAAACTTATGCTTCAGCTCTATATTCCATATTTTGTTGCTGAATAGAAAGTGGTATGGTGGTTGGTGGCTGTCATCATTGAGATGTCAGGCTGCTCTATGATGTGTGACATTGGTCTTTGTGAGCTTGTGTCTCAACAAGTGAAGTTTCACTTGAATCTTGTTGCTGATTGCAAGCCCATCAGATCTGTGAGCAACCATGCTGTTGTTGCAGGCTTTCAGACCAAAACCCTATCAATGGCGATGATGAGCTGCTGGAGCTATTGAGTTGAGCTTTCCATATAAATTCTGAGCATTGCAGCCAGTACAGATTGCAGACCAGTCTTGGGTCAGATCATGTCTTTTGTTTCAAAGTACACACGGCACCCTCCAGCTAGATAAAGCCCAAAAGTACTTGCTTGAGCTCAGGAACACAACAAACGAAAGGTCGCAAGGCTGCGTTGCTTTTCATACGCAACATGCCTGGTATGCTGCAGCAGATTATTACCTGCTCCTGAAGGTCTGCTTGAAGTTGCGTGTTGGCTTGTCTACAATGTGGTATGGGCATTGTAGTCCTTGACATCATCTAACACTTGTAAAGCAGTACTTATCTCATGCTGCACACAACATGGCAATGCAGGCCTGCATTGCGCACCTAGGTCAGCACATAACACCACAGCATCCGATGCAATGTGTTGCAAACTTCTCACAAGCATTTTGGGTAATTACTAAAAGTGTGTTGAGGTGCCACAATCTGAAAGCAGACGGCCATATATGAGCTCCAGGCGGCAACATTGCTTGGTTTTGGTCATTCAATAATGCTGAGCACTTTTGTGGTGGTGTCAAAATTGGTGGCCATTCTGACAGCTCTTTTGAACTGGTCTTTCTCCTCTTTTGTCTGCAGCACAGATCACCACAAACTCTCATCCAGACAAGCTACTTCTCAGCTGCTGTTCAGCCTGGCGTCTCGATGTTGCATGCAAAAGCGACAGCAGGGAGTTTCTGACAACAGGACTGGTCCAACATAGCTCATGATGCACCAACCAGTTTGACGCTGCAACATGAGCGCATGCAAGACGCAGAAGCGGTGCTACTGCAACACCTACACCAAAGTGATGTACACACATCTTGTTCACGGCCAACAGACAAATTAGAGCAGCTGGAAGTGGTCCCAGGTGTGTGAGCGACAACAAAGCGTGCGAGCATTGCGAAATAGTGAACGCTGCATGCCTTGGATCCTCACTTCATAGTTTGCAGCACACTAGAGGGGAGCAGGCAGGACTCACATTGAGGCGGCCTTTGAAGTGTTTACTGACTGCAGTGGCACCCATGCTGCCGCCTGATTTGGTTATCAAGGCCTTGATCTCCTCACTGGTGACCAGCCCAGAAGCCTTGGATGCAGTGGGTTCTGACTTGATGGCAGGTGAGGGGTTTGGCTCCTTTTTGATAGCTGCCTCTTTCTTGATGGCAGGTGCAGCTGTATCCTCGGATTTGATTGAAGGAAGCTGCGCCTGCAAAACGTTTCATTCGCCAGTGATGAACAGGCTAGAAGGGGCCATTGTGATGTACATAGACATATGTTCACATAGCCAATATATCTTATTTGTATTTGATTTTTGTGTTTCGTACAGACAGCATTTGCAGCATGTAATGTGAATGGGTGGCTTTGTGGCTGAAATGCAGCTTGTAAAGAGCCACATAAAGTGTTACAATGCTTGCATATTCATCTCTATGTTCCAGACGCAGCACTTAGCCTGCTGCTGGGGAAGCGTCTGGGTTTGCTGTGCTTTGAACGCCACCAACACTGAGCTCAACGTGTTCCTGCCAACACTGACTAAGATTGACTTGAATGAAGCTGCAGTGCTGTCCTCCGTTGATGTGGACTCACTCAACCAACATTGGGCAACATGTGAGGAAGCAGGCTCGCAAAAGTGACCTCAATGTTGGCTGAACATCATAGTGGTACAGTAATATAACAGTTGTGCACAGTGGCACAAAGTATAGTACTGCGACAGTAGTACAGTAACAGTAGTACAGTAACGATGGTGTCTGTGTGCACCTGAGATGTTGGAGGGGTGGCCGAACGCTTGCGCTTAGTGGCTGGCTGACCCCCCTCAGTCTTGCGCTTGGACCCCAGTGCTGGGGTGGCCCCAGAGGTGGGTGTGGGTGACCTCTTGCGCCCTGCACCACAAGCATTTCTGTCTTAGTCAGCTTAGGCCACTTTCATTTGGCCCCTTAAGATATGTTAGCTGCCGAAGTAGGACCTCACACAGGGAGCTATTCAGAATGCTAAGTACTTGACCCTAGGGGAAGACGCAAAATCAGTGAATGCCAACGGTTGTTTGGTGATCAAGGCAGAGCTTGAGGTGTCCACCTATGACCTGCTGTGCCAGTCTACAGACGAGACTCAGATGGGTGTGTTACCTGTTTCTGCTGCGGAAGCAGGCTTGGGGGATACAGCAGGGGTGCCCTCGTCAAGACCCTTAGCCAAGGCATCTAAATCTTCCATCTCATCGTCATCATCATCGTCTGTCAGCAGACTAGTATCCTCCTTCACATCCTGCAGCAATTGCATCTGTGTATCCACTCTGTAATGGAACATTGGACACACCTGGAATTTAGCCCAGTGCTTGATTTGGAACTCTCTTGTTTTGTACACTACTTTTTTGTGTGCTTCAATACAACTTTTTTGTGTGCTTCAATAGAAACCTACACCAACACAAGTGTAGAGGCCATGTCCTCAGGACTACACTGCATTGTTCAGCCTCAGATGCTTACGGGCCAAACTCATGTCATGTAAAATCTATAAAGCAGAAATGCCTGAGACCAGTCCCCAGGCATTTTTGCGATTAAGGCACTATGAAACGGAGATCTAGAGTTGTGACGCTTTTGCATCCCCAAAAGCACTTTAGCATTGACCCTCTAAAGGTGGTATCCAATGTGTATGACAAGAGTGTCTTTTGCACACCCCACACGGCAGGTTGTAGTCACAGTCATGCACACATATGAAGCCTCGATGACTCAGGAAGTGCATGACTACAATAGATCTGACTTGTCATTGGATCTTCCATGCAAATGCTCATGCGTGTTGCACACAAAGGGCAGACAAGAGATTGTATGTAGGACAGGTTTGACCTCGTTTGAAGGGTCGTCATCGGACTCAGACAGGCCAGTGGTTTTGAGCAAACGCTGCAGCTCTCGCCCATGCTTGCTCAGGCTGTTGCCTTCCTCTGCTTCTTCATCCTCCTGACTTGCTGCTGGCGATCTGCGCATACAGCAAGTGTCTTGTGTGGTACCTTGTAACACATATTGTTAGATGCGCTGATGCAGAGTTAAAGAAGACATCATGCCTCTCTTTTTTTGGTGCGGTCGCCGGTCTTGTTGCAATGCATTGTTGTAAAGGGACTTTGGAATGCAGTCACAAAGTTGCCAATATGTCAATGCTGCATGTTGTCATGTTCCAGGCTGCAGCTTGCGCAGCTCATGGTTGCACTTGATTCCAACCAACACTTTGGTGGCTTCATCTGACTTGAAGTTGCAACTTCTACGCACCCAGTGAATGCTAGCTTGGGCATTTGATGCACAGATAGACAGCCAGGCAGACAGACAAGCAGAACAGCAGGCAGACAGACAGACAGACAGTTACACGAGGGCTGCAACTCTCACTGTCTGGGAGGGGGCGAGGCATCCCCATGGTGGGGGTCATCCTGCTCACCCATGTCCTCATCATCATCAGCAGCATTCTCTTCATACTCCCAGTCCTCTGCTCCCTTATCCCCCTTGATCACATTCACCTTCAGCAGGAATATGCACACGTCAACAGGAGAGCAACACAGCCATTATGACTTTCCCATTTGCCCCCGGTTTTTGCCTATAACTTTCCCTTTGCTCCCATTTGATTACTACGACTTTTGCATTTCATCACATGATGATGGGTTTCTGACACATTGCTTTTAAATGTGAGGTGTTCTGCTACTGTGTCAAAAAGCAGAAGCCCCTGAGCATTAGCAGTACCCCAAGTTACGCTACAGGCTGCTGTCTGTGTGGCGACGTGATCACTGCGGTGCACGTGAAAGTGATTTGTGTGCATGTAGTCTAGCTTATGGTGCAAAAGATTAACTAGACACAGAGCATCATACATCTGTGCCCAGCATGCACCTGTGGATGTTTGTCAATACTTAAAACCCACATCTAAAATTTGTGTTCAGCATGCACCTTTTGACATGTGTCAAACAGTCAAAACCCACATCTGCAGCCGCACTTTGGTTCCTGCCTTCTGCTGTGCTGCTCTGGTCAGCATTGGCAGCACGCGCTCTGACAGCTCTCTTTTCTTCTTCATCACTGTCGGCACCCACAGCTCCTCCTTCTTCAGGGCCAGCCTCTTTAGCTCCTTGAGCTGCAAGATACCATAAACCCACCTCAAGAACTAACTTGGTGTACATAACAGACTCATGTAACAGCACAGAGACTGCTGCTTTAGTCCATGGCAACTGCTCTGTCAAATGAGCATGTGCGATGCTACTCAGCAGCAGCATTGCAAAAGGTGACCATACAGCAAGCAGTTGCATAACTTAGGGCCTTGTTTGCAATCAAGTATGCATTGATAGCTCATATGGTTTTACTGATTGCTGGCACCTTCATTTGCAGCAATGGCTTTACTGAGGCGGCTGGTGCCACTAAAATGGCTGTTGTGCTTCTTCTCCATCTCAGCCTCTGCCTCCTCAAGGCTCATGGCAACCCGCCTGGGTGGTGGTTTGAAGTTATACCATGCAGTCAGGGGCAAGGCAGTGAAAGCTCCATGCTCCTTGACAAGAAGGAAGTAGTTGCTGGCAGCAAGGCCTCCTTCTAGATGGCCTTTATGAGTCACATTGCCGGCAGCATCCTCCAAAAGCCAAGGGGTTCCATCTTGCTGTGGTACTGGCTGTCTGCGCCTAGGGGGGATTGCCTCTGGCTTGTCTTTGTGAAGCTTCCAGTTCGAGCTTGCCTCTTTGAGAATGGCTGGTGCACCCTGTGTGGTGCGAAGCAATCTTGTGATATACGCTGCTCCCGGACAGCAGGTATGCGTCCGACGCAGGCAGTTCAAAGGAAATATGGATGCAGGATAAGTTGCCAGCAACGAGTGCAGTGCAGTCGGACATACCAAAGGGAAGTTGCCAACGACATACTTTGCGTGTCGGTGCTGTGAACCTGCTGCTTTGACGGTGATAGGACCGCTCTGCATAGTGTCGTTAACAATCAGCGTTGAGGATCAGACCGAATGAGGCAAGCAATGCATGTCACACTCGAGTGCACGTACATCTATGGCACCTGTTGACATCTCACACAAACGGGTGCGAAATCTCTTCAAGCTGCCGCAGCAGCAAGTGACAAGCCTTCAACGGTGTTGATGCGGACTCTCAAATCAGCGTTTCAGTTGGCAACCAGTCTTGTAGCAGGTGATGCGCGGTCTTGTAGCAAGTGATGCGCGGTCTTTTGATAGCGTTTGCTGTGTGTCTCTGTCAAAGCTTGCCGGTCCTGTTGCATCCAGGCACAGACACACTCACACACGCATACAGAGTACAGAGAGATATTTCTTGTTCTGTGAGCAAGCGCCGTGCATGCAGAAACTGTTTGAGAGCAATGTTGAATACAACATTTGGCGGGCAAGCCGCCTTGTGCACTACGACAGGCCATACCTGTAGCGTGCCAGTCTTGGTGAAGGCTAACGTGCACAGGACTGCAAGTGAGTGTATATCAGACAGTACGCTAGTGCAGACTACTTGAAACGAAAAACAAAAAACATTAATGAAACAGACAACGCCTGGCGGGACGATAATCTGCAAATGCTGGAGAAACTGTTCCACCAACATGGCGTATATGTCTTGCCAGCAAATGTGTTTGGGAATACCAAAACTGAGGACAACCTCTCGAAGCTTGGCACATACTCAGCATTTCAATCAACTGCTGACCAGTACATTGTGTTGCCAGAATGCAGCGTGAGTTGTACTGAGGCACCACTGTGTCCAAGTGAAGTCAGTGGTGCCGAGTGACATAACTGGCGTTGAGGCACTGCTTGTGGACAAGGCATCGAGGTAGCATGCGTCCTGGCAACCTGGACAAGGCATCGAGGTAGCATGCGTCCTGGCAATGAGCCTGCAAAATGTCATTGTCATCAGTGACGCCTTCCAGCCGTTTGCATTTGTTGTGCAGCTGAAGTCGTTGAAACAAGCATTCGGATGACTAGTGGATCTGGGTATTTATGGCAATTTATCATAAACAGCAGTCCAAGTTTCTGCTTTTAGGCTGTCTCGGCGACCCAGTACACTACACCAAGACATAACAACCGCCTTGCAAATTGTTGCACTTTAGCTGAATGGATTGATGAGTAACAATAGTGCAGTCTTCTGCCTGCGTGAGATGCTCCAATGGTCAGCAGCATTAGGAACAAACGCTCACCTGACATCAACAGCACCTAGCTGGGAGCTACTAGCCGGGAGGCAGCAAGAAGATGCCTGCTGCAGGTAAAGGCTATGCCCGCCTGGAGCCGCAACACTACGCTGGTGAATTTGATCACAAAGGAAGCATGTGACCCTACAATGAACAGGTGGGAATCCAGAGTTGCTGGGATGAGCGCCATGCCAAAATCTGCATCATCATAGTTTATGTGAGATTGCACACTGATACGCTGTGCACGTTCAGCCGACATGCAATTTTGGCAAATCTTACAGTCAGACAGTCAACTCTTATGGTACTGATGGGCGCTGTTGCATGCAGCTAAACGACTGCCTGCTCATGAAAGGTATGAACCCCAGCACCATTGAGTAAGCATGACAGCATTGCACTACGACAACCAGAATACGCACAGGTAACGACCATGGAGTTGAGCAAGTTACCTTGATGCTATTTCTCATGCAACTGGATATCTCATACCCCCAGGCACTGGATTGAGGTGCGGCCTGCAACGGCAGGAGATGTCAATTATTGCTGCCAACATAGAATAGCCATCACAGGTACTATTGCTTGCCCAGCAAAGCAGACTGTTGGCGGAGCAAGCCTCGTTATTCTATCACAACAATGCTTTTGAGTGACACTACAAGACAGATGCGCTGCAAAAAGGGGAGAACAAGATGGCAGCATATTTATGTCTCAAGGTGGTGCATGCATCAACTTAGTCCGGAAAACGCATATTGACAATGCTGTTGTGCAGAAGTCAACAATGCTCCTGTCACGCCATTCAGAGAAGACACAAAACAAACACACACAAACACTGACAGTATATGGCACAGACAGATCAAATGAAAAGTACCGAATGTTGCTGGCATACCAGTGTGACTGTTGGGAAGTGTCTAAGGACGGTATACACAAGGCTCTGCCTCTATCTATTGTACTACCTGCTTACAAACTCTCCAGTCTGGTTGCAAGTGACCTGCAGATAGAGTCATGATGACAAGCAAAACAATGCTGAGAAAACGGCTTGAACAGATGACAATAAAATCCTTGAGCGGTGACAGCTGGAGTATTGTACATGTGAAAGTCAATCTGCTGTTACACGCAGACCTTTCTGTGCATGAGACAAAGACTGCATTCAGCCTTGATTTCAGGATTGGGCACAAGCAAAGCACGTGCTGTGCACAGCATGAACAAAGGGCAGCCTAAGTCCAGTGACATACTCACAGCGTTGCCTGCCCTTACAATCTCATGGAGTGGACTAGGTCACAATATGCTAAATGTTAGGTGCACAACAGAAATTCTGGACATTGTTCATGAGCAAGGAAACAGCAGACCAGTTTTACCTGAAGCCAAACATGTTACAGAAGTCTCTGCTTCTTCCTGGGACTCCTGGGAGGGAAGGGCTGCGCCCCACCTATGAAATTTTTGAATCGCAGCAGGTTCCTGACTTCAAGGCGCAGGTCGCTACACAGCAAACCTCTGCCTTGCACCAGCTGCTCTGAACCAGGCTCAAGACGGCCCCGAAGATACTGGAGATCCTCTGGGAAAACAGGAACATGTGCCATTGATCCATCCTCCATGACTGTGTTGTCCTTGTAGTGTGTCAACACATTGCTGGCCAGGTAATACTCTTCTTCCATGGAGCTGTGCATGATGCCAGCACCATCAGTGTTGCATGTGAGATCTAAGAATGTATATGATGTGGTTTTGTTTTGCCTATAATCAAAACGGTACAAAGCATCAGCAATCAGTACTTTCAAAATGGGCAAATGACCCAGGTCAGGACTGGCAAAAGTTTGCAAGTTGCTACGAGAGTTCAATTCCAACATGCAAACTTTGTGAGGAAGCTGCCGCAACTGATAAGCCTGCCCAATAGTAATGGCAGTGACATGACCCAATCTCATCAGCACTTTTGACTGCTTAAAGACATCATCAGCATGCATTTGTACTAGTATGCCTATGATGATGGACAGGTTCTGACGCCCAATCTGTTCCAAACGTGGATCATGCACATTGTTGAACATGTTCGACTCCCCAACATGCGTCCTCAAAACACAAGTCCTCGAGAACTGCTCACTCAATGAAACTAGTAAGTCATACAACTCTCGAATGACTTGACTACATGCAGGCGCCTGAAAAACTGCTTCAGGCCCACGAAAATCAGTTCCCATGACATATGGCTTCTGCAAATTGCTTGTGATTGCAGCTTGAGGGAGCGGGCAATCCGAAGACAGACCTTTTGACAGCAGCTGGGTGTCCAAGCCATATAGGAATCGCAGCTTGACATCACTCATTTCTGCAAGTGCCTCCATGATGCTTTGTGACAGCTCATGCTTGCCATTAATTTCACACCGTACAACTCTGTTTGCTTTTTGAGAGTCTTGTACACGGCAGATGTAGAGGTATCTGGCAGTGTTGCTTGTCAGGTAAAGAGCCACTCTTGCTTTGTTGCTGACATTGCTGCAGCTTGTAACAAGGCTATTGATGTTGCGAAGGGCAACCACTCGCTGAGGGAGTGGAAGTGCCTCCACAGGGTCAATGTTCAACACCCAAGGCACAGTGACAGCAGCCAGCTCATTGCTCTCAAGCCACTCAGCGGATGCGCCGCCGTGCGTCCACAGTTGCACAGGGACCTGCTCATAAAGCCCTTGACTGGTGTGCATCTGTGCAAAAGAGGCATCTCGTATGACGCTGCGCAGCGTATATGCCCAGTCCCAATTGACAGGGCGCTGTGAATCTTGGCAAGATGCCAAAGCATGCTGAACCCTTGCAGCACGCTCAGTGCCTGTGTTTGCCTCTCGCATCCATCTGACCAATGCAAATAGTCCTTCAGGTGCGCTGCCTTGGGCATAGACTCCCTGGTACAAGAAGTAGTGCTCTTGAAGGGCCTGGAAGGCCGACTCAGCAGCTGCCTGCAGCCTGTTATTTTGACCTTCTGTTATTGGACTGTACATGGAATCAAGGTACGAATGTGGCGTTTCTATGCCCCACAGGTGAGTGTGTTGCTCGTATACGCCTCGGCTCAACAGAGCTTGTACCCCGCTGTCGTTATCGGCATCTGCCAGGCGAACGTCAGCAGGACATTTTTTCTGCAGACAGGGTTTAGTTAGTGCAGACCAACAGGCAAGCCGCATGCCTGCATGTAATACATACTGCCAGAGACAGGCTCTTACCAGTTGCCAAGCCATGCTTGTGTCCGAGGAGAATAAAAGCTGCGGATGGCGTTTCGGTGAAGATCTGACTAAAAGATGTCAGCGTGCTCTGTACGTTCACGAGGTATCGACAGCAGTCTGCATGCGACCAATTGCAATTCAGCAGACAAGGAGACGATAAGAAGGCGTAAATCCGGGGCTTGACAGTGCTCACCACAGTAAGGGGAGCCCTAAACGGTTCGGACTATGCTGCCGAGCGCTCCCACAGGAGCTGAAGACAACAGGATCAAAACTGCGAGAGCACAGAAGGGGCCAGTAACACATCAGCTTGCCCTCGAAACATCCACTGCCTTGAAAAGCGCATAGTCACTGGTGAGCACTGCTGCTCAAGCACGACCAACAGTCGAGCCAGAACCAAAAGTCGTACCCACAGTGCCGTAAAAGTCGCCGGGCAACGAGGCGCAGAAACTGTTACAGAAATCAGGACGAGGATAACGGCGAAGCGGCTGATCCGTGCAAGCGCAAAAGCGCTGAATGTCACTGCAGGTGACGATTTTAGGTTGATATTGAAGAAGAAGCAAAGGACTCCACCCGGAGAGCGGATTGGTCCAATGGTAATGAATGAATGAATGGATAGTCTCACGACTGTAAAATCCCTGACTGTCAGGAGTGTTGCTAGGTACCAACCCTTGCAGCCAGAATATGTCCTAGCACCTTATCTTTCAGCAGTCAAGGGCTTCAAGGGCTTCAAGGGCTTCAAGAGCCGACAAGGAACGGCCCTGCGGGCCAAAAAAACGGCTGCAAGCTCGCCTTCTGTTCAGGATTGCCTTAAATACAGACCGTACGTTTACAAATGAATGCATACAACACGCAGGCTGTTTTGTTCTGAAAGACATTTCACAGACCATAATGGTTGTACACGATGATTGCAGAGGCACATTGGAACACACAGAAGTATCAGATACAATCTTTGTCTATTGCTAGTGTACAATTGTCAAGAAATAGGACAACCAGCCAAGCGTGCATATTCATCATGCACATAGCTCTTGTTCTTGTCAAAGGACGCTCTAATCAAGCCAATCAGCAAGACACCCTCCAACCTCCAAACTCTACTCAATGCCACATAAGCCTGATCATGATCAAAGATGTCACTCCCAAGATCAATGACAACCTTGTCTAAACTGATGCCCTGCACCTTATATATGGTTACTGCCCAAGCTTATACTAATGGGTACTGATACCTTTCAAACTGATGACGGCCATCCTTGCCAGGGCAGCAGTTGCAGGGTGAGGATGGGGCTGGGGAGCAGATTGGGGCCTAGACTGGGGTTGTGGCCCA
>JAABUP010005116.1_pt1 | contig 20473 bp, 21 predicted proteins | sample 5559201 | NCBI WGS metagenome assembly JAABUP01 (sample SAMN10711887, study PRJNA513373) | rock metagenome | isolation source: Antarctica rocks | place: Antarctica
CTTTTACAGACACTTTTGGTTGTGCAAGGATGTACAATAATTTCAACACGTCTAGGCAGGATTCCACATATGTATTTTACACATGCATGCTATGAGCTGTATCAGACATCACAAGTACCTTTCTTGATTCACTGAACTGAACTTTTTGTCTGTTGGGTCTTAGTTGCCCCCCCAGGACATTAAACATATCGAATCGAATTGAATGCAAATGCCCTTGGCTTTACAAGCTCAGCCTTGACGATGTGAGCTTTCGCTCTGTACAATCACGGCTGAGCTGCATGACGTTGGAGGCTCGCTGTCATAACTGGTCTGGAAGCTGCGGTGTCAGCTGAGTCTAGTTGCTAGAACTGTGCCGACTGGTACCGGTTATGTTTGATAAGACACAGGCAAGAGTCCTTGGTGCTTTTGTGCTTTGTACCTTCACAAGGACAGAAACGGCCTTCAGCCGTGAAGTGACCAGCCGTGAAGTGACCAGAACCTTTTTGACACGCCTTGATTGTGTAACTGTATATTTGCTGCCAAGCTTGGCCTTAGCCTTATGCCTGCTGCAACGTACAAACTTTTGCAAAAGTTTGCAGTTTTTTGTTCAACCCAAATGTTTAAAAGGCTGTGTGCATCTGTAGGCCGTTGGCTGCAGGAAAGGCTGCAACAGTTGCCTCTTCCATATGGCTGTGCTGTCTCCCTCACAGTGCTCTGAGCTGCATGCCGACTCTTCCTATGTGACATTTAAGTAAGTCTCATCTTCGCATTTCTTTGCTTGAGACATGCTGTGTCTACTTCCTTGCTGGGCTACCTTTTTGCAGTTGGTCAATATGCAATGATGCCTCACAGTTTTGAGGATTGCATGCCTTGAGCTGGAGCATGTTTTGCTCTACTCTTCTGTGCTGTGCAGCATCAGATGGACCAGCTGGACGATCTTCTGCAGTCAGTTGCTGTTGATCTTGGCGACCCTGTCGGCTGTGCCAAGCTGCTGAAGGATCAGGGCTATTGTACACGTGCTGGGTTCTAGCAGTTGGCAGCCCTCAGGAATTGAGCAAATCTTGTAATCTGCCCATTGGAAGTGCCAAGGTCATCTGGCGTGCTGCTGGGGGAACGACAGGTGGGCTGACAAGTCACAGAACCGCTGCCCAACCCTTTGCAGCAAGTGTATCATGTGTATAAATGTATAGCTTTGCTGAGGCGACATGCTGTGTGTTCAGGATCACCAGAAGACTGGATTTGGGCTGTACCTTCTGGCAACACAAAGCAGTCTGTTGTTCATAGTCTTGTTTTTGGCACAAGATATCAAACACAACACTATATGCTGAGAACTGGTATTGAATGTTGCAGGCGCATCTGCTCTGTCTGAGGAACAGCAGTTACACCTTGACACAGTCTTTGGCTTTGTGGAACAGCAGGTCAAGAAAATTATGTCAGTCTCTCAAAAGTGGGGTCTGCGGTCTGAAATGAAATTCAAGAAAACGCCAGGTTGACTGTTGTTCCATACAGTGGACATGTTATTGCCACTGAGCTAGAAAAGCCACCTCGAGTTGTCTGGGATGATTGTTTAGGAAGAACTCAGGCAGACCGGTACATGCTACATATGGGAAAGTATTTGCCCATGAATACACAGGATTACCAGCCTGTGGATGTTGCCAACCACCATCCCACAATGTTCAGCGTCAAAAGTCTTGCTAAGCGGCTAGGATATGAGTTTTCAGGCACAATAGATGTGGCCATTGTCCTCAAGCAGGCAGCTCGCATTCATCAGCCAGCCAATGGTCTGCGCATTGTGTTTGAGCTGAAGAAGAAAGCCAGTCGGGAAGACCATTACCAAGCTTTGATCATGCTCCTGCTGTCCAATCAGCTCTCAGGCCGCCTTAAGCCCATTGTGATTGTCACAGATTTGAACGAGCACTACTGCTTCTACTGGCTGGATGACCACACCAATTTCTACCACATTGTTGATGGCCCAGGCATGGCCCTAGGGGTCATTAAAGGCTGCTTGCATCAAGAGCAGGTCACTGCAATTTCTGAAGTCCAGCCAGTCCAGGTACGTACTTACCCTCCATTGGTAACATTGTCGACAACTTTTTGGTGAAAGTTACATATCACTGAGATGTTGCGAGCTTGCCTCTTCTGCATTGTGTTGGACAGCACAACAAAACATGTGTGTATGCCAGCAGGGCATCTCAGACATGGAGTTGCCGATGACTAAACGCCAGCGTATTGACCTTGGACACGAGAGTGACATGGCTACCAGAGATTTTGCAGATCCTGAAATGAGGATGAGGAAGTAGACTCTGAGCTGATTGCAGCTCATCCAATAGCTCCAATGTTGAAGCGTTTCCTCGACAATGAATGTCTGCCAGTGGAATGCATGAGGACAGGGGCCCCCGAGCACATGAACCTTTAGGCAGTTGTGTCAACACAAAGTATACGTCACATGGCTTCATCATGCTGCAGCTGTCACACTTACAGTCGTGTGTAGCACCCAATGTTCACAGCTTTTGAAACCGTGTACTATTGCTGGCAGAAGCCTGGCTGCACATATGGCATGCTTGACACATGCACAACAGAGTTGTCAAGTGAAACTGTGTGCGACCTGTTTTGCTGCACAACTCAGTCTGCTGCTATGCTGCGTTGTCCGTCATGCTGGCTGTGCTTGCAGCATGAATGTACAAGTACTACAAGTACTTTTCAGCTTTTGTCGTCTTGTATTTGGTAGACATTGCTTAGGTCTGGACGCCAATGGTTTGTCTTGTTCAAACGGTCTGTATTTTTGTAGAGAAGGGTTTGCCTTTTACATCATTCTTTGAACAAGAACAAATGTCTTCAGAAAGCTTTTTGGGTTTTGTTCAATAAACTTACGAGTGTATGCGTCAGGTTTGCAAATAACTGTATACACTATAAACAACATTAGCAGACATGCATATATATATGCATACCATGTATGGTCGCTGATGATGATTGTACACATGTGCTGCATGAATTCATTCAAATGTACCGGGCGGGAGCTGAAGGTCTAATGCCAGCCTGTCCAGGTGCTTATTAACCACCTTGGTTCAGCCTGAACATAGGCTGAAGTTAGGAGTGGCAAATGGAAAACAGCAGCAGATAGGACAACAGCATTGACAGCTTGAGTCATAAATTCAGCTCTGGACTCTTGCATTAAACACTCACTATTAGTGATTAGCAATCTAACAGGACCTACAACAAGAAGGTGAAATTGTGCTTCAGCACATCACATACTGCTCTGTGACGTGTGTCAAACCAACAGGACCGACTCCAACCAGAAGTTGCTGGCTGATTACAACCATTGCAGATTTCTGACAGTAATTGAAAGCGCAGGTGTCTCTAAGTGGCCACCTACGTAGTATAACACACAATCTGCTACTACACCTCAAGCCTACACGATTTGCTGAAAGAAACGTGGAAACTATTCTGGGCAACTTTTGCTTCTGTAAGCCGATTTTGTCAGCTCATTGAGGAAGAGTTCAATGCAGACATTGGCTTCACGACGACCGTTCTTGGGTTGTCCATAGGTTGTGACACACTATGCATACGGGCGCCATCACCTTGTGACAGCACACTGCCAACCACACGTAGCTGTGCATTTGACAAACCCAGAAGAATATGAGAGTGAAGCCTCATGGCTGCTGGTCACAGCGTGACGGCAAAGCATTTGCCAGGTGGTGCTGGCATCCTGACTCTCACATGCTGCAGGCCATTATGCTGCAATAGCCCTTGCAGATCTTCAGGAGAGCCCTCAGCATGAATTAGCTTGGAAAGGGGCCCAGATTGGTGAAATTGGGCATTGATGAGGGGAATCACCACCGATGGCTGGAGGCTCTGAATGAGCTTGAGTGCATTCTGTTTACCCTTGACCTGCATTTCATGCAGACCGTGTGACACAGCACATTCTGAGCTGCCACTTGAAGTGCAGCACAAGTGACCGTACTTGTCTGTAAGCACGGCATCACAGACACTATAGGCTCATGGTTTTCACAGCCTCTGTCTGCAAACATAAAAAAATGTTGTCACTCGTGACATCAGCATGCAAGCAAGGAAAGGTATCCTGCAAATGCCCCAGTTGTGCACAGTTCTGCAGCTACCACAATGCATGTTGTAACATTGCAGACTGCATTATTTGTAGGGTGCACCTGGAGGAAGCCTCCCAGGCAACCTCTTTTGCATACATCCTTGCTATGTTTGTCTTCACACACGCACGCAATGTTGCAACCCGTCGCAGTCAAGCTCCTCGGCAAGAGTTTGACATTGAACCTTCTCAGCAGGATTTTGACACTGTACCTTCCAGAGGCAACATCCATGACAAAACCCTTGCGTACAACATTGCACAGGTCAAAAAACCCTTGCATGCACAATGTTCTTGCCAAACATGAGCGTTGGGACCTCACCAATGGGAAGTTGATCAGCACTTGTGAATTGGCAGGGGTCACGACTGCATCCACCTTGCCTATTTTGGCAACAGCGGCCTCATCATAGTCACAGTGAGGCTCGTAGTACAGCTTGATGCCGTCAGCCTGTGTCTCTGACAGCACAAATCCATTCTCTCGCTTTGACCAGGGAGGCCCTACTAATGCACCTGAAAACCAACCAGCCCTCGGTTGCACGGCAACTATCAGGTCAACACTGTCATATAACATCACAATCTTGAGGTTTGAGGTTTGTGCTTTAGAGTTTGTATTATTTGGCAACAGAAACAGCCTGCCCTCTACAGTTTAATGTTTTATGGACTTGAAGGTCACAGGTCACGTACAGGTCACAGTCAGGTATGTCAACTCAACTGTGTTATGCACCTCGCGGCTAGTAAGGCAATAACACCTGAAGTAGCTGAGATTCAATGGTGCCTTCAACCACACAGTGAACAATGATCACTCAGGTGCCCATGAAACGCAGCTAAAAATCTTGCCAAACAGCTTGCAAATTGTGTTTTGCTGAGCCATCATGATAGATGTACTGAGGTACATGCTGAAGCCTTGACATCACAGCAAACAGACATTGGCATGTATGCTGCCCAAGGCTTGCCCATGCTTATACTGGAATAGTGACAACCACTGGTTGCCACAGCGTGTTCACCTGCAGTGGCAGTAATCTGCAGCCTGCCATTACAAACAGTCTTTGTCTTGCCATGATCCAGGCCAAAGACATTTGTGAAGCCTAGGCTTTGACATACAGCTGCTGCAGCTGGGGACCCAACCACCAGCTTGTCTTTAGGCAGACGCTCGAGTGTAGGTTTGTGCGAGTGGTCATCCAAGCCCTGTGCAAAGTACCCAACAAAGTGATTGCATAAATCAAAAACAGCACAACCCATCAACATGCGGCATTCCTATTCTGTTAGTGTTGAAACCTAATGAATGTATGAATAAATGAGTCTCCACCCAGCATGTTTGAGGTATGCTGGTTACATGCAGTTGTGCTGTGCATTCATGCTGAGACTGAAGCACTTGTTCAAAGTACAGGGAAACTAGTCGTACCACAGTCAATTACACTGGAGCACATGGCAACATTGCGTACCTGTGACAAAAGGATGACATCTGCATGGGCCCCAATCACATCAATATCTAGCTTGACGTCTTTCAACGCCCCTTTTTGCCCTCTGTATAGCCATGTCTGATTTGCAAAGACAAGGTCCCCCTCTAGCCAAGGGTCGACCAGGACCGTCACACCTGCACAGATTGAGGTGTGTAGGATCTGCATGGCACTGATCCGGAAACAAGGCTGGTACTAAAGCTGCAGATCCTGACAAACCTGACTGGTCAAAAGTGACTTCCCAGCTGTTCCCTTCGTACGCCGTGTAAGATAAGCTTCTACGTTGCGTGCTGTTGCTTTGTATCAATACATCCGCCTTTCCTGCTGTCGATTGCATGCAGGTAGACCTTCTCGGGCTGGGTCTGCGTCAAGCAACCAAGTAAGGTGAGGACGTTGATCCCAGCCAAAACCAGATATCGGACCGTACGCGAACCGACCTTGCAGCTATTTGCAGATAATCGCAAGCCGCTCTGGGCCGAATCAGCGGGGGGATAGAAGGGCTTTCGCAACGGCCTAAGCTTGTCGTGAAACTCTGCCTTGGAGCAAGCAAGCTGTTGACAGAAGGGCGTTCAATGTGCAGCATTTAGGCGACGTGTAAGCGTTGCGCTTGCGTGCGCAGTGACGAAAGTCGAAAGCATGCAAAAGTGTGGCAGAAGTTGTGTCAGGTTTCACGTCGACAAAGTGCTCACTCTGCCACAGACAATGAAACGCTCGCATGACACAGTCCGCATGACTAAAGCAGAGTCTCGATAGTCAATGTGTCGGTCGCAGTTGCACGGCGCAGATCGCTCTTCCCCAGTGCCAAATCTTCTTCCTAAAGATTCAGTAAGATTAAAAATGTGCACAGATGTGGGCGGCCCTGTCCGTCGAAGTAGGACGTGATCAGCGATGTATTCAGCGCTGCCTGCACCCCCGCCGGTGGTTTGCTGTCATGACATTCCAGCAATCGGCGTCCCCATGAGAACAACAAGGCAGGCACTTTTTTACATTTTCCGCCTTCTTGCTGACCGAGCCTGCCACACCAGACCTTTGTCCAGTTGCTAAGATTTCAGGCGAATTGTGCAGGGGTGCCAAGTCCACAGAAAGCAATTTACCAAAACATTGGCAGCTTTCTGGAAAGATGCAGCACGACCATGGCAGGCGGTCATGGGGGTGCTCTACAAAGAAGTCAAACGTGAAGCCAGTGGCGGCATCTCCCATACAGCAACTGCAGCAGATCTTCTCACGAGGGTGTGTATAACAATGTCCCTTTGTGTCTGGTAAATGCAGCATTCAGACAGCAATGCAATGTACGTTACTTGAGCATGCAGGTCACCGTACAAGTCTGCCAGCCAACAGATGCAGTCAATGATTCAGGAAGGCAGTGATGATGCGGAGCGCTTTGGTCAGCTTGTTGACATCCTGATAGACTCTGAACTTCCCTTCAAAGAGGCATCTCTGGGCGATGGAGAGTGGCAGGTCGGTCCTCTCTGTTGATGTTCTACAGCATTCCTGGATGATCAGGTTTGCATTTCGAGGCCCTTCCTGTGGAATTGCCGCATTTGTTACAATGCTGTCACTGACAGATCCTGTGCACACATATAGCACTGCATTTGTCACGCATGCTGCAATGCAGGCACATTCAGCAATGCATTGCTTGCTTTGTGAACTCACAGCAAACCCTGTAACAACCCTGTAACACCCCTGCAACAACCCTGTAACAACCACGTAACGACCTGTAACAACCCTGCAACACCCCAAGCCCCATGTCTCAGTCTCTGGCTTCAGCAGATACTAGCATGTATCAAAGGGGCTTGCCTGCAACAGCAGCCCGACAGACTTGATACATTTGTTCAGGACCCTTGACTCCCCCATTACTCTTCTTTGTGCATGAGTGGTATCTGCAGGTGGCCTACACCGCAAGGGATGCCATGTCTATCCCCTTCTTCTTGTTTGTGCTTGAGTAGCCTATTCCGTAAAACATATCTTCTCTACCTTTCCTCTTTCTTTTGCATAAGTGGCATCTGCAGGCGTCTACACCACCAGGGATGCCTCCTCTACTCTTCTTCTCCTTGCAGCTCATTGTCTTTCCACTTGTTCTTCGGTTGTTCATGCTCCTTACAGGACATGTATATCAGAGCGGCGCTCTTGTGCAAACAATCTGCCTTCATCGCTTTCCTGCATCGCGGCTCCGCTTGTTCTTTCTCCCTCACATCTCATCTGTGCAGCTTCCTGTCGCCTACAGGCGAAGAAGAAGCGTCGCTGCTGAGGCAACGTGAAATCCTTGCCCAGCAGCGTTTTGATGCCTTGTGTGTGCTCATGCCATATGCTTGTGTATTGTCTGCAGGTTGTGTATACCAGAGGGGCACTGTTATGGCAGCAGCTCACATCTCCTGGCCAGGTCAGGTCAACAGGGCGCCTGTCATACAAGTCCAAGCGCAAGGTATTTGACATTATGTATATCATGTATGTTGCATATTGTGTATACTATGTATGGTATGTATACATTAAAACACTATGGTAGGTGAGAGTTACACCGTGATCAAAATTACACTGTGATAGATAATAGCATACTGCAAGTTTGTGCCAGAAAGGCCAGGGAGGTGCAATATACATTGTGTACACCACGATAGAACAGAGGTGTACTATGATCAAAGGTACACTGTGTAAGATAACAGCATACTTTGGATTTGTGCCAGAAAGGCTAGGTAGGCCTGGCGCAGGCCAGTCTTACATGTCCATGGCAAGCTACAGATGCACGGACATACCTTCAGAAGGAGACTTAGGTCTACATCCCATTGTGCTGCATGTTCATTACCCCAATGCATCTGTTTGTTGTTGACCTATGCTGCTGTGATCACAGCGTTGACTCCTGCCTGCAAGCATTGATCGCACAAAATAGAGAAAGCAGATTGTGTCGTTTGCCAATTTTGCCATGGGCACTTACAAAAGCGGTTTCACCACTTTGCCGACGATGGGCTTTGCTGGCTTGACTGTTTCTTGTGAAGTGGCCAAATTGGACAGGACTATGAACCCTCAAATTGCTCTGAAACCACATTGTAGTGGATAGCATGGCCATCATCATCATCATGGGATATTCAGAGCCCCATGTGTCGTGCCTTTGGATCGGACACAGCACCATGCCCTGTCTGTGAGACAGCAGGACTCACTTGACATATGCTTGTTTGTTGTTTGTTTTGTCTCTATTTGGTTGTTTTGCTTGTTTGTACTTTCTTGACGCTAGCGCGACATGCTCAGGCCGGGCAAGACTTCAGCCCCTCTGATCGCTCTGTACTCAACAAAGGAGAGCTGTTGGGCAGCCAAGTGACAGTCACAGCTCAAGGCACATACGAACCTCAGGTGTGATCTATTTTCACTCATTTGTGCACACATTCCTGCCTGTATTCATTTATGCAATCATTCACACACTCATGCATGCATTCGTTCGTTCGTTCGTTCGTTCGCTCGTCCGTTCATTCGTACGTTCATTCGTTTGTTCGTTCATTCATTCATTCATTCAACCCGGGTATTCTCGTAGGGTCAGGTAGGTACACTCCTGAGCAAGCTGCATGTATGCTGTATGGTCTTGTCACTCACCAGTCAACCATTAAGCTGCAGACCTGATTTACTGTGCTGGCATGATCACAAGCAATGCCTGTAGCAATTGTTGCGGCAGTGTTCATATTACATGGACCGTGTGCTGTGTTTGACATCATTCCACCCCTCTGACAAGCTGGAGGGTGTAAGTGCAATCACCAGCCGCCTGCTGTTGCCCTTAAAGTAAGTGGTCTGTTAGGCAAATATGTATGTATACACTAAGGCGCTTGTTGCTGTGAATGCAGGATAGCAGTACCAATTTGCCTAAATTAGTGAAGGCAAACATTAGTGGGGGCCAGATAACAGCATGGGGTCGCAAATTTCCCCTACCAATTTCAGGGACTGGATTGTTTTCAGTCATGTACATCGACGACACCATCCGTGTGTTTTCTGACCAGAAGAAAGGTACTGTTTCTGTTCAGATGCAAGCCGACAAGTTGAGACAATTGATTTCTGGACAATGATATGTCAGTGATAGTGAACACATGATACTTGCAAACAAAATTTGTGGTGAATGCCATCGATTGTATACCATTCTTCACGCAGCTGTGCTTGACTTGGTGCACATCAGCAGTACAATGCTGCAAAGATTGACCTCAGAGCAGTGGCTAGTACTCATGGCAGTACTGTGAGTTGACATTACCGATGTAGAAATATATTTAGGTTGCAAACAGGAGCAGCAATGTTTTGTCTTCACAGTATCGAAAGCAATGCAGATCCACAAAGTGGCAATCCTTATCACAAAACGCTCATTACAAGTGATCAGGGGAGGAAATGATGCGATGTGTGCAAATATATACATACTAGATGGAACACTAGCTAGGCAAGGTCGATGCAACGTAGGGCTCAAAGTTACCTGGCTGTAATGAGCCTGGTGACAACACCCTCGTGGGCGTGGCCAATTGGCCTGCAAGTCAAGGTGATATGCCATACTTTGCTCTTTGAGTAATCGAGTCAGCGACAGCACTTACCAAAGCGCTCATCCTGTGAGAAGGGTAATTCTCGTCATGAATGACCCGTTACGCATCAACTTGGGGCGCAACCTGAACCTGGGTTCGCAGTTGCCGGGCCTGTCCGTCGGACATACAGTTCGCGTGTGTCAGCACATGCAAGCGAGACGAGGAAGCTACAGGCGTGCGGCTTCGCCATGCGGTAATTCTCCGCCGCTTTAAGCTGACTAGCCCACGACGACCTTGTGTAACTGCTGTCATGAGTACCGTTAAAGACTAAATCCAGGTACAGCTGTCCAAAATTTGTCATAAACTTACTACTGTAATGCTGGAACTTCGTACAATCCCAACGTTGAATGACGTTCATCAAATCCGATAATTGGTCCAGGAGCTCTTGAGGCAGCAGATGCTTTGCTCGTCCGAAGCGCACATCTCAAACGTTGATGCGTGGCTGTGAACTGCTTGCGCGTAAAGCGGACACGATCACCAATTCAGGCCTTCTGTTGCCGTGTGGTAGTCTTTGCGTCTCTGCTTCCCATAAGCACCCGTTTTGAAGTGCAAAAGGGCAGAATCCGGCAACCAGCAGGTCCTGCCGTCCACGCCGGCCAGCAAGTCGTTAGGCAGTGTTGACTCGCGCAGTCTTGAACTGCGCGAGCTTACCTGACCCACGCCGGCCTAAAGGTGGGCTGTGCAGTGACGAAAACAAACCTATGGAAAGCTGCTCGACTCCGGTACCAGATGCTTCTTCAAAAGGACGGTCGCAAACCGTAGAGACGTCTCTGGCCATCATGCGAGATCTGCAGGCTTTATCTGCTCGGGATTTAAGCGTAAACATGGTGGAATTCAAGCCAGACAGAGTGCGTCATGCACATGCCCTAGCGAGCTGTCTTGCTTTCCGTGCCATCATGAGCGTGCGTGATGGACCCTTGCTCAGCTCACGTTGGAAAAACACGAGGCAAGTTGGACCTGTCATGCGAGATAGAGCTGGCTGCAGCTTCCGCCTTGACCTAACACAGCTGCATGTCTATTTGCGTCCGCAGGGCCAAGAGGACGCAGGTGTGCTGCAGCACCAACAAACCTACTGCAGGTATGCTTTAAGCAACAGCAGCAAGCCCTCCAACAGCTGGCGAGCCCACACCAGGCTGCACGAGAACGCGTTTCCACCTGCAGAGCAGTCTTTCAGGCACATAACAGCTCAGCAGTGTCCGAAACTGCCGTCGCCCTTTCAAGCCATGACCGACAGCGACGTATCGCCAGAGTCTCTTTGCTCAAATTACGTCGCCCTAAATGAACCACCTTCAGCCTCCTTGGCCTTTGGACCTCTGCACACACAGCCTCACAACCAGCTTGAATGACAGCACTGGTGTACAGTATCCTGAGACATCCTTGCTGAGCAGCACAGTCAGCAGAGAGCATTACTGGAACCAGCAGCCATCTTCCATCAGCAAACATGCCAGCACTCCTGTCTTCCCCACGCCTCAGGATCTCAATTCACTCAGGCTAGACTCTGCGCCATCCTTCGCTTCAGACACCCTGTCCTTTCAGACCTCACCAAGTCTTTCACTGCCTGAGCAGCCGTGCGCCTCTGCTGCTTCTTGTAGTGCCATCAAGCTAGTTAATGACAGCAGCACTGTGCTGATGGAGATCAGGCTTGAGATCATTTCCGCTCCCGCCATGTTTGCGCAGCCCATTGGTATTAATAAAGCCATTTCGCCTCCGTTTCAGGTGCTTTCTTCAACCCCTGTCAAGTGTAAGCATTTGCATATCATGAAGTCTGTCCTGTAGGGCAGCAGTGACACAGGTCATGTCAACTTTAAAACTTGCTTTCTGGCTTTCTGCAGCAGTCGGCAACCAGGGAATATCCACTCCTCACATGCCTGACTGTGTGCAAATCAGCTGAAGTACCTCTAGCCTCAGTTAACTGGCAAGCGCTGACAGCAATCCTCATGCATGTTGGTCATCATGCATGTGTAGCTTTGCAGAGAACTGCTACTGCTACAAAAGATACACAATGCCCACACACTCATGCTTTCGGCATGGAGCACTGACTCCCAGGAGTCACGTATGGTGTGTATGACTGCAGGTCATACTGTTAAACACCAGTTGTATAACACTTGTATTGCAGTCGCCCTGCAGGACATAATAGAACTTTCCTCAATCTTCACCCATTGTGCTGCTGCTGCAGGCCAAAGTTGAGGTCTGCACAGTGGTGCCAATCAAATTTCATGCCAGATTGGTAGCATATCTGTTGACATCAGACCAAGTCTTGAAGCTGCAGCAGTGGGATCCAGCTGCACATGTACTCACAGAGGACATAGTTGGCGGTGTGTCAGCAGCGACTATCGTGTGCAATGATAAGGATGTGGGTGAGTCTGATGGCATGTACTCTTTCAAGGGGAGCTCGGTTTTGACATTCAGAGGTAAGACACAGTGGATTGACCTTAGCGTTGTCATGTTTCATTGTGTTGTGTAACATAGCACCGTAAAGGCACACTACACTCTGCTTGCTATCAAAGAAACACAAGGGAAAAGACAGGACTGCGCCTTCTGGCATTGCTTTGAGGAACAGCATGAGGGTGGGGTATTGGCTTTTCTGTGGACATTCAAATAAATGGGTGTTGGAACATGCGTTGCACACAGTGTACATGCTGACATAGCATGCATCATCTGTCTTGCGCTGTATTTTCAGCAAGCAAGCCCATGTCTCAACTGCATGTGTGTCTCAAAATGGGGAGTCCTGCTGTGGCATGGCTCCATGCACAATACACTTATTGACCTAGATTGCTCTTGGATTCAGCATTCCTCATACCAAGACATGCATGCATCAATCATTGTGTGCTATTGTTTTGGTGTTCAATATGCATTTCAGACACCAACAACCATCAACAGCTACCATTGTTTGCAAGCTGTGGCTCCTTTTTAATCCAATTTTAACAAAGGGAACTGTGGTGTCCTGAATTGCAGGTGATGTCACACAACACCACAACAATTTTGATGCTGGACGAGAAAACCACTAACTGCTAGAAAGGAGGTCTTTCAACCACAGTAGCATAAGTGATTTTCAACCCTGTCTTGTCTTTGTGATGCAGGCAAACAGGTAGCAATATCATCATGCCTGCATCCAACATGGCCAGTATTTGGCTAGGTCTCTGCCTGCCTCCCATACCTGTGACCTGAAACTCACTTTGTCACGCAGATATGAAGTTTGCCACATCTTCACGCATGCGTCCAAGGTGGCTGGTCTTGGCTCTGACGCTGCCAAATGAGAACATCCTGTTTGTGCATTACAAGGTTCCTACCATCATCATGTCACGCGCGTGTGACCAGTTTGAAAAGGTACGGCGTGATGCATACGTCAGATCATTCTCAGCTTGTCTGATTTTTTTTTCCTGCTCAGTACCAGTAAGGCAGAATAGGATAGCTCACATTCGTGGTCTGCCCAAGATCTGCAAGATTATTGTGACAGGCCCTCCATGCTGCATCTTGTACTAGCTTCTGCTGCGGTTAACCCTTCCTTGGCAGCAAAGAGCAACCAATCTGCCTTTCATGATGCAGTCTGCCTTTCATGGTGCAGTCTGCCTTTCATGGGGCAGTCTGCCTTTCATGGGGCAGTCTGCCTTTCATGGTGCAGTCTGCCTTTCATGCTTTCCCAAGGGTCTGCTACCTCCTACAAAGACATATTGTGACACCTCAGCATACCCCACTTCCACTGAGACATGCTTCCGGTTTGCCTCTTGTAAAGCAGTCTGATGCTGTTTGCAGGACACTGAATGCAACTCAGCCTCTTGGGCATTCTGGTCCACATCCCAGGCCTATTGTACAGCTGTAGCAGTATGTTTGCATCTCATAAGTCTTAAGGGGTTGAACGTTGAGACTGACAGTACAGCTGAGTATAGCAACCAAAACAACAACAAATTGCTCTTCTGTGCTACAGGCTGAAGCTATCCTGAAGGGCCAGCTACCTTCCAAGAAGAGGAGCAGAAGCCTAGATGTTGAGGACAGCAGACTGGTAAACACCGACGTGATAGCTCCGCCACAGCCACCTCAGCCGGTGACTGTTTCATCTCCCACTCAGCGCTCACAGCTCAGCCTTTCAAATGCCTCGCCTCAGTCAGCTCACAGCTTGGCAGCCAGAAGTCAGCCAGCCTCTCCCCGTACTCCCTCACGACTCAGGACTCACAGCTCAGGACTCAGAGTGTCGAGCCAAGTCAACAGGTCTGTCTGCCAGCAGAGCATGGCTGAGCCAGCCAGGCATCTGGTGTACCATTCAGACTCTGTAAGTGCAATTCAGGCTATGAGAAGTGCCGCATTGCCAAGCCGTGCTCAGAGTTCACAGAGCATGACTCAGAGCCCACAGCAAACGACTCAGGGCTCACAGGGTGTGAGTCAGGCCCCAGGACCCAGAGTCATGCCTCAGCTTGCTCAGCATGCACAACCTGAAGAAGATACATGGTCTGCTCAGCAGGGCTTCAATCAGATGAGCCGTTGTCAATCTGACATGATGTCTGCATTGCTGTCAGATGGAGGGCTGGACCCATTGCCCATGCAGCATGACTTAGAGCCCGCAAGCCCAAGTCACTCTGACCTGTTTGCGTCTCTTCTTCTTCCCGTTGATGATAAGAGATCACTCAGCTGCAGTCCAGGCATTGGTCTTCCTTCTGAGATGTACTTGAGTCCTGACTCACAGCTGAGTCACCAAAGCTGTGGGGCAAAAGCTTTGAGTCAGCCAGTCTCCATGCATTGCGCTCAAGACTCACTGCAAGAGCCTCGTGACTCATACTTGAGTACCGCTTGGCCCACCAGCACAGCTGATCAGTCCAACCAGAGTTCAGAGTCCAGCTTTGGAATGCATGACTCAGATCTAGCCATGTTGAGAGAGGCTATAGCAGCAGCAGCAGCTCAACATCAGGCTCCTCCTCAACACTCAGCGCTCGTGCCTCATCACCCAGTACTCACATCGCCACTGAGTCAGCCTATGTATGTCCAGTCAGCATCTCAGTCTCACCTTGACCCAAGACTGAAGGCTCAGGGCTCAAAACGCAAGATACATAGCTCAGCTTTGAGGACCGTGAAGAATGAGACGTTGAGTTGGCCTAGATGCGGTCCGTACAACATACAACGATGGCAAATTGTGCTTGTGCAGTAAGTATACTGATCTGTAGTCTCTGAAACACAGTCTTGACGTGTACCGCTTCCTTTGTGAGGCCTCTGATGCCTGTTAGAACTCAATGCTGCTCCTTGCACACTTGTTCCCAAGAGCATGTTTACGCTCAACGTGATGTTTTGACATTTTCCTTCCTGTTCGACAGCGTGCTTGCTTGTTTCTGTGTGAGAGAGGCGCACAAAGTGCAGGCATGTGCACTGATCTACAGGACACATGTGCATCTCTTAAGCTTGTGCATGTGTATGAGCATCTGCATGTATATCTCTGAGCTTATGCATGGGCACACACCTTTCCAGCATTGCTTAAATCCTATGCAGGGTGGATCCACAGTGAGTGGTTCAGGCATGCTGACTGTGTTTCACAATTGGGCAGGGCCATTCTCATGTGCAGGCTGTGCCAGCATGCATGCATGCCACTGTTTTGACACACATTCTCCTGATATCGCAAATGCTGCCTGGATGTGCGTGTGAGGCCCAAACCCATGTTCTGCTGTGCAGGTTGTACAAGTCTTGTAACCTGGCCAGGCCGCTGACCATGCAGGATGTATGGGTGTTGGGTCAAGTAGCAGGGTTTCATAGCGACCCTATTCTGCTTGACACAGAGTGCCTGTCAGCACATCAGTGGATAGACTTTGGGGATTGGTTCATCAGGTAAGCATTTGTGTTGGCACATGTCAGCATGCAATCCCAGATGTGCATCTGTGAGCATCATAGGGATGTCAGCCTGCTGCTTCAGACACGCAAGAGGCTGAACATGCGTAATACACACAAATACTCGTGTTGACTTGAAACTGTGCATTGCATTGGGTGTAGTCCTGCCCTGCCCTGCCTTGCCCTGGCCTGCCCTTTTGAGTCAGTAAAGGTGTCAGGCACCTGGGGGAACATGCTGCTTGTGTCATGCCCTTCTGATGCTGCTACATGCTTTGGCAATCAAACTGTTCCTGGCTGACTTGGGACTCTCTGCTTGTATGCAGCCAGCTGGGGCTGCTGCGACGTCATCAGACCATGTGGGACAGGCAGGATCCAGTGGTGCTTTGCAGCTTTGAAGTCGACCGAGTGCAGTGTGAACACCTGCTGGTCGGTCAGATGCCTGTAAGTCGACCTGGCTCTGTGCTGTTGGCTCGGTGGCACTGAAGCATCATTGCGTCTTCACATAATGCAATGCAAATGTGCATCGCGTGATTGAGGGCAAATCTGCATGCTGGGCGACAAATTTTGTTGAAGCTACACTAAACAGCACTCAAGATGCCCTCATAGGCAGCACATACTCATACACACACATCATATAGATAAAAACATGAATACACAAAAACACACAGATGTCACGCCTTCAGGTTTATGAGTACCTAGACAGTTGTTTGTTTCACTGTGCATATGTCCAGACATTAGGTTACATGAGGGCAATTCTGCTTGTGTAGCTGACAGGAGTTGCCCCTCTTGAGATGCCTGTGCCTGCTTCGTCTGCACAGCAAGCTCCTGATCAGACAAACATCTGTTTCAGATGTCTCTGTCTCTTTAGCTTTGCAAGGACATCATCAACGCAGCTTTGTGCTCTCACTCCTCCTTGGTCTGTGCATGGCCCATGTTGTGAACAAGAGGCACATCTCTTCTTTGCTGTATGCTGACTGTGCATTGGTGCAGGGCACGTTCCTGATCAGGCCCAGCATCTCATTGACTGGCTGCATGGTGGTGTCGACAGTGGCAGAGAATGGAAGCGTGAAGCACCTCTGCCTGGACAGCAAGCAGCTTTACTCGCGTGCTTTGGAGGTGAGTTTGGCCGCAGCAGTTCAAGTCTGTCATTTGCATAGATGGCTTTGGGATGGAACTGGTCCAGGGATAGATTACTGTGGGATCGCAACGGCCCAGGGATAGATTGCTTTGTGAGTGCAATGGCTCAGGGATAAACTGCTTTGGGATGGCAATGGCCCAGGGACAGACTGTTCTGGGGCAAAAAGGGCCCAGGGAAACATTGCTGTGAGACTGGACAGCGCTGAGCACAGAGTGCCTTGGCACTTAATTGTAAAAGCTCAATTTGCTGAAAGAAACAGAGGCTGCAATGGTGACAGTATATGCTAGGCTAGTTGCAGTCAATGGCTAGCTTTCAGATAAACAGCACTCTGCTGCAACTGAACAGTCCGTGCATCACATGTTTGGTCTGGTTCTCTGCTCTTGATTCTGATTCTAATTTCTGTTTTTTTGTCAGAAACTGACAGCGCATTCAAAGATGTGCTGAAGCAGCTCTAAAGCGCTTTTATGTCACAGCTGTCAGCTGTCCAATGTGTTGCCCCCCAGCATGCAGGTGATTGTAAATGCAGCAATGCATCAATGTATCCCATGTCACATAGGAGCACAAGTAAGTCTGTCACACCTCACATGATTGGGCGCATTCTGACAACAATTTGACAAACAGCAAACTCTTTTCCTTTCTTGTCGACATCTAGGAGATTGCATATGTGTTGCCTGGCTGAGTGCACATGCCTCCTTGCAGGTTTGGGTGCGTGATGCTGTTGAGGCACAGTACTTTCTGGACTACAGAACAGGTCGCGTGTGGCACAAAGATCAGGTACATCAGAAGCTGTGCTGCGCCTTGATACTGGACAAAGCAATGCTTGTCTTCATTGCATTTGTCACGTGGTCTTACTTGGCTTTCACTGTCGTTATGACCATAATAGTTGCAGATGTGATAGCCGCTTGTTGGCTGCGTAGCTACTGGGTATAACTGAGGTCTGTGTGCTGACATCTACTAACATTAGACACTGCATTGCGCTTAAGTTAGTGTGTGCTGACAGGGCGAGTTACCGTTTACTGTCATGACAGTCACAAATGCAACAGACATGTGCGACGCAAGCCTTTCTACACAGTCGGAGTTGCCTGTGTGTCTGCGTTAGTCGTAAACACATGTCTGTGAGCTGGCATGTGGTATGCATCATGCTGCACCCAGCATACGCATCACCACCATATGCATAAGCACCATATGCATCATGCTGCATCCAGTGTAATGCTGCCAAGGCCATGCTATCATTTGCTGTTGCTGCAGAGTGCTAGCATTTCAATGCAGGGGTGTACGCAAGATCATTGACATGTGCATACTACAGACAAACAAGCCTACAAACTTGATTTGGCTGCCATTCTGCTTTGCTCGTGTATCTTGCAAGGGTGCTCAGCATTTAGCACCCAGTGCTGAGGTCATCATGTCTGTGCAGGTGTTTTTGATGCAGTACAGAAGGTTCGGCATGGTTGCTGTTCCGCAACAAACACAAGCCAAGAATGCTGCTCAGCATACGGTCCCAAGTCTGTCCAGATCAGCAGTCCAGCCCAATTACTGAAGTGCAGAGTTTCAACAGGCAGATACTGATGGGACGGAAGGCAGATTCTGCCCTCTGCGCATGAGCTGCCAGAAGGTGCCTTTCAGATCAGGGATCACCAATACAGGTATCAATTACATGATTCCGACCAGCATGGTCAAGATGATTTGGCTGCATGACAACAGAGTCATTCACAAATCCCATTACAAACTTCAGTAAATTCCTAAGAAGGCCTTTGTTTCCAGTCTGAAAGGAAGGCACAGTCAGAGCAGTGCTGGTCATTAGAAGTAATTCATTGCATACACTGTGGGTCTGAAGGATAGCTGAGGAAGTAACCTCCGGTCATATTCTGAGAGGTCTTTCCCCCGCTTACAGTCAAAATCTGCCTTTCCCAAAGGCAGGATTTGCCTTTTGTATTGTTCCAAAAAGGGAGCTTGCTCTTGACTAAAATTTCTGTGTTTTATTCCATACTGATCACGCTGTGCTGCACTCTTGGTATCTATTTGTCTTTCTTCACAGGGATTCATGTTGCTCTGTTACCTTTTTTCCGATTCTCTGAGTTGTGCTATGGGTGATTCATTGCAATTGCTGGAACATGCAGAGGTCCCATGTCATGAGAAGCTGCTTGGCCAGCAGATGTGATGGGTAGGTACTGTCTTTTACAGCAAAACTCCTTTTGAGTGACACAAACTCTTGATGGACTGGGTCTGTGTCGTTGTCCGGGCATGTCAATTTGCAAAGTAGTTTTATCTAGGTTCTGCCCCTTGGCTGTAAATTACAACCAAATTGTAATGTGGCATGCACGAACAGTGCTGCTTCAAGTTTCAAGTTTTCGTTGCCAGAGACTACGCAGTATGAGCTTCGCCTATGCCTATGATGGATCCGGCCGCCTCGAATTGGCGAATTCTTACTGCAGAAGTGTCATGCAAGGTGGTTGACCTCCTTCAGCCTCGGGACCCGGCTTTAAACCTAAGAAACGTACTTGTCAAGACTCCAGCGTGTTTGTACCCAATGGAATGACGCTGCTAGCAAGAGCGCCTTATAAACAGTGCCTTCATATCTAACGCCTGTTTTTACTATAACACTGATCAGGCCGATGTAAGGCAACCCCGCTCGAGCACTTTGCTGAGCCAATTTGCAGCTCGCACCAAGTTGACTGAACTGTGTGCAATCGTCTGAGTATATGAGTGCGTCTCGTTCACAAGGACGCGCCGAAGGACATTCGAGGTGCTTTGCTTTGTTTCGGCGACGGTCAGTACATGATACCCCAACGTGTACGCCGTATGTCCTGCAAATTACCAATATGATTTTATCAAGGGCTCGGGTAATTTCCGACAGCACACTTATTTCGCTCCCGGACGCGTTCTCGACAGCACATAGTGTGTGGCCTGTCGGTTTTGGCCCCGTACGCAAGTTGCTTGTGATCTGCGCAATCCGCGGTCTTGCAGGCCGCAGAGATGGTGTCGAGGACTCAGCTTTCCCTCGCAGAGCCCAACAAGACCAAAGTTGCACACCCTTAATGCTCAAGTAATTCCCCGACAGCACACAGAGCGTGGCCCGTCGTTGACCTAAGGAAGTAAGGAACTTGTGGTCTGCGCAATCTGCGAGCTCGCAGGCCGCAGGGATGATGTCGTGGACTCAGCTTCCCATCGCAGAAAGTGCAACAAGCCATCTGTAAGCCCGGACAACAGCATTCACAGTATCCTTAGCACATCCCTAACATACATCAGGTCTGACGTTTCCGCATGCAGGAACTTGGCGCTGGATCTAGTCCTTCAAGTCTCTGTGAGTCGAAAGCAGACCGAGTTGTCTGCTCAAGTGCGTGACAACGTGTCCAACGCGATTTTGGCATCTGTAAAGCTTCCTGGTAAATTCTGTAGCTGCATTCTACGATCAGCGAAGGCTGGAGCTCCCGGGTCTTTGCTCGCTAACATTAACATTAGGATA
>JAABUP010005117.1_pt1 | contig 20469 bp, 19 predicted proteins | sample 5559201 | NCBI WGS metagenome assembly JAABUP01 (sample SAMN10711887, study PRJNA513373) | rock metagenome | isolation source: Antarctica rocks | place: Antarctica
ATCAGGGTCAGGCAGCCAGTGTACTCTTGCTGGGGGTGCTTCCCATTCACAACTGCCTTGACCAGTTTGACAGGAGAGCCAGGATCATCAAAAAAGTGGCAGTCACTGGTAAATGTGTCAAGCAGTTTGATGGCAGCAGCAGCCGCAGCTTTTGACTGTGACTTGGGAACTTTGCTGGGCCCCCTTGTCACAGTCACCCCAAGACCAGCAGGGTAGCCAAATCAACCTCTCATCATCTGTCTGGTTCACCAGCCTGTTAGAGATGATTCTGATGGTGTGACATTTTGAGCCACAGAATTTGCCACCTCCACCTAGAAGCAGTGTCACAATGTCTCAGATAACAACAGCACCCATGGCATGGCATGTTAGACCATCTACAGAGGAGTCCACTCCAAAGACAGCTTGCACTGTTGGTCTCAAGTACACTTGACCTGGTGCAGATGATCTCTCAGGTACATTTGAACATCCATTTGTGTGCAGGAATGACATGCATGTGCACCAGTATGGCAAACATGCCGACCTATAATGTCAGGTTGATGTATGTAAACCTTTGAGACTGAACCAATCAGGCAAAGATGGAAGGAAGGATGGAGGGACAAGACGCATAATAAGATGGAAGGAAGGAAAGAGGGATGAAAGAAGGATGTGCTTGCCATGCTGATCTTTGATAGTATCTGCTTGTCATAGCACTCAGATATGTCAAGTATCTGTTGAACACCAGTTGGGAGCCCTGTAAGTCTAATTTAGGGGCATATGCTGTTTAGGGCATGCCCTTACATGCACTGGTGAAGCTGGCACAGTATTGCTGCTGTCAATGTCCAGTGTAACAACATGTGATTCAACGATTTTTAGCAGCATTTGCCACGCAGTTTGCAATGAGCCTTGCGATCGTCTGAAATCCAAGGCAGTCCTCAGGTGCAGACAGTGCTGGCGGGCGGTGGACGCTGCTTGTAGGCAGCTGTGTCATGATGAGGCTTTGCAAAAACTCCATGACTGTTACACCATACCACAACTGTATCAGTACATCTGCTGCAAATATAAGCAGATCAGCTCAGAGACCCTAGGGAGACCCAGGCCTGTTAATTGTATCAACGTGCGGTTGGTCACACACAGCAAACTAACCTGAGGGGTTGTTTGGCCGCATGCTCCTGAGCAGGGTGAGATGGGGGCTTTGCAGGCAAGTCTGCAAACACAGCTCGCTGCACATGTGATCACGAGCCAGGGCTGTCATCACTGCCCAGATCCTGTGTCTTGGCAAATGATGAGAAGCGCCTTGCAGGCAGCCTACCATGCAGCACATAAGCACTACTGTCAGTGTGGATGAGCAAATACTTTCAAAACATCATTGTTATGCCAGAATGACTGCTGCTACAGAGCATGCCAGTCACATTGAACAGACTTTCATCGTATCAGGCCACAAACCTGATCGTGCAACAGTTTGTGATCAGCAAGAGTATGAACTTGAGTCTCAGTACAACTCACACTGACCCACACAACTCATAAACACCATGACAAATGTTGAAATCGAACCAAGATTAGACACACTGATGCAATGTCCACTTGACAAAAGGCACCAGAGCGCCCAACAGCAGCTGGGCCAATGCTAGCATGTCAAGGTGCGTGTTGGGTTGCAGTAGGTTCTTAGAACCCACCCTGTTACACTAGTGCCTTTGAGTTTTGCAGAAGTCTTTGAAGCTGCTTACATTGACTGCTGTCTGCTTGAAGGACTTTTGAGCTCAGCCCAACTGGCCACAAATGTCTTGCCTGGCAGCACTACATATGGGCAGGACGCTGTTGTACAGAGGAAAGCACGTGATGAGCAACATGTGCCACGCATGGTGCGTTGGCTTCTAGGCTGGCTGACAACTTGACATCAGACAGTTGTCTCTTGTGTCATGGTGTCTTGTGTTCCCACCTCTGTCAGATCTGTTGCCAGCTGTGTGTCCACTGACATCAGACGAATGGACCAGCTGCGAGCTTCTGTGGTTGCAGCAAATGCCTTGCTGCTTGCTGCTCTGATCAGTGTTTCTTTGCTGAAAGCCTCTCCATAGGGGGGCGGTACACCTTGCTGAAGCTCGCTGCAGCAGACAAGACCACATGTATGATCAATGAACCAGATTCATCACAAAGCAAACAAATGGCAAACAGTGAAAGGACTTGATGCTATCAGAGGTACACACCGAATCTTGGAAAGCGCTTTTCGAGCAACCTTGATGTTTCCAAAGGGATCTTTAGGGTTCTTTGCAACCATTTCAGCCAACAGGTCCTCAAGGAACAGCACACACTTGACAATTGGATGAATTGTTGTGTCATACCCTTTGTCGTTGCACCAAGCCTGTGCAATGCAGAGGTGATCGTGCATGACAATTGAATTTAGCAAGATTGGTCAACCAAAGAAACTTACAATCCACTTCCAAAGGGCAGTACAGAAACTGTCTTTTGTGTTCTTTTCTAGCTTCTCCCACAATTCATGATACTTCCTGGCCCAGATGTCTTGTGCACTCATACTGCATGTCAAGACTATATCACTACATGAATGAATGATCTTGAGTTGCATGGGCATGTCTTGTAGCTCCTCAACATATAGCTCAGTGTCTTTCTGCAAGGGCATAGCATCCTCTCCACAGTAAATTACATGCATAAGGCTTGTGATATCATCCCTTGACTTAGCTCTGCCGCGACCAGCCATAGCAACAAAACTTGAGGTGACTCCTACATAAAACTGTATTTTACTATGTAATTGGCTGACAATGTAGACCAACAGACACCAAACACGCCAGTCGTGCGTCTACATGTACACGGCTTGCGCCCAATTTGCAAGGTGGCTGTTTAGCCATTTACAGGGGGGATAGTGAGGATACCATACCCCTTCGGTCTGACCTGACCAGGGTGAAGAGACCGGGGCGGTGTTCTGCACATCGCGGGTCACGCGTCTGAGTGTGCGGTGTAGCTCGTTGAAAAGCGTGCTAGTGCGTTTGGACGGCTCCGTTGGCCAGATCTGCAGGATTCAGTGTGCATCCCTGAACTCTTGCAAGTACTATGCAATTACTGGCGTGTCGAAAGTCCCTTTTGAGCCTAGCGATGTCTTTTTGCGCGACTCGAGACCTTGCGCTATGTGGCAAACTGCACCGTTGCAGGTAAAACAGTTGTCCTTGTCAGCCTTTGTTTCCAGTGAGTGGGTACATCATAGCAATGCTGTGGTGATGCGTCTGTAGGCAACAGCACGTGTGGCTGCGGCCTTGTCGAAGACAAACTGCCGCAGGCAGTTTCAGCTTCAGTCAAAACAGAGTCAGTCAGCCAAAGACAGGTGGGGCTTGTTGCGCAACCAGGGTCGAACTCAGACCAGTGTTGGCCTCAATTACAACATTGCTGCTGCAGCTCCTGAAGTGTACTGCAACGCCACAGCAGCACATCCACAGCAGCATCAAGGCAAGCGTCTAAAGCCGGGCTTGCCAGACATCAGTGAGCTCAGCCCCCAGCTGCAGCAAGAGTGGCACCCTGACAACAATGCTCTGCTTGGCTGCCTCAAGGTGAAGCCAGGCAGTCGCAAGACAGTCATGTGGTCATGCCCCAACTGTCCAGCAGGGTGCCCTCATATTTGGAAGACAAGTGTGACTCGTCGCACACAAGGCACCAAATGCCCATATTGTGAAGGCAAAAAGGTTTGCGAGCACAGCTCTCTCGCTACCAAAGCACCGAGACAACTACAGTACTGGAATCAGGGCAAAAATGCCAAGGCACCTGAGCAGACACTTGCTGGCAGTAACCTCAGAGCTGAGTGGAAGTGCCCTATCTGCAGCCATGAGTGGCAAGCTCCAGTTGCACACCGTGTGCAGAATGACAGCGGATGTCCTCGTTGCAATAACAAAGCTCTTGGAAGGAAAACAAAGCAGCCAACGTTTGAAGCAGCCCAACATCAGCTGCTGCGTGAATGGGACTATGAGCGCAATGCCGCAGATGGCATTCATCCCAACGACACCACCCTTGGCAGCAGAAAGCTGGTGCATTGGATTTGCCATAGCTGCCCTAAGGGACAGCTGCACCTGTATCAGATGACGCCCAACAATCGTACCAGAAAACGAGCTTCAGGTTGTACATATTGTGCTAGCAAGCAAGTGTGCAATTGCAATTCTTTGCAAACTTGTTACCCCATGATTTCATCAGAGTGGGACTTTGCCAGAAATGAACTGACGCCAGCTCAAGTCACTTCTCGGTCTCACCAAGTCGCTTGGTGGGTGAACTCTGTGCGAGGCAGCTGGGCTCAACGCATCAATGAGCGCACAAACCCAAATCTCAACCCCAAATGACGGTGAGACATGGAAATTCCTTCATCTGTTTACAGCTGTCTACAACTGTTGTTGTACAGCACTTTGACAACATGTTCATGCAGGCCTGTGACAACATATTGATGCACGCCTGTGCATTTCCCCATACCTTGACATGACACTGCAAGTTGGGTTGTGCTTGATTGCATGGTGCATCGGTTGCACAAGCATCAACATCGGTGAGCAGGCGATACATTGTCGCTTAGTCACATTGCATCCTGTCATTACATTCTGTGCCGTGAGTGCTGAAGAGATCTGCAAGGTTTTGATTGACTTGTACCCCCCTTGGTGTCCAAAGCTTATATACACCTTGTGAGACACCCTGTGCTTTCTATCCAGGTGTGATGTCATGAACAATGCTCCCCAGCTGAAAGATGGCAGGCAAAGGGGATGGACATCTTTCCCAGATGCACTGGATGACAAGGATATACCACTGCGTGTGGTGAGCTTGCTGTGGGCAATGCTGTGCTTATTAGACCGTTCATTGACAGCTCATGGGCTTTTTTAAGTACTTTATGGATTTCACCAAGAAGGCTAAAATGTAGCCCTTCTTTCTTATGTGTTGTGATTGGCGTTGCCTTTACCTCTGTCATGCAGTGCTGTCATCTCTGTAGCTAGCGCAACCGTGAGCATGTAGAACTGCGGAGACTGCAGTTGCCAGTACAGCTGCTTTGATGTTGCAACTGCTTGTTTGCTTGTTGCTGCTGCTGCTGCTGTTGTTGGGGCCAGCTGTCTGAAAGTATGCTGCAGCTCTGAGAAACAACTGCTCTGACATTCCAGGTGCTTGGTGCTATTGTTGTTGTTGTTGTCACTTGCACACTGAAGCTTTTGCTGTAGCTCTCAGCATTGACCACTACTGCTGCTGCTATGACTACAACTAACTTTGCTGTGCTGTCTGTATCACAATGACCATCATACTCATGCGGCCTTCTGAGCATTCAACTTCATTGCTTTTACTGTCGATTAAATTTACCCTGCAACAGGTGGCACTGCAAGACATTGCTCATGTGAATGGCAGGGGCACTCGTAGGGAAATTGAGGGCCCTGAATCAGTCTGCTTCAAGTCAAGTTGCGCTTCTCATGACAGGCCTTATCAAGCACTCTACAGGCACAACCCTGTCTCTAGTGTCTTTAGGTGACATTGCAAGCAAAACTGCTATATGCTGATATTGTTACATCAATCATTGCCATTGCTCTTTTAGTAGAACAGCACTGCCTCAGCTATCAGAGATGCTTCTTGCTTGGCAAATGCATCAGTGGTTTTTTCAATTTGAGCAGTAGTTTTTCTCTGTTGCTTGCCTGCACTGCTTTGCAGTGTCTTTGCTGCATGTTGAGTGCTGCTATGTTGGTGGCTGTTGCCACTTGTATGTCAGGTAGGCATGTAAAAGCTTTAAATATGTCAGCAACTGGGTTCATTTGTTGCTGCTCAAGTGGGACTGTCGGCACTCCGAAATTGCGAGCATTGTTTGGGTAAGATTATGATGCCGTCCTCTATCTGCGCTAGAATGTTTTCACGCCCCTGGTTTTGCTTGGTACAAAGATCTCTGTGGTAGCATACTATGATAGGCATGCAGCTGCTTGCAGACTCTTTGCAGCTGCTCAGGCTACTATGACTCTGCATAGGCTCTTGTGCACTTCAGCATACACTCTCTCATATGGTATGGTCTCTCCATCCAGCACTAGCCATGTGCCTGCCAGCACGCCATGGAATCAGCATATCTTCAGTGCATTCAGTCCATGAGCAACTCACATTGCTACCGCTGAGCAGCTGCGCCTTTGCACATACAGCAAGACCAAACAGATGCAGCGTCTGTGACACATGTGCGACACATGTGTGGTCATAGGCGTGCCAATTCAGCATGAGCACCCTGCATGCAGTAAGTAATGCGCAGCCTGCAAACACCACAAAATTAATCCAACAGAAGTTGCGCAATGATGAAAACCTGAAGCATGAATGACCAATCAAAAGCATGATGAGCGGAGGAGACCTGTGCTGATCGGTTGCAGGACCAAGGCACACACTTTCTTGCAGTGCACCAGGCTCATGCCCATGTGACTGCCCGTCTCAACTTTAGTCATCATCTGTAATCCTTCTAACTTGCCCGCTAAGCCGGTGTAGATGAGATCCAGACAGCCTGCATATCCAGCCATACATGCATTTGCCCTGGACACAGTCACTTGCACTACATGTCATATCACCTGATGCCAGGCAATGCTGTATGCAGCAAAAGTTATGTAAATTTGACAGCTTTCAGCTGCTCACGGCTGGGCCAGCGTGAAGTGTGCAAGTCTGTCCAGCAGTGCTGACACACCATATGTGCTGACTGTACTGCCTGCTAAGAGCTTGTGCAAGCATCAGTGGTAAAGGACACACGTTGTGAGTCAGCATTCATTGCATGTGGTCCATGCCCAAGCATCTTGTGCACACTATTCAGTGTGACTAAATGATAATCAATAATAACAATAATAATAATACTAATAACAACAATAACAATAATGATAATAATAATGATGATGTTAACAACAACAACAACAACAATAATAATAATAATACCAATAACAATTACAACAATAACAACAATAGCAACACGAGTAACAACAATAACAACAATACTACTATTGCTGATAAGGCAGCAGCAATTTTGCAGTCTGATTGTGTGGCATCGGCAATCTGCAGTGTTTGGACACGTGCTCTGCCTAGATATGTTTCACAGACGCTTCAGAGGTACAGACCTGAGTCCATCTCTGCATCAGGAGCCAGCTGGAAGCTGGTGTCCAGCCAGGGTAGGTTGCAGGCTGCACACAGCTGCAGGGCAGCTCCATCCACATCCTCCCACCCCTGTACCAACCACACACAGCTGTGTGGGTCAGCACAGCTGTGACAGCAGATAGCAGCATCAAATGCTCTTTTCTACAGTGTGAGCAGCGGGTGGGACACCAAAGAGGCTGCTGTGGCGCCAGGCTGGCAGCCCAGGGGAAGCACCTGGTGAAGCCAAGAAGAGGAACAGGAAAAGGAAGCAGTGTCATTGCGAGAGGAAGAGGAAGAGGAAACATTGCAAAGAGGAAGCTTCAGAGGAGATGAGGCAACCAGGTGCAATGATACAGCAGTCCATAAACCAGCAGAGGAAGAAGGCCACACGTGAAGACGAAAAGATGAAGATGATGAAGAGCTGAAGAAGAAGGATGCAGAGAGGACTATAAGACACCGCGGGATGACAAAGAGCAGAAGAAGCAGATTGATGCAAGATAAGGGCAGAAAAAGCGGAGTTGAAAGAAGAAGTAGAGTATCAGGAAGAAAGCATGACAGACGGAAGATGAAGAAGAAATGTCAAAGAGGGCAAGCAGCTTACCTCAGGAAGCTGAATGGGCCAGGCAGAAGAAGATGTTTGGGCTAGGAAGGCGTCCAGCAGGGGCAATGGGGGCCCTTCTGGGTGATGCCCTCTCAGCCCACTCGCTTTCACATCGCCACCTGCATCATTGATATGGCTTCTTGACAGCAGTACAAAGACAGCACAAGACACAAAGCTAGCATTGCATCATCTATGAAGGCAGGAATGCCAAGAGCAATTTGAACAGCATTGCTGCTATGTGGTGCCCTATGCTTTCAGCTACGCCACTTCATTTCAGCTACGCCACTTCATTTCAGCTACGCCACTTCATTTCAGCTTAAGTATTCCACTCACTGATTGCCTTTTGACGCCTGCTTGACAAAGTCACATGTGTTGCATGTGATCAGCAAGTCCTCTTGGTTTCCTTCCCATCTCATGCAAATTGTCTACAGCTTGCAACAGAGAAGCACATTCCACTTGACAACAACAACAAGAGCCCATGCAACAAACGCTCTGCAAAGCACATGTCTCAAGCCATGACAGGCTTGCAGTGCCCCACCTGCTGGGTCATCAACTGCGGCATCTTGCAATATGGTGTCAGCTTGCGCATGTGGCAGCACAGCAATGTGTGCTTGGTGTGTTTTGCCCTGCAGGATTTGCTGAATGGTCCCTAGCGTGAACCTCAAGTTGCCCATCCACCTGCACTCACGCAGCAAACAGCATCAGGCTTTGATGCTGCAGCGTCCCTCCATCCAAGTAGCAAACAGCGCAATGAGATAGTGTATCATATCATCAGCAGAATGGTGAACTCTCTGGCTCTGCTTGAGCGCTTGGAAATGAGCAGCAGAGAGACTGGCATGAGCAAATTGAAGATGACAATAACACGCTCAGGTGGCTTCACATCACAGCAGAAGGCAAACTGAAAACAATGCAGACCGTTGCAGCTACGCTTATTGGCAGCCTCAGGGCAACACAACAGAGACGCACTCAGAAATTGTAAGAACTGAAAGTATAGTGTTGGCTTGCTGTCAGCACTTTAAGTAAAGCATATATGTGTGAGTAAGCATGCATGTGTGCTGACCATAGGCAGCCCAAGCTGTTGCCCACCAGCGACTATCAGATGATGCAAACAGTCATCAAAGCCAGGTATGCATATGTCAGCATGAAGATGTCATGCATCTTGCTAGATGGCTTACATGTGGGCTCACTTGTGGCGATTCGCAGGTGGACCCCGAGGTTGTCTCAACACAACCTGCTGATGCAGGTTGATGCAGGGAATCACATCTGTCACACTCACCTGAGGTTCTCAGTTCCGATATCCAGATTGCTAATCAACCCAAAATTGAGGGACAGGAAGGAGTAGAAGCGTGTGGAAGGGGGCTGAAGCATGGAGACAATGTCTATGGAGCGTGTACGCCCTTTGCAGATGGCATAAGCAGCTGTCACCACATCCCACATGCCTGCACACCTGCCCATCATCATTCATTCATCCACCTTCATGCGCTTATTCAACACATGTCTCCCCCTAGAGTCAGGTATTGCACAGGCCTGAGTAGATTCCTATCTGAGATCCTGTCTTGGCAGTCAGCGTACCAACAGTGTCCACAATCAGCTGAGTACTACTCTTGTTTTGCATTGCCCAGTGCGTCTTGTATGCAAAATAAAAGTCACAGAACAACTGGACTGCAGCCTTCTTGCTCAAATGTAGAACCTTAGGTGTGCCTCATGCATGATGACAAAGCATACTGCACAGACAGAAATTCAGGCTGATCAAAAGTCTGCAGGTGTCAGCCAGTGATCCACGCCATTGCATGCAACAGTACAATACTGAAATCTTGATGATGCTGCAGATGCAGATGCAGATGCACATGCAGCAGGCGCAAACACTCTGGGCTGCCACCTTAGGAGGCTCCCGTTATGATTGCTGACAAGTTTTCCTTTCAGCAGGCACAAGCATGTTTGTCATTACCTTGTAACAAGCAGACAAGACAGGCTGAAAACCAGGGCAATCTGTCATATGATCATGATGACGCGTGCAGTTCTGACTGATGCCAAAGATGGTACAGGACAAGACATTGTTCCCACAGATGGTGGCACGGGAGATCCAGACACAACTATGTTTCATGGTAGCACACTGGAGACGCACCAGTGTTGGCAGCGAGGGCATTGCCAGAGCCTGTGGGCAGCATGGCAAAGGGCAGCTTGGCTGCCTCCTGCCAGTCAGGCCTCCCCAGCAAACCCTGCACAAAAGGCAACTGATTCAACAGCACGACAGCATGGTGACGGGCAGCTTAACCCTTTGCTCCCTTAACCAACACTGCACAAGAGGGAGATTGCTATCAAGACAGGGGGGGTTGCCAATTGGAGCAAAGGCTGCCAATTGGAGCAAATGCAAAAGGCTCAGCAGTGCAATCCTGACGCATGCCCCTTTTGCGGCAAGCCACAGGATATGGAGACTGCCAGATCTAACTTCTGACTGCCTTGCATGCAACCCTGTCATGACTGATGCTCTGGTTGTTTCCAGCCTTGTGAGTAAGACCTTGCACGGCAAGCATGCCTACGGTCAGTATAGCATAGTTTTGTAACATGCAAGACATGAAGCCTTTGCTCCACTTGCTGCTGCCAGGCCATTTGAGGTAGGCAGTAAGCACATCAAGACCAGATGGGGTTTAGGTGTGTGGGAGCGTGCAGACCTGAAGAGCTTCAAAGACGGTCCCATCGCCTCCGACTGTGACCAGCGCATCACAGGTAGCCAGGTCCAAGCCCTTCACCATCTCACTTGCGTGGCCCGGCCTCTCGGTCTCCCACACACTCAAGCTCAAGCCTGCGGCCTTGAAGATGCTCTGAATCTCAGGCCTCTGGAACGTGGCTCTGGATCTGCACTGCAGCCAGTCAGGGATGTTGCAGTCGCTATGGCCAGCTAGCCCATGTGCAGCATGTGCACGGCATCCTGATGCACTTGTACAGATGTGAGCACCCCACATGCTGGTGCACATGGGGAAACCAAGCATCCTGATGCAGATGTGAATTATGCCTCACAACGGTGGTGAGGATGCTGTACGCTTGAACACGTCTGACTGTTTTGTCTGTCCCAGCATGCACAGATGGTCACAGCCTTGCAGCTTGCTGGCCGGTCAGGAGAGCGATGAAGCGTTGCATGCTGACACCAACTGAATTTTGCACAAGTCTATGTACATGTGCACTTGCTGCCTGCCCAATTGAGACAGTGTTCAAAAAATAACCTTCATCAGACACAGGTCATGATTGATTACCTTCCTTGCCCACTTTTGGGGTTGATTATGACAGTGACCCTTCTCGGTTGACTTTGGCGGCCCCAGCTAGCTGACTTCTGCAGGGTTATCTGACACCGCTTGGCCTCATCTGCTGAGCCTGTCTGAAACACCTGGGAGCACTCCAGTTTCCTGGAGCACCAGACACCCATGTGATGCAAATTGCAGCTGACTTGTCGCGAGGCTGAGGTCTTTGCAAGCGGACAACAACATACAATCATGTGAGCATGCAGCATACAGTGCACTGTTCCAAGTCACAGGCAGGTGGGCTATATGTTGTGACACATGATTCATGACTGAGTGATACATCAATATTGCAAGGGCTTCAAGAGGTAAGCTAAGTGTACATGATCTGCAGAAATCTGTGCTGTTCACAGCCAATCTTGAACAATATCATGCAGCACACACCTGACCGGCTTGCTGTGGTGCTTGCTAGGCAACCTGCAGAACCAAAGCTTGAAGCCTCGCTCATTCTCGACAGTTGCGCCCACCACGTCCCGACCAGGAACCTACGAGAACATGCTGTTCTTGGTGCAGAGCAAAGCACGACATGAAGGTGTTTGATCCTGAGTGTTCGGGGGTCGAGCTGTGGGCACTGGATGTGAATTGCATGCTCAGCTTTGTGGGGATGAGCTGGTCACCTGTAAGTCGATACTCTGGCCGCTGCAACAACACTGGTACAATAAATCCGGCTTGAAGGTCGGATCCTGCAGACAGTACCTTCAGCAGCCAAGCAAGAACAACCGAAAGGTAGTTTCAAGTCTCAGATGAATGCTGGAGCCCAATGTAAAGTATGGGGTGGCATTACGCACGGTACCTCGTGGGGTGAAAAACTGAACGAGGCGTCCTCAAAGACCTTGACTCTACCGATGACCCCTCCGCAACTGGCAGTCAAACGTAACTCAACATAGCTGTCATCTTCGATAGACACATTTGAATCATAGGAAGATTGCACGTGTAAACTGGAATTATCTGGGCTCAACAAAAGAGCTTCCTGCGCGCTTTTTTTTCTCAGCATGGCGATCACTCGTGGACCATAGAGAGCACGACAAAGCTTGTCACGCTGTCTGGCAGCCGGCAATACTCCACTCCAAGACTGAAAACTGCGGGCACGGCGATGCGGCAGGCAGCGCTTCGCCGCTTGCGCATTCAAGGCTTGCTGCATGGAGAGACACAGCTCCTTTTGAGACCAGGGACTAGCATGCAGGGCTTCGCGGCATAGCCCTAGGTCAAATTCAGTGCTGGCCTGTCACTGATCTGGCGTAAAGTCGAGCATTCATTTGCTATATGCCTGGTGATCACACGAAGTAAGTTTGCCGCGTCTGAAATCCTGTCTGCGTCTGTGCTGACTTGAAAGGACAGTGAGGCCTCCTCGCTGTGAGCTGCACCAATAAGGCTGTGCGACCAATTTTATTGCTAGCATCACCGCGACGCTGCTGAAAGGCTGAATGGGGTTGCTGCACAGCAGCTCAAGTTGCAGTCTCAACAACCTGTGCCAGATGCACGAACACTCCAGGGTGAAGCCACCTCAGTGGATCCCTCACAGGTACACCAGCTGCTTAGTGCAAAACCAGTTGAATTAGTGCAGGATCAGGCAAGTATAGAAGGGAATGACCTTAAAACAGTGCTTGTGTAGACCTTTTGCTCCTGTCTCTGCTACACCTAGACACGCAAGCCTTGGCGACAGAATTGCTATGCACGGTATTTTGGATTCTTGGAAGCACATGACAAGCCGAGATGACTCATCGCAGTCTCAAGCCACCATTTCTGTAAGCTGAAAAGTGCTAGCTTGGCGCCGCTTCAATCTCAAATGGTTGTGTTGGTCACCTGCTTTCTGCTGTTGTTGACATGACCTTGCTGTGCAGATTGATGAAGATGAGCCATGTCCGCTGGAATGTGTGCGACAGGTTTACAAAGGTGTGCCCAAATTTGACTGAGCTCAACCAGTGGCTCAATTGTGCTAATTTCTCTCTTTCTTTAGAGTATGCATGCTCACACGATTGCTTGTTTGGTGTATATGCATGTGCAGTAATCACCTGCTGCATGCAGTGAAAGAATTCCAGAAAGTAGTAGAGCAGGCGCATCCAAAGTCGTTGGTAGTCGTAGATTACTATAGAACAGCATGTGGAGCGTGTAAATATATATTGCCAGGCTTTGTGAAGTTGTGTAAACGGAGTGGCTCTCATGATGCTCCAGTCATCTTCCTCAAACATAATGTCATTGATGAGTAAGCCCTCTGAAGCTGACGGCTGCATCATCTTGACGCCCTGTGTGCTCTTGCTGAAGGACTCCCAATCATGACTGAAGCATCCCAAAAACTGGAATACGATGTTCTTCAGCATTTTTGACAGTACTCAGTGCTCTGCATTGCAGACTCAAGCGTGACTTTGGTGCATGCAGGCATAAGCAGTACTACGCTTTCCTGGTTTATCTCCTGCACTGCTGCATTGGCACATGTACAGCGGCAAGTTTGTTTAATTTATCTTGTTGTAGGTATGCATTGACTGCATGGAGATTGTTTGTTGCTGCGTGCCAACCATGCTGCGATGTTTTGCAGATATGATGAGCGCACAGAGCTTGCAGACCATGCTGACATCAGAGCTGTTCCCTCTTTCCAATTCTATATGAATGGCAAATTGGTAGAGCAATTTGCAACACGAGATAAAGCCAAAATTAGTCTGGCAATAGACAAATACGTGCCGGGAGCAGTGTCTCTATAGATTTTGTGCATCTGTGTACAACATGCAAAGTGTTTTGTGATGATCACAGCAATGTCAAGGAGTAGAAGTGATAGTTGCATGCAGTGGTCACTCATGAGTGTTACCTGTGCGGAACTGACATGCATTGTTTGTATCAAGAGTGTGGCTGCTGCAAATGTGTTGACAGCACACACAGCAACTCAGTCCAGAGTAGAGCTGCCCTGTATTAACGCCAATGTCTGTACAGGGTACTTGGTACAACTAGTTCATTATATTGTAGTACGCAGACACGAGATCACATAATCTACAATGTGCTACTGGCTGTACGTCAGTCTGAGTGGCTAAGCACTGTTGTGCATGCTTTGTTGTTGGAACCCACTCCTTGGCTTACAAATGGGATCTATGCTGCAGCATATACAAACGTCTGTAATGTATATAGTACACCAAGTGTGGTTCTTACTCAGGGTTGATACCTGAGACTGTGTCTCAACATTATCCATGCACTCGTACTTCACAGGGTACGTTGAACGTAATTAATTGTCTTTAGCAGAGACCCTATAGGTTCAACGAAGGCCTTTCGATGACAGACACACTGTACAAACAGCTCAGACTGACTAAACTATCAATGCTCGCAACTGATAATGGCGTTTGACCAGAGATGCTGGGTGCATGCTCTTGGATGCACAAGTCTTGTGACCCTTCACGCAGACAAAAACACCTGTTTACATCACACTGATCTGTGAGAGCTTCCTGCAACTCCGCAGAAGGCCAACAACTTCAAAACGCCCTTTTTTTCACTACTGAACTGAGGAACAGAAATGAAATGACTACACTCGCAGCCATAGCTAAAAATGCATCAATCACCACGAATCATCACCTTGATCCTGTTTTATACCTAACTTGTAGTCATGCCCTTCTACTGATACCACACTGCATAATCTGCGCACCAAGTTACCAAATGTGCAGCTCTTGGGGCATAGCACAACACACAGAGGTAATAATGACAAAGCTGAAAAGAAAAAAAGGTGGACCTTGGACGGTCTCAAAGGATCAAAAAGCTGCTGTGCTATAAGATTGTTCTTGCAATACAATTTCAAGACAACAAGATTAAGTACAAGGCACTCACACACTTTTCAATACTGCACCCACTTCGTTCAAGCTGTTCCCCGGATATACATCGCCTTGATTGGTGCAATGCCATGCAGATTTCCCACACTACAGTAAACGCATATTGCGCACAAGCGCATGCTAATTGTACCAAGACGCACAACAGACAGGAGGTGCAAGTGGCTTGCCAGTACAAATGCCAATGCATGTGTCAGAAAATACCAGGACTGAACCAGACAGAACCCGAACTGCAAATTCCCGGACATGCTGAAAAAAGTTCAGTCAGATTAGCAGTTGCAGAAAAAGAAAAAGCCGCACATCAAAATCATTCAACAATGTGTTTGTTCCTGACCCTGCATCCACCTGCACTGATGTTGCAATTAAGGCATAGTTCAAGGCAGTCTATCTAGCTTGCAAATAACAAAAAAGAATCGCTGCCTGCATTGCTGTGTACTTGCAAGCAGCGCATGATATAAGGGAAGCATCTGTAACTTGATCAGTGGTGGCTGTAGTTGCAATCCCCGCCCACAAGTTCATTCATATGCTGCATTGGCGTTCCTTGGAAGCCGCCAGGGCAAAGAGCCATTCCCTGCTGACTGCAGTCCAAAGCAGGAATCTGAAGGGCATGACTGTGGCATGGCGGCTGCATAGATCTTGGTGGGGGCCTGCGTGGCTGCTGCTGCTGCCCCCCCTGCAGTTGCCAATCCATTGCTGTGCCCAGAATGTCCTGCATGGGGTCCCCTGTGCCTGACCCCATGACACCCCTGAACATAGCAGGCTCGCTACATGTTCTGAGAGCCGAGCCGTGAGCCGAGAGCTGAGCTAGCTGGTGCGCATGGTCGGGGCTGAATCCCTGCTCCAACTTCGCTACCTCTGACATGAGGGCCTTGCGTGCTGCTGACTCATGCACTGTTGCTTCTGCTGAATGGCGAAACTTGTGAATGATCACTGCTAGCAGCTACTGTTTGCTGCAGGCTGACAGCAGGCCAGGATCTTTTTGGTATCTGGTAGCTGGCAGGGTGCTAGGTTGTATATACTGAATACAAAGTTTATGAATTTCTGCGTGATAATGGGAACACGCCTATTAGCCATAACCCAGGATATTCTGTATAGTGAACATGCGCTGAACACGGCAGCCAGCACATAGGCACCATCAAATTGTCAGCCAAAATGATGCAAGCATAGCGGCTGGGTGTCACACCTGAGGCCTTTCTTGGCTGTCTTGTACACAACCACCAGCAGCAAAGCAACCAGGGCCACAACCCTGAGCCACTGCGCGATGATGTTGTTGCAGATCACACCTGTAATGCAGTGCAAATCTTTGTAGCAGTGCTGTGCATGCATGCCTGACCGCCCAGCACAAGCTAATGCAATTGCTTGAATGAGGGACGATGTAGCAACTTTGATGCAAGCTGATGGCATGTTGCCAGTAGCACATTTGTCAGAAAATGGGCACGCTGCATGATCACAATCAATTGAGCAGAATACTAGCAGACATGCTACCATGTGCATACTCACAAATAACTTTGCATGACATGTTTAGAGTTCACAAGGCATGACCATATACCAGTGTCGTCATGAAAGGTCACACCAGATCTGTGAGCAATGCGTACCAATGCTAGTGCCAAACAGCAACGCTGGGATGAAAATGAGTGCCACATCAAGGTCCACAAGGGGCCTGTCGGGGTACCCAGGACGTGTGTGAGTCAAGCCATACAAGGCGCTGGCAATTGCGCTTGTGGAGACAATGGTGTGGGACAGAGCCACACACTGTGCCAAGCTGAACCCCACCACGACGTTGAGTAGGGGGATATAAAATGGACCCCCTCCGACACCGGCAGAATTGGCAAGCAGGGCACACTGCAGACAGATGTCATGCTCAGCTGGCAATGGACTCCGGGAACGTGAAGCTGCCCAGCCATTCAAAGCTGGAAGATTCGTGAAACAAAAAGCCTTACTACGCATGCCGCCGCGATTGCCAAGATGTTCCGAGGAGTCCATGCAAACGGTGTGTGGGCGTCAGGATGCTGATTGTCCCAGAAACTCAGCAGGTTCCTGCAGCACTAAACCACCGTCGTTGCAACAGGTCAGCATCATTTGCTTTTTAACTGCAAAGGCTACCTGTTCCTATGGGTCGTCTCGGCCTCAGGAACCAGACTCGTAACGTAGCAGCCTAGCAACGACACTACAAGCAGGCCTGCTGCAGCGATCTCTATGGTTCGCACCCGCATCGCAACCAGCTGCAACGAGATGAAACGCTTCGTCTAAAAGGACATGCCGATGCCTTGCAAACTGGAAATTAAAGTGATCTGAAGTCCCTGCACACGCATTATAGCGCAACTTGCAACCGCTTTGCTAATCGGTTGTAGCTTGACTAATCCATGTGCAGAGGATGGAGAAGAGTGCACATGGCGCACATGCTTTCCGAAGGGATCCTTTATGGGTGTTCACACGTTACTGCCTGCTCATGACTGCTAGAACACGACATGAAGCGTGAAACGGTTGAAAACACTGTACCTATGCTGCAGCGCATGACAATGATTGTTACGCTGGACTGCTAGGGGCAAACGCCGCAGAATCTATACTGACAGATTCACCGCCAAAAAGCTAAGACACCATCACGTCATCAAATCGAAACAACCAAAGCTGGAGGGTTGCTTAGGGACTGAACTGTCTACCTTGATCTGTTGCGTACACTCTGATAACACAAGCCATCCTGCGCACTAAAAAAACTCTAACACCTCCCGCATCATGCAAGATCATGCACAGGCCTGAATGCTTGCATGATGCACACAACCGCCCCAGATTTGACTACACTGCATCTTGGACAGAGGGTGGGTCATGCACCAGAGCTACACCTCTCAACAGGCAAGTGTTGCAGACATAGCTGTTAGAATGCTGCAGCCTATACCTCTCATGTGCTGTATGACAGCAGGATGTGCAAGACACTGCGCACGTTGTAGAATTTGCTTACCTGGTCATATGACTAGTACATGCATGCAGAAGACTATGTAGTCATTACAGATCTTCCAGAATCCGTTCCTGCAACTATTTCCACTTCTTTGTTGCAGATGTTGAAAGACTCACACATTTCCCAGTATGCCTCAAGGTTCTGGCAGACTTGCTGACAGACTGGACTATCAGAGACCTGGTGTCTGATGCACAGCTCCAAATGTGGGCCGAAGTGAGTAAATTGACTAGCCTGACCCGCATAACCATCAATGACCCCTATGGAGTCTTTGATGACAATGAGAACTATAACATGCTGGAGTTGCGAATCTTGTCCAAGATGCACAGCATGGTCTTGAACGACTACTGCAATCTTGCCACAAGGGCGCCAAACTACACACGTCTGCAGCGTCTTGAGCTACATAGAGGGTCAGACAACATTGTTGACTTGAGCTGTTGCACCAGCCTGACAGCCTTGCTTCTCACTGAGCATCAAGATGTCCTCAGGAAGCTGATTCTGCCTGAAGGCGAAGATGTGCGCTTGCAAGACCTGCTCATCAACTGCCTTACTGTGAGAGAAAAGGGGCCTTTTGACATGCTCAACCTTGACATGGCGCTGCAGTTGACGTGCTTGACACTACTCAACGCTTGTCCCGACAGTTTGCAGCAGGGTGTGTGGCCTAAGGCCCTGCCTGTTCTGAAGAGCTTCACACTCACTTTCTTCAGAAGCAATTTATCACCCAAGCTCTGCTCATACACACAGCTTGAGGACCTGGACTTGTCATACATACATGTTGATACCTTGCCCAAATGGTTCAACAACCTGACACAGATAAAGAACCTGTGGTTACGTAGTTGCCAGTTTTCCCAGTTCCCCACAAGTCTCTTAGGACTTTCCCAACTGAAAACCCTCGATATGAAGGGCATGCATCCAGTGTTGCTGCCAGAGGGCATCACAGCAATTGTACACTGGCCACATTTGTCTGTTCTTGACCTCTCTGTGCATTTTGGCAAAATGCATGATTTGGACTCACATGTGATTCTGTTGCTTCTGGACCATGCTTTCAAGCAGAGGGGAGTTAGATCACCTCTGCTTGTAGATAACATCTATAGTATGTGAAGCAGGCAATTGTAATGAAGGTCATAAATGCAGTGATTGCGCGTGGGATACATTGTAGAGTGCCTCTAAGAGTGGCAAGAAGCAGCACGGATGTGTTCTGACACAAACATCAGAAGTCAAATTCACCAGCATCATATATGCAGCTGCAGTGGATGAGGCAGGCTCACTGATCAGCGAGCAGACACATGTCTGGCAGGACAAGCCAAATTGCTGCTGACCCTTCACCCCTTGCCTGTCTGACTGATCTCCGCTTGTATGTGGGAGGCAGTGACAATATCATGATCGATATATCAGGCATAGGCACTCTGCAAAGTCTGCACGTACAGGTTTGGCTGTTTCCTGTTGTCAATACAATGCAGTCTTTTGCAGTTTTTGCAAAATGTCGATGTTTATGTACAAATTAGATCTATCATGTACATAGACAGTGTAAAACATGACTGGCGGCATACTCACAGCACACTTTCAAGCCCTGTGTGCCTTACATGACAGTCAGAGGCAGATTTCGGAGTGAAATCACTTTTGACGTTTGCTGCTCTGCAAAGCTAGACACTGACAGATGTGCTGGCTGCAAACAAGTTGACTGCAACTGTTACGCAGGGCCTCAGCAACAGAATGGCTGCTAGATGGCCAAAAGCTGTGTGCACTATGTGTTTGCGCGTGCAGTAGGGATGAAATATCGATGGTAACTGTCTGACATGTCCCTGCTTTTGGACCAACACAACCTTCCTTGCTGGTCAAGCAGCTTCAAGCCAAGTTGGCCGCCAAGCAGAAGCATGCCAAGCCTGAGCAGGCTTTTGTAGCACCGCAAAGCTCACAGTATGGTGTCAAGTACAGTGACAGTCTTACTACACATACACAAGACCTGTTCGCACTTTGACATTGGAATGGACTGTACACATGTTTGATAGCAGACTCAGCAACCACATGTAATCATTTGTTGCCTTGCACATCCTTGACGCAGACAGACTGGCATGCATGACTTGTGATATGGCTCATTCTACTGTACAAGAAGCAGCGTTTGAAATTACGTTTGTATAAAGTATAAGCTTTGAGACTGTGGCAAGTATGCAATGATCTTCAGTGCACAGACCAGTTGGGTCTGCAGCATCACAAGCAGTGGATGCATTCAAGAACCTACAACGTGTGGAGTGACCTACGTAGAGCCTGCGTGCCTTTGCACACCGAGCACCAAAACTGTTGCTGTGCATACGTTGACCGTGCACAGGATGCCTTGGTTCTGGTACTTTGTGAAGCAATGCCGATATCTGACCCCTGACGGGGTCCGTGTAGGCACAAGCAAGTCCCCATACCTCACAACGATATCTTGCTTGGAGGCGTGCAGGTCACGGGTATGATCAGGTGAAAAGACAGCAGCTCAAGTGTGTGCGTTCAGCGTCCATAAATGATTAACCTGCAGGGCTCTTTTACAAACGGCTGCACGTCTACAGGGAATGAAATTGCAAGGTGTGAGTACTTGTACGCAGGGTTGCCTTAAGCTCTTCTCAATCCCGAAAGGTCGAGGCACTGCTTCTTGTGTAGGATGATTTAGATGTGAGTACTGTTATTGGGAACGCCAAAAACCATTATGCACAGACATGGCATCAGAGTAGTCTCAGCAGTGTTGCTAGGTACCAACCCTTGCAGCCAGAA
>JAABUP010005118.1_pt1 | contig 20466 bp, 15 predicted proteins | sample 5559201 | NCBI WGS metagenome assembly JAABUP01 (sample SAMN10711887, study PRJNA513373) | rock metagenome | isolation source: Antarctica rocks | place: Antarctica
GTCGAACACGTCGCGGAACGTGTCATGGCTTGGAACGCCGTTGTCGAACGGCAGAGGGCGCCGCAGGACATCCAGCTTCAGCTCGCCGTGTTCCTCGATCTCCGTGCAGCTTTCAGCACCGCAAAGAACGCCGCACGGCCCACGCGGCAGGATCTCCGGCGGCGGGTAGGGCACCTTGCCCTTCTGCCGTGGGTCGGGCACCCCGGAAAAATGGTCCAGCCGAACAATGCTGATCACAGGCCGCTCGGCCACAATGTCCCCCCACGACGGAAACACACCTCGTGCCAGCAAGCTCACTGGCAACAAAAGCTCTGGCCAATAGCTTCAAGCGATCGCCCTGCTTGCCGTTGATGGTTGACCGGTGCCTCGCGCGCCTCTTCGGTTATGGCTGGCGGCGCCTCGCGGTAGCGGCCCGCTTCAGTCAACAATTCTTAACCAAAACGTTATTAGCATGATACGCAATAAACTAAATGTAATAAGCTACGGTCCCGTAACATCTGCGGGCGGGCCGTGTCACCCATGACGCAATCCATCTTCGAACTCTGCGAACCTCGGGCAGACGTCCAGGCTGGCATGTCCAGCGACAGCGACTTCGCCGCAGACCTGTCCCACGTCGTGCGCGGCACCGGCGGCCCAGCGGAATACGCCGATCCCGCCCGCTTCTTCGCCAACACCTATCCCACCCGCGGCCTCAAGAACCTGATGGCCAACGTTTGCGCCAGGCTCTCCGGACGCGGATCGTCCGTGGCGGCGGTCTTCCGGCTCGACACCTCCTTCGGCGGCGGCAAAACCCACGGCCTGATCGCCCTGGTCCACGCAGCCGCCGGCATGAAGGGCGTCGCCAACCCGGCGGAGTTCCTGGACCCCGCGCTGATCCCGGCCGAACCCGTCGCGGTGGCCGCCTTCGACGGCGAGAACGCCGACCCCTCCAACGGCCGCCGCATGGCGGACGGCACGCTGGCCTTCACTCCCTGGGGCGAGATCGCCTACGCCCTGGCAGGCCCCGACGGCTACAAGCGCGTCCGCAACTCCGACATCGACCGCACCGCCCCCGGCGCCGAGACCCTGCGCGAACTGTTCGGCGACCGCCCGGTGCTCGTCGTGCTCGACGAGCTGTCGATCTACCTGCGCAAGGTGTGGGAACGGCCGCAGGGCCGCGACCAACTGACCGCCTTCCTGACCAGCCTGTTCAAGGCCGTGGAGGCGTCCCCGCGGGCGGCGCTGGTCTATGCGTTCGCCATCGGCAAGGCGGACAGGGCCGGGCAGGGCGCACGCGGCGGCGACGCCTATTCCAGCGAGAACGTCTTCATCGCCGACCGCATGGCCGAGGCCGAAAGCGTCTCCGCCCGCAAGGCGACCCTGCTGAACCCGACCGAGGACGACGAGACGGTGCAGGTCCTGCGCCGCCGCCTGTTCGCGCGGGTGGACATGGCCGGCGCCGAGCCGGTGCTCGCCGCCTACCAGGCGCTGTGGGCCAAGCACCGCGACCGCCTCTCGCCCGAGGCCGCCAACCCGCTCACGCTAGAAGCGTTCCGCGCCAGCTACCCGCTGCACCCCGACCTGCTGGCCACCTTCACCGGCAAGACCGCCACCCTGGCCCACTTCCAGCGCGTCCGCGGCATGCTGCGCATCCTGGGGCGCACGGTGGCGCAGATGTGGGCCGAACGCCCCAAGGACGCCGCCGCCATCCACCTGCACCACATCGACCCCGGCCACGAGCCGATCCGCCAGGAGATCGCCACGCGCTTGCAGCAGCACATCTTCGTGCCCGCCATACGCAGCGACATCGCGGGCGAGGGCGGCAGATTGTCGCTGGCACAGGAGATCGACGCCCGGCACCACCGCGGCATGCCGCCCTACGCGGTCTACGTGGCGCGCACCATCTTCCTGCACAGCTTGGCCTTCAACGAGCCGCTGAAAGGTCTCAGCCCCGACCACCTGCGCTATTCGTGCCTGGGTCCCGCCACCGACATCTCGTTCATCGACGAGGCGTGCCGGCGCTTCCGCGAAGGGTCTGCCTACCTGGACGACCGGCCCGCAGCGCCGTTGCGCTTCATGGCGGAGGCGAACCTGACCCAACTGCTGCGTCGCGCCCAGCAGGCGGTCGCCCCGGCGGACGTCCGCGCCCAACTGAACAGCCGCATCCGCGACATCTTCAAGGGCTCGGCACTGGACATGCTGCCCTTCCCCGGCGGCCCGTTTGACGTGCCGGACGAGGTTAACGGCGGCCGTCCGTTTCTGGTGGTGCTGTCCTATGACGGCTGCCAAGTGGGTCCGCAGGTGGACACGGTGCCGGACCTGATCGCCCGCATCTTCCTGAACAAAGGCGCGGAGGGCACCGCCTTGCGCGGGCTGCGCAACAACTTAATATTTGTGGTCGCCGAAGACGCCATGATCGAGAACATGCGCCAAGCCATGGCGCGCCGTCTCGCGCTGGGCGTCATGAAGACAGCCGACCGACTGGTGGAGCTGGCGGAGCACCAGCAGGCCAAGCTGCGGGAAATGGACGCCGGAGCCGAAACCCTTGTCGCCATCGCCATCCAGCAGTGCTACCGGCACGTCTTCTACCCATCCAAAAGCGGCAGCATCGGCGCGGCGCATCTTGCGCACACCTCGCTCAGCCTGCCCGCCGCCGCCGAGAAGCCCGGCGCCGGGCAGCAGCAAATCGTCCGCCAACTGCGCGACCAGCGCAAGATACGCGCGCCAGAGGACGAGCCGGACGCCCCGAACTACATTCGCGACTCCACTCCCCTAAAAAACGGGCAGATCACCACCGCGGCGCTGCGCGAGGAGTTCAGGCGCGACCCCAACCTTCCGATGCTGCTGGGCGACGACACCTTCCTGAAGGGCATCCGCCTGGGCGTGGAGCAGGGCGCGTTCGTCTACCGGCGCGGGGACCTGCTGTTTGGCCGTGGCGACCCGACGCCCACCATCATCACCGACGAGCAGGCGGTGGTGTTCACCGCAGGCTACGCCGCCGAGCACCGCATCTGGCCGCGCCCGGCGCAACCTGCCGTGGCAGCGCACATCGACAACTATGTCCCGGCTATGCCCCTGGTCGCCAGGGCTTCCGAAACCCTCACGGGGGCGCTGGTGCCCGGCCCGGATGCGCAGTCCCGCGCCGATCCGCCGCGCGAGCCGCGTCCATTGGCCGCCGAGGGCATCCTGCGCGAGGCCCTGATCCGGCTGTTCGAGCAGGCGCACGCGGCGCGGGTCACGCGGCTGGCCACCCTGTCCATCCGCATGTTCGACGCCACCGATGCGTTCCGCCTGCTGGCCGCCGTGGCCGCCCTGCGCGGGCCGGACCAGAAGCGCGTGACCATCGAGGCCGAGTACGAGACCGCCGCCGGCAGCAGCCTCACCGCCGCCTTCAACGGAACGTTGCAGGACGCCCAGCCGGTGAAGGAGTTCCTGGAGGCGCAGCTTCGCGCGGCGCCCGAGAAGCACGTCTCCGCCGTGTTCCGGCTGACCTATGCCGACGGCCTCGCGGTCGAGGGCGAGGCGGCGGACCGGCTGGTCGAGCAGCTCACCCGCTTCGCCACCGGCGCGGCCTATGTGGAGGCCACGGCCGAGGCGCTGACGGCGGCCGGCGCATGAGCGCCCGTGCGGTCTCCGATGCATCCTATCCGCCGGGGCCGTCCGCCTCCGCAGGCCTACGAACTCCGCTCCTACCGGCATGGCCCCGGCGATGCCGCGCTGGAAATCTGGCAGCTTCCCTCGCCCTCCGCGCCGCATCTGTCGGCGGCCGGGCGGGTGGCCGGGCTGCGCGGGCGCAACTTGGAGCTGGTGGAGCACCGCGTGCATCGCCGCCTGGCCGCCGCCGGCATCCCGCCCGCCGCTCCGGCGACAGCCAGGCGCTGGGCGAGGAGCTGGCGCTGACCCTGGGCCTGCTGTTCCGCGCCCTGGCGCCGATGCGCGCACGCGAGAACATGCGCGCCGTGGTGGAGGGCATCGAGGCGATGACGCGGGAGGAGGCGGCCTATTGGCTGGGCATGGCCATGTACCGCCGCAACCCGCGCCGCGTGCTGATGGCCTTGCGCTTGCTGCTGACCGACCCGGCGCGTCCGCCCTAGGGCCGGGTCCGCGGCTTGGCGCCTGGCGGCGTCCGCACTCCTTCAACCAGCGAATGGAACAGCGGCTCGCGCTGCTGCATGAGGCCGAAATGGACGCATTGCCTGGTCTGGACCGCATTGTTGGCAAGGCGGATACGCGCCCCGGCCGCCGCCTGATCGAGCGTTGGCTGCCGATTGCGGCGCTAAGCGAGGAGTGTATGCGGGAGCGGCGGTCGATGACGGCCTTGCCGCCGATCTACTATCTGCATGTGTGGTGGGCGCGGCGTCCGCTGGTGGCTTCGCGTGCCGCCGTTCTCGCCACGCTGCTGCCGGAGGACGCCGACCGGGAGCAGTTCATGCACGCGCTGGGCATCCATGGCGATCCGGTGGCAAGCCGACGCCGGATCGACATGGCACGTCAGACTGGTGAGCATTTTGAAGGACAGGCATATTCCTACAGCAGGGCGTTTGGGCATAATCTCAACGAAAGTGATCGCGCCTTCATTCGAGAAAGCACGTTGGCGAATACTGGTTCGCGTGTTGTCCTAGACCCTACATCCGGCGGCGGAAGCATACCTTTTGAGACCGTGCGCCTGGGCTTCACTGCACTGGCGAACGACTTGAACCCCGTCGCGGCACTGATCCAAAAAGCGACAATCGAATATCTGCAACGCTACAGTATGGCCTTGATACCTGAGTTTCGGCGCTTGTCGGAATTGTTCATTGCACGCCGCGAGCAGCGGCTCACGGCGTATTTCCCGACCGAACCAGAGCCGGACTGCATCTCCACCAACTATCTCTGGGCCCGCACCATCACCTGCCCCTATTGCGCCGGCCGCATTCCGTTGTCGCCCAACTGGCGGCTGGCTCCGGACGGGACCGGGGTTCGGGTGCGGCCATTGTTGCAGGCGGGGCCGGGCAGCGCCGGGCGGGTGTGCGAGTTCGAGATCGTGGACGCTGCGAAGGACCAATCGGCTGGCACCGTGGCGGACGGCGACGCCACCTGCCCGTTCCCCGATTGCCGCCGCGTGGTGGACGGCGACGAGGTGAAGCGGCAGGCCCAGGCCGGCGGCATGGGCGAGCAACTGTTCACCGTGGTGTTCAAGCGCCGCATCGAAACCCGCGTCAAGTCCGGCGCCCGCGGCCGTGACAAATGGCAGCGCGGCTACCGCTCTCCGCGCCCAGAAGACGACAACAGCACCACCATCGCCACACGCCTGGCGGAGAAGATGGAGGAGTGGGAAGCGCTGGATTATGTGCCAAGCGAAGCGATCCCAGTTGGCACGAAAACAACCGAGCCTCACCGCTATGGCATACGGCTTTGGCGCGATATGTTCACTCCAAGGCAGCTTTTATGCCACGGCACTGACGTCGAGGTGTTTCGTGAGTTGCTGGATGAGAGCATTCGAGCAAACGCACTCACGGCTTGCTTGAAAGCTTCGTTCATTTATCTGGCATTGGCGTTGGATAAATTTGCTGACTACAATTCGCGGGCCTCGGCGTGGCACGGTGGTCGTGAAGTCATGGAGCACACGTTCCGGGACCACGCGTTCGTAATCAAATGGTCTTTTGCTGAAATGGCGCCGCTGATCGCCGGACTTGGTTATGATTGGGCCATACGGCAGACAGCAAAATGCATTGCGGAACTCGTGACGCTGATCCGCCCTTCAACCGCAAAATTTGACCTGCTGAGCGACGCGACGCCGCCAGTCTCGCCGCCCGTGTCCATCACCTGCCAGTCCGCCGACGCGCTGGACCACATCGACAACGCCAGCGTCGACGTCGTGGTGATGGACCCGCCCTACTACGACAACGTCATGTACGCCGAGCTGTCGGATTTCTTCTACGTCTGGCTGAAACGCACCGCCGGGCACGTGGTGCCAGAACTGTTCACCCGTGCCCTGACCGACAAGGACCGCGAGGCCGTCGCCAACCCCGCCCGCTTCGCCGGCCAGAAAGGCGCCAAGGCGCTCGCCGGGCGCGACTACCAGCGTCGCATGGCGGCGATCTTCGCCGAATGCCGCCGCGTGCTGAAGCCGGACGGGATCATGACCCTGATGTTCACCCACAAGGCCACCGGCGCCTGGGACGCGCTGACGACGGGGCTGATGCACGCGGGCTTCGCCATCACCGCGAGCTGGCCGATCAACACCGAGGCCGAGGGCAGCCTGCACATCAAGGACAAGGCCGCCGCCAACAGCACCATCTTCCTGGTGTGCCGCCCGCGCGAGGCCGCCGCCCCCGGCCATGCCGACTACTGGGAGGAGGTGGAGCCGCTGGTGGCGCGTGCCGTGCGCGGCCGGGTGGCGGAGTTCCAGCAGGCCGGCATCGGCGGCGTCGACCTCTACCTCGCCAGCTTCGGCCCGGCGCTGGAGGAGTTCAGCCGCCACTGGCCGCTGACCCGCGGCACCCCGCGCCCGGCGCCGGAGGCCCGCAAGCGCAAGAAGCAGGCGGAACTGCTCGACGCCCCCTAGGACCCCTACGCCGTCACCCCGGAGGACGCGCTGAACGCCGCCCGGCGGGAGGTGAAGAACTGGCGCCTGGAACAGCTCACCGGGCTGCGCGGCCAGGCCGACCTCGACCCGTTGACCTCGTTCTTCGTGCTCGCCTGGGACACGTTCCGCGCGCCGGTGTTCCCGTTCGACGAGGCGCTGAGCCTGGCCCTCGCCGTGGGCGTGGACCTGGACGCGCAGGTGGTGGGCGTGCTGGCGGAGAAGAAGGGCAGCGACCTCGTGATGATGGACAGCGCCCGTCGCGCCGCCCGCGCCAGCCTGGGTGCGCCCGACGGCAGCCGCGCCATGATCGACGCGCTGCACCACGCCGCCCACCTCGCCCGCTCCCGCACGCTGGCGGCGGCGCAGGACGCCCTGGCGCGCGAGGGGCTGCTGACCAGCCCGCCGTTCCTCAGCGCGTTGCGCGCCGTGCTGGAAGTGCTGCCGGTGTCCAGGGCGTTCACCGGGGTCGAGCTGACCGGGGACCTGGGCGCGGCCGGCAGCGATTTCGAGGCGCTTGAGTACCTCCGCCGCTTGGCCCTGAGCGGCACCGTGGCGGCGCCCCGGCGGCAGGGCGAGCTATGGACCCTGCCGGACGCCGCATGACCGCGCCCGCCACGCTGCGCGGCCACCCCACGCTGCGCGACTACGACTGGCGGCTGAAGTACACGCCGGAGAGCGGCGACCTGGTGGCCGGCCTCTACGTGCCGGCGCTGCGCCATGCCGTCCGCTACGACCGGCTGACCGGCTACTTCCAGGCCACCGCCCTCGCGCTGGCGGCGCGCGGATTGGAGGGGCTGGTCGGCAATGACGGCCACATGCGGATGGTGGTGGGCTGCACGCTGGACCAGGCCGAGGTGGACGCCATCGCCCGCGGCGAGGCCCTGCGCGACCGCATCGCCGCCAAGCTGGAAGCCGCGCCGCTGCTGGCCCCGGACGCCGCCACGCAGCATGGACTTGGGCTGCTCGCCTGGCTGGTGGCCCGTGGCCGCCTGGAGATCAAGGTGGCGGTGCCCTGCGACGCCCAGCGGCGGCCGGTTGCCGGCGCCGGGCTGTTCCACGAGAAGGCCGGCATCATCGAGGACGCCGCCGGCAACCGCATCGCCTTCAACGGCAGCCTGAACGAGAGCGCCGCCGGCTGGACGCTGAACTGGGACAGCCTGAACGTGTTCACGTCCTGGCGCGACCCGGAGCGGATACAGGAGGAGGATGCCAACTTCGCCCTGCTGTGGGCGGGCAGGGCGACCCGCGCCTTGGTGCTGGACATCCCCGCGGCCCTGCGCGCCGACCTGCTGCGCTTCCTGCCCGACACGGACCCGGCGCGCCATCGGCCGGCAACCCTGCCGCCGCCCGCGCCCGAGGCGTCCGCTCCGGCAGCGGCGCCATTCGATGCGCGCCGCGCGGTGTGGTCGTTCATCGCCCAGGCCGCTTCCATGCCCTTGGGCGGCGCGCGGGTGGGGGAGGCCACCGCCGCCGTCACGCCCTGGCCGCACCAGTTGCGCGCCTTCCACCGCATGTACGACGCCTGGCCGCCGCGCCTGCTGATCGCCGACGAGGTGGGGCTGGGCAAGACCGTGCAGGCCAGCCTGCTGCTGCGCCAGGCTTGGATGGCCGGCCGCGCCAAACGCATCCTGGTGCTGGCGCCGAAAGCCGTGACGAAGCAGTGGCAGGTCGAGCTGCGCGAGAAGTTCAACCTCAACTGGCCGATCTATGACGGCCAGAAGCTGTCCTGGTATCCCTCGCCGGGGATGCAGGGCCGAAGCGAGAGGCTGGTCAGCCGGGCGGCCTGGCACGAACAGCCGGCGCTGATCGCCAGCAGCCACCTGCTGCGCCGCCGCGACCGGGAGGCGGAGATGCTGCACGACGCTGCGCCGTGGGACCTGGTGGTGCTGGACGAAGCCCACCACGCGCGGCGCCGCGGCGCAGGCTCCGCCGCCGAGGGCGGGCCGAACAACCTGCTGCGGCTGATGCGCGGGCTGCGCAGCCGCACCGATGCTTTGGTCATGCTCACGGCGACGCCGATGCAGGTGGATCCCGTCGAGGTGTTCGACCTGCTGGACCTGCTCGGCCTGCCGCCGGCATGGACGCAAGAGGCCTTCCTGCGCTTCTTCGACGAGGGGATGCGGCAGGCGCCGAGCCACGAGGTATTTGAACGCATGGCCGCGCTGTTCCGGGCGGTGGAGGCGCATCATGGGTTGGCGCCGGCCGCGGGCCTGGACCGTGCCGGGCTGAGGCCCGGCTTGCAGGCGCGGCGGGTGCTGTCGGCGCTGCGCGACGCCTCCGCCATACCGCGCCGCCAGCTCGGGACGACTGACCGCAACGCCGCGTTGCAGCTCATGCGCCAGCAGACGCCGGTGAACCGCCTGGTGTCCCGCCACACCCGCGACCTGCTGCGCCGCTACCACGCCGCCGGCAAGATCAGCACCCGGATTGCCGACCGCGATGTCGAGGACCGTTTCCTGCCGCTCTCCCCGGCGGAGCGGGAGGTCTATGAAGCGGTTGACGAGTATGTCTCCACCACCTGGAACCAGGCGTCCGACACGCAGCGCAGCGCCATCGGCTTTGTCATGACGATCTACCGGCGGCGGCTGGCGTCGTCGTTCCACGCCCTGCGCCGCACGCTGGAGAAGCACCTCCTGGCCATGCGCGGCCAGAAAGGCGAGGGCGCCCAGGCTGACCTGGAGGAGGCGCTGGACGACGCGGACGACGAGGCCGAGCGCGACGCCGACGAGGCCTCCCGCCTTGAGCGCGAGGCGCTTGCCCTGGAGGAGGCCGGTCAGGTCGACCGGCTCCAGGCCATGATCAGCCGCCTGCCGACGGACACCAAGGCGGCCTGCCTGCGCGAGACGGTCGCCCAGCTCCGCATGCAGGGCTACGGCCAGGTCATGGTCTTCACGCAGTTCACCGATACGATGGATTTCCTGCGCGGCCTTTTGCTGGGCGGCGCGTCGCCGGGCGGGACGGATTTGCGCGTGATGTGCTTCTCCGGGCGCGGCGGCGAGGTGCCGGCCAGCGACGGGTCGTGGCGCACCGTGTCCCGCGACGACGTGAAGGCGCGGTTCCGCGCCGGCGAGGCGGACGTGCTGCTCTGCACCGACGCGGCGGCGGAGGGCCTGAATTTCCAGTTTTGCGGGGCGCTGGTGAACTACGACATGCCGTGGAACCCGATGCGGGTGGAACAGCGCATCGGCCGCATCGACCGCTTGGGCCAGGGCCACGCACGCATCCGCATCATCAACCTCCACTACGCCGATACGGTGGAAGCGGACATCTACGCCGCGCTGCGCGACCGGATCGGCCTGTTCCAGAAGGTCGTCGGCCGGCTGCAGCCCATCCTTTCGCGCCTTCCGGCGCTCATTTCGTCCCGCGTGCTGAGCGGCAGCGGCCGTTCGCCCCAAGGCCGGCGCGATGCCGTGGGCGAAGTGCTGACGGAGGCAGAACGGTTGGAAGACGCTGGCGGCTTCGACATCGACGCGGCCACGGATGGCGAACTGGACGAGCCGGTGCGGGAGGCGGCTTCGATGGGGTTGGTCGACCTCGGGCGGGTGCTGCGCTCCGCTGCACTGCTGCCGCCTGCCGTCGAAAGCCGGCCGCTTGGCGCCGTTGACCGCGACCTGCTGATGCCAGGCATGGCAAAGCGCCTGCGGGTGACGACCGACGCGGCATTCTACGAGGCGAATGCGGACAGCGTTGAGCTTTGGTCGCCAGGGAGTCCGCTGTTTCCCGATGCCGCAGCATTTGCTGCGGGCGCCGCGGACAAGCCGGCATGGCCACAGCTTGCTTCATTGTTGGACGAAGCGGACGAGGCAGGAAGGAGGGCATCCCACACTTCCCGATGCTCCTGATCTTGGTTCGGCGCATGTCGCGTTCGCCTCCTCCCGTACGCCTCTTGTTCAGCACCGGCAGCCGCCGTGGCCGGGCAAAGGGCGCGTGGCCGACCCCCACGACCGCAGCATGAACGGTGGCCGCTAGAACGGCCAGCGCGAGTTGGCGCCCTCTGCACGTGCCGCGACCAGGAGTCTGGCCATAGCCTGGTTGGGGCCTTCGTGCGACGCCGCGCGCTCGATCTCGGCCCAGTCGAACCGCACCGTGTTGGTGGCCCGGTCCCATTGTGCCGCAGGCTTCGCCGGGGCTGCCGCGTCCAGGCCAGGCGGTGGCGCGGCAACGCCATTGTCCGGGCCGCCGTCGCTCGACGGGGCATCGCTGCCCTCGGCTGCGCTGACCGGGTAGGCCATTTCGGCGATCAAGGCGTCGTCCTCGGGCGAGGACGGGCCCACGGCGGCTTCGAGCGGATCAACGTCCGCCACAGGCTGCTTCGTTGCGTCGGCCTCGAATACGGAGGAGATCGCGGCCTTGGCGCGCTGCTTCGGCGGGCGACCCCGCCGTCCCAGGGCAGGTTGCCCAACGAACGCATCGGTGACGGCGTCAACCCCGGCGGTTTCGACCGCAACAGCGTCGCTGCCTCCTGCAATGGGCGGCCCGGCAGGCGTGCCGGCTGCTTTCGGTTTGCGGCCACGACGCGCGGAAGCGGGGGAGGGGGCAGGATTGGGCGTGCGTGCCATGTGCGGTCTTTCTGGTGAGGCGGCCAATTACGCCAAGGACGCCGCAGTGGGAACACCTGTTCACCACTGTTTTCTTTGGAGGCCGTTGTGGCCGACGCAAGGCCAATCGTTGCCTTGGACGCCTTGCTGCACGTGCGATCACTCCCGCGCGCACACTGGTTGGAACCCCTGCCGCAGCCATCGTGCAACGACAAGCGTGGGAGAGCAGCAAACGGCCACGGTAATCCAGCGACGGCTTCTGGACCTTGCGGCCGAGATCGCCGCGTCTCGGGTGTTTGACGGCGAAGCGGTTGGATGGCCAGGGATGAAGGATCAGCGGTTCGGAGAGCCACTCGTCGGCCAGAGTCTTCAGCCGCTCCCACGTCGTCTTGTCCCGCTGGCTGCGCCGCTTCAGCGTGCGACACCAGAGGGTTTTGACGTGTTCGCGGAACGCCCGGAGCGCGGCCGTTGGTCGGCACCGCATGACAGGCGTTGAAGCCGCTGACCACCTGCTTCAGCCAGTTTCCCTGTTCCTCCCTGTTCCGGGATGGGCTGATGCAGGTGCCGCCGCAGTTCCTCCTTGATCTCCCCGAGCTCGGCCCGCCTGCGGTCGCGCATCTCGCTTGCGCTGCGGGCGCCGGGGACAGGCCGCCGTCTTCTGCTCCCAATCCACGTTGAAGTCGGCGGCCGAAGCCCTTGCCTTCGCGCCTGCCAGCGCTCGTCGGCTCGGGCCGCACCGGCGAGGTCGGTCCCGAAGTCCCGCCGCGTGGCCACCAGGAGTTCAAGGCGAGGGAACATGACGCTGACCTCGGGCAAGATACCGCGACGCCGCCATCAACCAGCGCCTTGCCTCTCGGTTCCAGCGCCAAACCACCGCAGGAAATTCACTAGCAGTATCGAAAGTGGCCAAGAACCCTAATTCGAGCCGGGCGAGCGCCGAATCTCGCACCGAGGCGCCGATGATTGCGGGCGGCTACAGTTACGCCGCATCGACCACCCCGGCATGTCACCGGAGCCGGGGGTCTCCGCGGCGAGAGGCCGTGTGGTCACCGTAAAGGAGAGGCGTTCAACACCTCGGTAGTCTCGCCGCGCAGCGTGGCCTTGCCGTTCACGACGGACAGCGCGCTGGCCGGGACCTCGATCACGCGCACGTTGTCGAGCCTGTAGACGCCGAGCACGATCGTCGCCATACGGCCGTCGGGGCTGACCGACTTGATGCTGCCGATGATCCCACCTCGGCTGTCGTGCAGCCAGCGGCCGACCAGGGCGGCGGCGCTGGCGCTGGGCGGTGCCACAGCCGGGAGCTGCTGCGCGAGCGTGGGCGCGGCGGCGAGGGCCAGGACGGTAGCACTGGCGAGGCTGAGAAGACGCTTGTTCATGATCGTGATCCTTCGTGTGTGCATGGGGGTGACCAGCGGCCAAGTCGCGGTGCCGATCAGCGAGACACGGCGCCGCGTGGCGCCTGCGTTCCCCGCCGCGCGTCGCGCCCAGGAGCGACGGAGCGGGCGGGCAGGTCGCCGTTTGCCCGATACCAGGCGGCGGTGTCGGCGAGCGTCTCCGCCGTGGGCCGGAACGTGCCGCCCAGCTCGCGCTCGCTTTTGGCGTGGTCGTAATGCGATCGGCCCGCTTGCTGCTCCAGCAGTTTGACCGAGGCCCGGCTGAGCGGTACCGGCCTGCCGGTTACGCCGGCATAAAGCTCGTAGCCAGCCGCCAGCGCACGCAGCGCCGCGAGCGGGACGCGCCGGGCCGGCGCCGCGACCCCGCTTGCCTCGGCCAGCAGCCGGAACAGGTCGTCCATGGTCACGTGCTGCCCCGCGGCTAGGTAAGGCTCGCCGCTTCGCCCGTGCTCCAGGGCCACGATCTGGTGCTGCGCCACGTCGCGAGCGTCCACGACCGAGAAGCTGCCGGGGATGCGACCTGGCAGCTTGCGGCGGACGAAATCCATGACAAGCTGCCCCGACGAGGTCGGCCCCACGTCGCCGGGGCCGAACATCCAGCCTGGCAGCACCATAGCGATGAACATGTCGGGGTGGCCGTCCAGGAACTCACGGACCTTGCGGTCCGCCAAGATCTTGCTGCGTTGGTAGTCGTCTGCGTCTGCCTCGTGGCGCCCCATCGTCTCGTCAATAAGCTGGCCAGCGGACCCGTGCAGCACGGCGGCAGAGGAAGTGTGCACCGCGCGTCGCACGCCGGCGCCCCAGGCCGCGTTCAGGAGGCGACCGGTGCCCTCGACGTTGATCGCGTGGAGCCTGTCCCAGTGCTTGCCGCCCTTGTAGCTGTCGCGGAAGTGGGCGGCGGTGTGGAACAGGGCGTCGCACCCGGCGAGGGCGGGCGCGAAGCCGGCCACGTCGAGCATGTCGCCCTCGATGATCTCAACCGGGACGCCAGCGAACTGCTTGGCCGCTTTCTCGCGTGAGCGCGCGAGTGCCTTGACCCGAACCCCGCGCCCGGCGAGCAGGCGGACGAGGTTGTTGCCGAGCAGGCCCGTGGATCCCGTCACGAACGCGGTTTGCATGGCGGCACGCCTTTCCAGTTGTGAACCGATTGGTATCGGGATACCATTCGGTCATAAAATATATACCGATAGGTTTCTGGAATGCAAGTGGTATCTTGGCGTGCGGATATCGCTTGATGGAGGTGGACGGCATGGCGCGACTGACGCGGGAGGAGAGCCGGGAGCGCACGCGCGAGCATCTGCTCGAAGCGGCGCGGATTGCCGTTGCCCGGAACGGCTACGACGGCACCAGCATTGCCGACATCGCTGAGGCCGCCGGCTTTTCCAAGGGCGCGTTCTTTTCCAACTTCGAGAGCAAGGAGGCGCTGCTCCTTGAACTCCTGCGCCGGCACAAGGAGCAGGATATCGCGACCCTCGGGCGCATTCTCGGGGAGGTCGAGCAGAACAAGGATGCCACTTCAGCCCTCGACCGCTACCTTGAGGGTCTGGGCGGCGATGTCGATTGGGCCAGGCTCGACATCGAGCTGCAACTGCATGCTGCCCGCAATCCGACCTTTGCCGCCGACTACGGCGCGTTGCAGAGCCAAACCCGGAGCAGCCTCGCCCACCTGATTGCTGCCCTGTTCGAAAAGGCGGGCAAGCGACCGCCCGCTTCTCCGGACGACATGGCCAACCTGTTCATGGCGCTGGTCTATGGCCTCGTGCTGCAACGAACGCGCGACCCTGGGGCCGCGGTCAAGCTCGTGTTCGAGAGCCTGATGGCGACGGCTGAGCCGGCCTGAGAAGCGGGACGCCGGCCGGCGACATCGCGGACCGCTGGACGCTGCGCGCTGCCCGGCAACAAGACCGGCGCCACGCGCCCCTCGGGATCGGCCTTCGCCGATCCTGCCCCTTTGGGGACGGATCGCCAGAGGCGATGGCTTTGCCGTGCTGCGATGGGCGAAGCCGCATACGCCGCAAGCCGAACAATGAGTCCGCAATGGGTTCCCGCGCGGCATCCAACTGCAGCCAACAGTTTGGGAGCGCCACCAGGGACCATTCGCTCCCAACTGTCCCATTGTGGCCCGAACAGGGCCATAGCTGGTTTCGCTCTACGAAGCCGGGCCGACCGTCTTTGCTCGCAGCCTGGCCATCGTTCGGCCGAAAGCATCAGGGTCGTCGAGCGCCCGAGCTAGGATGGGCGCGCCTTGGATCCCCGCGATCACCTCTTTCGCAAGCGCCGCGGCGTCCGCATCCGCTCGGCCCGATCTGGTCAGGGCGCCGGTGAGCGTCGCCACCCAGCGCGCGAAGTAGGCACGTACTGGCCCGGCGAACCGGTCGCGGGCATCACCGGGCGCCAACACGCCGATGAGGCAGGCGCGTCGTCCCGAATGGAAGTAGTCGTCGACTGAGTCGAACATCGCCCTGACCGCGCATGCGGGGTCCGGAGCACCACGAAGGGTCGCGAATACGTTGGACTCGAACCAGTCATCAATTTCGCCGAGTACGGCGGCAAGCATCTCTTCCTTCCCATTCGGGAAAAAGTTGTAGAGGCTGCCCTTGCCCAGGCCGGTGGCCTTGCCGAGCAATGGTAGGCTGGCTCCTTCGTAGCCGTGCTCGCGGAAGACCTCAGCCAACACGGGTATCGTCTCCATGCGTGCGGCGCCGACCTTGGGCATTCTGGTCACAGGCCGAGTTCGGGCAGAGTGGCGTTGGCAACGGAATGTCGGACGAGTGCCCGATGGAACTTGCGGCTGGCCTCCGACCATCAGATCGTCGGTGCAGGCGATTTGGAGACGCAACAATCCGCAGTCGTCGAGTTCTGGGTTTTCGTTGCCGCAATACTGGGCCACCGATCGCCGTGGTAGTGGCATTCGCATGCAAAACGGATAGCGATCCGGCCTCCTCAGAAATCCTGAACTTCCTTCATCAATCGATGATCGAGTTCGCGCTGCCACCTGAAAGCTAGGAAAGCCTCGATGGCCCCGCGCCTCCGTGTGGACCCGCTTCGGTCCCGCCGACGGCGATCAAGCACATGGGCCGGCGCGACGCGCCCAGGGTCGCCGGTGTTCCAGGCACCCTCGGCCATTCGGAGCTTCAGGGCAGCCGCCTCGGGTATGGTGAAGGACAGTCGGGGCGGACAGCTCGACAAGGCGGCTTCTTTCTTGCACTGGCGTCCACTGGCGTCCGAAGTTTACCGGGCGGTATACATGGATCAACCGCTGTTCGTATTAACGTCATCGAGCCCCTAGCGTCCCAGGCATGTCTGGATGCCCACGACCAAGCCACCTGGCCGGCTGACCGATTGCAGCACCGGGCGCTGCCGCCCGGGCACTCGCCCCGACCGCTTCATTTCAGATTCGTTGTTGCGCGTCACGGTCACGCCATTGCTCCTTGGACGATTTCCTCGTGGTTCCGTTCACCGCATGGGCCGGGATTGTCGTTGGCGACGGTAGGCCACAAACTGCATTTTTCAAAAGAAATGCACATTCAACATATTATGCGTTCCCGTGTTGCATTGCCCATGTATGGTTTTGCTACAAGCGGAGCGACCATGACCGGCAATTCTTCGATCACCCAGAATACCTACAGCCAACTGCGCGCCGATCTGTTGGCTTGCCGGCTCGCGCCTGGTCAGAAACTGAAGATCGACGAGCTCTGCCAGCGCCTTTCCGCGGGATCGAGCGCGGTTCGCGAGGCACTTTCCCGATTGGCTTCGGAAGGCCTCGTGTTGACCGAGCCGCAGCGCGGCTTCCGCGTCATGCCTTTGGACCTGGACGAGCTGCGAGACCTGACGAACACCCGCTGCCAGATCGAAGAGCTGTGCATCCGCGACTCCATCATCCACGGCGACATCGAATGGGAGACAGCCCTGATCGTCGCGCTGCATCGGCTGTCGCGGACGCCGGTGCAGGCGGACGGGGACACCAAGCGCTACAGCGAAGCGTTCGGGGTCGCCCACACGATGTTTCACGAGGCGCTTGTGGGCGCGTGTGCCAGCCGTTGGCTCCTGCAAGTGCGGCAACTGCTCTGCACGCAGCATGAGCGTTACCGCTGACTCTCGAGGCCGCTCGCGAAGGCGGAACGTGACCTCGACGAGGAACACTCCGCCATAGCTCGGGCCGCGCTGGACCGTGATGCCGACGCGACCGTCACTTTGATGACCGCGCACTTGCAAAAGACCGCGAGCATAATCCTGGACGCTACGGCGGTCTCGGGGCCGCTCGGGCCACCACAGGCCAATTTCGACCATCCGAACCGGTTACGGGGTAGGCAGGCTGCCCATATCGGTTGAGGAACTGGCATTCGAGGTGGAGCAAGCATTCTAAAACGACTTCACGGGGCAAACCCAGCCTGCTTGCAAAAGGTCGGCACTGGCCGCGCAGCACGCCGACATGCAACGCTTCCTCCAGGCCACGCCGCCCACCGTCCACCAGATGCTGCTCACACTCGAAAAGGCCCGTCTGATCTCACGCCAGCCCGGCGCCGCTCGGAGCATCGCCGTCCAGGTCCACCGCGCCGACCTGCCCACGCTCAATCCTCGATACGCTCAAACGGTCAAAACCACTGTGCAGAGGTGCTAGGCGACGGTCGCGAGGAAGCGCGTGAGGTGCGCGTTGATCATGTCTGGCTTCTCGAGCGGCGCCATGTGCGACGCTTGCTGGATCACGTGCATCTGCGCGCCGGCAATGTTGTCCCGCAGGACCCGCGCCGCCGCGGGCGGAGAGCTCGGGTCGAACTCGCCGACCAGGACAAGGGTCGGGCACAGGATCCGGTGGAGATGCGAGACGAGGTCCAGGGCGGAGATCATGTCCCACATGGCCGCATGGACGAGCGAGTCGTCGGCCAGAAGGGTTTTGCTCACCCGATCGATCAGGTCAGGGCGGCGTGCCTCGGTGTTAGGGGTGAACCACCGCTCGATCGTTGTCCGGAGCACAGCCCGCATCCCGCCCTCGCGCGCCATCCTGGCACGGGCCCGCATGGCGGCGCGCCCTTCCTCCGCGAAGGCGGCGGCGGTGTCGATCAGCGTGAGCGACCGCACGAGCTCCGGCTGCGCGAGGGTGAGCGCCTGGGCGATCATGCCGCCGACCGACAAGCCGACCAGGTGGGCAGGTCCGGCGCCGGTCGTTCGGATGACATGCTCCAGGCACCGCGCCGCCGTGTCGAGTGTCCAGTCCTCCGGGCTGCCCGGCGTGCGGCCGTGCCCAGGAAGGTCGAACGCCACGACATCGTACATGTCGCACAGCGCCTCGACCTGCCCGCCCCAGTAGCTGAGCTCCAGCCCCACCGGGTGGACCAGGATGACGGGCGCGCCGCCACGCGGGCCCGTTCGCACCACGTTGATGGGCCGGGCGGCCCAGTCCGGTTCGTCCATGCTCATGAAGTTGCCTTTCGAGGGGAGGGTCGCACCTGTCTCAATGTTCCGCCGCCCAGTTGTCGGGCGCCGGGTCGAGCTCGACGTCGAGCGTGGCGAGCAGGCGGGCGACCATCATGTAGTGGCCGACCAAGAGAATGACGGTGACGAGGTCGCGCGGCGGCAAGACCGCCGAGGTGGCGCCGAACACATCGTCAGGCACGCGCGGTGCCGCCACGCAGGCATCGACGAAGGCAAGCGGCGCGGCGAGGTCGGCGGGCAGGCGCACATGGTCGCCGGCCTCGATCGCGGCGATCTCGGCGGCGGTCCAGCCCGCCTTCTCCGCCTGCCCGAGGTGCTGCATCCGCTCATAGGCGCTGCCGCTGAGCGCGGCGACGCGGAGGATGACGCCCTCACGCAGCTTCGGGTCCAGCGCAGACGCACGAAGCGCATTGGCCAGACTTGGGAGGGTGCCCGCCAGCCGTTGGTCCGCAAGCAACAGCGCCCGCGACAGGTTCGACGGGAACCTGTCGTATTGCTCGCGTTGGGCGGGGGTCATGTCCTCGATGCGGACGAGCGGGATGCGGGTCATCGGGTGTCCCGGGCAAGGGTGGCCGATGCGGCGCACCGGCAGTGCAAGGGTATCTTGGCCTTCATCTTCTCTACATAATGGGCGCTTGCCTAATTGGGCTTGTAAGCGTGGCTACATGGTTGTGGAGTGGCCCATGCTTTCCGCCAGCGAGTTCGGCCAGTTGCGGGCCTTCATGGCCGTCGCAGAGACGCTGAGCTTCAGCAAGGCCGCGGCACGGCTGGGCGTCTCGGCCTCGGCGCTCAGCCAGGTGGTGCGCGGACTTGAGGATTCGGTCGGCACGCGGCTGCTCAACCGCACGACGCGCAGCGTGTCGCTGACGGCGGCCGGCGCGGCGCTGCTGGAGCGCACACGGCCCGCCGCCGGGGAGCTCGAGGCGGCGATGGAACAGGCCAGGCGGGCCCAGACGCGCCCCGCCGGCTCGGTCCGCGTCCACTGCTTCCGGCGTGCGGCGGCACTTTTCCTGGCACCGATGCTCCGGGCGTTCACGGAGGCTTACCCGGATATCGTGCTCGACGTCACATCGGACGACGCGGTCGTGGACATGGTCGCTGGCGGGTACGACGTCGCCATACGCATCGGCGAGGTCATCGAGCGGGACATGATCGCGCTCCGTCTCGGGCCGGACATGAGGCAGGTCATCGTGGCCTCGCCGGACTACCTGTCGCGCCACGGCATGCCGGCGACGCCGTGCGACCTGCGTGAGCACCGGTGCATCCGCTGGCGCTGGCAGGGGCGGGCAGCGCCGGAGCCTTGGGAGCTATGGGACGGTGGGCGCTGGTTCGGCGTCGCGGTGGTCGGTCCCTTGATCGTCAGCGACCGGGACCTGGAAACGCAGGCCGCCGTCGCCGGCGTCGGGCTTGCCTGCACAGTGGCGGACAGGGTTGCCGCCCTTGTCTCGGCCGGTCAGTTGGTGCCGGTGCTCCAGGACTGGGCGGGCCCGTTCCCGGGCTATTTCCTGTGCTACCCCCAGCAGCGGCAGATGGCGCCGGCCCTTCGGGCCTTCATCGATCATTGTGGAAGCTTCACCTCACAAAAGGCATGATCTCGTGATGCATAAAGATGCTGCGAAGCGCTCTGGGCGTCGGGTTCGGCGAAGCTCTTGAAGGGAACGCCATCTATCTTGGTGGCCCCACTACGCCTTGCTTGCCTTATCGCTCATTCTCTATGCATCCGGTTCAGAACTTGCCTCAGAACTTGCCATTATCGTTCTTCCATGTGTGGCGCGGCGGAATGGACTTCGATGACGTCCCAACGCTCGCTGATGGCGCCGTTCTCGACCCGGTACAGGTCGTAGAAGGCAGCAGGCTGCCGCGTTCCTGCCCCGTCGATCATCGAACCTCCGCAAATGGTCAGGACCATGTTGCCCTGACCGAGTAGCTTGTGAACGCGCTCGTAGACTGGTCCCTCGCCCCCGTCCCTGGGTGGCGACGTGCGCGTCACCAGCGCTGACGTGCCATCGCCGAAGAGCGGATCGTGCTGGATCAGCGCGTTGCCCGAATGATAATTTGCGAGGCGATCGAAGGCCCCGCCGATCAGGACGGCCTTGGTGAAACCGCACACGAGGCTCTTGTTGGCATCCGTCCTGTCGAGGTCGGTCACGTCCGTCACGCCGTCGATCATCGACCGGCCACTTGGGTTCACGGTCGCAGGAGTCGGCTGGAGATTGTCCCAGTGCTCGACGATCCGTTCATTTTCCCAACGATGCGCCTCGAAACCAACCATCGGACCCCAATCACCGAGAACATAGTCGAGATGGGCGACGCTGTAGTCTTCGTCCTCGAACGACCTGAGCGCCTCGACCTTTGTTCGGTCGGCGGGGAGCGAGTCCATCAACGCCAGGATCGGTCCCAGTCCATCGGCAAGACCAACATTGTGCTAAGACGCAGTTTCCACAACTACCCTAAGTTGAGTTAGCCTGGCTTTTGGCTGGCCATGCTGATGCCCATCTCTGGAGTTTGCGGAGATGGGACAGCTTTGGACACCAGGATTTTGGACCTAATT
>JAABUP010005119.1_pt1 | contig 20466 bp, 19 predicted proteins | sample 5559201 | NCBI WGS metagenome assembly JAABUP01 (sample SAMN10711887, study PRJNA513373) | rock metagenome | isolation source: Antarctica rocks | place: Antarctica
ATGGGGTGTGGGGGATTTTGAGGGTTGGGAGGATTGGGTGGGGGTAGGGTTAGGCGAGGGGATGCGGGAGTGAGCGATGAGGTTTTGTAAGGGTACGGGGCGGATGGGTGGAGTTTGGTCGGAAGCTTTGTAGACGTGCCGCAGCTGGTTTTGCGGTTCGCAGATGTTCATCAGGTTTGCTAGCGTTGATATAGGCAAATGCCCACAGATTTCGGCACTGGAGGATATTGAGGGTTGTGTATTCTAACTCCATTTCTTTATCCGTGTAAAGTAGGTAATCCTCGACTTCTGCGATCCTCGTCACTGTCCTCGCGTTCATCGTACTGTCTAGATACTTTCGTACCTACGGCTCCATCTCTGTTCGCCCTCCACACGCCTCCTTCGTCACCGCCGAATTCCTCAAGCTTCCAGACTTCGACCTTAGCTTTGCACTCCTCAAGCGCTTCTTCGCCTGCCTTCCATGCTGCCTGTCGGTGTGGAGACGACACTGCGATCAATATGCTTTCTTCACCAATTGGAACTCTTCCTAGTCGATGGATCATCGAGATTGCTGTAAGGCCATGCTTGCTGCGGATGTCTTTGGCGACGGTCAAGAGGGTGTTCAAGGCCTTTGGTACGTATGAAGTATACTGTAGCTCCTTGACGGGCTTGCCATTGAAGTTGTCGCGGGTAGTACCTAGGATGTGAGTTTATCAACGCGGTTTAACAGCAGGACCGAGAGATGTACCTGCGAAGAGAACTACGGCGCCGGCTTGGGGACTTTTGACCTTGTTCATGATGGACAGCACATCGAGATGTGCATGGGTGAGTGCAACGTAGACATGTTCGTCTTCTCTGCTTTGCGTAGCAATAGATCCTTCCATGTCGACTGGAAAGCTGGTCATGTTTCGATGTTCAGAGGTCGAAAAGAGTTCCCATATCCCAAGCAGGTAATCTCAATTTATGGGTAATAGTACCTAAAGACGATCATCGTTGAGCTTCTCCCCGCTGCTGATTTTCCGATTCTGCGGTGGGCCTGATATGAATCCTCATGGGTGATCGCATGGGCTGTGAATGACGTCGAATCTTGATGAAGCTCGCTTCAGTTCACGCTCGCTTCAAACTTCTGTTATGTACTTCGTATATTCACCCCACTGAGAACCTCTGTCGTCACGAAGGAATACTCATCATGTCTTCATATCGATTTACTGAAGAGCGTGCAGCTTCTGGCGATACCTATCGACCACTACCATCTCAGACTCGTGGCGACCGCGACGGTAGGATGTACGATGATCAGCATTCCAGGTCAAATTCAAGGGACCGATATCGACGCAACTCCCCATCTTCAAGTCGCCGAACACCTCCGCATGGTAAAACATAGTTGGGAAAGGCAACCTAACAAGATGCACATCTGCTAATGTTGGCTCGTGGAAGATCGCCCCAGGACACCACCCCGTGGACCGACCGTGGAGATAAAGAACGGCAGCATCCGCGAATGGGATCTCAGACGCGACCGAGACAGCGCTCGAGAACGCAATGATCATCGTCGCGAGCGGTCTCCAACAGATGGTTATCGAGACAGAGATCGAGAAGGATACCGCTCGCCGTGCTACGACAGCCGGAGCAGAAGTCGAAGTCCACGAAGAGATCGATCACCTTACTATGGAGGTCCACCTAGCAGAGAAGTGATATTGGAGGGACTACCAGTAGAAATGACGGAAGACGACGTTGGACACCACCATCCTTTTCATCAAAGCTTCGCCCAACCTCGTTCACCCATACCACAAGCAGCCTAAGTGTTCTATAAGCTTTGCATAGGATTCTGGCTAAGTCATAGCATATGGCCGACTCTCGGCTGTTGCCTTTGATCTACAGATTTCAAAAGAACTCGAGCAGTATCACGATGTTGAAGGGCTCGAAGATGTGAGAGTAATTCGTGATCGGCACACCAGTATGCCATCTCCGAGTTCATTCCGGATAGACTCAGTTGCTGATAGACGGCGCAGAGGTCTCTCGACAATTTGGGTTCCTCCGTTTTGCTACATTACAGAATTCGCGCGCGTTCGTTGAACGCAGTTATCCGATGATATACCTCTACGGCAGTAATTCTGCAGATGATGACGGTGAAGGAGCTAAGGTTCGAATAGCGTTTAGCCGAGAAAGAGATGAACGTGATCGGTCAGAAAGAGTAGAAGGCGAATGGACCTGCAAGATTGTATGTGAGATGGTGGCTAGCCTGCTGAGTCTTGCTAACTTGATGGTTGAAGTGTACTCTTGTCAACTTTCCAGGTCGTATGAAATGTTTCCGATGTCAAACTCCAAAGATTGGTAATTGACTTACTGAGACTCGTGCCATTATTGGACTGATCTGACCCACACAGGCATCTCAGCACCGGGTATTCTCACACAGGCCAAACCCTCTCACTTCACGAATAGTGGGGACAGTGACGCCTCACCCGACGCTACGCCTTCGCAATTCCTGCTCTTACGAGGCCTTGAGCCAACCGTCACTGAAGACCTACTCGCGAAGGGCGTAGCCAAGCTATATAAGCCAAGTGGCGGATCTTCACCTCCTGCAATAGGCACTTCCAAGAAGTCTGGAGCGAAGGTGGCTTCGACAACTGGTGATGCAAACCTGGGAGCAAAAGACGGCAGTATCCGGAGAGTACTATTGGTTAGAGATAGAAGAAGTAACGAAAGCTGGAGATATGGCTTCGCCGAATTTGGCACCGTAGAGGTAGGCGTACCGTCGATTCACTTAATGATTACGTTTTGAGACATACATTAGGACGCACAAGCTGCGTTGACAAGATTCAACTCTTTCGAGAAGTTCACAATTTCTTCGAAGCCTGTTATGGTTAGCTACGTTCACGCTGGAATCTTCGTTCCAGTCTTCAATCCGGGACCAGGCAGCGAGAGATTTACGTTCAGCCCACTTGGCAATACTGCAACGAAACTTGCATATTGGGACGATGAGGCTTATGTGAGCGAGCTTATATTATCGACGGCCGAGCCTGAGAAGGGAACTACTGCAAGTGAGACTGGGACTTCTGCTGCCAACAAAGCAGCTGCAGCGGCCGAGAAAGAGGGGCTTGTGAAGGCAGGGAAAGAGACCGAAGCTAAAGCGAAGAAGAGGAAGGCCGAGGCAAGCACAGCCGCCAATAAGAAAAAGGTAGCAAGTCCCACCGTAACGTATCACGATTGACTACTGACTGTCTTAGTCTGCACCTGCGCATCTTCAGTTCTGGAGCAATCGACATGCCGAGCTACATGGAGCTCGGACCCACCAACCAGAAGATGCTCCTTCAGAAGACGCTGCTGCCTCAGAGAAGAGGAACACAAAATCAAAAGCACTCGCGCAAGCTGAGCCTCCATCGCAGTCGTTTGCCGATCTGGAGAAGAAATGCTGCTACCTTTGTTCACGCCAATTTAAAACCGAAGCAGAGATTAATAAGCATGAGCGATTGAGTCAGCTCCACCGTGATAACCTAAAGAACGAGGACCTTGTGGCGAAGGCTTTGGTCAAGATAGCTAAGGCGTCTGGACCAGCAGAGGGTACTCCCGAGTATCGTGATCGAGCCAAAGAGCGCAGACTGGCCTTCGGACCTTCCAAAAAGTCTATTCCCGCATCGAAAAGCGAAACTATTCAGCCTGCCGCTGCAGAAGAGGATGCACCTCCCGCGCCATCGAAAGGGGCATCACTACTTGGCAAGATGGGCTGGTCAGCCGGTGAAGGCTTGGGCGCTCAAGGAACGGGCATGGTCGCGCCTGTCGCCACGGATATGTATGTGCAGGGCGTCGGGTTGGGTGCGCAGGGTGGTAAGGTTGGAGATGCAGTGGATGAGGCTAGCAGGAATACCAAGGGGGGTTACTCGGAGTTTTTGGAGAGGACGAAGGATAAGGCGAAGGAGAGGTTTGAGCGGATGGGTTGATTTCCTTTGCTTCGAGGGACTTCGCATGCGTGCGTGTTTGCTTGGAGGGTTTTAGTGGGGAGTGGTCCTTAGTTGGTCAGGGTTCGGCGGATAGTGACGCTTCGAAGCCAAACGTGGCTACCAAGTGTTGTATCCTGCCGGTCCGAGTTCCACCGACAGAATCCTGGAACTGAGTTGTTCCAGTGTTGTCAGACATCGTCTACTTGCCAATGTCACCCATATATACCCAGTAGGGCTCGTCGCAGTAAACACAAGGGCGCCGTCCACAGCTCCCTCACGCTCCCATAGTCATCACCGTCACATCCTGATGGCATACACTTGACAATTCAACGTCACCGTTAACAACTACCTGAGACACCTACTCGGTCGAGATACTGCGTGTAGATCGTGCAGGCTCGATGGTGATGGTGATGGTGATGCCGTGCTGTAAGCTACCTTAGTAAGGCATCGAAGCAACTTGAGCTCAGACAATTGGGAAAGGACGCAGACAGTTACTTGTACCTATAAAGCACACTATTAACCACCGGTGTTCCCGCCAGCTTGTCTCCGGCACTATTGTCACTGGAATTTGATCTTTATCATCAGTCTGTATAGTTCTGTTAGTCAGAGCTTAAAAACTATAATATAGTGCTTAACTTACTGCTTCATCATGATCTCTAATTCTTTCTCTGTATTCTTAACAGTGTTTAGATTCTCTATAACATCTAACATAATAATTATTTTCTTGTCTGTTGTAGAGTCTTTTAATAGTAATGAGTGATCAGAATTTTCAGCATTTATAGAGATATGAAGATACAATGAATCTATAATGATAACAGATTGTTTTGATGAATCTATAAGATTAAACTGTAATCACTTTAATAATTAATCATCATCTTCTTCTGTAATGTTAATAGTATATAATTTAGTATTCTTAATAACTGAATTCTATGTTATATTACAGTCTTCTTAAGTATGCATTAATTATTTTTTAAGTTTAATTAATAATAAATCTTTAACTACAATAACATCAGAGTTTTCTATTATCTCTGTTAATTCTTATTGTGTTTAAGTTAAAGATGTAAAACAAGAAGCTAAATAAAAGCTTAATTTACTGTATTAAGTTAAATAAATGTCTGTACTTATAAGCTGATAATAAAGAAGTGACATTAAATATAATATATGATAAACTTAAGTTTTAAGCATTAATTAATGCAGTGTAAAACTGTTTATCTTAAGTGATGTTCAGTTAACTGTCACTGAATGTATATGTAACTCTGTAAAATTTAATATAGTTAATATTTTAATGTAAAATATTCACTTACAGTTTAAAGAACATTTAATTAAGTGCTTTATTCTTATAAATAAGAACTTCTAATGTGACATTCTTAATTGTAACAGCACTTAACTAAAAAGATTAACTAAACTGTTTAATAACTGAATCTTCAATTAAATATGTTTATATATTAAAGTCTTTAATATTAACTGTTATGATACTGCTTTAAATATTAATGATATAAAGAATTCTTTAAACTTTACTTTCTTTAATATTAAAATTACAGTGATAAGAATAAAGTCTTTTTACTCTTAACAGTACTGCAGTGTATATTTAACAGTTTTTATTAAATCATAAATATCATCACAACTTTAATGAAGTTAAATAGTTTATTTATAAATAAATCATTATACTTATTATAGAGAATTCTAATTAAAGATTTAACAGTTATCTTTTCAGTGTTTTATCAGTAGATTAATAAGTGACTCTGTTAATTTAAGTTAATACTTAGTCCTAAATGCACCTTTTACTAATTTTAAACTCTTAAAGCTAATTACTAATCATTTAAGTCAGTTATAAGCTTTATTAACTGTTTCTTTTAAGCTTAAATGATGTTTACACTCTTTAAGCTTACTATAGACAGCTTTAATCTAACTTTAATCTAACTTTAATCTAACTTTAATCTAGCTTTAATTTAGCTTTATTTTAACTTAATTAACACTAACATTAAGAATCTCTTTATCAGTTAAATACTATTAATCTTACAGTGTTAAAAATTATATAATTAATGTGTGAGACTAGAGCTAAAGAATTAACTCTATGCAATGAGGCTTTATCTTAACTACTTATCATTCACTTAAGTTTTTTATTTCTGCATATATATATAGAAGATGTGTGTTACACATTTACAACCTTTAATAATCAATCTATTGATGAAGATCACAATACTACTGCACATTTATAGAACACTGATTAATCACTATATATTACTGTTATTATTATAACTGTTACTGTTTACTCTGTTATGTTAGTTTAATCTCACAGCTTTAATTACTTTATTCTTAAAGAGACAGTTCATTCAGTAACAGAGTTTTTTTCATCATAATCACAGAGCAACAAATGATGAGCATAAATATCTGAAGTACTTTTATTGTGAGGTTGTTAAGTGTGTAATCAGTCAACAATGTACTGACAGATTTATCTGTTAAAATGTTGTCTTTTAAGAACATGACTTCAGCTCAACTTATTAAGAATAAAATGCAGTTATTAGTGAAGCTGAAAGTGATACAATGATAAAAGTGAGTTACAATGTTGTACTAAAGTGTTACTGCAGCATGTGTGTGATAAGACAACATCAAATCACTGTATAATTTACTGTCAAAATAAGATGTATTTATAAGATATAGATCATCAGAAACCTTCTTTTTCTTTAAAATCTGACATTAATAAGAAGACAGTTAGTCTGACACTGAATTAACTATTAAAAGATGAAAGAATGATGAGTCAGAACTTAAAGTCACTGATCTTAAACTTTATTTAAATAAAATTCATAGAGAACTCATTGAATTTCTATGTAAATATAAGCAGTTATACAATACATAATCTAATTTATATAATTAAGACTCTGTTAAAGTTCTTTATGCTAAAGACTTACTATACAGTGATTCTCAAAACACTTAATATTATTAAGAGAAAATGAGAAAGAATCATTAACATATTATATAAGCTCAGTTTAAGAACTTTCTTCTTAATGAGCTTAAGTCAGCTGCACTATAAGCATTTAATGTTACATGTAAATTAAGAATTAAAGTGTCAGCTGTTTTATTGCATTTATAAATGAGTTAAAAGAACAAATGAAATCTTTTACTAATGCATAGAGACACAATCAGTTACTTCACAGTCTATAATTTAAGATCAATAATGCACTGACTGAATATTTAATAGAATTTAAAATGCAGATGAAGCTGATAAAATTGACAGTAAAGATGAAAGAAATACAGAAGTGCTGTTAATTAAGTGTGAATTGACTGAGAAGATAAAAGAATACAAATATAAATATTACACAATGTTTAATCTCATTGTTAACATACTGTACTGAGAAACAAGCATCAGCAGTTATTATAACAGTTATTAGTAGTGTATCTGTCAGATTCACTGATAACAGATTACAGTCAAAATGATAAATATATTCTGACTTTATCTGTTACAATTATGATAAAAAGAATCATATAAAGTCTTATTGTTTCTTAAATTTAAATCATCTTTCAATGCACTTAAAAAACTAAGATCAGTAAATGTTATCTTTGTATTACTGAGAACATCTGAACATTTAATAACAATGATGAAACTACAGATATCAGACAGCTAAAAGCTGCTGTGTATGCTGATAGATTTCAAAGTCACATTAAATTTTATATCTTAGCTTTTAATAAAGAAGTTAAAGCTCATACTGTATATAACAGTTATAATTGAGATTAAGACACTTAATGAACAATTCTTAAGTATGTATAAATTGCATTTAATATAAGTTCAGATGATAAACAGTGAAAAAAAGACTGTATACATGAAGATCAATCTTATAGTGATGAGTATAATGAGATATAATGTTGTTTTAAAAATACTGTGACTGCAGTAGCAGAATTCAAAGATTTATTAAAGCAGTGACAATTAATGTCTGTGTGATGATGAAAAGTCAGCAGTGAGCTAAGTTATTGTTTTAATCAGTCTTAAGAAATTTAATGAGAATGTTCAGCAGAAAGAATCATGTATGTATGCAGTGTACATTACAGTTAAAGAAAGTTTACTAAATGTCTTTAATGTTCTTTTAAAAACTGAGAAGGTTCATCTCTTTTCTTTATATAAGAAATATAAAAAGATGTTCTTCAAATCAGAAGTGAATGAACTTTTATTGTATAAAGCATATGATTATAAGATCATATTAAAAAATAGATAACTGTCTTTTAAATTGCTTTACAATCTCTTTATGATGAAACTGCAAGTGCTATAAGAGTATATAAAGAATAATTTTATAAAGAGTTTTATTAAACAGTTCTTATCATTCTTAGAAGCTTTTATTCTCTTTATTAAAAATAAGAATGAAAGCCTATGACTTTGTGTTGATTATAGAGGTTTAAATAAATATACATAAAAGAACTGCTACTCATTATCATTAATAAGTGAGACAATTGTTAAAGTTAAAGCTAAAGCATGTCTATAAAGTGATCTTGACACAAGTGACTAAGCATCATTAAGTAAGCACATATATATATGAGGTGCTGATGCTTTGCTCACTTAATTTCTTAAAGATTAGTTTTATAATTAATAGAAATCATTACTGTCATTATATCATTGAACAGTCTGCACAGTGTTGTGTTTCACATTATTATATTTCTATTTTAGTATTCTTCTCATCTCAATTAAGTCTGAGAGCTTACAACAATTGATTAACTTATTAAAGTAAAAATCTATATAAAGCTTGATATATGATCTGTTTACAATCTGATATAAATCAAGAAGAATAATAAGTGAAAGATAACTTTCAGAAGTCACTATAGACATTTTAATTATCTTGTTATGTCATTTAAACTGACAAACACATCAATGACATTTTAAGAATACATTAATAAGATTTTAATTGACTATCTGAATGACTTTTATATCATCTATATAGATAACATTCTGATCTACTCTGAGTCAGAGAAAGAGTATATATAATATGTCAGCTGAGTGCTTAAAAGACTACAGAAGCAACATCTTTATGTTAAGTTAAGTAAATGTGAATTTCACACTGATAAAATAAGCTTTATAAGATTCATTTTGATATTTAACAGAATCTTAATGAAGAAAAGCTGAATAAACACAGTCAAAGACTAACTCATGTTAAAAAGTCATTAAGACATTTAAATTTTTCTTAAGTTTATAAACTTTTATAGAAGATTTATTGAAGCATTCTTAAAGAAAACAGAATTAATGAATTCTTTTTTAAAAGAAGATAAGACTGAAAAATTCTCAATTTCTTTTATATGAATAAAAGAAGTAAAGAAGACATTTACATAATTGAAGACTGTCTTTATAACAGTGTTTATCTGTTACATTCTGATTTAAGATGCCTCAGACATTAAAACTAAAGATTTGTGCTTGTTGATATAAAGGTCTCAGTGTATGATGTAGTGTAAATCAGTAGTTGATAACTTGTATTGAGTTGAACATAACTCATTTTCATAGAGAAAATGATCCTACTATATATCATAGAATCATTGTGCTCACTTTGCTCACTATAGAGCAATAAAGCTGATAGACTCATCAAAGATCTATTGTCTTGCTAGGCTCATCATAAGCATATAGAGCTGTGTGAGCTTATGTTTAGGTATATGCTTTTTTCACATATTTTCTAAAACATATTAGCTGATTACAGTCTGATCATAACACAATCTCTTCTCTTTTAAACATTAATTCTTTAGTGTGTATATAAGCAAGAGTATAAAGACAGATAGCTTTCTCACTGTCATGTCTTCTCATAAGCAGCACAATTGTCTTCATCTCATAAAAATCATTGCAATCTTCAGCTTCACTTTTCTCATTGCTTGTAATTACTGTTCAGCTGTTCTCTCTTTCTGCATCATTATGACAGATTACACAAAGTGTTCTGAGTGTATTTGTTATGATTGTTCATGTGTGTCAATATCATTAAATTCTCTGAATCATGCTTACCTTCAGCTGAAATTTGAACTCAAGGTGACTATGAATGAGCATGTGAAACAGACTGAGCATTTTTTCAAGCTGAATACAAAGGTTCTTCATCTTTTCAAGACTTTAAAACAGAATGAGTCTTACACAGTCATTAAAGTTTGCTGTGTTGCTTCTGAACTGAGTGATGATAACAATAAAACTGAGAATGAGGAAAATTCCTTCAATTCTTCTAATCTTGATTTCTTATTAAAGTCAATGAGTTTTAGCTTCTTTATTGACTTTGAGTCTTTTTCTCAAACTGCTGTAGTGTTCTCACACAGTTAAGTAGATTCTCTTTGAGTTCTCATGTGTTTTCTGAGGTATTGTATTCTTTTCATTTGACAAGATAGTGAGCTTTCTCACTAATCATCTGTTTTTCTAAAATGTTCTTAACTTAATACTTCTCATTAAGTTCAACAAACATTTTAATGATTTGAAGTGATATGAACTGATGACAACACTGTAGCATAAAGATGTGAAATACTGAGTGTATTCACATTTTCTTGAGTAAGTCTAGCTCATAGCTTATTCTCTTGATGTTTTATTTGATCTGAAACAATTCTATGCTCTTGTTGTTCAATTTCTTGCTTCTTCACTTTACATGAATGTTGTCTGTTCTTAGATAAACTCTTTCTTTAATTACAAAAGATTTTATCTTTGTTGTTCATTCTGTCTGTTGCTGAATTCTGTTCATCAGATCTCTGTGCAATTTCTTGATCTTTATAATGTTTAGTATCATTTTCTGACTTTGTAATTTGTGCACTTGCAATTCTTGTCATATCTTTGAGTTGTATTCATAATTTGCTCAAAATGATGTTTCTTCTGTGGTTTCATTTTGTGTGTTATTGTACACAAACTGTGCTGTCAACAACAGTTATACTCAGTTGTTCTGATTCTTATTAACATAGTGTCTCAAGTACATTTTGATCATCTGATTCATTCATTCACTCTGTTCATCTGTCTGTGAGTGATATGCTGTCAACATCTTTTGATTTATTCTGAGTTCTGCTGTGAGTGTTTCTCAAAACTTGCTTGTGAACAGTTTGTCTTTGTCAGTGATAAACTTCTTTGATAGTCTGTGATTGTTAATCAATTCTTACAGTATGATGTACATCAATACTGATGCTGTTGTGATTTTCTTAAATGAAATGAACATGATGTACTTGATCAATCTATCAACTATAGTTAATATATTGTCAAATTTCACTTCTTATGTCAGATTCTTTGACATTGATAACTTTGTTATGAAGTTCATAGTAATTGACTCTCATGACACATTCAGTGTGTTTAGTCATGTTACTTCATCATATCTCTTATTTCTCTGAATCTTGTTTCTGCAGCATAAATCACATTTGACAATGTACTTAGTGATTCAATTTTTAAGGTTGCTGATATTGTGTCTTCTTCATATGAGGTTCTCAGTTCTCTTGACTTTAAGATGTTCATTGACTTTGCTGTTGTGACATACTTATATTAGTTCTTCATCTGTCAAGAGAGTTTGCTTCACCTTATATGTTGCTGTTAAGTCTTTTGTGAGAATTTTCTTGTCATCTTCACTCAGAATTTCAGTGTGAATCTTCTTCACTTCTTCATGATTAAATTGTTTATTTAAGGTGTTTGCTTCATCATTCTCATCACTCTTTTTGTAATGAATCTAAAATTCATAATTAATTAACTGTTCAGCTCAGCAAATCTGTCATCAATTCAATTGTTTCATTGTTGCAAAGTTTCTTAAATTTTTGTAATTTGTATAAATCTAAATAGACTTCTCAGTATCTGTAAAATAAGATCTTCAATCTTGCAATACTTTTATTATTGCAAGAAGTTCTTTATCATGAATCTCATATCTTTTCTCAAATTTTGATAGTTTTTTAAACTGATAAACTATGAGTCTTTGTTGCTTATTCTTGATCTGATACAAGTGTTAAGAAAATGACTGTTCATCTTGTTTCTAGATAATGACAATAAACTCAGAACAAGAATGATTATGAGAGTTATATGCATAATGATATGCTCACTGAACTGACAAAGAAGGTAAAGTAGTAATCTAAACAAGAAGAGCCTATCTGAAACTGTTCAAAACAAGTACTGTCTGAAGAACTGAAACTGCTTGTGAAGTGTGTATAGTTGATAATTCATGTCTATTCATCTCATGAAGTTTTCAATTTAGTCTTCTCTTTTGTCTTTTCTTTTGCCTTCTCTTATTATTTGTCTCTTCTGTCTTCACAACAGTCTTTTTTCCTCAATTTCATTACTGTGTCTTCACAGTTTCACTCATCATTATCACTAGTAGTGATCTACTGATTTCTTGTCTTTGCTTTCTGTTACAGTGCTGATTTCATTCTTTTAAAGTTTCAAAGAAAAGTCATTTGAATGAGAAGGTGTCAGTTTCTGATTGTGACAATAGAAGTATGACTTTTCATGAAAGACACTGCGCTCTATTCTCTTTACTTCTTTTCATTGAGCTTTAATAGCTTGTCTTGTCATGATGATTCAGTTGTGAAGGTAAGCATTTCTGACTGCATCATTGTCACTTAACAGATCACACAGATGAGATGTAACAATGAGATTGATTCAGCAAACATGATCAAGTAGTGTGTCAGATATTGAACTCAGATCAGTAAGCTGAACAGCAACTAAAAATAAATATGAGGATGCATCAAACATATTATGATGAGCAAAGAAAGAAGACAGATCAAAGACAAGATCACAATGTGCTGCAGAAAGCTGACTTCATGTTTTGAACTCTGATATGTTTAGTGTCTCATGATTCTCTGCAATTTCAACATATCAAAACAATATAATTTAATGGGTTTCTTGTGCTGTCTGTGCTTTATGCAGTAGGTGTGATAATGAGACTCTGATTTCTTCTTGAAGACATGATTGAGAGGTAAAATCTGTCTTATACTTCTGAATATCCTTCTTTGTTCATTCATTATAGATTATTTGATGAATTAACTCATTCAATGACTCTTTTCTCTTTGCTGCTAGTCTTCTTTGAACATTCTTTTATCATTTGTCAAGATGATAATGCATTTTTAAAAGCATTTCTGTACAGTCTTCTTTCTTTTCATTGTTTAGTGAGACAGAGCCTTGAATCATGTACTGCTCTTTTTTCTCATTCACTAGTTTCAGAATATTAAGATCAATATGCCTGAAGAAAGTCTTATTGAAAGCAGCTTGAAACTTGCTGTAGTAAGAGTATAAGATGAGACAATAATTGTGATCTGAGTGAAGAGCAACATAAATGAGGTAGTATGCAGAAGATTGATAAATAACTTGCTGAATAATGTCATAGAACATATTTTGAAGTCAGTCATAGTTTTGTCTTTCTTCAACTTCTTGAAGATGATAATGATACATTTGAAACTCATCATCAATGATGATAAAAATTGTTGATTGTGATAGATCTCATTCATATAGCCAGCTGAATGCATTTGAAATGACAACTGACTCATCTCTGTCTCAGACTTTGCTCTTGAAGTTTATTCAGTTTAGTAGTGCACTGACCTCAATCATTAAGAATAGATCATGATGAAGATAATTGTAGACTCTCATATTATTAGCTGATTGAGAAGAACAATTAATAGCTCAAAATCATCATCATGTTGCAGAGTCTGTCTTCAGCTTCAGTATTTGAAATTAGTTGTTTTAATAGATTCAAAGATGAGAATCTACTGTGTTGCTTTGTAAAAGTCTGACCTGAAATTCTGCAGTAGCTGCTAGTTTCTTTCTGTGAAGATAACATGCATGACTTTCATCATTTTTCACATCAATGAGTTTTTTGATTGTAGTGACAACAACAAAAATTTGCTTATCTGCCTGATCAATCATGTTAATAAGGTGAGAAAAGACATTTGCGCATCTTGTACACTGTGAGTTTAGTGATTCTGACTGTGGCAGAACTTGTGGATTCAGACCTGCAAGTTCATTTAAGAATCTGTGTGAATTCTGAGATTCAGTTTCATCATGCTTTTTTCAGAATCTAGTTAATATGAAGTTCTTTTGTCATCATACTGATTGATTGTCATTCTCTTCATCATCATCATCATTAAATGTAGTGACATGTTGAGTTCTCATGAGAGTAGTGAATGTTGAGAGGCAGAAAGAAAGATCTGAACTTTCAATTGATTGAAGCATGAAAGAATCAGATTTAAGATGTTGCTGTGATGTGAATGAGAGATGAGAAGAAGATCTAAAACAAGACAATAGATGTTTAACAGCAGCACTAAGATCAGAATGTTCATAGAGGTCTGTATCAGAGACAAGCTGAAAGTTTTGGTTTCAGAAGCTTTGATATTCTGAGACTGCTCAAATTCAGTCAAAAGGATGAACCTGAGCTGATTTTTGTTGTTCTTGTGTTCTGAATTCTAGACATCAATGCATCACAGTAAGAACTAGTCAACTTGCCATACCTCAATCTCTACATTCTTTAACTAATTTTTGAATCTCATTCACTTTTGCATAAGTGATGCTTGAATTGATCAGATATTTCTTTCAAATATGATTGTCTCAGTACTGTTAAATGATAGCTATGATCATTTTCATCTTGTTCTGTTGTGATTGATGCTTTCTTGTCTTTTTTAATGTATTGTTTCATGTCTTCAGAAATGTTCTCTCATTCATATAGCACTGTCAGAGTTTTTCTTGTTGAAGGTAGTTCATTATGTCACTCTGTATGTCAAGAACATCTGCTTGAAATTGATTGAGAGTGATATTCAGCTCTTTTAAAAGAGAATATTGATTTTGTAAAGATAGTGATTTAATGTAAACTAGTGTCATCACTGATGTGTTGAAGTTTTGTTCTTTTTTAAAACAAACCTCTTGCTGTGATCCTGCTGTGACTAGAGATTGTGACATGTTCAATGCTTCTGATGTGAATGATGCTGCTGATGAGAGTGAATACTGACAAATAATCTCACAGATCTGCAATTTAATGATTCTTTGTGATGGTTCTGACATAATGATTCTGTTCTTGTTGTGCTTAAAAAAGATGAATAATTAAGTCTTGTTTTGAGCATTAAACTGAGAACAAAGATATCTGAAGAAAAAGAAGAAGAAGAGATGCTAATGAACATATATGAGGCTTGAGACAATAATAGAAACGACAATCAATAGCTAAAATTCACTTTCTTATTGTCAGCAATTAGAAAATTCACTTTTTTGCTCTTTCTTCCTCAATTTTTGAAAATTGCATTCACGCAATAAAGAAGTTGTGTGTGAATTTGACATTATGATGTGACAATGTTTGTGATGAAAGAGAGATTGACAGTTCAGATTACTGAGATCAATTGTGTTCAGAGAAGCAATGTGAGTCTTACTGAAGTATGCAAGAAGACCTTGAGTATGAGATAGAAGAATGACTGTCAATAATTGTGTTCAGAAGAATGAATGACAGTAGAAAAGAAAGAGTCATGATATTTAAGAAAATTACAAAGAAATGTTTCCTCTTTGACAGAAGGTCAGTTTGAGTTAGCATATATAACATTATTGTCAGCTTTTTGAGTTCATCTCTTAACAAGCAATGTGAATATTTGCTCATGTGCATCATTGTTATCTAGATTGAAGTCTGAGCTGTCACTTTTAAAATATGCATCAAGATGTCAATTATACTCATGATTGATAGTGAGATGACAAAGAACATATGGTTTCAGTCTGAATTCTGACACTGTATCAGCCTTTTTGACGCTGTTGAGTTCTGCTAAGACATAGTTTTCTTTTCTAAGATTCACCTTGATAATCTTATATGATTCTAGTCATCAGAACTCAAGCTTTCACACTGCTGTGTTATTGTTCTTATACTGACTATTATAAAGCAATACCATGTCTTCAATCTTATAGTCTCAATTCACAGCATATCTAGCACCATTCATATGTTCTTTGTTGCTCTGACACATTCACTGTATTCATGCTGCTGTCTTGTTACGTCCTGATCTGAGATGCCTTGAATATTAAAGCTAAAGGTTTGTGCTTGTTGATATAAGGGTCTCAGTGTGCGGTGTAGGGTAAACCAGTAGTTGGTAACTTGTATTGAGTTGAACACGATTGTTTTCATAAGAAAAACAATCCTCTCTATATAGAACAAGGGTTGACCCTCAAAGAGTTGACTCAATCTGCTAAGGGTTGACTTGACATTCTCATGGTTGAGTTGACGTCTGACTCGTCGTCTCATGTCAGAGATTACACAGTTCTCATGTTTGACTCATTCTGTTAGTCTTAACTGAGCATGATTGTAACACTATCTCCCCTTCTCACAATCTTTGTTCTCAGGATTCTATTTAAGTGAGGGTATAAATGAAATCTCTCAACATCAGCCATGTCTTGAAAACCTTCTCTCACTCATGAGTACAACAATTGCCTTTGCACTGCAAAAGAGATCACTGTATCTGACAGTCCTTTGAACATTGTCTGTGTTTACTGCTTCAATCACTCTATTCTCTGTGTGATGATGAAGTCACATTTCAAATGTGCTGAGTGTACTCATCAAGGTCATTCATGTGTGAGTATGACATGAAAATCGCTAGATCATGTTCACAATAAGCTGAAGTCAGAGATTCTTCAAACTGAGAAAGAACAAGCCTGTCTCTTTGTGAAGCTTTCTTGATTACACAAAATGTTGTGTCAGACTTCAGATTGTGCTAAACAGAAGACTCTTTGTCTGTTAAAGAAAATGAACAACAATAACAATGGTGATGAGGAAACTCCTCAGCCTGAGACCTTCTTTCAGCTTTTTGATAACATGTCAAACAACTTTTGACAGTTTAATCTTGTCATCTCCCCCTCTCAAAGTGCTGAAGTGTTCTTGCGCAACTGTTGAGGTTTTCTATGAGTTCTCATGTGTTTTCAGAGGTGTTGTATTCCTTTCATTTGACAAGATAGTGGGCTTTTTCACTAATCATCCGTTTTTTTAGAATGTTCTCAACTTGATATTCTTCATCAGATTCAACAAATGTTTCAGTGATTGAAGTGATATGAACTGATTGCAACACTGAAGCATGAATGCATGAAATACTGAGTGTATTCTCATTTTCTTGAGTAAGTCTAGCTCATAGCTTAACCCCTTGATGTTTCTCTTGATTTTGAACGGTTCTATGCTTTTGTTGTTCAACTTCTTGCTTCTTTGCTTTACATGAATGTTGTTTGTTCTTAAATAAACTCTCTCTTCAACCACAAAAGGTTTTATCTCTGTTGTTTGTCTTGATTGCTGTTGAATTCTGTTCGTCAGATCCCTGTGCAACTTCTTAATCTCTGCAATGTCTAGTATCACTTTCTGGCTTTGTGATTTGTGTGTTTGCGGTTCTTGTCATACCTTTGGGTTATATTCATAATTTGCTCAAAATGGTGTTTCTTTTGTGGTTTCGTTTTGTGTGTTATTGTACACAAACTGTGCTGTCAACAACAGTTGTACTCAGTTGTTCTGATTTCTATTGACATAGTGTCTTAAGTATGTTTCAACCATCTGATTCATTCATTTGCTCTGCCCATCTGTCTGTAGGTGGTATGCTGTCAACATTTTATGATTTATTTCGAGTTCTGCTGTGAGCATTTCTCAAAACTTGCTTGTGAACAGCTTGTCTCTGTCAGTGATAAACTTCTTTGATAGCTCGTGATTGTTAATCAATTCTTGCAGTATGATGTATGTCAATACTGGTGCTGTTGCGGTTTTCTTAAATGAAATGAACATGGTGTACTTGGTCAATCTATCAACTATAGTCAATATACTGTTGAATTTCACTCCTCATGCTGGATTCTTTGACATTGGTAACTTTATTATGAAGTTCATAGTAACTGACTCCCATAGCGCGTTTGATGTGTTCAGTTGCGTTATCTCATCATATCTTTTGTCTCTCTGAATCTTGTTTCTGTGGCATGAATTGCATCTGACAATGTATTCAGTGATTTGATCTCTAAGGTCACTGATATTGTGTCTTCTTTGTATGAGGTCCTCAGTTCTTTTGACTTTAAGGTGTTCATTGGCTCTGCTGTTGTGACATACTTGTATCAGTTCTTCATCTGTCAAGAAAGTTTGCTTCACCTTGTACATTGCTGCTAAGTCTTTTGTGAGGATTCCCTTGTCATCTTCACTCAGAATTTTGACGTAAATCTTTTTCACTTCTTTGTGGTCAGACTGTCTACTCAAAGCGTCTGCTTCACCATTCTCATTACTCTTTTTGTAATGAATCTGAAATTCATAATCAGCTAACTGTTCAGCCCAGCAAACCTGTCATCAATTCAACTGTTTTGTTGTTGCAAAGTTCCTCAAATTCTTATGATTTGTGTAGATCTGAATAGGCTTCTCAGTATCTGCAAGATAAGGTCTTCATTCTTGCAGTGCTTTCACTATTGTAAGAAGTTCTTTATCATAAACCTCATACCTTTTCTCAGGTTCTGATAGTTTTCTTGACTGATAGACTATGAGTCTCTGTTGTTCATTCTTGATCTGGTACAAGCATGTGCTCACTGTGAAATTCAATGTGTTGGTTTTCAGTATCTTTTCACATGTTGAATTGAGTATTCTCAGGTGTGCCGTTCTGTTAAGGCTTTTCTTTAATGTGTGAAATGCATTCTTCTGTTTCTTGTCTCAATGTCATCTTTTGTCCTTATGCATCAGTTGTGTGAGGGGTTCTGCAATTTTTGCATAATTAGGTACAAACTTTTGATAATAGTTCATTAACTCTAGAAAGGCTTGTACTTTCTTAACTCATTTTGATGAAGGCCAGTTTCTGACTGTGTTTGTCTTTTTTGAGTTCTTCTTGATTTGCTCAGGTTGAATAATATAGTTAAGGAATTTGATTTTCTTTGCTTTGAACTTGCTTTTTGACTTCTTCACATACAAAGTTCTTTTATTGAGCTTTTTCAGTACCTTGTGCATGTGACTGTGGTGCATCTCAAGGTCATCTGAGTATATCAAAATGTCATTGAGGTATGTGATTGCAAAATCATCAAGATATTCTCTCAATGTGTCATTGATTAGCCTTTAAAAGGTGACGGGGGTGTTCTTGAGCTCAAATGACATAACAGTGTATTCATAGTGTCTGTATCTTGTTCAAAACACCGTTTTTCATTCTTTGTCTTTCTTCATTCATACTCAGTAGTAGGCTTCTTTCAAGTCTAGACTTGTGAACCACTTGACTCTGCCTAATCAGTCTTGCAACTCTTTAATCAACAGTAAGAAATAACTGTCTTGTTTAGTTATCTTGTTGAGTTGTCTGTAGTTGACACATAGTTGCTTTGTGTCATTCTTCTTTAATACAAACAGAATTGAGTATTCTGTCAATGACTTTGATGATCTGATGAATTCTCTTTTGAGATTCTCATCAAGGTAAGTTCTAACTTTCTTAAGTTGATTCTCACTCATTGAGTATAGCGGCATTCACTTTGGCTGCTTGTCATTCAATAGTGATATTTCATGATCTCATGACTTATGCTTTAATAAGCTCATTTCTGGTTGTTTGAGAATCTCATACACATTTACTGTGATGTATAATTCTTTACTGATTCAATCAATTCTTGAGTTTCTTTTGCGTAATCAGAGCATTTCTAGTATGACATCATACTTGATTGAATTGAGAACATCAAACATCAACTCTTGTGAATCTTCTAGTATTGTGACTTCAATGTGAACCTGATTTGTTATTCATTTGAATTCTCTGTTGACCATATACACCTGCATAGGCTTCAGTGCCTGTTGCAGTGTTAGTTCTAGCATTCTTATTGCTTGCTGCAAAATATAGTTGTTGATTGCTTCTGAGTTTATCATTGCTTGAAGAATTCTATTTTGTTCAATCTGAACATCAACTCATATCTTATGGTCTTTGCTGTTCTTCTGAGACATTAAAAGCTTCTTGTTCTTTAGTCTCTTTGAGAAAGCTTGCAGTTTTTTGACTGTACTGTGTTGCTTGCTCTTCTTCAGAGATTCTGAAATCATTCAGGCTCTACCTCTTGTACAATCAGTTGTATGTATTTCTTACTGCTTTTCTCAATATACTGTTCTGAGTGTAGGCGCAGTTTGTACTGATCATATTCTCACTGAATCTGGTTCTGAAGTGTTTTCACTCTATTCAGAAACTCAGATGGCATGTAGCCTTCTGAAAAAGTTCAACAACCATCACCTGATGTCAGGTACCCTGTGAGTAAATGAATCTTGATTTTGTGACTCTTAGTTTTTCACACAAGTTGTTCTGATACTGAGTCAGTTGTTATCTGTACATCTTTCATCAACTTGTTGAGTCTTAAGCATGCTCTTGCTTCTTTCATTTCTTCTTGTTGTTTCTTAAGGTCATCAACTCTTTTCTCAAGCTCTTTCTGCTGTCTTTTTAGCAGTTGTTGACGCATCTTCTGACGCTGATTCTCAGAGTGCTCATATCTTGTTTTGAGTTTCATGTTGACTTCTCAGTTGTTGACATCTTCTGAGTCTGCGTTCAAATTCAGGGCTATTCAGATGCTATCACTGTAGTCTTCTTCTACCTGAGTTCTGTGAGTATTGGTTTCTTTGATCTCAGCTTTTTTTAGAATAGTTAATCTCTTTGATTGACCTGTTGTGTTGTAACTGTTTTGTCCCTTCTTGAGTTT
>JAABUP010005121.1_pt1 | contig 20464 bp, 23 predicted proteins | sample 5559201 | NCBI WGS metagenome assembly JAABUP01 (sample SAMN10711887, study PRJNA513373) | rock metagenome | isolation source: Antarctica rocks | place: Antarctica
CAAGTATATGAAATCTTTAGAGAATCATATGAATTGGTTGATTTACAAGAAGGGTTGCAGATAGTGTAAAGGTTTTTGACAATGCTTCTGTTGCAATGTCCTGTAAATCCCGCCCTCAGATTGACAACAGCTGTAGTACTCACAGCTTCAGTTATGGCACTCTGAGCATCTGCTTCAGTGTTGGCTGTTTCTTTCAATTTAGCACCCTGTTTCATCTCAACCTCTTTTGACTTTGATCCCTGCTTGATTCTGACAGTCTGCTTCAATTTTAGCATTCTGCTTCAGTTTTGATATCTTTCAGAACAGTGTGTGGTGTTTTTTGACCTGCTACATGCAAAAGGTTGAATCTTCTAGAAGAGACCTCTTGAGCCTACTCTTTTAAAAGACCTAGTATTGCATGTTACATCTTGATTCAAAACTGGCTCACCACTTCTGAGAGAAATTACTAAGAGCAGACCAGTCATAAAATCATCAAGCTGCTTCTGTTTATCTTTCTCATCAAATATATTCAATATGCAGTCAGCTCAGGCTTTAGAGGAAGAATCAAAGATTGAAAAAGAAAAAAGTATCAAATACAGTGAAACAGCTCACATTAAACTCAAGTGGCTACATTTTCAATGAAATGAGCCCAGAGAGCTCAACAAAAAGAATGTGCAGGATCTTATCTCATGTTTTCAAAAAGACTGTTGTTGGCTTGATATACGCAATTACATTTCTGCCATCATTGATCAGCAGAATCTAGATTCTGCATTACGGGTTTCTGGGATTTTGAAGGGTGTATTGCTGACAAATTTGCAACATGAATATCCAGAGTTAGACTTTTGAGCAGATTACCAGCTTGAATGCTTACACAGACAACACAGGATTCAGGTGGCACAACAAGTTTTATCACCATCAAATAGGTGGTGAACAGTTGATCTCTACCTCACAGGTATGATGACATCTTTTTTCTTTACACTTGCTGACCGAAAATTTAGATATCAGTAGCAAGCTGAGAACGCTCCTGACTGAAGAGTATGCAAATGAAGCTAAATCATCTGATGGTAAAGTTTATCAAAAGATACATGAATATCATTTTCAAGAACAATTCAACTTAGAAATGCAATGGTGAACTCATTTGTTCAAACATAAAACTGCAAACCTGAAGCAACTTCTTCAGCATAAGCGCTTGATCAGTGCATTCAATTCTTTGTTAAACATACCTAAGCTCATGAGGGGTATGAGGATCAGCACACTGCACAAGATGTTTGCTTCTAGATGTGATGAGGTAAGAACACTTTCATTGGCCACTTTTATGTGCTCATTGATTGTCAGAAGATTCTGCATTATCTTCAGCATATCAATGAGACCTGGTTCAACCTGCTTCAGCACAACAAGATCATGATGAAGAGAGTAGATCAAGCAACAGTGAAGGCATTAAAGCTCATCGCACCATGAGCATTGACACTAGATGCAAAGGTCTTACATGATAAAGTGCTAGGTGGGAAAATCTTCTGCTCTTTCAGCCAACAAGAATGTGAAGGGATTTGGGCTAGATTGCAAGCCATTCATGATCTGATACCTTCTTTATTCACCTTCTTTGAGGACTTCAAGTACTTTGACAGCTGCACTGATTGCCTGAAGTGGCTGGTATGCATAGAACCTCAGAACACAGTATCCACAGCTATGAAGCAGACCTATAGCAGTGTAAATCAGGTGATGAATTCAGCTTTAGTGCAGGAAACAGAGTTCACCTTCTTCTCTGTGCCAGCAGGCTTGACTGATTGAAAGAACCTGGGATATCGACAATTATGCGCCTTTGCCATACAATACTACCGTGAAATCCCTAAGAAACCCAGCAGGAAAAGCCTTCTGGCAAAGCCAAGGGCCATGGTAGACACTACAAAGCTGCATGAGATGGCTGATCTTGCAGATCAGCTGGGATTTGAGTCCTCTGAGATCGCCGCCCTGAAGCAGTATTTGAAGTCTGAAGAGTCAGTGATGGTAACACAAAACAATAGGCCTTTACTCATCACAGATGATTCAGGTGAAGCAAGACAAGAGAGATGTGAGATGCCACATATTCAGAGTTATGAAGAGGACCGTAAATATTTGTTTATAAGTCATTTACATGATGATAAAGATGAACAGGCAGAGGGGATCACATTCTTCTTTCAATTACGGTCTGTGTACTTGAAATTTCTTGAAATCCCAGAACCAGTCAACACTGTCAGAACAACAGTCAATTTTAACTTGCAAGAACATCTTGTCTCAGTAACAGAAAACTTACTATCTTCAACTCCTCATTCAGCTCAATCAACTTACTCATCACAACAAAATCAGATGCAAGAATTTGAGCCTATGAACAACAGCAGAAAACAGCATGAGAGTCATCAAAGAGAAGAAAGAACAATGCAAAATAATGAAAAACAGAGACCTTCATTGCAAGAACAAGATACTTTCACACAGAAAAGAATAATGCAAGAGAAACAACAACAAAGTCTCATGTCAGATGCAATCACACTGAAAAAGCAAGAGCAAGAGCAAGAGCAACAGCAACAAAGACTCACATTTAATGCAAGTGCACTAGAAAGACAAGAGCAACAGCAAGGACAACTACAGCAAAAGCTCATGTCAGATGCAACCACACTGAAAAAGCAAGAGCAAGAGCAAGAGCAACAGCAACAAAGACTCACATTTAATGCAAGTGCACTCAGAGAACAAGAGCAAGAGCAAGAACAACTACAGCAAAGACTGACATTTAATGCAAGTGCACTCAGAGAACAAGAGCAAGAACAAGAACAACTACAGCAAAGACTGACATTTAATGCAAATGCACTCAGAGAACAAGAGCAAGAGCAAAGAATAAATAGTGAGTTACTAATAGATCAGAAGCAAGATGAGCGTGAAAGAGAAGAGCTACAGAGACAGAGCCAAGAAGAGCTAGCAAACTTTGATTTCTCAGCTTCTCAAGAGTTCAAGCACATAAGAGAGTATAGTGGTCAAGAACTAGGTGAGACTCAAGCAGACATCTTCTCAATAGAGTCAGTTAAAGAACATGTCATTCAAGTCAATTATTCAACACCAGTGACTGTAGGCCAGGCACAAGAGAATCAAGTACAAGAAAATCAAGCTCAAAAGAATCAGATTCAAGTCAATCAAGCACAAGCAAACAAAACCTCAGGTGATCAAAATCAAATGAATCAAGGTGCAAAGCGTCAACCAGAAGATGAGAACAGCAATTGATCAGAAGAAGAGCACAGCGATGATAATGAAGTGTGTCAAGCACATGAGTTACAGAAAGAAAGAAAACTTGTGGCAGAACATAAATATCAACAGCTTAACAAATATCCACGGTTCAATAATTCAGCATCCACGGATGACTTTCGATTTACAGGCCTTGACCCACAGATTTGATGAATGACCTGAACGAAATAGACTGAGAGGCAATCTGACATGAAAGAAGAAAGTACATGGCCCTTCTTAAAGAGATAAAGAAGAAGATGCAGACACTGATTACTTTATGAAGAGACTGTGAGCTTGTTACTCAACAAAGGTCCTCACCGTCATTCTGGTGACAAGATCTCAAGGTCAAGGTCAAGTGGTTCTTCAAGCCACAATATCTGAATGATTGATTAGATGCAATCAAAATAGAGTTCAGTAATTTTGCTGACGAGGGAAAAAAGTTACAAATGATCAAAACATGACGCTGAATAGAGTTAATGATCAATGGCGGCTCTGAACCCACAGTAGCTGATACTTTCCTTTCACCATCACTGTTAAATGAACTGAATATTGTGTGACAAGACCGTGATTGGCTAAATCATGAAGATACTGAAGATGAAATGATTGTCAGATTATGTCGATGAAGAAAGTCAAAACATCAGCAATGTTTGAAAGAGGGGCTGCGTACATTGCCGCAGCTTGATTCAGATGTTGGCCCAGAAGAGACAATTCAAAAGGCAAGAAGTCTCACCATTTCTAGGCAAAAGAACTCATCACTGAATGACGCCTCAGCTTCAGTCATGGTGTCTGAAGAAACGCACCAGTTTTGAAGGAAATTTATTCAGAGAAGGACCTCATCAGCGCAGAACGGAATTTAACATGACAGAGGATCAGGTAATTTGATGAGATAGGCTTCAATCAAGAACAAGGACTGAGAGTCAAAGGAGTAGGCGTGATAGGCAATCAACTCATTTAGTCTTCCTTATTGCTTCATTTTTGAACAACACTGCAAGAAAGAAGCAGAACAGAAAAAGATAGTCAGAGATTAGGTGACGGGAAGTTCTTTTCTCTCCCTTCATTGTTGTTACTTTTTATGTTAGCTCGCTAAACCACTCTGATGACTAACGTTAGTGCACATCTTGCACAACCCAAGATCAGTGAAAGTTTAATAATGTTAAGATGGTACCTTACCTACCTAAGGTACTTACCTTAACATCTTGTCATGCAGGTACAGTTGAGGTTAGGTTATGACTGCTGAATACTGCTTTCTTTCAACATATACAAATGTAAGTATCATCATCTTTGTATCTCTCATTCTTTCTGTCTTCAACATGTTGACATTGACAGCAACCAGGCCAGCATCTTTGCACTTGCGTCATCTGCAGTGTATTTGTTTGCTTTCATGGTGTTGATTTGAGGTCTGTGATTCAGTAATGTGTCTCATATAAAGGAATCGTCAACAGCCTACTGCCAGCTAGCGAGAGCAGCAGGCGCAATGAGCACCTCTGCAGAGGTGGATGTTAACATTCAACAGCCTTCTTCGGCCAAACAGGTTCATCTTTACTTGCATCCTCCCACTTCTCCTTCACCTGTCTGCAGACATTTCATTCTGCACTTACATCCTCCCATGGCCTGAAACTTCTTCACCACAGCCTTCTAAAACCAACTGTACAGTTCTTCACAACTAGTTGAGTGACATCTGCAACAGTCACAGCATCACTCATTCAGTGTGTTCTGACTGAAATGAATCAGTCATGTCAAATGGAATGTCTGATTCACCCTTCCCCGTCCCTGTGTATGTCTGCAACAATGTTGAGACACTTGACAATGATAAACCAAGAGCGATATCTGAATTGGTTCTGAAGTCTAGAAGTTCAGTTTTGATGACAGATAGAATCGCTTATTAAAGAACTGCCTAACTGTTTCTTGAGAACTTGCATATTAATTCTAGCCTTTGTTGGGTTTTAAAGCACTCAATTGTTGAGAACTTAGGGACAGACAACTTGAGAACTTATGGTATTGCGGTGGCGTAGTCCGTGCCTATCGTTGATAAGTTATTGGCCCTTGACTCACGTCAGTATGCTGTGTGGTGTCACAAGGATGTTCTTTCAGCCTCATCAAGACTCAGCTCACCTTCAGGCGTAAAGACTTCTCATCTTTTCTGCTTCATCTGAAAGTTTGACGAGACCGTATGTCATACCCTAGTGAACATTGCCTTTATTTCTTCAGATGGGTCTGACAGTATTGCATTCAACTGAAGAGGTGAGGACACAAAAGGATCTGAAGGTTGAGTAAGTCATAGTCCGTTTGCGAATCTGCTTGTCATTCTTCTTTGAAGTTGGCCGTACACTTTCATTGATATGGAAGCTTACCTTAGCATCTTCCAGTATCGTCACTGTGCATGAACTCAACGGGAATCCCATAGAGACATGGACAGATCACAAGACAAAAGCGTTCTGGCTCAAAGACTTTCTTTTCTTGAATATTGTTGGTGTCAGAGTCATGACATTTGGTTACAATGCTGACGCCGCATTTGGGAATACAACAGTGAATATCAATGATCATGCAAAAGACTTACTCAGCAGTCTAATCAACAAGCGGGAAGAAGACGAGGTAGCCGTTCATGTTTGCCGTTACAGCTGTGGCAACTTCTGATGTAGAGGCACTAGAAAGCGTCGAGACCTCTTCTATTCATTGCCCACTTGCTAGGTGGCATTATTGTGAAGAAAGTAAGTCGACATCTGTTCATAAGCACTGAAATTCAGAGTCTGATACTTCAACAGGCGCTTTTTGGGGCACGCATCGAAGCTCAATACCATAGCCTGTTTCAAAACACCCTTGAGATTGTGTTCCTGAGTACTCTGCATTGAGGAGTGAGATAGCCAGTTATGTGAACATACTAGCTAACGTTGCTGCCGCCGTGATGCACAAACCTAATTCCCGTCTCATCAGCGCTTTACACATCAACAGTTCTGAGCTACTGCAACTCACCTCTGAATTTAGGCATCAGCTTTTGAATTACCAAGTGGTTAGCTTTTATGAGATGAGGCCAATGAAGCTGTTCTCTAGCTTAGTGAGTCAGTGTGTTGTTGACAGACGTCCTTCTGTTAATCCTCTCATTCAATTCAGATTGTTGAGAAACACTCTGCACTCTTAAAAGTTGAAGAGAAAGACCAGATACCGATAAATGCAAACCACATTGACATGTGCAAGTTTGCAGAACACAATGATGAGGTGTATGAGAAGCTTTTCAAGAGAGTAGGTAGAATGATGAAAGAAAAATGTGTTGAAGTTAATACCGAACGTACATGAGAGATTCAATGTCGCTGTCACTTAATGCATATAAGACGATTTCAATGACATTAATTATTAGTTCATGTGTTCAAATTCCGCAATAAGCATTACGAGCTTCCCCGCCATGTTAGCTCAGACTTCACTGACTGCAAGCAAATATTGCAGAAGCTCAAAGAAGAGTGCCTGTTCAAAAAGAAATCCTTTCATACAGAGAAGAGCCGTGTTGCATAGGATGGGTGAATTTGAAAAGACCCAGATCTGCTTGAAGTTTGCGCAAGACTATCGCGACCAGTAAGCGCTGATTTCTTAGAATTATGGTTAGTCTATCAAGTAACACTGCACATTGACTGAATCTTAGCTTCTGAGGTATCTTCTGAGTTGATGTCAGCAGCAACAAGACTGCAGAATGAGGGTTTGTGAAGATAGCTCAAATCTGTGGATGTCAAGCAGATTTCACTGCCGCTAAAATGTGATATTGCTGCTTAGTCACCCTTTACTAATCACCCCTATTCATAGCTTAGTCATCATTTCCTATATATACTCGTACGTAGTGTAGACAAATAAAGCAACTTTCTACAGACCGATTCACAAAAAGATGACTTGTCAATCTCAAGGATCTGTGGCTGCTGATAATTGACAACGCTGACAATCCTCAGTTGAACGTTCTCAGATACTTCCTGACTGGTGATAGGGGTATGATCTTACTAACTACTCAAAATCCTGATTGCAAGGTTCACACAACACGTGGTTCATTTGAGATTCATGAGATGAAGCTTGAAGACACAATTACCTTACTTTTAAGAACAATCAAAGCAGAGAACATTTTTGACACTGTATCTAGAAGCTTGACAAAACCTGTGGTGAAGACTCTTGATTGTCTTGCCCTTGCAATTGCTCATGCTGATGCTGTCATCAAACAAGGGCTTTGTAAATGGAGGAATATTGTTGCCTTTATTCTAGTCGTCAAAAAGTGCTGCTGAGCCATCTGCCTGTTCAGGCTAGTAGTGACTACAATTACACTGTTTACACAATGTTTGAAATCTTCTTCAAAATGATTGAGGACATGTTGAATGACACTTCACACAATGCTATTGAGATTCTGCAACTGTTCTGTTTCTTTCATCATGATGGGATCTTTGAAGAAATCTTGAAAGAGGCCTGAAAGAACATGCAAAAATGAAGAGGTTCAGGCTGAACTTGATCACTTCAGCTCAGCGTGCTTTGTTAAAATACCTCTCAGAAGTGAGACCCCTATCTCATTCAAGAAGTGATCAACATTCTGTCATCATTCTTTCTTCTCACAGTCACTAGAAGCAGAGATTGCATTTCTATGCAATCTCACCCACTTGTGCACGCCTGAGCTCGTGATAGAATGAATGAGACTGAGCAGAAACGGTGCTGGCTCAAGGCCGCTTCAACTCTAGCTATGTCAATTAAGTTGAAGCATGACTCTCTTGACTATCAACATCAAAGGTTTCTTGTACCACATCTCAATTTCTGCCTCATTCTTTGTGTTGATGAACTCTCTGTTGAAGAGAACACACACAAGTGACTCAACATGGCTTCTAAGTTTGAGGAGGTCTATTTTGAGGCTTGTCAATGACAGAGTGCATTGAAGTTACAGAAAAGAGTAGTGAAGGGGTTCAGACACACACAGAGTGAGAAGAATTCTTGAACTTTGCTTGAAGAGTCACATCTTGAAGCAATTTATAGGCAAGTGAGTGAGGTGCTGAAGGCTCTGAAAATTGTTGAACAAGTTCTAAACACACAGAGAAGAACACTTGATGAGAAGGATTCAGACACTCTTTACACAATGAGTGTACTTGCAAATCTTTACTCTGACCTTGATCATCATTATGAGAGTAGAAATCTGAGTGAAGAGACTGTGAAAATACAGACAAGATTATGAGGTGAGAAGAATCATTGTACACTTGAGGCAACATTCAATCTTGCACACTTCTATGCTGATTTGAGTCAAGTGCAAAAGAGTGTGAAACTTGAAGAGAAGACATTACACATACAGAGAAGAGTACTTGATGAGAAACACCCTGAGACCCTCAGATCAATGGGCAATCTTGCAGACTACTATAGTAAGCTGGGTCAGGTGCAGAAGGCCATGAAACTTGAAGAGAAGACATTAAAAATACAAAGAAGAGTACTGGGTGAGGAACACCCTGACACATTCCGCTCAATGGCTCATTTTACATACTATAATGAACTGCATCAAATGCAGAAGGCTGTGAAACTTGAAGAGAGAACATTGCAAATGAAAAGAAGAGTACTGGGCGAGGAACAGCATGACACCCTCAGATCATTTTGCAATCTTGCATCTCACTACTATAAATTGAGCCATGTTGAAGAAGCAATCCGGCTCTGTGATAAGGGTCTGAAGATAAGCATGCAGGCCCTGAGCGAGCAGCATCCTCAAACTGTCAAATTTCTGAAAGACCTTGCAGACTACTGTCAAGATTCAGCTCCGTCCCATTTATGAAGGTTGCTGAAAACACTGCGTCTTTTGACAAGCCTCAAATAAGCAGTCCTCAAGGGCAAGAATTGTGTGTCTTGTCTTGCTTTTGCGACTTTCTTGTCAATGTTATAATTATCACAAAGACTATGGCGGCGGTTCTGACAAGATTTACATTAAAGAAAGATACCAGCCTTTGTCTGAGCTGATGTTCAGTACTACTATGGCTGAGAGATTCAGCACAGACCTCAGCACCGCTTTCATCTGAGTCACTGTTAAGCTTACCTTGAGGTCTTGTCTGGTGACCGATCCGCAAGAATCTTGGCTATCTATATGGATTAGGGACTGGGCTGTACGTTCAGATAGTGTAAATGGTGGCCGGGATGAGTAAAAGTTATTGGTTGTAGTAATGATCGTGTTCTTGTAGTGACTTCTATACTACCTTAGGGGAAAAGGCTGGTTTCAGGAAAGTCTGTTGTTACCATATTAGTAACAGCAGTGAATTAACATGTAATTCACTTCAAAAACATACACTTACATCATGCTGATTAGCTCAGAGAGCCTTGTCTGCTTGAAGGCAGCAGGGTGCTCAACTGCTGATGAGATAGCTAGGCACTGAAAACAGTGGGCTATTCGGTCTGGTGACTATTGTGCCTGATGAACGTCAAAGTCCTGGGTCTTTAACCCGTTGGTGCTATCAATTTGATATATGGTTTATGTTACTCTGAGTCTTTATGTTTTGTGAAAGAAGGATGCTTTATTAAAGAAGGTGAATGGTCTCTATTAAATAGACAGCTACAGTGAGTAATGACATCAGGTAAGAAGCAAATGCAGAAAGCAACAACCATAAGAAAAGAGGCGTTAAGCCATAACAGCAAGAGGCCCTGACCTCTGAAGGCCCGTAACCCATAACAGATCTCAAAGGCAGAAAATAACTATACCATCAAACCTCTACAATCAGTGCACGCAAGCCTTGCCCTAAATTGCTCTACCAAATCAGACGCATGAATGTCAGACTCATCAACCCAGGTTACCTTTCATTGTATCAGATATTGTTTGCCGGTCTTCCCTTCCCTTTCTTCAATCCATCTTTTGTTCAAGACTTTGCTGACCTCTCACTCCTTCTGATCTGACACTGTAGCAGCCTGTGTGCATGACCGGTCATTTGGTTCACTTGTGAACTGGCTTGCACTCAAGCTTGAGTGACTGTCATAACTTTGATTTGAGCACATATTGGTGTTGCTCGTGAAAACATCATGGTATTGCTTTTGGGGCCTTTCACACCCTCACCTCACATCTCTTTGCTGCACAATCTCTTCTTTCAGACACTGCTGCTTGTTGATGACTGTTGTTTGAGAGAATGAGTGCCACTTCAATCTTTCATTGACGCTCTCAAGTGCATCAACAGAGTTTGGCTTTCTCTCACAGCCTGTTGAAAGAAAAGAGAAGAATGATTGACGGTTTGAGGTGCAGCATGGTTTTGCAGGCACATAGCTGCCGGTGTCTGACTCAGGCCCTGTTTTGGTTCCGTCATCTGAAGAAAGCGGTGACGAAAAGCAACGTTTGACACAACGCTTCAAAGAAAGCTTCTTCTCAATGGCAGATCGACACCTTTTCTTGATAGGATGCAGCAAAGCACTCTTCTCATTGTTATCCCTTTTGAGTTTCTCTCTGTTGTTGTCTGCTTGTGCTGCTTTGTCATCTCACTGAGCTTTTTTGTCTTCACTGATGAAGTGATCCTTCTTGATGTCAAGATGATCTTTGTCAATTGACTCATGAACTTGTGAACAGGCTCTTGACAAAAGACAGACCTTGTGATGTAGAGTGATGATATGTGTTGTTGTGAATTCATTCTTTTGATGTAGGGTGAAACTTCTGAAAGAAGATGATCTATCAGTATTGAATTTATCAAGTTGAGTACATAACTCACCCAGCTTCTGAGCACGTCACAGAAGTTATTGAAGTGTTCAGTGCACTTCACTCTTCATCTTGCTTTCTATTCTGCTTCTTAAAAGTTGAGTTGTCACTTGTATGAACACTACTGTCACTGTCAACCTTTCACTCAGCGTCCTGGTTGTTGCAAATCTCTAAATCTTCATTCAACAGTGTTGGCTCTTTTGCAGACCGTCAGCATGGTGTTGAGTGACATACAGAGCTGATATAGTCATCTTTGCTTTTATGCCATCTAGAGTTGAGACTGTCACTTCCTTCTCAATCAATCTCTTTAAGGCTTTCACTTGACCTTCTTGACAAGTGTGAACCGCCTCTGCCTGCTTTGTGTTGCTCTTGTGTCTTCTTGATTTTAAATAACACCTCAAGAAGCAGATCGTTGAGGTCTGAGGTTTCTTTGCTGCTATTGCTGTTGATATCATTGTGCTCATTGGTAACAAAGGGTTTGTTCACCATGTCTGTGAAGTCATCAACCATCATTCATAGAGAAAACGGAAAAATTCACCTTCAGCATCCAGTTCAGTAGCTTTGACCTCTGGTTCTATCTTATCAAAAATATTGAGAGGCTTGTTAGGTGACAAGGCAGTCATATTCACAGACTTGATCACACTATGGTCTCTGAGTCTGAGTCTGCAGCTTGACTGATAGCTTTGTTTTAAAGCTTGACAACTCTCATGCTGTTGATCAAGAGTGGGAATGTTGCAGTTGGTTGCTAAAGGCCGCTTATTGCCTGACAGAACTGCCTTGAGTGGGGGTTGCTTGTAGAATTTGATTGCATTCATATCAACAAATGCCATTCTAAGATACAAGGGCAGACAGGACAAGGAATTCAGATAAACCAATTTGCTTGAGCTGATGCAAAATCTGAAATGAAGAGCAAGTGGCAGAAGAAGGGCCATTTATGCTGAGAGCTGCAATGCCACCCATGAGCACCTTCTCAGAATTTGAAACTCACTCTCTTTCTTCTTTGTCACAAGGCACTCAATTGTTGATTGCCAGTCACTTCTCATTTCAGCTGGCATGTGCTAGCACAGCTTTCGACCTGTTGAAACCTTGTACTAGATCTGGGCATGCCGACTGCCCCTGCAGTCAACTTTCACTGCTGCCTCTCAGAGGCGTTCACATCACTAGGGCCATGTCAACTGAAACAAGAAGATCTTCAAGCTGAGCCTTCACATGACGTATCACAATGCAGATCGGTGTCTTCAAACCTGCACTGGTGGGCACTGCACACATCGGTCACAGAACTTAGCTATGACGATCTTCTTCTTCAAGCCCTTCAGACTTCACAGGAAAACAGGTTTTCTTGAGGTCATGTCTTGAATTTGACCAGCTGACCTTCCCCAGCCGTCCCATCCGCCCCATCCGTCAAGTTGCTGCCTGAAAGGTCCGTAGGTGCCTGAATCTAATGAGGTCTCAAAATTGAAGGACAAGGATGCAGTTCTGCCGAGCCACCACGATCCGTCACGCATGAAGGACGCCGGTTTGAATTGTAAACGCCTCCTCGGGTTTACCTCCCGATTCAGGCAATGCTGCGTGCTGCGGTCGCCGCCACGTCAGACTGAATCAGCTCATGAAACCCATGCTCGTCAAGCCCGACCAGCGTGACCCAATCAGTCTCACCAGATCCGATGCAGTGACGGTCAGCAGACTACTTGACAGCTCGGCACCGAGCTGTGCATCGGCGGCGCAGCAAAAACCTGCTTGGCGTGGTGGTGAGGCATTTTTTCGATTGGCCGTCGCTGCGGGAACGGCAGGCCCCACCCGAAGTCGCTCACACTGCTCAACCTCTCATCGCCACCTCGATCGCACAGCAGGCCGCAGGGGTGCGAGAGAGTCAAGGCAGCAACAATGCCAGCCAGGACGCCCATGAAGTGTCGCAAAAGGTAAGGAGAAACAGGCAAGGACCACCGACGACGCGTGGCAAGGCAGACTGAAGGCTGGGTTTTCAGAGTGTAACTAAAGCGCGTATGAAGGTACATCGGTAAACAATGGTCAGTTGGCGATCACACTTTGAGAGCTTCTCATGGTCCGATCAAGACAAAGTGGCGCCAAAGCTGAACGAATCGTCGCAGCTGTGTCAATTAGTAAGGGTGGTGGCTGTGGATCGAGGTCCAAGCAAAGCGTCGCAGAACAGGAGAAGGGGCCGGCAGCTGACGAGGTGCGAACGAGGGATGGAGAGTGAAAGGAAGAAGGATGAAGTGCGAGGGAAAGGCGGTATTTATGTTCCAGAGAAAGCGGCGACGGGCGATGCGCGCGCTTTCCCCGATCGGGGGGACGCCAAACCCGGCGGGGCGAACACCAACATTCAATTTACATATGTAATTACCAGGAAGAAGCTTGATCTTCTCTCTCTGTTCTTTCTCTGTGCTTTGAACACATCATTCATCGTTCGATTGGCTAGGTATATCCAGGCCACATGATATCACAATGCCAGTGACATTTTTAGACCTCCCTCCTGAGCTTCGGAACCAGATATACTTCAATCTGCTACCTCCGAACCGTCGAATCGATGCATTCTGGAGGGAGCACGGCCAGAATCTATCAATTTCACGCGCCAACCGGAGAATTCATCAGGAGTTCTCGTCAATACTGTATGGAGATTGCTTTTTCGATCTACTAGTCTCTCATAACCATATCTCCTTTCTCACCCTCAAATGAAGAGTCGCCACAGCTCTATACATTCAATTACGGCAGGATCAAACACAACCGAATCCGCATTGATGGCTTCCTGCTCGGAGAACCGGTGACACTCTATGACTTGCGAGCGTGGATCGTCAAGATCGTCGACATCTTTCGGAAACCCCCAAAGCTGTATAAAGTCGACATATCTTTTGTTGACCAAGCCGCAGACGATAGTCAGCATAGGGTTTGGGCGGACGTCGACGGCGAGCTCAGACATTCCTTTCAGTGCGAAGCTGAGGCGGAGGACCTTGAGCTACTCTTGGAACCCTTCATCGCCCTTCGGAACGTCGAAGCAGTGAACATTGAGCTCATTCGCAATCTCTCTGACGATATGATATCAGTATCGACTGTGGAATAACGAAAGATGCGCTCGAATGCTGGATGGGGGGTTTCGAGGTCCGACTATTAGAAAGTGTTCTGACGGAAAAATATCGTGAATTAAAACACCCAATAAAGAGGATCAACATGACCAGCGAACGAATGCGGCAGATGCTACCAGCCCATGAGGAACAGTTTCTTGTCAAAGCAAGGGAAGGCGACGTTCGTGCCAGTCGGGACTTTCGACGGAAACTGCAGCAAGTTAGAGCACGACCCTGTTATTGCCTTTTGGAGGATCCGGACTGGCAACGTCTCCGCGAGAACGGCTCACAATCACCTCCTGCCAAGGAAATAATATTTGAAGTCTTTGAGACAATAACGGGGGAGAAGGCATGGGAGAAGTGGTTGTTTCAGCAGAATTTGGAAACTTCATCGATGATTATGTATTTGCTAGGTGGAACTGAGGTTGCAATATGTCCAATCTTAGCTTCTAAGCCTCTACTTACTTTCATATTCCTTCCTGCCGCCTCTAGAGTGCTTTTGTTGATAGTGATCGGCGCGATTGCACAACAGCATTGAAAGTATTCTAGAGCGGCAGATCTTATAGCCATTAAACCCCGGTTGTGAAGTCCTGAGGAATCTTTGCATGAGCAGCATTTATACACATCAACACTCAACTCCCAGTACCTCGGCGCACATCACCAGCTGGAAAGGACCGGCAATTGTGATACTGCAAATTGGCGGGTGGGAACCGACTGAGCTCGTAGCAGTGATGAGCTGATCAATCCAGGGCTCGTGCACGGTTATTTCACCCCTGTCAGCTGGAAACCGCGGCAACGAATTGAACCGTTTCGCAACACAAACCACCAATTCTTAAAATTCTTGAAAAGCAGCTTTAGCAAAACGAATCTAAGCTTACCCAAGCTCCACAGGCGCTGTCTTTGTACAAATACTTTCATCGAGCTTCGCGAGCCAGCTCTCTGCTCTCATCATGGTACGTATTTGCCTATTCCTTTGCCGCAATGCCGCCGCGACTTTGATCAAATTTAGATGCGCTCCGATGTTATCTTTTAACCCCACCAATTCCCTCGAGCTTCGTCCTTCCTTTGCACCTTGTTCAAGCACTCTTGCGGTGCACCATGTCATCCACAGCGCTCCAGAACAACTACTCACAGTCTCAACAACAACAGGCCTCGACAAACTACAAAGAAGCCTTCGCCCTGTTCGACAAGCGCGGCAATGGACGCGTCGCGCTCGAATCACTCGGCGACCTGCTCCGCGCGTGTGGGCAGAATCCAACATTAGCAGAGATTAGTGACCTGGAGAAGAGTGTTGGTGGAGACTGTAAGTCACCAAAATCGCGATTTCTGTAGTACAACAGCAAGGGCTGGGGAAGAAGCGGACGCGACTGGAGAAGATACTGACAAGCATCGGGATCGCTGTAGTCGACTTCGACTCCTTCTCGAAGATCCTAAACCGACCAGGTGGATTCCGCGATCCTGGTGAGCCGGAGGAGTACTGCAGGGGTTTCCAGGTGTTCGACAAGGATATGACGGGTTTCATTGGGGTCGGACAGTTGAGATACAGTACGATGTCGTCCTCCGTTAGGGGGATTCTACACCCAGAACCGAAGACTAACTGAGTCTGTGCTGGCAGTCTTGACAAACCTCGGCGAGAAGATGAGCGATGATGAGGTTGATGAGCTGCTGAAGGCGGTCGATACGAGCAGTGGGGAGATCAATTACACAGGTAATCATGACTATGGCTGGCAACATTACGAAGAAGCTGACGAGGAGACTTTCAGATCTCGTTCGGACGATCCTCGCCAACTAACCTCGATTGGCCCTCATAGAACTATCCCTTGGACCCCTTCACTCGGCGTTATGGCGTTTTCAAGCATGAGCATACGGTCACACATTGGTACTACATAGTGGCACCACCGAGACTTCAGCTTCGGTAGCTGGCTCTCTTTGGACACGGCAGTAGGACACTGCACTCTTGGAGATGCCATACGGCATGCTTTCAACAGTTGTTGGCTACTCATTGGTACATAGCAAATGGATATGATCAAACGGCACCATCCACAGTAAACCATCGATACACAACCCAAGCCAACCATCGGTCTGCGCTTCCCATGAAACCCACATCAAGCGCCTCCACATCCCACCTCTTCCAAGCATCTCTTTCCCGTCCCCTTATCCAAACCCCCTACTCCCACCCATCCCCATCCCCCAGCACCCTCCCGCCCATCATCTCCCCCGTCCCCACCAGACCCCCCGGCAGCAAATAAACTACCTCTCCCCTCCTCCCGCCATCCCGAGTCCCTCTCTCCCCACCCCTATCTTCACCCAAATAGTGCACCTCATCAAGTTGATACCCAACCACCGACCGACACCGTCCACACCGCCACAGATACCTCTTCTCGAACCCGTCTTCGCGCCGTATCATCACCGGTTTGCGATCCAAGGTCGTGGAGAGGAGGAGGCTGTAACTTTGTCGTTGTCGTTCTTGTTCTTGTTCGTGACGGTGACGGTGACGGTGACGGTGGTGTTTCGTCCGCGCTTCCCGAGCGCCGCTGTCTCGCTTCCGACCTCTGACACTGCCGTCGTCGGCGTCGTTAACGTCGTCGTCCTCCTCGTTATTTCTGTCGTCGTTGTCGGACGACGACGACGACGACGATGACGATGAAGACGACGACGCAGAGGGACTTCGACTCCTCACCCTCGACGACTGCGGTGGCGGCAAGGGCAGGATAAGCGCGTTGTCGAGGCCGGGAGCTTGGCGGCGGGGCAGGGAGGAGAGGGCGTGGGTCGTTGCGAGGAGGAGGTGGGTGCAGAGGCAGTGGTAGGTGTTTATCTGCGGCGGAGAGGGGGAGGGGTGCGGTGGTGTTTTTTGTCGTCGTCGGGGTGGGGTTGCCATGGGGGGTTTGAGTGGTGTGGGATGTGGGGGATGTGGAACGGCGAGTCGTGAGCGAGGGTGTGTGGGTGTGTGGGTGGTTCGGGGGTCTGGCGTGTGTGTGGGGAAAGGTACTGTGAGGAGAGGGATGATGTGGTGTTGTGTTGTAGAGTGTGGTGGTCGCTGTCAGCACCAAGCTGCAATACTGCTGCTATGGTACTCTACGCGACTTGCCTCAACACGCACGTCTGAAGACTTACAGATCTTGTGAGAAGTTCAAGTATGAAAGCTGATCAATAATTGGCTCATCAGGTTTCAGTATACAATGGAAATACCTTGGCAGTATGAGTACTTTCATGGCTACATCTGACACAATGCAGAGAAGTGGAATCAATATTCGTGCTTTTGATTGATCTATCCTCCGTAGTCTACTCCTGAACTGGCGCCGAGATCTGGACATCACACACCTCCCATGCTACCCAGAACTCGATCCTGCTCGTACTTCGTACATATACAAGTTATCATGACAGCTTTTCTCAACATTGAGAATGTCAAACTGCTGGGTAAGGTATGAGCCATCTTGTGCGCAATGGTGTCCCATTCCAGTTTCTGCACAGGTACGCTCCGGTCCGTAATTCAGTAGACAATTCGCTAAGCTCGGTGGACAAATCCAAGCTACACCGAACTGTTACAGTGCCGGAAAAAACTCTGGTCCATCCACACCGTAGGCGAAAAACACACCACTTTTTTTAGTAAATCCTGCCACCCCCGTATCCACCCACGAAATCACGCACCCATAAGGCCAATTGACACCCACTGAGCCCTATAATGACAGTCTCAATGTCAAAGAGTAAAAAGAAGGATACCAAGACGAAAGCTTCATCAAGGTTTACCCTGAAAGGCCTCAGACATTCTCCCTTGCCTCTATTACTCAAGGATGTCAAGAACATCAATGTCACTGAATTTGAAGACATCAACACTGTCAATTTGACAAGAAAGGTTTCAGCTAGGGCTTCAGCTATGATCCTGATTCATTGAACTGTTTTTCTTAATAAGATAAGCCAGTATTTTAAGGCCAAGATGATAGATCTCACCAGTTTTGACTATTCAGCATTTCTGACAAACAAGCAGGTCAGACTGAAGAAAAAGACTCAATCAAAGAATTATTGAGTACAACAACAGCAGGTCAGAGTAGGGCTGTTATTCAGTGAGGTTAAAAAACAGAATACTATGATCTTGAACCTGAAGAATGTTAAGAGATGAGTTAATTTAAAGACTATACTTCTGACCTAACATGAGAGCAAGAAGAAGAGTATTCAGATGACTGTTAACATCAAATTTGTACAGAAGACAGTCTCAAGACCTGTTCAAGACTTCTTTACAGATGATAATAAGTTAAAGTCATCAAAAGAAGAAGAAGTCTTCTCTCAAAAGAAAAAGATAAGTTAATGGCTTTTGATAGAATCTTTATACTAATATTATACAGTGAACAGCTACAGACAAACATCAACAGTCATGAAGAAATAAGAGAAGCTGAAATTGAATCTGAATAATCATGTGAGGCATCTGATTCATCAATAACATTGTGATAATGCAGAGTGCAAGAATAAGAAGAGAAAATGCTTGATGCTAAAAGAAAAGCATCATGCTCTGAATTCTAATCATTTCTCTGTCTGAAATAAGGTCATTAGCAATGAAGAAGCCATCATTGAAAGCCCTTCTCTTTAAGTTCTTTATATGTTTGATTGACTTTCTTCTTTAGCCTCAAAGTCTGCTTTGCAGTCTGCTTCACTGCCTGCTTCATTCTTTACATCAGTCTTGTTCTCAGCATCTGTTTATGTTCACATAAAGCAGACCTCATTGATGTTGTCAATGTCATCAATGCTGCAGATGCTCATGCAGAGCCTTTAACAGTATTCATTGTTATACATGTCTTCTTTATCTTATTTATCTCTGTCATTATATCTGCTGTCTTATCAGCATTCATACACTGCTTCACCTCTTTCACAATATTCTTTGCATTATTCAATGCATTCTTCTCAGTCATCCTCACCTCAGCTATCTTCAAATTCTTCTTCAAAGCCTGCTTTGCAGTCTCTGCAATGCTCACCTTCACAGTGATCTATTTTGTGTGAGAAGAAAAGCAGCCCTGTCAGCAGTGACAGCACAGAGTCAATGAAGCTTTTATATCAGTATATAGAGTGATTTAAGAGACAGATTTCAGAGTACTTGATGTCACTGAAGAATGCATACAAACAGCTGCAAGATCAGCTGTACAATGTAAAACAGATAAAAAAAACAGAGGTTCAAGACTGAAGAAACTTGAACATCTCTTTAAAATTAAAAAAACAGTTAAAGAAGAGAATTAAAGAGTGAGATAAAGAAAGAACTAATGAAAGTATGAGTATAAAGATTAAAGTGAAAAGAACTGATGCTGTTAACTCATTAATGCAGTTAGCAACAGCTGCAGAGTTTCTAGATTCTTAAATAGTATTTAATTGATTGTTTCTATTCTTCAAATCTATTTACAACTTGTAGTTATAGTTGTAGTCATTGTCAGTGACTGTTAAATTCATCTCTATATGTGCACTTTGAAAATGCGCCCCTGAATGTTTGCCACTGTTATATTTCTTCACTGTCAGTCATATAAACTCTTCAAAGTCATTCTTATACTTCTTCACAAGATTCTTATGTCACTGCATTCACTGCTTGAGGGTGACAAAGAACTGTTCAATAAGATTGTAGTTAAGAAAGTAGAAAGAAAGAAAAACAAGCTCTACATCAGCCTCAGTGCACATGTTGACTAATTTCTAGTAATCTGTTAGTAAATAAACACAGAGAAATCAGAAGACATATCTTGAAACAATGTATTGATGCATTATTCATAACAAGAATGAATTTTGACTCTGAAAAAGAACTGCACTTCAACAAAACATGATTTTGTATGAAGAAGTTAAACAAGGCCTCTGTAATAGAGCTCTGTTTAACTGTTCATGTTATGTATTCTTTAACAGTGTATGCTGACAGTACACTTCACCATTCACTTTGTTTCAATGAGGTTGATGTTGAGGCCCTTATCTCTTAATGAGCTCAGTTAAACTTTTGATTCTTATTCTGTTCATTTGCAGCTGACTCATCAATGAAGACAAGTTGATCTGCAGTTCAATTGACTAGTCATACAAGTCATTTCACACATAGTTCATCATCTTGTTGAGCAGCTTTTTGTTGTAGCTATTAAAATCACAAGTATTAATCATTAAATCATATAATCAAGGTTCTTACTGTCTTCTGTGTATGTCTCATTCTCTTCAAAACATTAGACAATGTTTTGAGATTGACATTAATCTCAAACTCATCTCAAAGAAATCATCTCATCTCATCACAGTATGCTTAAAGTCTTTTCTTAAGGTATTCAGTCAGAGTCTCTTTTATTTCTGAGGTCAAGGTTTTAGGTTAATCATTCTTTTTAAGTCTAAGGGCCTTAAACAATCTTCATATCTGCTGGTTTCTTTACATTCTCTGAATTTGTCAAGTAAACACCTCTGTGTTCTCATGTGTCATAAGTTGAACTCATACTAAGGTCTTATGATCTAGTTGCTTACTAAGACTTTAAGACTAAAGCACATTATCTTTTCACTTCTGTATGAAGCTCTT